>Ga0265338_10006639_pt1 | contig 14652 bp, 1 predicted proteins | sample 42126metaG_FD_193579 | JGI IMG/M metagenome (GOLD analysis project Ga0265338, IMG submission 193579) | Rhizosphere microbial communities from Carex aquatilis grown in University of Washington, Seatle, WA, United States - 4-21-26 metaG | ecosystem: Host-associated > Plants > Roots > Rhizosphere >... | reverse complement strand
CGCCTTTGATCCGGACCAATACATGCGTTTGAACACTTCTGAGAGCACACCTCGTGCCTCCTGCTGATTAACGTTGTAGCCATGGAGAAACACAAAGTTTTTGCCATTTGTGGGTGGTTCATTTGTCACCGTAGCCCGGTTGGCGACCTCGGCCGAACCATTTGCGTACGCGCATAAGTTCAGGTGTCGGAACATTTGCTCCACGCCGCTGATGTCTAGATTTAAAGCAATTCCACCCAGTAAGTTTCCGTTATACCAAGTTTCAAGCCACATAGGTTGCGTGGTTGTCGAGCGACCTTCCAGCAAAATAATTCCGGTCCCACCATTTTTTGAGACTTGCGCGAGCCAATTGGGATCCAGCGCTATACCGGGAGACTTGATAACCCGAATGGTATCCGCATTTGTTACAGCTTCATTGAATTTGGCACCATAACCGGAGCTGGTACTGTTGGTGAGGTAGTCAAAAGCATTGCTGAGAGTTAGACTGGTATAAACAAATTTGACTGCGCCATCATTTTGCAAAAGATGATATTCATAGCCGTTGGCTGGTGGTAGATATTTCAAAATATTGCTGAGGTTGAGCGCCACAGGAAAGAAATTGACCAGGTCGGAGCGGCCGTTAATCTGGTTGTTGGCGTAGTTTGCATACGGGATTTGATTGCCGTTGTCGTCTTCAACAAAGGCTGGTTCACCAGGAATCTGATCATCGGCGCCCACTTCTGATTCATCGTCACCGTGTTCGTGCGAATCATTGATCCAGAAGCGATAAGGATTGCCTGCTGACGTGGCATCGCTGTCATCGAAGGCAATCTGGCCATCCCGGTTGTTGTCCACCGCCATGGACATTGGAACCAGAAGCACAGCGTGTTTTTCCTGCCTGACGCTGGTGGCGTGGGCCAGGATCAGGCCGTCGTTGTTGATGCCGACGGCATTGAATACCTGCCAACTGGGATCGGTCAGGCGGTCGTTCAAGTCCGTGATCTCCCAGAATGGCGCGTTGGTCGTGGACGACGCGCCATCCGTTAGTACGCCGTTCGTATTCTGGTTGCGCTGCCACAGCGCCGCCACCCAGACTGCATTGGTTTCGCACACCAAATCTCCGGTTTTCAGCACAAACACATTGGTTTGCATCGTGAACACATTGGTTTGGAGGTGGCCAGTGTTGTCCGGGACAATAGTTATATTGGTTCGCAGAACCAGGTAGCAGTTGCGCCAGGATGTGCCGACAACCTGACTCTGGTCGTTGATGGCGTAGGCGTCGCTGAAGCCGGTCGGCGGTTCGTTTGTGTCCAACTGCTGCATCGAGTGCAAATCGTCCGGCACGTGATTGGTCAACCCCCAGAAAGCCGCATGGAAATTGGTCGGACTGAAAATCGGCGTGCCGTCCTTGAACAAGTCATAATCCGAGTAGCCGACAATTTCCCCGGTCTCATTCATCGCGCGCGGGAAGCTGTGCAGGCCGCCGGGCAACACGCCCAGGTCATTCGTCACGATGATGGCTGACCCGTCGAATTCGCCGGTCGGCGGCGCGCGGAAGGCGTGGGTGGGCCGGAGCACGTCCTGGGTCGGATTGCCGGTATAAACGCCGCCGTAGCCGGCAATCATCCCGTTGCCATTCACCAACAATGCGACGGCGGTCCGGCTCACCCAATCCAACGGCCCCAACCAGCGCCAGTGGTCGATGTTCGTGAATTGCGCGGCCGTGGTCAGCAGCGCGTAATATCTTAATTCCGTCACCACATTGGTCCCCAAACCGGCGTCCAGCCCGCGTTCAGTGGGCGTGAGCCAGTTCATCGTGCCGTCTGCGCCAAACAATATTTGCTCCCAACTCGACGACTCCTGCACGGAAACCGAGCCGACCATCATGCCATTGCTGTTCATGTCCCACACGTCCTGCAAGGTCGGGTAAATGGTCACGTTCGTAAGGAATTGTGGCTGACCGTTCGTCAAGTTCGTCCATGAATACGCCTTGCCGGCGGGTGAAAGGGGCGCGGCATCTTTCGGCCAGCGATATTCCTCCTGCGTCGCCGGGACGGCTTGCTGCAGCGGGAAGGACCACCATGCCCCCACGGAACTGCTGATCTGGTTGGTTAATTCATCCAGCCCGTTCGTCACGGTCATCGTTCCCACCACCACGCCGCTGCGCGTCAGCCGATGCGGCAGGAAATTGTTGGTTGCAATCGGATACGTATTGCCGTCCGTCGTCCACAACACATAATCATTGGTTCCCAACTTGAGCAGGCACCGGGCGTCGTCGGATATCCATAACGGCTCCGCCTTGGCGAGATCCCAGGGCGTCAAATCCCTCGTTGCCGGGGAATTGGTGACTCTGTCGGCCAGGGCGCTGTAATTGTCGAACAGGATTTCCGCGCCGGGGACGCCGGTAAACAGGCGCAGGTAATTCGCGCCGGCGCTCTGGTCCGCGGCTATGGCAAACATCAGATCAATGGGCGTGCCTTCCACATATCCGCTCCCGGTCTGAATCTGGAACATGGTGTCGTTGGCACGTGACCCGCCTTGCGGAATATCCGCATACGCCGAGGCGCCTTGCAGCACACTCACGCCAGCCACGGCGGTCGCCAACCGGCCGGACACGTGCGTGGCCGGCGCGTCGCCCTGGTTGCGGAGGTGAATCAGCAGGTTGTTATTGACGCCAAGTTCAATCGCGCCGCGGCCGCCCTGGATTTCCACCCGCTCGGCAGCGAGGGATGGCATGAGGTCGTGCGATTCCTGGACGCCAGCCGTGGTGTAGCTCTCCGGGGCTTTGGCGTTGAAGCCGAGGCCGCGTTTCGCGAATGCGTTCCAGATGTCCGGCGCGTTGGTTCCGTCGGAGGACATGCGGTCGGCCAGGAGGATAGCGTCGCGCGCCTGCACGAAGTTCGGATTGGGTGGCGACAGTTTCAGGCCGTCGGTCACAAGCTGGAGGGCGAGGGTGTTGCCGGCGGCGGGGCCGAGTTTGCGAATGAGGTTGGCCCGCATTTCCCAAAGCATCATGCACCAGACCTCGCCCTGCGAATGAACTTCCCCGGCCAGGCCGGCGCGGAACGGGCCGAGCAGCGGATTGCGCGGCACGCCCTCGTGCGCGGAGGCTTTCCCCGGATCAATGTCCGCAAACGTCAACGGATTTTTATTGGGGTCCGTGCAGTACGGATAACGGCGGATCCCGTAGTAATAATTCTGGTCAAACGCTGTGCCGAAGCCGTGATAGGTGACATAACTGCCCATGGGATAAGCGCCGTCCAAGTCCGCCGCCGGATCGGTGAGCAGTGCCAGCGCATAGAAATCCGACCAGCCTTCCCCCAGGCCGGCGGTTTGGACGGCGTCAATGCCCGCGCCGCCGCCTATGAGCCGGGTGCTGAGGCCGTGCGTGTATTCGTGCAAAATAATCTGAGCATCCAATGAACCGTCCCGTCCGGGCGCTGCGCCGTTGAACATGTACATTTGCATCCGCGGCGCGAAGCCGTCCGGCGGCGTGGACATGTTGGCGTTGTCGGCGTGGCGGCCGTCGTTCAGGTCAAGACCGTCCTGCGCGTCCGCCTCCACGGCATCGTCGCCCTGGCCGCCGCGGCCGAAGTTGTCGGCCTGGAAATTGCCCGACGCCTCGGTAAACCCGAGCTGATACAAGGCATCGTGCATCCAATTGTCCCAATAAAACAGCTGGACAGTGGCGGCCTGGCCGTAATTCGCCGGGGCGAGCGTCAGATCCAGCGGGAAATCAAACACCCGCGACGGACTGCCGGCGGGGCGCGGCAAGTCGGCGCTGTTGTCGTCGTTGCGATCGAGATGCGCATCGACGTTGTTGCCGCGTGTTTCATTGTCGCTGGCGGCAATCCACCCGTCCGGCGACGCGAAGTCGTCGAGCGCCGTGAGCGTGACCAGGCTGCGTTCCGCGGTGGCCGGCTGGGTGGTGCCGGGTGCGGACAAACCGGGCAGGAGCGATGCCGGGCTGGCGTTGGTATAGACGCGGTAGGTTGCCGCGGAACTTTCGGCAGTGAGATTCCGGCGATACAGAATTTCGCCGGTGTCGGCGGTGACAAGCGTCAGATACATTTCGTCGCGCCATGGGCTGGTAAAGAGGACCTGCCAGCACAATTTCAACTGCGAGCGGTCGGCGGGGAACCAGACCAGTTCCGCCTGAGCTTCGCCTTTGACATCAGTGCTGGCAGTAAAAGTTTGCCGGCGGGTGACGCCGTCGGCGTCAGTTTCTGCCGCGACGACCCCGGAGGCAAACCGGTCGCCGGCGTTGGTAACCGCCGCAACGAGGGCGAGTGGACTGGGGAACGGCAGATCGGCGCCGGACTGGACGGCGGCGAGCAGGGCAGGATCGGCAGCCTGGGCAGGTGAGGGGATGAATTCGCTCGAAAGACAGGCCAGCTCGCCGGCCGGGGTGATGTGGCCGATGAGCAGGGCATTAAACACCGGTATGCCGGCAACCTGTTGCTGCCAGACCACGGTGCGCGCGCCGTTCCCGGCGGACACGTAATCGCGCTGCACGTTCGCATTCGTGATGGCTTCGGGACCGAACCCGAACAAGGCCTGATATTCCTGCAGGAACGCCTTCACCGGCCGGTCAGGATCGTTCGAATCGAACATCTGCGCTGTGGCCTCCGACACGGTAACGCCCGTGCCAGCGGGGCCGGTGAGATAGCCAAGGCGCGGCAGGATGGATTTCGGCGACAACAGAACCGGGTCATAATCCAGTTGGATTTGGGGCCAACGTTCCTTGAAGCGGGCCACAGCCAGCTTGAGTGCCGTGGCATTGGTTCCGAGCGCGGATTCGGCATGGCTGCCGCCCAGCGGAACAGCGCGGCGCGAATCGAAATGATGGAGGCCGGAATTGGTCAGGATGTTGGCGGAAGGTCCGGTCAACAACGCAATCAGCGCTTCGGTCAAATCAATGACGGAATAACACGGGACCGTGGTACGGGTAGTGGCCCGGACCTCTGCCGAATAGACGGAGCGATGGACGACGTTGTCCGTGGTGGCGATGCGATAACGGTAGCAGGTTTGCGGATTGAGATTCAAATCGGTGTATTTGATTTCCGTGACCGGCGCCTTGCCGATTTCGATCCAGGCGGACGGAGCGGGGCTCCATCGTTCGACGAGGATACTGACGGCGGCTGTGTTGGTGGGCAACGGCAGCCAGCGCAGCCGGATTTCCGTGGCGGACAAGGCCTCGGCGGCTAATTGGTTCGGAACCGGCAAATTGGTGTCTTCACTCCGTTCGATGAAGAAGCTGACGGCGGCGGAGGAGCTGGTGAGGCCATCGTTGTCGGTTGCCCGGGCGAGAATCGTGTGCCAGCCGCCGAGAATATTGGTGGCAGAGAGTTCCAAGGTGGTGACATTGGTTTTTCCCAGTACCGCGCCATCCAGTTCAAGCATGAGATTGGTGACCGTACCATCCGGGTCGATTGCTTCCGCGCGCAGCGACGGCAGGGTTTCAGCGGTGTAATAAGTTCCATCGTCCGGCGAGGTCACGGTCACCGTGGGTGGATGCATTTCGACCACCGTCACTGTCACAGGTGCTGACGCAACCCGGTTGCCATTCCAATCCGCAGCAACCACAGTCATTGAGTGACTGCCGATCGAATCCGGAATCCATGATATGTATGAATCGATGGAGTCCGTGGCTTTGACCCCGTCCACAATCAATTCCAGGTTGGTGACGGCCTGCGCCCGGTCGATTACCTCCACCGCCACGAGGGTTTCCTGTCCCAACGCCAGCCGGTCGCCGTCCGTTGGATCGGTGATCTGGACCTGCGGTGGCGGCGGGGTTACGACCTGGATGGTTATGGGGGCATGGGCAATGTAGGCTTGTTCCTGGTGATCATACGCCTTGGCGGTAAGACTGTAGCCGCCGGTGTGTGGCGGCACCCACTCGAACCAGGTGTTGGAGGTCTGTCCCAGGCTGACTCCGTTCACGAAAAATTCCGCGTGATCAAACACCTCTGTAGGATCGTCCACGGCGAGGGCAATCTGCGACGGGGTGCCGGCAAACCATGTTGCGTTGTTTGTGGGTGAGGCGATGGAGACCCCGATCGCCGGCAGAACATGGATGGTCACGCCCGATTCTAGTGCCGAAAAAGCATCGGTCTGAACTTTCACCGCGAACGGGTAGTCACCGGGCGATGGCGGAATCCAATGACTGATACACGGTTCTGCGATTGGCGAGTCAGCCTGCCATGTCCATTCGTGCAGCGTATGCCACGCCATCCATCCGCGGTCCCAATACCGGAGGCGCACGTCGGTAACCTGGGCCGGCGGGGTCACCGAGGCTTGGATCGCGAAATCCACAGTTTGCCCGGCACGCAAATATTCACCGTCGCCGGGGGAAATAAAATTTACCGTGGTGGTCGGTGGCAGAAGGTTGATGTTGACCGTATAAACCTCGGTTGAGATGCCGTGGGTATCGGTGGCCGTAAAATGCACTGGATTGACGCCGTACACCGCGCCCCGGCCATCATGCACCAAACCCGTGAAGTCGATCAGATCGTCGTTGGTTTGATAAACCAGCAGGGGACCGACGTACACCGCAAAATTGGCTATGGTTCCATCCGGTTCCCAGGCGTGCGCCTTGAAGGTTGCTGTGGGGTTCGCGTAAGGGAGGGTCAAATCCCGGTCCGGCAATGCCACCTCGATCTGCGGTGGCAGAGTGACAAAGAATTGCAGCGGCTCGCTTCGCGCCTGGAAACCATGTTCTTCGGTCACGACCGCGGTGATGGTATGTGTGCCCGGCGATGGCAAATCCATGATGAGGCTGGTAGACATTCCCTCCGACAATTTCACTTCGCCATCAAAGAACTCAACATTGGTGTAAACGCCGTCGATAATGTCAATGCTCGCGAATAGACTGATATAGGCGTTGGTGGAAAGCCAGGTTCCCGAATCCATCCCGGACAGTTCCACCGTGAATGGCCGGATCATGGCCACATCTACCACCGACCGGCTGCTGAACTGGGAATCATCGGCAATGAGCTCGAATTGGTAGGTCCCGGGCAGGGAACAAAACGCCCGGGTTACGGATTGGGTGGCATTTTCAAACTGAACGTCACCGGGGCCGCCGAGGAAAAGCCAGCGCACCTGGAGATGGGCGCCGGCGGGATGACCATCATCACTGACCGTCCCGACGAGTTGGGCGGTCAGGCTGAGTTGTTGTGGCTGTGTGCTCGCGGTGGAAACAACGGGAGGCGCATTGTCGCTTGCGGCAATCCAAGTGTTCGTCACGGCTTGCTCCAAATCCACGAGGGTGGCGGTAATTGTGTCTTCGCCGGCATTGTCGCCGACATAGGAAAAGATGGCATCACCGAATCGCGAGGTGGCGGCCCGGCCCGCTGCCGCATTGATGCCCGTCACGGAAAAGCTCACTTCGACATCGCGGAACGGCAAACCGCGTCCGTTGGTGACCCGCGCGACCACGGTTTTTTCATGGCCGACGGCGGCGAACGGTGTCGGTTGGGTCAATTCCAGTTTTGTGTCTGATTCAACCGATTCGGAGTAAAACCCGCCCATGAAGGCGTAGGATTCGTAAGGGGCCCAGCCATAAACGCAGATGCCAAACGGGACCGGCGCGGAGAAGTGGTGCGCACCGGGACTTACAGGCACTTGAGCGCCGGCATATCCATTGTTGCCAATCAACTGGAAGCGACTTGCCGGAACGGGGAGATCGTCGATCAAAATCGTCCCCGCTCCGGTGGTTCGAACGGTCAGGTTCACGTAATTATTGGTGTAAACTTCCCTGGGTGAATCGTCGTAAACAATGACATCTAGTGGCGTGCTCAAGGTGTAATCGCCACCGTACTGCTCGAATGGCGGGATCAGCATCATGAAGGGGTCTCCGGTGCTGCCATCGAAATCTGAGCCATTGGCATATTGAGCGGTGAGGATGGGCTGGCTGGCCAGAATCTCCGCCGGGCCATCGAGAATCTGTTCGTGGAATTGACCGCGATTCAGCGAGGCCACGATTTTGCCATTGATGGCCAGGCGGGTGCCGTCGGTGGCTGCCAGGAAACGGAAGGTGTCGCCTTTCGTGCGGGTAGCCAGCGGCATGGTTACAAAGTGGCGCCCCCAGGTATTCACGGGCGGGAGTTCTTCGACCAGGTGGTCGCCGGCTGGAGTGCTCGGCGGTACGAGTGCGCACACGTGTCCGCCAAAGACGGCGACCGGTTTGTCCGATTTGATCGTGGTCCCCGTGAAATCAGCATTCGGACCGTCACGATTGACCAAGCGGTACACCTCTCCCTGCTGCAAAAGAATTTCGTAAGGGACATTCGCAAGCCGGGACTCCGTCGTGGCGGAAGGTATGATAATGACGTGCGTATCGTTCTCGGAGGCCACCACTGCGAACTCGGTTCCGCCATCGATGATTTCCGCATCACGCCAGCTGGGCGAATTTTGATAGGCCAGAACAATGTAATCAGTGCCCAGCATTGACGTGGGCAGGGCCAGATAGCCATCGGTGGAGTAAGTGAGAAAATTGAGGCCGTGGACCGTCACGGGATGATCGGCTGTGACATGAACGGCATTGGCTTGAACGGAATCAGAGACGTCGGAATTGATCGGGAAATAGACCGGTACGGTAATGGATGAACCCGCAGGGATCTGGAGGCGCCTGGTGGAATCAGGCGAATCAGTCACCTCAACTACCGTATTCACATCAGCACTGATGAACAGATCGCAACCTCTATATGGCGTCTCGGTATAAGGCTCGAGATTGGCCAGAAACGTCAGCCAGAAATCGGTGCCCTTGGTTGAGCGAGTTGCTGAGAGCCGATCCGGAGGAGCCGGAAGCACATCGATTTTTATCAAGTCGCTGTGGATGCTGCCGGCACAGGCGACCTCCAATCTGAGAATATAACTGCCCGATTCGCTGAATTGGACGGCGGTCATCAAAGCGTCAGGATCAGAAAACTGTGCGTTACCCGGTCCATCGAGCTTCGACCATGTCACATTCGTCTGAGCATCGACGACCGGCGTTTGGATTACCACCGCCCCGGCCAGGAATGCGGCGTTGGGCAGGCTGATGATCTGGTCCGGACCGGCGTCAACCAAAAAATCCCCATTTTCATCCACCACCCACACGGAGACGTCGGCAGAAATGGAGGTGGCCCCGCGGTTGTCGGTCGCCTTTGCGGAAAGCAGGTGCCGGCCCAGGGTGGCTCCGCTCCAAGTGATGTCAAAAGGTGTCGCGGCGAGTTGGGCGAATTCCAGACCGTCGACAAACAACGTGACGTTGGTCACCTGGCCGTCCCCATCCGTGGCGGTCACTTGCACGGAGATGGTTTGTCCCAATTGAAATTGGCTCGTATCTGTGGGGACAACGATGGAAACCTTGGGCGGAGCGTTTGGCGGCGCGATGACAGTTATCGGGATTGTGTTTGCATCCTTAAAACTGATGCCCAGGTCGTTGTTGCCCAGATCGTCCACTGCGAGACTGAGCAAATCCGGGCCGGAAAATCCGGAGGAATTGAGATAGGTTAGACCGGCCAGGGCGGTATTCAACTCGTTGAGCGTTCCCTGGACAACCTGATGGGAATCGCCATTTGCCCCCGCTTGCCAGTCGAGTCCATCGACCCATGGTAACGTGAGTGACCCGTTGGAAACCGACAAGGAAAGTTCCAGCACTCCCACGCTCGGGTCCTCATCCGTAATCGAGATCGACCGGCCGGCGCCAAAAAACAGGACCTGGTCACAGGGAATGGTTTGTTCGCCGGGTACGTTCAAATGCAACGCGCCCGCGGCAGGTGGCACATTGACGGCAACCGTCGCTGGCGCAGAATCCAACCGGCCATCGTCCACCTTGAAGGTGAAACTGTCGGAACCGGTGTAATCCGTTGCCGGGGTGTAGATCAAATTCGGCGCAGTGCCGCTCAATGTGCCATGCAGAGGTTGGGTCTCGATGGTAAACGTGAGCGCGTCTCCGTCCACATCCATCGCTGTCAACCGGATGATCAGGGGTGCATTTTCTTCAGTGGTGACCAGCAGCGGTGTGGCCGCGGGCGCATGGTTGACCGGTGCAATAATCACATCCACCGCTCCGGTTGAATTGGCCGCCCCGTCGCTCACGATAAAGGTGAAGTGGTCGATGCCACTTGTGTTTGGATATGGTTGGTAGGTGAAATGACCGTCGGCTTCCACCATTGCCACACCTTTCATTGCCGTGTTGCCCAACGCGAAAGTCAGGTCATCGCCGTCTGCATCCATCGCGCTGACGGTTCCACTGATGGCCTGGTCTTCGAGCGTGTTCACTTTCAGGTTCTTTGCCGTAGGCGGGTCGTTGACATTAATCACGGTCACGCGCACTTCGGCAGTGGCGGTGGCGTTGGAACTGTCAGAGATGGTGTAACTGAAGCTGTCCGTGCCGAAATAGTCTGCGTCAGGTGTATAGAGCAGGTTGGTAATCTGGTTCAGCACAATCCCATGCGCCGGCATTCCTGCCGCCACCACCGTCAGACCGGCGTTCAAAGGCGGCCGCAGATTGTCCGCGTCGGCAGCATTGGCTAATACGTCAATGGGGTTGTTCACACTGTCTTCTGTCACGGTCACGCCTACCGGTTGGGCCGCCGGGGCATCGTTGACGGCCTGGATGGCCAATGTGACGACCGCGGGAGAGGAGTTCGTTGTGCCATCGTTTACCTCAAAGGTGAAGCAATCCACCCCGTTGAAGTTTGTTGCCGGTGTGTAGAGGTACTGGTTGTGGGGTGCAGGTTTGGTGTTGAGGGTCAACGTGCCGTTGGTCGGGGATGCGACAATGAAGAAACTCAGCGGATCCCCATCCACATCGGAGGCGTGAAGGGTAATGAGCGTGGGAGTGTCCTCGTTTAAACTCAAAGATTGGGCTTCGGCGACCGGCTGGTCGTTCACCGGCGTGATGATTAATGTGATCGCCACGGGCGCAGACGTAGCCTGTCCATCATCCGCGGCGAAGGTAAAGGTGTTGGTGCCGTGAAAATCGGCTGCGGGCGAAAAGACCAGGTTCGGCGCCTGGCCGGTGAGAGTGCCATTCGTGGGGGCGGTCAGCAGGGTGAAGCTCAAAGAATCGCCTTCCACATCCGTGCCCGTCAACACCAGATTGGTTGCGGTATCTTCCATTGTAACGATGACCTGCGGATCGGCGACCGGCGCGTCGTTCACCGGCTTGACGATGAGCGTGATGGTGGCCGGGGCCGAGTCCAGCCATCCGTCGCTGGCGATGAATCGGAAGGTATCGATCCCGTTGTAATTGGTGGCCGGGGAATAAATCAGATGCGGCGGCGTGCCGCTCAAGATGCCGTGCGCCGGTTGCGTCAAGTTGGTGAAGGTCAGTCCATCTCCTTCCACGTCCAGCGCGGTTAACTCCACCGGCGCCGGCGTGTCTTCATCGGTGGTGATTGTTTGAGAAACGCCCATTGGCGCGTCGTCCACCGGCTGGATGACGATGCTGACCGTGTTCGTCGAACGCAACTGGCCGTCCGAGACTGAAAAGGCAAAGGCGTCCGTTCCGTTGGTATTAGCTGCCGGAGTGTAGATGAACTGGTTGAAAGTTGAAGGTTGATGGTTGAGCGTGCCCCGCGATGGTGCGGCGACGATTTCATAGGTCAGCGTGTCGTTGTCCACATCCGTTCCCGTCAGGGAAATGAGCACGGGTGTGTCTTCGGGTGTGATCACCTTCTGGCCCAGCGCCACCGGTCGGTCGTTTACGGGAGTGATCGTGAGGGAAATCGTTGCCGTGGCTGAATCCGCCTGTCCGTCGTTTACTTTAAATGTGAAACTGTCTGAACCGTTGAAGTTGGACGCCGGCGTGTACGTGAATTGGTTGGGGGTTGAGGGTTGAGGGCTGAGTGTCCCATGCGATGGCTGGCTCAGCAGCGTGCAGGTCAACGCCGCACCCTCGGGATCGCTGCCGGCCAGCGTGATCGGCAGCGGTGTGTCTTCGGGTGTGATGAGATTCTGGGAATTGGCTGTGGGCGGCTGGTTGGCTGCCGCGCCGGACCCGCTCCATTTGATGCAACCGCCACCATTTACCGTAAGCCGGTCGCATTGCGCGAAACCGGCGAGCAGGCTGTTGCCGTTGATGATGACCGTGCCTGCCGGGGCCGTGACGCTGCCATGGATCGTGCAGCCGCCGTTGAGGGTGCAACCGCCATTGGCAATCTGGAGTTGTAACCACGATGAATGGTTGGTCACGCCGACCATGCCGTTGGCTGAAAATCCGTTGGCTACGACCAGCAGCACAGGGCCGACAATGTCCAGCCGGCTTTGGCCGTTCAGATTCAGGTTTTGCAGGTTGTAAACCGCCGGTTGCACGGCACCCGCCACGCCCAGGACAAATCCGCTGCCGCCGTTGGCGGTGAACGTGCCGTAATTGCCCGGGGGCACGGCGACCTGACCGACATTGCCATTGAGTGTGAGATCGCGGAGCGTGGCTGTGTTGCCGATGGACTGGCCGGCGCTGTTGATGGTCACGTTGCGGGTGCCGGCAGGTTGGGCCGGAACCGCCACCGTGGGCAGGGAAACCGGCGGCGTGCGGGTGCGCAGGTAATGAAGCGAACAATTGCCGTTGAGCGTGATTTGATAGCCCGTTGGCGAAGCGCTGCCCGGGCCGGCCATTGTGCCAGCAAAAGCCGGGTTGCCGTTGGTACGCAGGGCAGGGGAGCCGGGCACGAGCAGGTCGCCGTCCAGCGCAAACCCGCCGTTGAGTGTGGCGCTTTCGCCCAGCAGTTGTTGCAGCGAGCCTTCAATCCGCCCGTTGCCGTTCAGACCGGGCGCGTGCCGGACGATGACGGCGAGGTTGGTCGATTGCGCCGGCGCAGCCGGCACCCGGGCCATCATGAGGATACCTATGGTAACGCCCAAAAAAGTCCGGACGTTTGCGACCCGCCCAACCCTGGCCCTTCGCATGGTTGCCTTTCCGAGAATCCGTTTTTGATTGGTTCAATTCCAGGAAGCCCTTGCCGCGCTTCAAATCTGTTCTAATAATCAACTGGTAATTACACAAGTTTTATTTATTCACATTGGCGTAACCGTTTGGTGGCGATGGAAAACCACGCCAGGTTGGCCGGTTGTTGGGATTGTCTTTATGGCATTTCTTCTGTGCATTCTACTACTTCTGTGCATTCGACTATGTCGGCAGTGTCCTAATTTAAGGAGCGCGGCATTTATGCCGCTTCATCGTCCCTTGCCATTGCTGCGGTGAACCGGGCTGAAGCCCGCGTTCCAAAGCCAAATCAGGATACTGCCACTATGTCTTGAATTTGGCGGGGATCCCGCCAAAATTTCTTCTCGCCCATATCATGTCCAGCCAACTGCAAAACAATGTCCGGCTCGGTTACATAGATAATCTGCGTTCGACCATGGTTGTCTGGGTCGTGGCCTTTCACACCGCAATCACCTACAGCCACATCGGGAGTTGGTATTACAGCGATCCGCTGCCGGCGGATAAGGTTTCTTCGATCATTTTCCTCACGTTCGAAGTGCATTCCCAGGCCTTTTTCATGGGGATTCTTTTCCTGCTTGCCGGCTATTTCGTTCCCGGCGCGTTTGACCGCAAAGGTTTTCGACCGTTCATGGCCGACCGTTTTGTGCGGCTTGGTTTGCCGTCGCTGCTCTACATTTTTGTCATTCAGCCGTTGCTGATGCATTACCTGTTGCGAGCCGGCAATGGCAGCTTGGCGGATTATTATCGCAGCTTCCTCGCCTCGGGCGACTGGCTTACTGGTGGCGGACCAATGTGGTTTGCGATTGCACTGCTGGTCTTCTCCCTGGCCTATGGCCTGTTCAGAATGATGGCGCCGGCCAAGGCAAAGGCATCGGTGATGCGTATACCCGGGTTGGCGGGTTTGATGGGCACAGGGCTCGTGATTGCGGTTGGCGCGTTTCTGGTCCGCACGGAAGAGCCAATGGGCAAGGGTTTTCTGTATTTTCAGCCAGCGTTCTTCACGCAGTATATCGTGCTGTTCGCACTTGGCATTGTGGCGTATCGCAATAATTGGTTTGCCCGGCTGCCAAGCCGGCTCGGCTACGGACTGTTGATCGGTGCGGCTGTCCTCGGCCCGATTGTGTGGTTCACGCTGCTGGTTGTCGGGGGCGGACTCCAACACGGCATCGCTGCTTATGTGGGCGGATGGCGGTGGCAGAGCGCGGGTTATGCCTTGTGGGAATCGCTTTTCTGCATGGCGATATGCGCCGGCCTGCTGGTGCTTTATCGCGAACATTTCAACGGCCGGGGCCGGTTTTCCAGGCTGTTGTCGGATAACTCATTCGGGATCTATTTTATCCATCCGCCGATTGTCGTGGCGGTTTCACAAATGTTCGGGTGGCTGCCGCTGCCGCTGCTCGCGAAATGGCTCGCGGTGGCGACGCTGGCGATTTTCGCTGCGCTGGCGGTTGTGGATCTGATTCTGCGCCGCACGCCGCTCCTGCGCCGGATCATATGATCCCGGAAGATTCGCGCCATTTGCGCTCGCACTGACTCTGTGGCGAAGCGATCGGTCTGGCCCAGAACTGGCGGGAACTGGAAAAAGGGACACGAGCCAGCTGGATTTTGAGGCTTTGTTGCGATGATAATCCTTGATAGAAATTCGCAGGTCTGCTTTCATAAACTTATGATAAGGGCCGGGGCTAGAAAAGTGACCTGTGCACGGCGCCGTGCACGGTCTTTCGTTTATTAACACTGTT
>Ga0265338_10006638_pt1 | contig 14657 bp, 11 predicted proteins | sample 42126metaG_FD_193579 | JGI IMG/M metagenome (GOLD analysis project Ga0265338, IMG submission 193579) | Rhizosphere microbial communities from Carex aquatilis grown in University of Washington, Seatle, WA, United States - 4-21-26 metaG | ecosystem: Host-associated > Plants > Roots > Rhizosphere... | reverse complement strand
ATGAGCGGATGACCAGGATGTCCCTCCGGTTTATGACTCAATGAGACCCGTGGATCGCCAACCCTCGAACCCGCCCGCGAGGCTGTAGACTTCCTTGAAACCCTGTTCCAGAAGGAACGCCGTGGCGCCCTGGCTGGCGTTGCCCCGGTAGCAGTTGACCACCAAGGGCCGGTTCTTGTCGGCGGTCCTGAGGAACTCGGCGATGGTGGCGTCGCTGAGGGGCTTCGCGCCCGGGATGTGGCCCGCGGCGTAGGCGTTCGGGTCCCGGATGTCGAGGAAGTCGGCGGCCTTAGCCTCGAGCCTTTGCTTGGCTTCCTCGGCGGTGATCTGGGGGATGTCCACGGCGCCTCCTCGGGGCTGGGTTTCAACGGGATCATCATCAGTAATCCCTAATGAAAGAATCAAGCCCCCCACCTCTTATGGGGCCTAATCCGAAAGGGATTGGATGAAACCCTGGACGCTTTGACCCCACTTATCGCCGTCCAGCGCGGCGTAGGACTGGTGGCCCGCGCCTTCAAATAATACGAATCGCTTGGTTCCCGGGATGCGGTCAAAAACCGCTTTCGATTGTTCCACCGTCACCCTCTCGTCCTTCTCCCCCGACATATAGAGGACCGGGCAATCCAGGGACGCGGCGTAATCCATCGGGTTGTGTTTGAACCCGTTGAAACCGCCTTGAACCCCGCCCCAAAAGACCAGGAGCTCAGCCGCCGGGAAGGACGGCAACCCCATCAACCGGAAGCGGTTCTCAACCGTATGGAGCAGGCTGTCGAAGGGGCATTCCAATATCAACCCATCGGGCTTCAGTGGCCCATCCCTCACCGCCTTCATCACCGCCACGGCGCCCATGGAGTTGCCGTAGAGGACCCTCCACTTGTAGGGGCCGATCTGGGGGACGAAGGCGAAACTCGCCGCCACATCCTCTGCCTCGCGGAAACCCAAGGTGGTCCGGTCCCCGTCGGAACCGCCGGTTCCTTGGAAATCCGTCAGGAACGGGTCCAACCCCAGGTCATAAAGCCGCTTGGCCTCGGGGAGCAGGCTGGCCTTGCTGGCGCCGTAACCCGCGAACATCAGGACCACGCACCGGGGTTCGGGGTGGAAGATGGACCAGGCTTCGAGGATTTGGGTGTCGGCGCTCGGGTATTTGAATGTCCGGAAGGACAGTTGGAAATCCCCCGGGGTCTGGCGGTTCTCGGGCCGGGGAAAGGTGACGCCGGTGAAGAGGACCTTGATCTTCCCGGCCAGGGAGAGTTTCTCGGGCGGCGCCGTCTTCGTTCCGCCCGTGGAGAAATGAGTCATAGCCTCGACCTGGACATAGGCCCACCGGTTGATCCCGATGAACGCGAAGACCAATAAGCCGGTGATCCACCCAACCCGCCCCAGGGGGACGCCCATCCCGGCGGGCTTCTTCCTCAAGGATTCACCTTCCCACCCGACCGGGTCCGGAAAAGCCTCGAGAGGCCCCAGATGGCTATGAGTGGCAACCCAACCCAAAGGAACTCGCTTTGGAGGATCGGCCAGGCGCGGCCGTCGAAGAAGCGTCCGATCGAGAGGGGCGACACCCGGATCACGTGCCAGGGGAAGAAATACCGGTCGGCGCTGAAGGGGGCGAAGAAAGCCACGCCCGAGCCCCCATCGGTGAAGGCGTCCAAGAACCCATGGCTGGCGATGGCCAGGAACAGGAGTCCAACCCAGTTCCAAGCCTTCCGGGAACCCCAGGGAAGCTCCTTAAACCAGAGTGCTTTTACGAGGAGGGAGAGCAGAAACGCGAAGAAGAGGGAATGGGTGATGCCCCGGTGGTTCCAGATCGACTCACGGGGGATTCCCATACGGTGCATGAAGAAATCCAGGTCCGGCAGGACAGGAAGGACCACGAGGCAAAGCCAGGCTTTGCGGGGCCGGGGTTCCCCCGGGGCGATCTTCCCCGCCATCAGCCCCGTGAACGCGTGGGTGAAAGCCGAAGCCAACTAAACCTGGTCCTTCCACACCAGCTTCTTCCAGTCCGGGACCCGGATGTCCAAACTCTTGAGGCAATCCTCGAAGTCCCTCGGCGGGGCGGCCGTGAAGGTCTTCTTCACCCGCAGGGTCGGGTGGGTGATCGTCAGGCGGAAGGCGTGGAGCATCTGGCGCGCGGCCAGGGGCGACTCGCCGTGGTAGGTGTGGTCCCCCAGGATCGGGTGGGCGATGAACTCGCTGTGGACCCGGATCTGGTGGGTGCGGCCGGTCTCCAGCTTGAAATGGGCCAGGCTGGCCTTCTCCCCGGTTTGCAGGACCTTGAAGTGCGTGACGGCTTCCTTGCCCTCCTCGTTGCGGACCGCCATCTTCTTGCGGTCCTGCGGGTCGCGGCCCAGGGGCGCCTCGATGGTGCCGCTCCCCTTGAGCTCCCCCCGGACGATCCCCACGTACTCGCGCCTCATCTCGCGCCTCACGATCTGTCGGGTCAGGCCCTTGAAGGCTTTCCCGTTCTTGGCGATCACGATGAGCCCCGAGGTGTCCTTGTCCAACCGGTGCACCAACCCGGGGCGGCGCTGGCCGCCCACCCCGTCGATGTCGGGGCAATGGGCCAGGACGGCGTTCACCAGGGTGCCCTCGGGGTTACCCGCGCCGGGATGCACCACCATCCCCACGGGCTTGTTGACCACGAGGATCGCGTCATCCTCGAAGACCACGTCCAAGGGGATGGCCTGGGCCTTCAGGTGGGTGGGGGCCGGCTCGGGGATGGCCACGGCGAACCTTTGGCCGAGCTTCACGGGCATGCTGGACTTGAGGGGCCGGGAGGGGTTGAGGGGATGGACATGCCCCCCCTCGATCAGGCGCTGGGCCTCATTGCGGGAGCAGTCGGGCAACTTTGAGGCGATGAACAGGTCGAGCCTCTGGCCCGCCGAATCCAAGTCCACCTCGAACGCCTCAGGCTTCGCCTTGGTTTTCTTTCTCAAGGCAGGGGATCCCCCACGGGCGGCTTCCCGTGACGCTCCCGGATGATGGCGGCTAAGGGGATCGCGACGATGTTCATGGAGGACTGGTGATATTCGTGGAAATCGTCGTTCCAGACGGCCTCCGGGTAGATCTTCTTGATTTCCGCCGCCTGGCCCTTCCAATCCCACATCGGGAACATCAGCAGGACGTCCCGGTTCACCGGGTTCATGATGGGAACCTTGAACTTGTCCGCGTCCAACACGGTGAGCTTGACCCGGTCCCCCAAGAGGAACCTCTCGTTCGACTGGTAGGCTTCCCACTGGACCACGAAGTGGTACTTCGGGTAGAGCCGCTCGTACATTTCCACGTACTTGGCGCAAAAGAAGCTCATGGATTCCTGGCAGTTGGCGTCCTTTTGGATGTCGCGGTAATACACTTTCGCGTTGAGCGCCAGGGAAAGGGCCCACCCCGCCCCCAGCAGTAATCCCCCCAAACGACGGAGGGCCCGGGATTCCCCGGCCTTCCCGGCGAGGGCCAGGATCCAATCCATCCCCCGGGCCAGCATGAAATAGAGGAAAGGGACCTGGAAAAAGAACCGTTGCGCGTTCATATAACTCGGGTCCGGGTTCGGCCCCTGGATGGCGAACCCGTTCGCGATGACGCCGCCAATGAACCCGGGTAGGACCATCCAGGTGGCCCGGCTCCTGAGGCTGACGAAGGTGAGCCCCAGGCCGATGAGCACCAGGGCGCTCGTGACCATGTCCGTCATGGCCACCCCCGAGAGGCCGAATCGGGGATCGAAACCGGAATCCGTGATCCCCAGGAAGGAGACCGCGCTCCAATAACAGGTCTTGAAAACCAGGCGGTGATCGCCCGACCGGTTCATTTCGGTGAAGATGCTCAATTGCGCGGCCCGTCCCACCAAGTTGGCGGTGTCATGGGCGAGGTAAAGGAGAAAGGGGGAGATGGCCCAGAGGAAAACAAGCCCCGAAAGGGCGAGGCCCTTCCAACGGTTGACGCTCCGGAACCCCCGGGCGAAAACCAGCAAACCCGCCACCGAGAGGAATAGGATCACGGGAATCAGCCGGCCCGAAATGTAGGTCATGACCGACCCGGCGGCGACGACCCCGAACCAAAAGTACCGCCAACGCTCCCCCGACCGGAGGGCTGTCTCCAGGAGGTAAAAGGCGAGGACCTCGAACATCACGGTGATCGCGTCGGTGAAGGGCGACAAGCTGTAGAAAAGCACCCACCAGCCCACGACCATGAACCCCAAGGCCGAGAGGCTGGCGACGGCCGAAAAATACAGCCTCGACCATCGGTAAAAAATGACGAAGGCCACCATCATGTAGAAGGCGGACATCGCGCGGCCCACGGCCAGGGACACCCCGAAGACCTTGAACCAAGCCGCGGTGAAAAAGTAAGGCATGGAAGGGTTGCCCCACCAGCCGGTGGCGAAGGGCGAGGTGATTTCCCACTTCATGACGCGGACCCCGTCCGCGAGGTGGTTGGCCTCATCAATCTGGAAGCTCGTGAAATTCATCTTGAGGAAAGGGAACCTCATGAGGAACGCGATCGCCAAGACCGCCCAGAGCCATTTTTTTTCGGAGGCCAGACGCCAGGAAACCCGATCTTCCCCCCGAAACCTGAAAACCACAGCCACCAGGGCCAAGGTCCCCATGAGGACCCAAAGGCCCGGTCCAAAGCGGTCTAACCCATAGAGGGTCGAGGTGGACCCCGCTAGGACGAGGATCAGGACGGCCCAGAGGATACCGGAGGCGCCCCGGGAGTCCTTTGCTTCAGAAGGGGCCGGCAGGGTTTTCCCCTGTTTACGGGAACCCGGAGGAAGGACCGGGACGGGCACGGGGGTCGGTTCGGCGCCGCTCGGTTCAGGATCATGCACCCGCTTTGAAAAAGCCCCCCAAACCAGCCAAACGAACAGGACCTGGAACGGAAAACCCTTGAGCCATTGGGTGTGGACACCGTTCCAAAAATACGCGCCATAAGCGCCGGCGATCAGCGCCAAGGGGATCCGGATGGGTTGGAACCAGTCGGAGGAGTCCGGAGGCGCGACCGGTTGCGCGTAGACGGGGGCCTGGGAAACGCCCGGGGGGATCGTTCGATTCGCCCCCCGTATTCTCCTCGGTTGTTTCCTTTTGGAAACGGCGCTTCGCTTCCGGGGCATCGATTCCTCCGAAGGTTAATAGAGCCCTGATACGGTACCGCATATGAACGGCCACAATATACCCCGTCCCACCGGTTGCCAGAGGGACTTTCCAAAGGGGCCCCGGGCGCCCCTCCCGGGACCCCCGAAACCTTCATGCTATGATGGCGGTCCAATCCGGGCCCAACGCCGCGATACCGCCAACCAGGAAGGACTTTTCAACATGGCCCCCCCATCCTTACCGAGCCCGGTCACGGCCGAGGAAAATCAACGGGAAACCCTGGACGACTTGGCCCTCGCGGTCCAATACAACCGGTGGATCTATCGGATCATCCAACCTTTCCTGGGGCTCCGGATCCTGGAGATCGGATGCGGCACCGGCAACATCACCCATTACCTCACGGACCACGGGCACGTCTGCGCGGCCGACGTGAACGGCCATTACTTGGAGGAAGCCCGTAAGCACCTCCGGGGGGCCCGCAACGTCCTATACCGGCGGATCAACCTCGAGCGGAGCCTCCAAAGCCTCAAGTCCTTCCGACCCGACACCATCGTCTGCGTCAACGTCCTGGAGCACGTCGAAAACGACCGACGGACGCTCCAAGAATGCCTGAGGCTCCTTCCCGGGGGGGGCCATCTCTTGGTGTTCGTCCCTGCGCTCCAATCCCTCTACGGGTCCATGGATCGGACCTACGGACATTTCCGCCGGTACTCCAAATCCGAACTCAATTCCAAGACGCGAGAGGCCGGGTTCAAAACCGTGGAGTGCCGGTATATGAACCTGCCGGGCATTCCGGGCTGGTGGCTGAACGGGAAGGTGTTGAGGCGGAAGATCATCCCCAAGGGACAGATGCTTCTCTATGACAAGCTGGTGCCATTGATCCAAATGGCGGAGGGGATCGTTCATCCACCCGTCGGGATGTCACTCTTCTCCGCTTCCTATAAGCCGGCCGTCCCGCGCCGCTGAACGTAAACAAGATTCATTGGACCGCCGGGAAAGCGTAGGGCACAGGGTAACCATCCATCAAAATTTTCGATTTAAGTTATTCCAAGATTTTACTCCGCCGTCTCCGTCCCGCCCGCTTCCATGATATGGAGGCGGGATTGTCCCGTGTTCATTGAAGTTCGCTTGATGCGCTGGACGTGCCCCCCGTGGTTGAATCGCTTTTAGTTTTCGACTCGTTTTTCATCCGGTGTTCCCTGAAGTGCAGCCAGGTCAGGACGGCGAAGCCCCCCAGCACCAGGAAAAAGCTCATGGCTTGCGACGGCGAGAGGAACCAATGTAGGTAGTGCTTAGACCCGTCCCGACGCCAGAACTCGATGATGTACCGGAGCAAGCCGTAGGTGACCGCGTAAAGCGAGATCATCACCCCGGAATGCTTCATCAGTTTCTTTCGGACGAGGAAAAGGGCCAGGAAAAGCGCCAAGTCACCGTAAAGTTCCCAGAGTTGGGTAGGCAGGTGCGGCAGGTTGTCCCCCAGGCCCGGAAAGATCACCCCATGGACCGGGTCCACGATCCCCCCGCAGCATCCCTGGCTGTAGCAGCCCACCCGGCCAAAGGCCTGTCCGAGCAGGATATAGGGGGCCGCCAAGTCCAGGAACAGGGGGATCGGCCATTTGTTCTTATGGAGCCAGACGAGGGCCGCGAGTACGGCGCCCACGAGCCCCCCGTAATAAACCAATCCGCCTTCCCAGATATAGAACCACTCCAGCCAGGACCCAGTGAACTCCGTGTGGTTTTCCACGACGAAAAAGAGGCGGCCGCCCACCAGGGAAAAGGGGATCACCCAAGTGAACAGGTCGAAGGTCAGGTTGAAGCCCTGCTCGGGCGTCAACCCCACCCGGGGGGCCAGGAACCTTCCCGTGTCCTTCGCCAGGAGCGGCAGGCCCACCGCGAAGGCCAGGGCCAGCATCAAGCCGTAGGTGTAAAGCTCGAAGGGGCCGAAGGATCGGCCGAACATCGTGAAGGGATGGATCGTGAAGAGGATGGGATGCATGGTCTAGGCCTTCCCGGTTGACGGCTTCTCCAAAAGGTAATCCAACGCCAGCAGGCCGATCCCCACGGAGATACAGGAGTCCGCCACGTTGAAGACGTAGAAATGGTAGCTCTTGAAGTACACCTCGATGAAGTCCACCACCCGACCGTACATCACCCGGTCCACGCAGTTGCCCATGGCGCCGCCCCAGATCAGCCCCAGGTAGGCCCTGGGCAGGTGGCGCTCCGGCGGAAGGAACCGTTGGAAGGCGTAGATGATGAAGCCCGCCGCGAAGGTGATGGCGATGAAGAATGGGACCCGCAACAACCCTGGAAGTTCCGCCATGAACCCGAAGGCCGCCCCGGGGTTCTGGACGTAGGTGAAATTGAGGAAACCGTCCAGGATGGGACGGGATTCGTTGAGTTGGAAGCCATGGACCACCAGGGCCTTGGTCAACTGGTCGAACGCCAACGCCAGGAGGGAGACGCCCAGGAGGATCAAGCGTTTCCCCCGGGCCGGCCGACGGCCGCCACCACGGGCGCGCAACGGACGCAAAGTTCCCCATTGGCCGGGTCCATGTCCGAGGGTTCGTAGTAGTTCCAACAGCGAGCGCATTTCGTCCCAGCCCCGAACTTGCCGACGACGAGGGACAACCCGGTGATCTTCTCGGCTTTGGGGGTCCCCGCGGGCGCGGCTTGGTCCCGGAGGGTAACCCGGGACACCAGGAAATAGTACCGCAGGTCGGCCAAGTGCCGTTCCAACAAGGCCCGGAGGGCCGGGGCCTCCAGGTAAAGCGTCACCTCGGCTTCCAAGGAACTCCCGATGGCCTTGTCGCGGCGGAGGGGTTCCAGGGACCGGGTCACCGCTTCCCGGACCGCGAAGATCTGTTCCCAATCGGCCCGTTCCTTGTTTTCTCCCTCGGTCAGGGGAGGGGCCACGGGCCAATCGGACAGGAACACGCTCTCCCCATCCCGTTGGGTCGCCGGCAGGGATTGCCAGATCTCCTCGGCGGTGAAAGACAGGATCGGCGCCACCACCGTAGTGAGGGCCTTCAGGATGCCGTAAAGGGTGGTTTGGGCGCTGCGACGGGTCGTCGAGTCCGCCCCGTGGGTGTAGAGCCGGTCCTTCAGGATGTCGAAGTACCGCGAGCTCAGGGTCGAGGCGCAGAAATTGTCCAACTCGTGGAAGACCTTGGTGAACTCGTAGCGGCCGTAGGCCTCCTCCAGCTGGCCGATGAACGCCCGGAGCTCCAACCCGGCCCAACGGTCCAACGGCAGGAGGGCCGCCGCGGGCACCGAGTGGCTCTTGGGGTCAAAGTCGGCCAGGTTGCCGAGGAGGAAGCGGAAAGTGTTGCGCACCCGGCGGTAGGCCTCCGACATGCGGTTCAGCAGTTCGGGCCCGATTCCAACGTCCTGGGTGTAGTCCTCGGATGCGACCCAGAGCCTCAGGATGTCGGCGCCGTAGTCCTTCATGAGGTCCATGGGGTCGATCGCGTTTCCCGCGCTCTTGTGCATGGCCTTGCCCTGGGCGTCCAGCACCCATCCGTGGGTCAGGACCTGCTTGAACGGCGCCCGGCCCTCGAGGGCCACCCCGGTCCAAAGGGCGTGTTGGAACCAACCGCGGTGCTGGTCGCTCCCCTCCAGGTAGAGGTTCGCGGGCCAAACGAGCTCGGGGTGGGCGGGGTCCTCCAGGACGGCCTTGTGGGACACGCCGGACTCGAACCAAACGTCGAGGATGTCCTCTTCTTTCTTAAAGGAGGTGGAGCCGCAGGAGCATTTGGTGCCGGCCGGCAGGACATCCTCCGCCGTATGGTTGAACCAACCGTCGATCCCCTCGGCCTGCACCAGGGCCCGCACGTTCCGGGAGACCGCCTCGTCCACCACCACCTTGCCGCAGGGCCCGCAATAGAGCGCCGTGATGGGCACCCCCCAGGACCTTTGGCGGGAGATGCACCAATCCACCCGGCCAGCCACCATGTTGCGGATGCGGTCCTTGCCCCAACCGGGGATCCATTCGACTTTTCCGTCGATTTCGGCCAGGGCCTTTTTCCGCAGGTCCCGGTGGTCGAGTTGGATGAACCACTGGCTCGTGGCCCGGAAGATCACGGGGTTCTTGGACCGCCAGCAATGGGGGTAACTGTGCTTGATCTTTTCCACGGCCACCAGGCGGCCCAGTCCCTTGAGCTTCTCCACGATCATCGCGTTGGCGTCCCAGACCGAGACGCCCTGGAACTCGGGAAACCCAGCGTCGTATTTCCCCGCCTCGTCCACCGGGGAATAGACCGGCAGGTTGTACCGCAACCCGATCTCATAGTCCTCACGGCCGTGGCCGGGCGCCGTGTGCACGCAGCCCGTGCCGGCGTCGGCCGTGACATGGGCACCCACCATCACCAGGGAGTCCTGGTCGAGGAAGGGGTGTCGGCAGACCGCGCGGTCCAGCTCGGATCCCCGGCACTCGCCCAGGACCTCGGGGTCGGTCCAGCCGGCGGAGGCGGAGGTGGCGTTCAGGAGGTCCTTGGCCAGGACAAACGTCTGGTCACCCACCCGCACCGCCACGTAGGTGAAGTCGGGGTGCACCGAGATGCCCAGGTTCGCCGGGAGCGTCCAGGGCGTGGTGGTCCAGATCAGGACCGACATCTTCTCCCGGGAAACCCCTTGGAACACCCCGGCGGGCCAGGTCTTCACCGGGAACGCCACGGTCACCGAGAGGGACTCGTGGTCGGCGTATTCCACCTCGGCCTCGGCCAGGGCGGACTTGCAGACGGGGCACCAGAGGATCGGCCGCTCCCCCCGGGTGATGTAGCCGTCCCTCAGGAGCTTTTGGAACGAGTCCACGATGCTGTTCTCGTAACGGGCCGAGAGGGTGAGGTAGGGGTGGTCGAAATCGCCCTGCACGCCCAGCCGGAGGAACTCCTTCTTCTGGCGCTCCATGAACTTGAGGGCGTAGTTGCGGCACTTCTTGCGAAGCTCGATCTTTCCGATCGTCTTGGCGGCCTCGCCCAGCTGCTCCACCACCTTGTGCTCGATGGGCATGCCGTGGCAGTCCCAACCCGGCACGTAGGGCGCGTCGAACCCCTTCAGGGACCTGAATTTGACGATGATGTCCTTGAGGATCTTGTTGAGGGCGGTGCCCATGTGGATGTCGCCGTTGGCGAAGGGGGGGCCGTCATGGAGGATCCACTTGGGGGCGCCGCGGCGCCTCTCGGACAGCCGCTGGGGCAATTGGAGTTTTTCCCAGAAATCCACCCGGGCGGGTTCGGTCTGGGGCAGGTTGGCCTTCATGGGAAAGGCGGTCTGGGTGATGTTGAGGGTCGGTTTGTAGTCGGCCATGATGCCACCGTCGGGGAATGGTCCGGCAAGGTCCGCAAGTTTAACAGAGGGCTCGGGGGGTGGCAAACCAAAGGCCACACCCATATTTACCACAGGGGCACAGGGACACAGTTAAAAAGGGAAGGCACTGTGAACAAAGTACAAAAAGTCACTGTTCTGATGCCTTGTCACCCGCAACCCTGTAACGGCGGCCAAAACTTTGCCCTTTGTTTACAACCGTGAAAAATGAAACTTTGTGGCTCTGTGTCTCTGTGGTGAAATCGGATGTTTTTTTGTCGTTGGTTTTTAAGTCGTGGCGGGGGCGGGTTGGGCGGAGGTCTTATGGACCCGAAGGATGCTGTTCTGCCCCCCCAGGTCGTCGTGCTGGCTCTCGGCGGCGGATGGGTCGGGGATCCAGGCGCTCCCGTTTAGGACGAACTTGTAGGGATATTTGCCGGGGTTCAGCGAAAGGATGAAACGGTAGGACCCGTCGGCTTGCCGCTCCATGGGGTCGGCGTCCTTGTCCCAATTGTTGAAGTTGCCCACCAGTGCCACGTGGGTGACCCAGGGTTCGGGCCAATAGACCAGGGTGACCTTGTCCGGGGGATCGTAGACCGCCACCCGGTTCCGTCCCTGGCTCTTGGCCAGGTACAGGCTCTCGTCGGCACGCGCCACGAGGACATCCTCGTTCTCGGCGTCCACCGGGAAGGTGGCCACCCCGGCGGAGAGGGTCACCCGGCCGAGGGGCTGTTTGTCCATATTGAAGAACTCGGTCGAGGCCACCCTGGCCCGGATCCGTTCCGCCACTTCCCAGGCCGTGCGGCGGTTCGCCTCGGGCAGGAGGACCACCAACTCCTCGCCCCCGTACCGTGCCACCAAGTCGGTCTCCCGGGCCTCCTCCTTGAGGATCTGGGCGATCTTCCGGAGGACGTCGTTCCCCGCGGGGTGCCCGTTGGTGTCGTTGTAGACCTTGAAATGGTCGAGGTCCAACAGGATGAGCGACAGGAGGCGCTGGTACCGCTCGGCGCGGGCCCGCTCCTCCCGGAGCCGGTCACGGAAGTAACCGAAGTTGTGGAGGCCCGTGAGTGGGTCGGTGATGGCCATTTGGCGGGTACGTTCGTAAAGGAGCGCGTATTCGATCGCCAGGACGTCCTGGGGCGAGTTCTCATCGTCCCGGGCCCGCATGGCGGTCTCGAAGGACACCAGGCCCAGGCGGTTCAACAACAGGCTCACCTGGGTGACCACATGCTGGTGCGCCTTGAGGTCCTCCGGGTTGTTCGGGGCGGCCTCCACCGTGTCCTTCAGGAGGTCCCTCATGGAGAAGAGCAGGAAGACGAGGTCCCGGGTGGAGAGGTGGTGCTGGCTTTGGAGGGCCTTGAGATGGTCCAGGATGGGGGCGAACTCGGCGTCCACGGCCTGTTCCACGCTGCCCGACCGTTCCACCAGGTCCACCAAGTCCAGGAGAAGCCCATGGACCTGGGCGTAGATGCCGATCTGTGAGAAAAGCGGGGTCAACCGGGCCTGGAATTCCCGCACGGAGTTCTCCCAGCGCTCATGAAGGGCGCCCGGGGTCTCGTTCAGGATTTGGATCAGGCTCTTATGGGTGTCCATGGTTGGGTTCACGTCGTAGGGCCCTTTCGGGCCTTCGGCTCCTCGATCGGAAATCCGAGGCCAGGGTAAACGCTTCACCCCCCGGTTCCGGGTAAAAAAAAACCTCGGGGCGTATGCACCCGGGGTATCAGGCTCCATCGTCCTTATGGAAGCGCACTATAACTAAGGGCGGGAACCCTTGGAAGGGGGGGTGGCTGAAAGTCGGGGCGGGCCACCCCCAAAGACGGGGTTTTCAGGGTTTTGCCAAGACCTTTTCGTAGAGATCCAGGTATTTTTGGGCGGAGGCGTTCCAGGAAAAGTCCTGGGACATGGCCCGTTGGACCAAGGGCCTCCAAACCTCGGGTTTTTGGTAGGCGGCCAGGGCCTCCTGGAGTGACCCCAGGAACGCCTCGGCTTGGTAGGGCTCGAACACGAACCCGTTGCCGGTCGTGCCGTCGAGGGAAAGGTTCCGGATCGTGTCGCCCAGTCCGCCGGTCTTGCGGACCACCGGGATGGTGCCGTAACGCAGGCTGATGAGCTGCCCCAGGCCGCAGGGCTCGAACCGGGACGGCATGAGGAAGAAGTCGGACCCCGCGTAGATCAGCTTCGACAGCCTTGAGTCGAACTTCAGGTTGACCGCGAGTTTATGGGGATACTTGTCCCGCAGTCCCTCCAGTAGGGAGTGGTAACGGGCCTCCCCCGTGCCCAGCACCACGACCTGGACGTCCATCTCGAGGAACGGTTGGATCACCTGGGCCACCAGGTCCAGGCCCTTCTGGTCGGCCAAACGGGTGATCATGCCGAACACCGGGGTCCTCGCGGAATAAGTCAGGCCCTGGTCCGCGCAGAGCTTCTTCTTCGATTCCAGTTTCCCCGCGGGGTTTTTGGCGTTGTACTGGGCGGGAATGTCCTTGTCGTGCGCTGGGTCCCATTCGTCGTAATCCACCCCGTTCAGGATGCCGTAAAGGTCGGCGGCCCGGGACCGGAGGACGCCGTCCAGGCCGTACCCGTACTCGGGGGTCTGGATCTCCTTCGCGTAAGTCTCGGACACGGTGTTCAAGGCGTCCGAATAGGTCAGGCCCGCCTTCAGGTAGTTGACCTGGTCGTAGAACTCGAGTTTATCCGTGGTGAACTCTTCCCAACCCAATCCCGTCATGGGCAGCACCCATTTCGGGAAGAGCCCCTGGTAGGCGATATTGTGGATCGTGAACAAGGACCGCGTCTGGGCCCAGGGCCCTCGCCGGAACCAGGCCTTTTGGTACACCGCAGCCAGGGCGGTCTGCCAATCGTTGAGGTGGAGGAGGTCGGGGATCCAGCCGAGGTCCTGGCACATCTCCAGGAGGGCCTTTGAGAAGAAGGAAAAGCGCTCGGAGTTGTCGGGATAGTCGCCCTCGGGGGTGCCGTAGAGCTGTTCCCGGTCGAAGTAACGTTCGTTTTGGATGAAATAGACCTTCACCCGCCCCCCACCGAGGGTGCCCGTGAGGATGTCGGCGAACATGTCCCCCATGCCCATGGGGACCCGGAGACCCTTCTTCAGGAGGGTCAGGTTGTATTTTTCCTCGGACACCATCCGGTACTTGGGGAGCACCACGGCGGCCTCGCAACCGAGGCGGGACAGGGACAAGGGCAGGGCGCCCACCACGTCGGCCAAACCGCCGGTTTTGGCGAACGGCACCACCTCGGAGGAGGCGAAGAGGACCTTCAGGGGTCTTTGGGGGCTCATGGAGACGGTTCCTCGCGGGTCAAGGGTGGTGCGGGAGGCCCCAAGCGGCGTCTCCCAGGCTTTTTCGCGGGCCGATTATGGGGAGGCCCCCCACCCCTGTCAAGGGACGGCCCATTCGGGCCGTCCCACGGCCGGGGAATGGCACCCCGGCCAAGTTCTCAGCCAGTCCCCGACTCAAGTCGGGGACATAGCCGACTGGTCAAGCGACGGCGATCCCGGCTCAGGGCCACTCAGCGTTATTTCAGGCTCCACCTGGGGGGATCCACCGAGGCCGGTAGCGGGTTCTTGGCCAAGAGGGCTTTTTCCACGACGGCGCGGAGTCCCATTTCGGTCTTCTCACGGTTCTTGATCCGACCCAAGAGGTCGTAACCGTCCCCGCCCGACCCCAGGTAATCGTTCATCGCCACCTTGTATTCCCGACGGGACGACAAGGGCTCGCCGTTGACCGTGATGTCCAGGGCCCCGGGTTTCCCTTGGATCGCGACCCCCGAAACTTGGAGGAACGCCGACGTTCCCTTTTGGAGTGCCGACCGTTCCAGGACGTCCCGAAGGATTGAGCCCCGAAGGACCAGAACCTCGACGACATCGTCAAAGGGGAAGATTTCCCAGTAGGCCCTCTGGGTCAAGGCGCCGGCCCTCAGGTCCTGCCGGAAACTACCGGCGTTCAGGAGGGCCACCTCGGCGCCCCCGGCTTGCCGGACGGCGTCGGCCGCCAGGCAGGCGAAGGGCCAATCCCCGTCGTTTTGCCGGGGTGAATCGGTGGGCACCTGGGTGATCTTGTCGTCCAACCCCTTGCCCACCTTGGCCCGGTAACCGTCCAGGATCTTCTCCAGGATCGGGTCCGGCGTCACGTCGGCGGCCACGGGGACCAGCCGGTACTTGAACCGGACGATCCGGTACCCTTCCTTCCGGCTGCCCTCCACCGTCAGGTCCAAACGCCCGAGGACCTCGCCCCTCGAGCCGGCCTGGACGATGATCGG
>Ga0265338_10006637_pt1 | contig 14658 bp, 12 predicted proteins | sample 42126metaG_FD_193579 | JGI IMG/M metagenome (GOLD analysis project Ga0265338, IMG submission 193579) | Rhizosphere microbial communities from Carex aquatilis grown in University of Washington, Seatle, WA, United States - 4-21-26 metaG | ecosystem: Host-associated > Plants > Roots > Rhizosphere... | reverse complement strand
GCGCGAGAAAGACCTGGTTCTTTCCCTGCGGACCATCGACGATGTGCGCGAACGTCTGAGCCAGTATTACCAGAATAGCGTCAAGAGTTTGCAGATTCAATCGCGTGCGCTGGAAACGAAAATCGTCAATGGTATGCGCGATTTCCGCCAGACCAACCCGGTTTTTGAGCAAGAGATGGACGCCTCGCTGGATGCGCTTGCCGAATATAGTATCGCCTATGAACGTATTCGGCACGAGGATCTCCCGCGCCATCGGCGCCGTTTTAAAGACCTGCTCAACGAAAAAATCATCACCGATATAGGCAGCTTTAAGGCCGCGCTGGATCAGCAAGAGGAGGAGATTAAACGCAGTATTGCCCGCTTGAATATCTCCCTTGGCTCGATTGGCTATACCGATTTAACCTATATCCAGCTTGTCTGTGAGCGTTCGCGTGATACCCGCGTGCGCGAGTTCCGCGATCTCTTGCGCGCCTGTATCCCGGATGTCGCGCGTACCCGGACCTCCGAAGCCAACGAGACCAGCTTTCAGCGTATTCGCGAATTGCTGAAGCGTTTTGATGACGATCCGCGCTGGACCACGCTGGTGACCGACGTGCGCAACTGGCTGGATTTCTCAGCGGCGGAACTTTATCGGTAAAATAACGAGCAGAAAAACTACTATACCGATTCTTCAGGTAAATCCGGTGGACAGAAAGCCAAACTGGCCTACACCATCCTGGCTTCGGCCATCGCCTATCAGTATGGTCTTGACCAGGAAACCGGGCGCGAGCGTACCTTCCGTTTTGTCGCGGTTGACGAGGCATTTAGCAAGTCGGATGAACAGAATGCGCGTTATGCCATGGAACTCTTCCGGCAACTGGATTTGCAGTTACTGGTTGTGACACCGCTGGATAAGATCCATGTTGTTGAACCCTATATTACCGCCTGTCATTTTGTGGCTAACAACGAAGAAGAGAACGATTCCCGCGTCTATAATCTAACCTTTGATGAGTACCTGGAGCGGAAAATGGCCTGGCAAATAGAAGAAGTGAGTGCCGGTGATTAGTCCAGCGGAGATCAAACTCAAGGCTGAGCGGCAGTATCTGCCCTTTTTGCAAGCCTGGGTGCGTGGCGAGGCTTTTGTCCCGCTCTCCTGGCCCGCTGGCAGACCAGCCGCCGATTTCGCCGGACTGCGTGCCCAGGTTCAGTTGTTGCAGTCCGGGGAGAAAACCGCTCAGAACGCTGGCTATCGCCTTGAATGGCAGGTTCAACAAACGCGCGCGTTAGGGACCCAGACATTACCCGTGCGGGTCTGGTTGGACACACCGGAAGATCTGTTGCACTTGCTGGAGAAAGAGGACGAATTTGCCCGTTTGCGCCAGGATGTCACACTGATCCTGACGCGGCTTCCACAGTTAGGGCAATGGGTTGAGCGTTTCCCCAGAAAAGTCCTGGAGCACCATGCCTCCTGGCCGGGTTTGCTGGCAGTCTGCGAGTATTTTCTCGCGCATCCCCGGCCCGCGCTCTATCTGCGGGAATTACCCATCAATGTGCATACTAAATTTATTGAGCAGCGCCAGGGTATCGTCCGTGAATTGCTGGAGCGGCTCTTACCAGCCGAAGCGATCAGCGAGGACACGCCAACCTTCCAGCAGCGTTTTGGTTTGCGTGAAGAGGAGCCGATGGTGCAACTGCGCTTTCTGGACGACCAGCTTCAACAGCGGTATGGTTTGCCGCTCAGTGAACTCTGTGTCCCCTGCTCGCAACTGGCTGGCCTGGATTTCAGCGACCAGGTCTGTCTGATTACCGAGAACAAAATGACCTTTCTGACGCTGCCAGGCTTGCCTGCTGCCTTTGCGATCCTGGGAGGTGGTTTCAAGGTGAGTAGCCTGGCACCTGTTTCCTGGCTACGTTCCTGCCCGATTATTTACTGGGGTGATCTGGATGCCCAGGGTTTTCAGATCCTCTCGCAACTGCGTTCTATCTTTCCCCACGTCACCTCACTGATGATGGATCGGGAGACCTATGCGGCCTTCGCGGAGTTTTGCGTGATTGGCACGCCCTGCCAGGTGCGCCATCTACCATATCTGACAGCGGAAGAACACGAACTGTTCGTACACCTGGCAGAGACAGAGCAGCGCCTGGAGCAGGAAAGAATCAGCTATGCCTATGCGCTGCAACATATCCATTCCAGCATGCTTCAGAGCATGAACAGGTTGGATTAGCCAGATCACTCCTCTTCCAGGGAGAAATTTTCCCGCAGTTTTTCTAGGGCTCCTGTGATTTCCCGAAATTTTCAAACAGCCTTTCAACCGTCTGAAGAATATCGGCGGGATCAAGGGTCCGCCGGGTTTGTTTGATCATTGTATCGAAATCAGCGTTGAAAAGCGTTTCCAATAACACAATCTTGTCCTGATATTCAGGATCTTGCTGGTTCGAATCATGAGTGAGCAAATAGGTTCCGACCAGGTAGAGCGCGATTTCAGATTGCGTAGGGAGCGGAAGATGCTCAAAGGCCGAAGCCTGGAGAAACTGAATGATTTGATGAAGATTACGAATAATAGCGCGTGCATCCTCAATCTCTGCCACCAGTCCGCTTTCGTCACGCTGGTAGTTATTCAAATTAAAATCAAGCTGAGGTGGATAAAATTGTTCATCGTGCATAATAGAGTGCCTTCCGCCGGGATACCAGGTGCTGAACCTGTACATAACCTGTCTCAAAAAGAGATCTATCGTGCTCTTACTATACATGAGTTCATAACAAAAAGACAGTGCCGGGCCGCCGCCTGGGGCCTGTTTGCAGTCCTGGCGAGAGCGAGTGATGGATCAGTTTGCCAGATTTTTCAGGTAAATGATGGGAAGATGTATCCCCGTATTCCTATATCTTGCTGTTTTCTTTGACTGTTGCTCGTTGCTGATGAGGGAGAGAAGGAGCGGAAGATTAATGAAGCGGAATAGTACTAGAGTCATGGATATAATGTTACGCAGATACGGAGAAGCATGTATCCTATCAGAGATAGTTCTCAAGAGGCAGGCAAGTCACGCAGATAAGGAGAATCGGTCATCCTTCAGAGTCGGTTCTCGATGAGCAATGATGCGGCGATTCCCAAGAGGCAGGCAAGTAGCCTCTCTACGCACACGTTTTACGCGTAAAATCTCATTGTGTGTGTAGAGCCGGCGCTTGCCTCCGGCTTGGGACTCGTCGCTCTCATAGTTCTCGTACGCATGGGTGCGGTTCAAAGGCTTCCAACATTCTGGCCAAAAACAGTAACCACGCTGATAAAAATTACCAGCGTGGTTATGTTTGTGAGCTTAAACCTGTGGCAAAGCCGCAGGGTTCAGCAGCAGGTCCAGTGTTTTGCGACGCACACGGTATGATTGACGCTGGCCTACATGGGGCAACGTCACGGCTTCTAATACGCCGTTTTTGATCCAACGGCGCACTGTCGTGTCATCCACACGCAACTGCTTGGCAACTTCGCTGACCGTCAGCAAATCATGATCGTCATAACCAACCATAAAAAACCTCCTTACAGAACTATTTCACACCAATCGTTTGCATCCGACAGAGCGTCTGGTCCCCCCAAACGACTCAGAGATGCGAGGGTGGTATATAATCATGTATAAACGTACTATACCACCTCTATAACTCAAATGCAATAGAGAAGTTTTACACAGTTTTCTACGTTAACATAGAGACTATGCCCAAAATATTCATGAAGTGCCGCTTTTCGTCTTTCATTACGTGTAACCGCTTTTTCGTATTTATGTATTTTACGTCTGATTCCATGCCAAATATAAAAGCTATAAATACATATACTTCAATCTTCTCTCTATTAAGACGAAAAGCACGTACTTTTGGATGCATATTTTGTAAAAAAGTTGAGAATACGTTGGCAAAAGCCTTTTCTTCTGCGCATCTGGTAAAAGGGAAACTTCTACTGGCGAGATTTAGAACCTGCTCAGGCCCATCTTGATTCTGCTAAATATTAGAACGAGCAGATAGACCATTTTCGGCACATTTCTAGGAAAAACCCCTGACAGTGACTGGATCTCTGATCATATATAGGACGCGTTCATGCTTTACGACGCTGAAAAAATCCAACAGAAAAAGCACGCTCGATAGGAGAAACGCGAGATTTTGCGTATTTCTCTGATCGAGCGTGCTTTTTCCTGGAAGAAAAAAGTTAGCTGGCGCTGGCTGGTTCTGGCGTCGGGCTCTGGTTACCTTCCTCGCCATCTCCATACAGGAAGCAATTGGTCCAGTGTCCGCCGCCCAGTTCGGTCCGCCTGGGGAAACGCTGGCGACAGATATCCATCGCGTGTGGACAGCGTGGATGGAACCGACAGCCGGTAGGAGGATTGATCAGGCTGGGAATTTCTCCCCGCGCCGTCACCTCTTTCATACCCGTGCCCCCGGATTTGATGCGATCAGGGTCAGGGGCTGCGGACAGCAGCAGGCGTGTGTAGGGATGTTTTGGGGCCTGGGTTACCTCTTCGCTTGGCCCTCCTTCGACCATCTGGCCCGCGTACATGACCAGCGTATCATCTGCGAAATAGCGGGCACTGGCGATATCATGGGTAATATAGAGCAGCGCCAGGTGCTCTTCATCCTTCAAACGCAGCAACAGATTGAGAATATCCAGGCGGATCGAGACATCCAGCATCGAAACTGGTTCATCGGCCAGTAAGACTTCAGGATGGACCGCCAGGGCGCGTGCAATCGCGATACGTTGGCGCTGGCCACCGCTCAACTGGTGGGGATATTTCTGAATAAACTGTTCCGCCGGTGTCAGACTGACCCGGTTGAGCAGGGCCAGAATCTGTTCGGTCTCTTGCACATGGTTTCTGGCATGACCAAAGATCCGCAAAGGACGAGCCAAGTGATAGCGAATATCATGGACTGGATTGAGCGAGGCAAAGGGGTCCTGGAAAATCAACTGCACATGTTTGCGATACTGGCGCAAGGCCCCGGAACTGCGTGCCAGCTTGATCGGCTCACCACGGAAGCTCATGGTACCGGACGTTGGATCATAGAGACGGGCTAGCATGCGTGCCACCGTCGTTTTGCCACTGCCACTCTCCCCCACCAGAGCGGTCGCCCGTCCGGGATATAGTGCAAAAGAGGTATCTTCAACTGCATGAACTGCGCGCACGGTTCCAAATAAACGTTGCCCAACCGGGAACTCTTTGCGCAGATGAATCGCTTCCAGCACAGGAGTCGAAAAATTGTTACTTTCTGCCTGGTTAAATGATTGTTGGATAACGCTCATCGGGTTTTCCCACCTTCCGTTAATTGCGCGTAGCGTGCCGCGAAGGTATCGAGACCTGGGGTCTCCTCGGACTGATAGCCGGGGTTATAGAGATGGCAGGAGACGATCTGAGCATCATCGCCTGTCGTCACGTCTGAGCGCAAGGGCTGCAAGGTTGGCACAGCACTCTGGCAGGGACCAAAAGCCATAGGACAACGAGGGTGGAAAGCGCAGCCGCTGGGAACCGCGCGTAAATCTGGTGGTGAACCAGGGATACCTCCCATATTACGGCGTGGGCCATGGAGATTTGGGAAAGAATTGAGCAGACCATAGCTATAGGGGTGACGTGGATTGAGATAAAGATCCTTACTTCTGGCCTTTTCCACAATCTTCCCCGCGTACATAATCGATACTTTGTCCGCCAGTTCCAGCAAAAGAGAGAGATCATGCGTAATAAAGATCAGTGCCATCGAGAAATCTTTACAGAGAGAACTGATCAACTGCAGAATTTCACGTTGCACCACCACATCCAGTGCAGTCGTCGGTTCATCCATAACAATCAATTCAGGATTGAGCGCCAGGGCAATGGCGATGATCGCGCGCTGGCGCATCCCGCCACTCAATTCATGAGGATAACTCTTCAAGCGGTCGGTAGCGATGCCCACCAGGTTTAGCAACTCGATGGCCCGGCGTTTGCGCTGGTCAGTCCCCATCTCAGGGCGATGTGTCTTGAGCACATCCATGATTTGTGTGCCCACGGTCAGGACCGGATTTAACGCATTCATCGCGCTCTGGAAGACAATGGAAAGTTCATTCCAGCGAAACCGACGCAATTGTGAGGGAGTCAGTTGGAGAATATCCAGCGCGCCATCCGACTGACTGGCAGCCAGGTTGCCTCGTGGAATCTTACTGATGACCAGCGAACGTTCGCGCCCTTCAGGCGGATAGTACAGGACCTCGCCTCCGGTAATATAGGCCGGGGGACGTAACAGGCGCGTAATCGCATATGCCATGGTCGATTTACCGCAGCCGCTTTCCCCGGCAAGCCCGAGAATTTCGCCGCGTTTCAAGGTAAAACTTACATTGTCTACGGCATGTACCACGCCATTGGCTGCCGAATAGTCCACACTCAGATTGCGGACATCCAGCAGTGTTTGTGCACCAACGCTGGTTACCATTAAGCCACCGCCTTCTTTGTTTTTGACACGTTGATTTTAGGTTCGCTGCGCAGACGCGGATCTGCAACCTCGTCAATGCCAAAGTTAATCAGCGCGAGTCCGGCACCGAGCACAGCGATGCAGAGGCCGGGTGGTACAAACCACCACCATTGACCACCGAGCAGGGCACCGCTGGTGCTTGCCCAGTAGAGTAATGTGCCCCAACTGGCCTTTGAGATATCGCCCAGGCCCAGAAACTCCAGCGCGGCCTGGGCCAGAATAACCTGAATCATAGTACTGACAAAATTCGCAGCTACCAGTGAGATCTGATTAGGGAATAGCTCATAGAAGATTATACGCCATGTTGACTCTCCATTGGAACGGGCGGCGGTCACAAATTCACGCGCGCGCAGAGAAAGTGTTTGCGCGCGTAGCACGCGAGCACCCCAGGCCCAACTGGTCAGAGCCACCACCAGCGAGACCGTCAGGGGTCCAGGGGGCACGTACGCCGCCAGCACGATCATCAACGGCAGCCCAGGCAACACCAGAAAGATATTCGTGATCAGGGAGAGCAATTCATCAATGAACCCCCCAAAATACCCACCGACCAGTCCAATGAATACCGAGAGGAATGTCACAATGATGCCACTTACAAAGCCCCAGAGCACCGACGTTTGTGTGCCTACAATCAACTGACCAAAAATGTCCTGTCCCAGATTAGTGGTTCCCAGCCAGTGTATGGCAGAGGTATGCAAATTGAAATTATGGGTAATCACATCAGGATCGCTTCCCAGGAGCATTGGTCCAAAGATGGCCACCAGGAAGAAAAACGCGACGATGGCTGAGCCAGTGGCCACTTTCCTATTGATGGTGAGCGCATGCCAGATCGCCTTGAGCGCCTCCTGGATACGCGTTCCCAGGGGCTTATCCAGCGCTTGCAGAACGGTGTTGATCTCAGGTGTTCCGGGCGTATTGGTCTGGCGTAGCGGTGGATTGGGGATCGTGGCCATGCGTGGCTGTGTGCCATCTGGTTGGGCTGGCCATTGAGAAAAAGGAGATTTTTCCATGTCTATAAGCTCCTATCTATGCGCACACGGGGATCGAGTGCCGCATACAAAAGATCAGCGAGGAAATTCGCTCCCAGTACCCCCAGGGCAATAATCAGGAACATCGCCTGAATCACCGGATAATCCTGATTCAGAACCGCCTGGTAGAGTGTATCACCGATGCCCGGATACGAGAAGACAATCTCAGTCAGCACCTGGCCACTGACAACAAAACCCAGAGCCAGGGCAAAATTCGCGACATTTGGAAGGATCGCATTGCGTGCCGCGTACATAAAAAGTACCCGTCTCTGCGTCAGACCCTTGGCCTGTGCCATCAGCACATAATCGTCAGAGAGAATACCAACCATCGAATTACGCATCACCAGCATCCAGCCAGCCAGCGAAGAAATCACCAGCGTCAGTGCCGGGAGAAAACCATGGTAGATCACACTGGAGACAAAGTTCCAATCCAGGAAATTGATATCCAGATAGATATTATAGCCATCGGCGAAGGGGAACCAGCCGAGACTGAAGCCAAACACATAGACAACTACCAGAGCCAGCCAGAAAGGAGGAATGGAATAGAGGAATGTCAGCGCCGGAGAGAGCGTCGAATCCAGCAGCGTGCCGCGTTTCCAGGCCACCAGGATACCGATCAAACAACCCAGCACAAAGCCGATCACCACCACGACAGTACCCAGGCCAACGGTCCAGAGGATGCCCTGGCTGATCAGATCGCTGACGGGCGTAGGATAGTGAGAGAAAGAGAGGCCAAAATTGCCATGGAGCATATCATTGAGATAATTGAGATATTGGACCCAGATCGGGGCTGTTGGATTCAAGCCCATTGTGGCTTCTAAGGCCCTGATCGCATCAGGCGACATGGTCTGCCCTGTTTTTTCCAGGCGCGCGAAAACCGAAGCAATTGGATTACCAGGAGCCAGGCGTGGAATAAAAAAATTCAGGGTGACAGCCGCCCAGACAGCCACGAGATAAAAGAGTATGCGGCGGAGCAGGTGACGCATCTCGTTACTCCTTCTGTATTTCAGAATATCAACAAAGCAATCCAGGGAGAAAAAGATTACGCGCTACACGGCACCAACCTGTTGCAGAAAAAGTATAACACAACCATTTTATTTCCACCTGCTTGCTAGAAAAAGGGGGGTGGTTTCGTAAAACCACCCCCGTCTTTGAGGTTTCCCAGCAAGCTGAGGAACCTCACTCATTGACGCGAAACTTAGTTACCTGTAGGTACAAGATGCGTCACGATAACTTCATTGCCAGGAGCATCATAGGTTGGACCGAGAGCATAAGGGGAACTCTGCGATGGCCAGCCAGTGTAGTGTTGTGTCGAATACTCGTACCAGTTAGCAGCGTCCAGCAGCGGAACCACCGGCATCTGCTGATAGAAGAAATCTTCCATCTGGTTGATCAGCGTTTTCTGCTGCGTCGCATCCGACGTAGAGGCATACTGCGCGAGCAGGCTATTCAGTTGTGGGCTGGCGAAGTGACCCCAGTTCTCACCACCGGTCTTGGCAGCGTCATTGGCGCTGTTCAAGTGGGTATTGTACTGATAGTAAGGGGTCGGGCCAGAGAAGAAGCCACCGATCAGGGCCTGGAAGCTACCAGTCGAGCGAGCGGTGAAGTAGTCATCATCGGAGATCGCGTTGATCTCACCGTCGAAGCCAGCGGCTTGCAGGTTCTGTTTAATGATACCGGCGACAGCGACCCAGTCGCTCCAGTCATCAGGTACATCATACTTGACAGTGATTTTCTTGCCGCTCTTATCGACATAGAAACCACCGACTTTCTGATAACCACCGGTTTGCATATACTGTGCAACCTTGGCCAGGTCAGGTGAGGTTACAGGAGTGGCATACTGGGATTCCAGGAACGTCGAGTTGTTGGCTGTCAGGCCGGCCAGGTTCGCGGGAGCCTCATAGCCATTTTCAGCCTGAGTGGACATCGCCCCTCGGTCGAGTGAAGCACTGATGGCCTGGCGCACATTGGCGTCATTGAAGGGTGCTTCGCTATCATTTAGATAGAGGACCACATCGGCGGTCGAAGAGAACCAGTATTTGTTGTGCGTGGGATCTTTATTGACATAAGCTGTCTGGAAGTTTGCGTCAGCCGCGAAACCACCCCAGTCAAGTTGACCGCTGATGATCTCTTCCTCAAGAGTAGTATTATCCTTTACAGCAGGATAGTCCAATTCATCGATTTTGTTCTGAGCGTTGTTCCAGTAGTTGGTATTGCGCTGGTAGACCAGCAAAGAGGGCGAGAATTTGCTCAGCACAAACGGGCCGGTACCAATCAGCGCGGGATTATCAGTGGTTGGATTGGTGACCGAAGTCCAGATATGCTGGGGGACAATGAAGGTTGCACTCAAAATGTAGTAAGCCGCAGGAGTGTATGCCTTCTTGAACGTAAAGAGCACCGTGTTTGCATCGGGAGCACTCACGCTCTTCAGGAAGCCCCAATCGCCGTTGGTATCAGCAACGCCTTTGGCTTCCGTCAGCACCGTGTTGAAGGTGTAGACCACATCAGCCGAAGAGAACGCCTGTCCGTCGCTCCATTTGACACCCTGGCGCAGATTGACGGTCAACTGGGTGTTTGTGCTATCCCAGGCCGAGCTCAGGCCAAGCAGGGGAGTGGACTGACCAGTGTTCAGATCGTTGAAAAACAGGGTTTCGTACACCATACCCAGGACACCGGATTGGGCGTTACCATTGTACGGGCTGGTTACCTTGGTAAAGGCATCGCCAACAAAGTTACCAATACGCAACGCATGATGGGTTGAGGTTGTGTTGCTCTGTTGAGCAGAACCGCAGGCAGACAGAAGCATAGTGAAAACCACCAGCAGGGAGCAAAAAACAAATCCTGCTTTTAACTTCAGCCGCGACGATGGAAGGGAGTTGGGAGACACGGGAAACCTCCTAACGCGGTTGGAATAGCAGTTGAGATCGTGGCGCTACTCCAATAAATACTTGACCGATAAAAAAAACAATACTAGGATGGACAATCTTGCCTGTCTATTCATCGGGATCAATCTCTGTTATGTACTGTACTCTGAACTGGATCATTTGTCAAGATGTCTAGACCACTAGACCATAAAACTCGAAAAAATTTCCCCAGTTCAGGGTACAGTCAGAGCCGCCCACAGGTTCTTCGGGAAATCAGACCTCTTGTAATAACTCGTTCCAGGCAGGAGCCGCGTATGCCAGTTGGCCCTGGCAGATGGTTGCCTGAAGGTTTAACGCGTGATCAAAGACCAGTAAATCGGCATCATAGCCAGGTAAGAGACGGCCTTTGCGCGTGTCTACATGGGCAGCGCGCGCTGGATTAAGCGTCAGCATCCCGACTGCCTCCGAGAGAGAAACATGGGTTATTTCCAGCATGTTGCAGAGCGCCTGGCGCATGGTTAACACGCTTCCAGTCAATGTTCCATCGGCCAGGTGAGCCGCTCCGCAGATGACCTGTGCCATCTGGCCCGCGAATTCAAACGTAGCCCCGGCGGGTAAGCCTGCGGCGGCCAGAGCATCAGTGATCACAATCGTGCGTTGTGGTCCTAATATTTTGACCAGCAGGCTCATCACTTCGGGATGTACATGGATGCCGTCCGCAATTAATTCACCCTGCACTTGCGGTGCCTTCGCAATCGCGGCGATAGGACCGGGGGCGCGATGTAATAACGGGCGCATAGCGTTAAAGCAGTGGGTTGCATGGGTGATACCCAGGGCAATAGCCTCTTCAGCCTGCTCAAATGTAGCGTCTGTATGGCCGATACTGACCGTCACTCCGGCTTCCACCAGGCGCGTAATCATGGCATGCGCTCCGGGCAGTTCGGGAGCGATTGTGAGCAGATGCAGATGCCCTTTTGTCTCGCTTAAAATTAATTCTGTCTCAGCGGGTTCAGGCTGGCGTAGCCAGACTGGGGGATGAGCACCACGTCGTTTGACATTAATATACGGGCCTTCCAGGTGAATACCCAGCATCTCCGCGCCTTCTCCAGGGTCCTCGGTGGCCTCGACAGCCGCGCGAATCTGTTCCAGGGGCAGAGCGTTCGGTGTGCCAACCAGCCCCGCCAGAAAGGCTGTGACACCCGTGCTCGGTACCCAACGGGCATACGCGCGAATCTGCTCCGCATTGGTCGTATGAAGCTCAAAACCACCGCCTCCATGTGTATGTACATCGATAAAGCCGGGCATGACGATAACCTGACTGGCATCTAACACTTTTCCCGGAGCTTCATTGCTCGGACCGACTTGATCAATATGCGCCCCTTCAATCGTAATGTCTCCCTTCGCTAAATCCATCGTGGCATCGACCAGACGAGTTCCGCGTAACGTTAAACGCATTGACCTTTACTCCTTCAATGTGAACTATACACAAGAGATATAGTTCATTCCCGATCGTTGCGACCCCAGACTGCCTCTCCCGGCGCATCTTTCCATCTGCGGGCAGTCTCACACTTGACGTTTGTCAAAAAGTGTGACACTATTATACACATATTGGTGGTCTATACAACATACCAATTATACCATCGAATGGCGAAACTCTCTAGAGCAGGGTCTCCCAACTGAGCGATATTAGTGGTATATTGCGGTATAAATACACGGAGAAAGGTTGGACTTGATCGAATTGAGTAGTATTGTCAGAAAAAGTCCCCTGCCTCGCTATTATCAGCTCAAAGAGATTATGAGGGAGAAAATTGCTTCTGGGGATTGGAAGCCAGGCGACCTTATACCTTCGGAGCGCGAGCTAGGGGAACAGTACGGTATCAGTCGTATGACGGCCCGCCAGGCCATTACAGAGCTGGTGAATGAGGGCCTGTTTTATCGTGAGCAGGGCAAAGGAACCTTTGTCAGTCGCCACAAAATTACCCAGCAGTTGATTCGTCTGACTGGTTTTACAGAAGATATCAAAGCGCGTGGACAACGCCCAGGCACAAAAGTAATCTCCGCTCAGATGATTCCTGCCGATGAAATCCTCGCGGAACGTCTGCGTATTAAACCGGGTCTATTGATTTTTCGCTTGCAGCGTCTTCGCCTGGCCGATGAAGAGCCGCTGGCCATCGAGATTTCCAATGTGAGCTTTATGGGCTGCGAGAAATTGTTGGAGGAAGACCTGGAGCAGAATTCGCTCTACCGTTTACTGGAAAACAAGTATGGTTTGCCTTTGATGGAGGCAGAGCAGGAACTGGAAGCCGGGCTGATCGGTCCTGAAGAGGCCCAGTTGCTGAAAGTTCCCGTCGGGAGTGCGGCCCTTTTTAATCGGCGTACCACCTATACCGAGCGCGATCTGCCCATCGAATACGCAAAATCCGTCTATTGTGGTAATAAATATATCTTCTTTACGCAAATGAAGCGCGAACAACTGATGCCCTGAACGCCTGACTGCCCTTGTTTTGCCAACCCGGTTCTGGTCGAATCAAGTACTATCTACACAGAGGAGTAAGCATATCCATGGCAGAGGAGCTACAGAAAAACCTGGCTCAGGAACAACTTGTCACGACGTTGGAGACAGAGAAAGTCAATCCTGCGACCACAGAGATCGATCGCATGAGCCCCCTGGAGATTGCGCAGGTTATGAATGCTGAGGATATGAAGGTTGCTCAGGCGATTCAACAGGAACTGCCCCAGATTGCCAGAGCAATTGAAGCCATTGCCGCGCGGCTGCGCAGGGATGGTCGGCTGATTTATGTCGGTGCCGGAACATCCGGGCGCCTGGGCGTTCTGGACGCGGCTGAGTGCCCCCCGACCTTCAACATTCCCGCCAGCCAGGTCATTGGTCTGTTAGCAGGTGGTCCGATCGCGCAGTCTCAGGCTCAGGAAGACCAGGAAGACAGCATAGAAGCCGGGGAAGCAGATGTCGCAGCGCTCAATCTCACCGCCAATGATGTGGTTGTAGGCGTGGCCGCCAGCGGACGTACGCCCTACGCGCTGGGAGCAGTGGCCTATGCCAACGCGCGTGGAGCGTTGACGATCGGCATTGCCTGCAACCGCCAGTCTCCGCTGGAGCAGGTTGTAGAAATCATGATTGCCCCGGTCGTAGGGGCGGAAGTGATTACCGGTTCAACGCGGCTCAAAGCAGGTACAGCGCAGAAGCTGGTCTTAAATATGTTGAGCACCGGTAGCATGGTTCTCCTGGGCAAAACCTTTGGCAATTTGATGGTGGATGTCCAGGCAACCAATCTGAAACTCCATCAGCGGGCTTTGAAGGTTGTCCAGACAGTGACTGAACTGGAGAGAGATGCCGCCGAAGACCTTTTGCAGCGCACGGATGGCGAGGTCAAAACAGCGATTCTGGTGCAGAAAACCGGGTTGCGTCCTGAAGAAGCCAGGGTACAACTGGCCACATATGGTAACGTTTTGCGTGCCGCTCTCGATGCAATGTAGAATAAGAAAAACACAGCGTATTTCTTGCGGTGTCAGAGTTGTGCGAAAGGACAAAGAACGTATGAGCGACGAGGTGTCAACCGGTCTTTTTTCGCTGGGAGTTGATGGCGGTGGGAGCAAAACACTGGCTGTCATTGTCAATGAGCGCGGCGAAGAGGTCGGGCGTGGACTGGCTGGCGGTGCGAACTACAATGCTATTGGCCTGGAAGAAGCTATCAAACATGTGTATGCCGCGGTTGAACAGGCATCAAACGCGGCCCATTGCAAACCTCCTTTCCATAAAGCCTGGCTGGGATTGGCCGGTATTGATCGCCAGGCGGACCATAATCTGTTTCTCCCCCATCTGTCTGAACTGGCAGAGGTGGTGCGTCTGACCAATGATGCCGAGCTTTTGCTGGCAGCGTTGGACAAAGGCTATGGCGTGGTCTTGATCTCCGGGACCGGCTCAATAGCTCTGGGACGCGATTTCTCCGGGCGCCGGGCCAGATCCGGTGGGTGGGGACATATTCTGGGCGATGAGGGCAGTGGTTATTCCATTGCTCAACATGCGTTACAGGCCGTAGTTCGCGCATCCGATGGTCGGGGACCGCAGACCGCGCTACGCGATCGCATTTTGCAGGCGTGGAATTTGCAGAATACAGACGAACTGATTGGTGAGATTTACGGGGAGCAGGATAAAGCCAAGATTGCCAGTCTCTCCTCCTGGGTGATGATTACGGCCCGTGCTGGCGACCAGGTTGCGGCTACCATTGTGCAACAGGCGGCGAAAGAACTCGCGCTGGCGGTACATGCCGTCTGCCAATCGCTGGAATTTCCGGGACAGGAG
>Ga0265338_10006636_pt1 | contig 14659 bp, 12 predicted proteins | sample 42126metaG_FD_193579 | JGI IMG/M metagenome (GOLD analysis project Ga0265338, IMG submission 193579) | Rhizosphere microbial communities from Carex aquatilis grown in University of Washington, Seatle, WA, United States - 4-21-26 metaG | ecosystem: Host-associated > Plants > Roots > Rhizosphere... | reverse complement strand
CACCTACGACTTTGCCGGCAACCTGACCGACACGGAGGCTTACAACCGCGGCAGCGGCTGGATCCCCCAGGTCCCGGCCTGGATGAACCAGTACGACCACGACAACGGCCTGGGGGCCGATGACCTGGACTGGAGCTCGCCGGTGGCCAACGATACCGACAGCTATGACACCGCCGGGCGGCTGTCCAGCTACACCTCCGGTGGCACCACCTACCACGTGCTGTACCAGGGCGGCAGCACCTGGCAGCAGGCCGAGACCTACGACGCGGCCGGGGACGAGGACCTGGAGGACTACGACCAGTTCGGCAACCTGCTGTCCGTGACCGACACCGGCACCGGCCCCAGTGACGGCACCGGCTACCGGTTCTTCGCCACCGACGCCTTCGGCAACATCCTCTACAAGTCCAACTACTACTCCACCCCCGGCAGCAGCGTGCTGCATGCCGACCTGGACTCGGACAGCAACGCCGCGGTGACCTACGACTACACCGCCAACGGCCAGGTGCTGGGCAGCGTGGACGAGCAGGGCAACCAGCAGTTCACCCAGAACATGACCGGCTATGGGGAAACCCAGGCCCCCGGCAGCTACACCGTGCAGGGGGGCGACACCCTGCAGACCATCGCCCAGGCGGTGTATGGCAACTCGGACCTGTGGTATTTGATCGCGGATGCCAACGGCATGGAAGCCAACAGCGACTTGAGAGCGGGTGAGCAGCTCAAGTACCCCATCCACGTGCAGGACAACAACGACGCCGGCACCCTGCAACCCTACAACCCCCAGGACACCGTCGGCTCCACCACCCCCAATCCGCCGTACATGCCGGCTCCCAGCCAGCAAGGTTGCGGCACCTTGGGCCTCGTGATCATGATCGTGGTCGCCGTGGTGGTGGATTACTTCACCATGGGTGCTGCGACTCCTTACTTGGGTAGCCTAGGTGCTGCATTCGCCGGCGGCGTAGCCGGCAGCGTCGCATCCCAGGAAGTAGGCAAGGCGACGGGCAACGTCCAGAGCTTCTCCCTGAGCCAGGCCCTCGAATCAGGCGCGACGGCGGTGATCGCCCAGGGTGTCGTGAACGAAGCCAACACGGGAGACGTCTTCACGTCAGCACCGGCCGCAGGTACCACCAGCAGTGTCACTGATGGAGCAACCCAGGCACCCAGCACGGGTCAACAGATCGCCCAGTACCTCAACACCAGCCAAGTGGGAACCAGCTTCGGCCAGTATCTGGCACGGGGTGCGTTCAACTATGCGACCACCTATGCCGTGGACCGCGCTCTCGGCGGCCAGCAAGCCTTCAGTTGGGACGGCTTGGCCGCCCAGACCGTGGGTACCGCCGTCGGCGGCGAAGCGTCGAGTTCCATCGACAAAGACATGGTCATGAGTGGCAATGACAGCATGTTCGACCAGGGGCTCGTGAACGCCTACTCCGCCGCAGGCGGTGTGGCGGTGGTGAACCACCTCATCGGCGGGCCTGGGGCTAACTACGTGCAGATCGCCGTGGATGCCTTCGCCAACACCATCGGCAACAGCTTGATATCGAGCCTGCAACCGCCGCAGCCTTTGGAGAAGACCGACGTAGACCAGATGATGGCGGATGAGAAGGTCAAGTTGGATGCGGAGGGCACCCCGCAACCCGTCACGCTCAGCCCGCCGTTACAAGCCTCGAACTTGCAACCAGTCGTGGCGCCCGACGCGTCCCAGCTTGATATGACGGGGCAACACTATGGAATCATGTTTGCCAATAACGGCAGCGGTTCCAATGGGCCTCAAAGCGGCACCGGCGACCCGTACATGGATGCAATGATCAATACGGCCATCTCTAATGCCAATGCCCAGACCGGAGGCGGCACCATGAGCAATGGTTCCGGCTCGGGTGACAGTGGCAGTGTGATGAGCACGCTGAAGGCATATAGCAGGGATGCCGTGACATCGGTGGAAGATGCAATCCCAGGCGCGAAAGTCGGATTTACGATACTCGGCGATCTTTGGGATGCAGGAGTGGGGTTGGCGAATACCGTGTCCGAGGTCCAGCAAGCCTCGCAGGGGAATGTCATCGCCGGCGAAGACCTGATAAACAAGGGTGAGAATGTTATCAGCGGACTTAGCAAGGTGGCGCAGTATGGGTTCCAAGTTGCGACCAACGACCCGCGGGCGCTTGTCACCACCACTGCGCTCGTGGATAACTTTGAGAACTACCATGCCAACTTGGTGCAGTCCGAAGGTGAATCAAATGCGGATCAAGAGATAGCCGGGCATGGGATCTTTGTAGTGGGCTCGTTGTTCGCCGGTGGGGAATTGGCGGATGGAGTGGAACTGGGTGATGCAGTATCGACATCCGGTAATTTCTTCAGGGACGTTGGTAACATCGATTTGACGGCGAGTGGTGATGCTGGCTTTGCACCTCAATATGGAAGAATTGGATGGAGTGATCCAAGTTCTACAGAAAATTTCCTAACGCCTTCAGATTTTTCGAGCCTTCCATTAAATGGGTCGATTGATCCTAGTAGTATCCGCTTCAGTCAAGATAGTATTGGCAGTAATTTTAAATCTCCTTTTGGGTCGCTAGATGATTTCGCGCAGGGCCTTTCTGATGGGACTATAGATCCGTCTTCCATAGACCCAGTTCGGCTAGTTCAGAAAGATGATATGATTTTCACACTGGATAACCGTAGGCTCTATGGCTTTCAGCAGGCAAATATTTTGAATCCAGATCTTAATTTGCAAATTCCATATATAAAGTTGGATAGTGTACCTAGTACGCAGTTGTTTAAATTCACTACTCCTAATAGTGGAATTTCGATATTTGTTAGAGGTAAAAATTGATGTTAGTAGGAAACGATTTGTATGAATTCGCAAAAAAAGTGAATTCTAGGAAAGATTTTATCGAGTTCACTGCATCGTTAGCGGAACACTATCGTGTGAAAAGAGACGAATGGGAAAATATTGAGATGGAATCTTTTTTGCAAGGCCTGTCTGGGTTTAGTCAAGATATGGATGGCTACTACAAAAATATGGGCGAAGTTGTAAATGTTGATGTTATTACATGGCGCATGGCGGCCCAGATGCTGCTCGCCGCAACTGTATACAATGCTTAGGAAAAGTGGTCAGAGCCAATAATAGGAGACAGACCACGATTAATTGCTAGAATTCTGCCTTAGGGAAGTTGGGGTTTATGAGATGCCTCGACGTGCAAGACTCGCGATCGCCGGGATCCCCTGGCACATCATCCAGCGCGGTAATAACCACGCCGCCTGTTCTATGCAGAGTTGGAAAATTTCAACATGCCTCTAATAGTCTAAATCCATGACCCGAGAGGAATCTAAAACGTTACGCGAGCGGATTACGGTCCATTTCGAAAAGGGGGAAATGGAAGAGGGCCTAAGTCTGTTAGAGGGTGAGCAACAACTTCCGAAAGCTGTTTATGAAGAGTGTCTGGGGAACATGTTTTTCTATAAAGGCGATATGCAGAATGCAGTCATAAAATATGAGTATGCAATCACACTTGATCCGGACCACCCTATAGCCAGATATCAATACCTTGCAGGTGTACAACAAGAAGGAAAGAAGGATTATGTGTCTGCATTTAAACGCTATCAGTACGCGATTGAGATAGAGCCGACATTCGTCGATACGTATGTGGAGCTTGGGGCAATGCTGGCTAAAATTGGTGATTTCGAAGGGGCTGTGCAGTGTTATCGGGATGCGGCAAGGCTTGCCCCAACTCTTAAGAATTTTCACAACTTACGAGAAATACTACGTAAGCTAATCAAAGATAACCCGGAAAAATACTCTGAAGAATTAAAGGAAATAGAGAGTAAATAATAAGCGGTGAAGATCTATCATTTAATCGGTGTTTGTATTTATAAATACATAATCCCTTTCATGTGGTAATAGGGATTTTGCCTCGTCAAATCTGTCCTCTCTTGTTAGCTGATGGAGTTTGTGTGCAACTGATGTAATGTCAGTTATATTTTTTATCCATCTCCCTGTATAAAGCAACGCAGCTTCTTTGCCCAGGCCTATTTGAATAGTACGAAAATTTTGAGGACGCATTTTTAGATCTCTTTCCGGGTCCCATTGAATGCGTACAGGAAAGAGGTCTTTCTCTAGTTTCCAAGTGTCGTTGTTCTTTTCTCCTGGATGACTTAAGCATCCATGTCGTAGGGCCCACTCGAATCCTTCGCGAGTTATATCAATCGCTAAGATACGAGCTTGATTCTCGTCTTTATATCCCCACCCCGATCTGTACATCATCCAAAGAAAGGATGGTTTTATCCATGTCATTCGATTTAGCTTGAATGGAGGAGATACAAAGGTTCCTTTAGCAAGAGCGCTTTCAGCAATGAGATTTGAATATGCTTGGTAGACACGTATTGTTCGCAAATCATACGTCGCTCGTATTTTTTGTCCCGGTGGAATTACCCTAAACATTAAAGATGCACCTGAAATTCTATTTCATGAATCATAAATGATATTGAGAGGCAAGAGACAAGTCTAAGCTTGTGAAGTGCTACATGGGTTCCCCCACGCCCCTTCTGAATCTTCTCTTGAGATCCGGCTCCGGCAACGAGATGACCATCCCCGACGGGGACGACTCGTTCCAATGGAACGTCGACGGCTGGTTGTCCAGCGAGACCGACTACACCTACGACTTTGCCGGCAACCTGACCGACACGGAGGCTTACAACCGCGGCAGCGGCTGGATCCCCCAGGTCCCGGCCTCACAGAGTCATAAAAACGCCGCGTGATGGGCCACGCGGCGTTCGATGGCGTCTCTAAGTCACCGGGCCATGTCTATCCGCTACAGGATCTGGTAGTTAGTGAGCTCCGTCATCTGGGCGGGCGATATGGGCGGGTAGATCAAGACCGATCCCGTGACGGCGGGGGAGACCCAGCCATCACTGAAGGTGACCTGGAAGCTGAAGGTATCGGTGCCGACGTAGCTGCCGGAGGGCGTGTACGTGTATGCCCCGGTCCCGGCGTTGGTGAGGGTCAGGGTGCCATGGCTCGGATTGGTGACGATGGCGAAGGAGCTGACGTTGCCGGTGAGGCTGCAGGTGGTGAGGATCCCGGTCGTGGAGCTGTGGGATGCCACCTGGAACCGGCTGCCCGTGTCGCCGAATCGCGTGCTGTAGTTGTACGAACCGGAGAGCGTGGACCAGGCCTGCCGCATGACCGGCATCGCGTTTTGATCGAACCCGCTGACGACGCCGAATTGGGGGAAGGTGGGTGCCGCGTTGGGATCGTAATCATTCCCCGTGATCCAGAGGACCGTCGCGGAACCCAGCCCCAGGTCTGCATGGCACCGGCTGGCGAGCAGGATGCCGCTGATGGAGTTCTGCTGGGTCTGATCGGAGAATGGGCTTTGGGTCTGGCCGCCGAATTCGTCGATCCAGAGGGGGGTGGTCGCTATGGAGTAGTAGCTCTCCAGCACCTGGCCGGCGCCATTGGCGTAATCGGCCGGCGTATTGCCCGGGCTTTCGGTGATATACACCGAGGTGCCGAGATAGGGCAATCCGGGGGTGTTGTTGTTGGCCCAATTGGCGATGCACTGCATGAACATGCCGCCCGAGACGGGAGTACCGCCGATACTGCACTGGCCCCCACTCGGCTCCTGGCTGACGGTCTCGTAGCTCCAGTACAGGCTCGTCCCATACCTGGTGGTGGCCCAGCTCCATATGGTCTTGATGAATTCACCGTCATCCTGGACCGGGATGGCGTCGGCGCCCGGATCCCCATCGCAGCCGGTGTGGTCGCACACGCTGAGTCCCACCCCCAGCATGGTGAGGCCCATATAGCCGGAATTCGCCGGGTTTAGCACGATGTTATCCACCCAATCGGCGATATAGGCCTCCTTCTGTGCCGCCGTGGTGAGGATGGAGTCATCCTTCACCCCGGAGATCAGGAGCTCGACCTTGAATTGCCCGGGGTAGTCGGTGTTGATGAGGTTGATGAAGACCTGCATGGCCCCGAGTACGTGGCAATTCACGATGGTGCCGGGCAGGGCCGGGTCGGAGCAGGTGGCCGTCCAGGTGGGGTCATATCCGTAGCAGTAGCTGCCCGTATTGTTCGCCCTGTTGGCGGCGCCGCAATAGGTATCGTAGAAGCTCTTGGCAGCGAACAGGCGGATATAGTTCACGCCTGCCGCCTTGTATTGCCCCAGCAGGTTGGAGATCTCGCTCCGCACAAGTACGGGGTTCCCGTCCGCATCCAGCACGCTGGAATCAGTGCAGCTGGGGCACTGGTTGTCCAGCACCCATTCCATGGACCTGAAGAAGCCATTGAGATACTCGAGCGATACGCCGTTGACCGGGGGAGGAGGGGATGCCGCGAATGAGGGCTCAGTGACCGCGAACAGCGGGATCGAAAGCACTGTTGCCAGAATCATCTTGCGGAATATCAAGCGCACCATGATCGCGTCTCCTTGTGCGTGCAGCCGGGGCCCCCGCCACCGGGGAACCCCCAACCTGCTTGGCCACGTGCCATTAGGGTGGGCCACCGCCCACGATATGGTCGCCTGGCCCAGCGAACGTGGATATCAATTTGCGTTGGTGGCAGCCATGGTGCCGATCTCCTGGAGACCCGTGAAACCACAGTTGGTGCGCCCGGTGCTCAAGCTATCGTAGTACCCGATCTGCTTTCCCGAGGCGAGGAGCTCGAGGGACATGGCGTACATGCGGTTGAACTGATCCTGGCTCAGGTCGGGCAGATAGGCCCACAGCTGCACGATGAGGGTTCCCGCCGAGTTCGAGACATCGACCACGAAGGCATTGTTGCCGCAGGCTTGCACCCGCGTGACGTACTTCGCTTCGGAAGAAGCGCTCGTGATCGTCGAGGTGAGCATCAATAAGACGGCGGCACAGACGATGCTGATATTGCGTTTCATGTTTACGATCCCTGTTGTTGAAGAGAGTTGCGATCACATGTCGGTGGCTTGACGTTACCCCCCGTATGTCGCATCCGTCAAGCGAGATGCAACGGACATGGTCTGCAAGCGTTGATGGAGGGCTCTCTGGCCGAGCGCTGATGCCGATCGCCGCGAATGACTGCAGATTCGATGAACGTCTTGTTGCCGGCATGATGTCACGGGGCGAATCGCCGTCGAAGTCCACGGTTGTTGCCGCATCGTTAGACAGCAATTCGCCGATCCAAAACTGCTTTATTCCTGCTGGATAACACGTATTTTTAATATATGGGATTTAATTCCCTCGTTCATCCGGCGGCCCACAAGCGCCGGCTCCTGGGTGTCAATACGAGCATCATTCTTGATTAGAGTCTTTTCTCTCTATGTCTTGATCTTTCGCGCGCGATCTCTTGAACCCCAATCTCGCTGACAGAACGTGATCCTGAAAGCGTTCGATGCATTTCCCATGATGTTCAGCAGCTTAGGTCTTTCTCGTGAATCACATCGGCAGTTCCTTGCGCTAAGCCTATGTCAGTACATGGGCAATTTATCCCATTTGCGCAAATCGCGATGAGCGACGTCAGCGTGCAATGACCTGCGTGGTCTTCGATGCCGCGATAGTTTGCACACGTTCCGATGCGGCGGCGACGCTCGATCTGGGACAAGTCTCGTCCATGTCGTGTGGTCAAAAATTTCCATACTTCACTTGCGGTTAGGTTCGAACTGACGGGAGAACCGAAGCCGGTTTTCCGTGACGTCGACGGCTTGCGATCGCGGGTATTCAGCGTGAGAAGAGATCGCAGTATCGAGACGAGTTTAGGGTTGATACAAAAATATTCTTGCGTTGTTAAATTTCGTCATGTTAAAAATCGCCCCCACTCGTGAATGTTACGAGTCGTGTCCGGATGGACCGGACAGCGGATCTGGAAGCAAAGGGTGTTTGCGGCATGGATGTAGTCTTCAACGGAGTCGGTTCGCCGTCGGCATGTGATCCGTTCACTGCCAGGCGTCCCGCGCGCGTTCCAACCTGCCGCTTGCTTCCGTCCATTTCTTTCGGGGAATCCCAACTTGTGTCTGTCCCGGTGCGCCACGCGGCGCCCCGGTGTGTCTCACCCTTCCAGCCGGCTGCATCGCCGGCCGACCAAAGGGGGAGGACTTTTATCCGTTGCCCACGAGGGCGCCGGCCAGGGATGCCGGCCAGTCACGCAAGGACGCGTCCGAACATGGGGAATGCAGCCACCGCATAGGTGGCGATGAATAACGCGTCCAAAGGGCAAAGGGGTTTCAGTGGAGACGAAATCGGCGCAGGCCTTGCGCTCAAGGCTGGGTGCGCTCTTGAAACATCGGCAGGCGGATCCGGCGAACCTCGCGCTGGTCTGCGACCTGGTGGATGTGTATCTGCAACTGGGTGAAGCCGCGCAGGCGGAGGCCGTGCTCACCGCCGCGCTGGAGCGGCGTCCCGGCGACCAGTCCCTGCTGTTCCGCGCCAGTTCCCTGGCCTTGGCGAAGGCCGATCACCCGGAAGCCTTGCGCATACTCGACGGCTTGGCCGCGCAAGGCCTGGATGGCATCCCGGTGCGCTGCAACCGTGCCTTGGCGCTGCTGTGGCTGGGCAGGCCCCGCGAGGTGGTGGAGTCGCTACGCCCGCTGGAATCCCGGTCCCGGGAATATCCCCCCCTCCTGCTGCTGCTGGCGCGAGCGCACATGGCGCTGCAGGAGCTGGATGCCGCCATGTCCATGGCCGGGGCATTCCTCTCGCTGCGACCGGACGATCCGGAAGGGGAGGGTTTGATGGCCCTGCTGCTGGTGGACGCCGGCCGCTATGCGGAAGCCGTGCCCCATGCAGCCAAGTCCCTGGCCGTGAATCCCGGCCAGCTCGAGGCGCTGCTGGCCCAAGGCCGCATCGCGCTGGAGAGACAGGACGCGGCGCAGGCGATCCGGAACCTGAAGCCGGCGCTGGAGCGCTACCCCACCTCCGGAGCGGCGTGGTCCGCGCTGGCCCAGGCGCAACTGCTGCGCATCGACCTGCCCGCGGCGGAGCAGGCGCTGGAACAGGCGCTGCGCTACATGCCGGAGCACGTGGGCACCTGGCACCTGAAGGCCTGGTGCCAGATCATGCGCGGCGACGCGGCAGGGGCGCAGAAGAGCTATGCCGCGGCCTACGAACTGGACCACAACTTCGGCGAGACCCACGGCGGGCTCGCGGTGACGGCTGCGATGCAGGGCCAGGAGGCGGAAGCGCGCACGGCGATCAAGCGCGCACTGCGCCTCAATCCCAAGGGCCTCTCGGCGCGCTATGCCGAGGCCCTGCTGCTGGAACGGGAGGGCCGCGCCGACGCTGCCCGCGCCGTGATCGACGAGCTGCTGAACCGCGAGTCCACCCACAAGGGGATGTCCTACCTGGACGTGATACGCGCCTACAGGGCGAAGCTGGGGAGGGGCTGAGGGTGGATTCCGACATGGCCCTGTATCTCCTGGGGGAGACCTTCAAGACCGCGGCGCTGGTGACGGCGCCCATCCTGCTGACCACGCTGATCGTGGGCCTGCTGGTGAGCATCTTCCAGGTGGTGACCCAAATCCAGGAGATGACCCTCACCTTCGTGCCGAAGCTGGTGGCGGCGATGGTGACGTTCCTGGTGTTCGGGCACTGGATGCTGACGGTGCTCATGGAGTACGCCAGGCACATGTTCGATACCGTGCACATGCTGGGAGCCCGCTGATGCACATACCGGCTCCGCAGCTCTGGGTGTTGCTGCTGGCGGTGTTCCGCTTCGCGCCGCTCATGATCATGCCGGCGGTGTCGCCTTTCTCCTGGGTGCCGCTGATGGTGCGGCTGGCGCTCCTGCTGGCGGTGGCGGCGGTGAGCCTGGCCGGGACCGCAGGCCACCTGCCGCCCGTCCCGGCGTCGCAGGTGGCCATGGGCGGCGCGCTGATCACGGAGATGCTCATCGGCCTCGCGCTCGCCTTCTCGGTACACCTGACGTTCGGCGTGCTGCATTTCTTCGGCCGCTTGCTGGACATGCAGCTCGGCATCGGCGCCGCCGCCATCTTCAATCCCGCCGTGAGCAGCACCGATACCCTGGTGGGCACGGCGCTGGGACTCACGGGCACGCTGCTGTTCTTCGTGTTCAACCTGCACCTGGCCTTGTTCCGCGGGCTCGCGGCCTCCCTGCAGGCAGCGCCCCTGGGCCAGGGGCTGACTGCGTTCGACCCGGGCTGGCTGCTGGACATGCTGGGCGGGCAATTCCTGTTGGGGTTCTCGGTGGTGGCGCCCACGGTGATCACCTTGTTCATCCTGGACGTGGTGATCGCCTTCGCGTCCCGCACCATGCCGCAGGCCAACATCTATTTCATCAGCCTGCCCCTGAAGCTGGGCCTGGGCCTGACCTGCCTCTCCCTTTCGCTGCGCTTCGTGGGGCCGGCGATGTCGCGGCTCCTGTCGGGCGGCCTCGCGCCATGGCACCGGATACTGGGGAGCTGAGATGAGCGAGCAGGAATTCGACAAGTCCGAGCAGGCCACTCCCCACAAGTTGGAGGAGGCGCGCAAGCAGGGGCAGGTGAGCAAGAGCGCCGACCTGAACGCCGTGGTGGTGCTGACGGGCTTCGTGGTGGTCTTCGCCGGCACCGTCACCGCCATCGGCGGGTCGCTGGTGACGGCTTCCCGGCGCCTGCTCTCGTCCGCCGGGCAGCTGCGCTTCGACCAGGACACGTTCGGGCCCTGGCTGCTGTCCGTGGTGGATCCGGTGGTGATCGCGCTCAGTCCGCTGCTGATCGCGCTCATGGTGTGCGCGGTGTCCGCGAACCTGCTGCAGACCGGCCCCGTGTTGAGTGCCTTTCCGGTCAAGCCCGATTTCACGCGCCTGAACCCGGCCAACGGCCTGAAGCGCATCTTCAACCTGCGCACGCCCTTCGAGCTCTTCAAGCTGGTACTCAAGCTGGGGCTGCTGGCGGTGTTCCTGTACTGGGGATACCGCCACCTGATGACCGACCTCAGCGCCTGGGCGGTGCTGCCCGCGCAGGCGGCACCGGCCCTGGTGCGGCACCTGTTCGCGGTCACCGCGAGCGTGCTGCTCGGCATCTTCGCGCTGGTGGCGTTGATAGACCTGGCCTTCAGCAAGCGCGAGTTCATGCGCCGCATGCGCATGAGCAAGCGCGAGCTGAAGGAGGAATACCGCCGCCGCGAGGGTGACCCCGCGATCCGCGCCAAGCGCCGCCGCCTGCATGCCGAACTGCGCAGCCGCGCCGGCGCGCTGCGCAAGGTGAAGGACGCGGACGTGGTGGTGGTGAACCCGGTCCACATCGCCGTGGCCTTGCGTTACCGGCCGGGCGAGACCACGGCGCCCATCGTGCTGGCCATGGGGGCGGGCGCCATGGCCGCCCGCATCCGCGACCGGGCGCGCCGCCACGCGGTGCCCGTGGTGCACAAGCGCGAGCTGGCCCGGCTGCTGTTCAAGTCCTGCAGGCTGGGGGACGTGATCCCGTTCGCCTGCTACCGGGAGGTGGCGGCCATCTATCGCAGGCTGGCCGCCGTGCCCGGCAGCCGCGTGGTGCTGGCGTGAGCGCCCTGATCCAGGCCCTGCTCAAGGAGCGCCGCGACCTGCTGCTGGTGGGCGCCATGATCACGATACTCGTGATCCTGTTCACGCCGATCCCGCCGGCGATGCTGGACCTGCTGCTGATCGTGAACTTCAGCCTGGGACTGCTGATCCTGCTGCTCACTTTCCACACCGAGAAGCCGCTGAGCTTCTCCACCTTCCCCTCGCTGCTGCTGATGACCACGCTGTTCCGTGTCTCGCTGAACATCTCGGCGACGCGCCTGATCCTGGATGGCGCCAACGCGGGCCGGGTGATCAGCGCGGTGGGCTCCTACGTGGTGGGCGGCAACTACGTGATCGGCCTGGTGGTGTTCCTGATCCTGGTGGTGGTGCAGTACGTGGTGGTCACCAATGGCGCCCAGCGCGTGGCCGAGGTGGCGGCACGCTTCACCCTGGACAGCCTGCCCGGCAAGCAGATGAGCATCGATGCCGACATGAACATGGGCATCATCGACGACAAGGAAGCCAAGCGGCGCCGTGCCCAGCTGGAGAAGGAAGCCAATTTCTACGGCGCGATGGATGGCGCGACCAAGTTCGTGAAGGGCGACGCCATCGCCGGGATCATCATCATCATCATCGACGTGATCGGCGGCCTGTCGGTGGGCATCGCCCAGCGCGGCCTGAGCTGGTCCGAGGCTCTGCATACCTACACCCTGCTCACGGTGGGCGACGGCATCGTCACCCAGATACCCTCGCTGGTGGTGGCGACCGCCACCGGCATCATCATCACGCGCGCCGCCACGGATTCGCAGCTCGGCGACGAGATATCCCGGCAGGTGTTCTCCCATCCCAGGACCCTGTTCCTGGTGGTGGGCGCGCTCCTGGGCATCCTGTTCCTGCCGGGCGTGCCGTTCCTGCCGGTGGCGGCGGTGCTGGTGGTGTTCGGCGTGACGGCTTACCTCGCGGTGCGGAACAAGGCGAAGGCCGCGCTTGAAGCGGCCAAGGGCGCGGACCTGCTGTCGAAGCCGGAACCGGAGGACATCTACGCGACCATGCGCATCGAGCCCATCGAGATCCTGGTGGGCAAGGCGCTCTCCGGGCATTTCCTGGCGCAAGGGGCTCCGCTCACGGAGCGGCTGCAGGGGCTGCGCAGGCAGTTCGCCCTGGATTACGGGTTCGTGATGCCGCAGGTGCGCATCGCGCCGGATCCCAAGGTGGCGGGGCGCAACTACGCCATCTACATGTATGGGTCCCGCGTGGGCACGGGTGACCTGATACCCGACAAGGTGCTCGCCATCAATTCGGGCGGCCGCCGGCCCGCGCTGGACGGCGAGCTGACCCAGGAGCCGACCTACGGCCTGCCGGCCCATTGGATCTCCCCCGAGCAGCGCCAGTTCGCCCGCGGCGCGGGCTACACGCTGGTGGACCCCGAGACGGTGCTGCTCACGCACTTCAGCGAGACGGTGCGGCGCCATGCACCGGACCTGCTGACCCGCGGCGAGACCGAGAAGCTGGTAGCGCGCATCAAGGAGCAGCAGCCGTCGCTGGTGGATGAGCTGGTCCCGGCGATCCTCACCTATACGGAGATACAGAAGGTCCTGCAGCAGTTGCTCAGCGAGAAGGTCTCCATCCGCAACATGGAGGCCATCCTGGAGACGCTGGTGGACCAGGGCAAGAAGACGAAACTGCCGGAGGAGTTGGCGGAGAAGGTGCGTGAGCGCCTGGGCGCCAGCATCTGCCAAACCGTCACCGATCCCCAGGGCGAGGTGCACGTGTTGACCCTGGCGCCCGACGTGGAGCGCCAGTTCCTGCAGGCGGTGAAGCAGAAGGACGCCGTGCAGAGCCTGTTCACGGATCCCGCCCACTTCGACGGGTTCCACACCAGCCTGGTCAAGCATTGCGAAGCCATGATGGCGAAGAGCCACCTGCCGGTGCTGCTGTGCCCTGCGGCGGTGCGCCGGCAGCTGCGGCTGCTGCTGCAGCGTTCGCTGCCGCACGTGACGATCCTGGGCATCAACGAGCTTCCGGCCACGGCGAAGGTGCGCGCTTTCGGGATGGTGGGGATGGATAAACAGCTCAAGGGGGCGGTATGACGGATGCATTGTCGGCCATCGGGCAGATCATCGACCGGGACGTGACCCAGCTGCGCACAGTCAGCCAGAACGTTTCGAACAGCAGCACGCCGGGATATCGGGCGATGAGCGAGACCCAGACGGCCGGCAGCACGCGCGCGGAAGACCGCATCTCCATGCGGGCGGGCTCATTGATGTCCACGGGGCGGGCGCTCGACCTCGCCATCACGGGGAACGGTTTCTTCGCCGTGTCGACGGCACAGGGCCTGCGCTATACGCGCGATGGCCGCTTCCAGTTGAAGGCGGACGGCACCCTGGCCACAGCGGCCGGGGATCCGGTGCTGGGCGCCGATGGCCCGCTGGTGCTGCCGGGCGGCTCCGTCAGCATCGGCGCGGACGGGAAGGTCAGCGCGGGCAAGGACACGATCGCCCGATTGCGGGTGGTGAGCTTCGAGGACCCCACCCGGCTGCAGCCCCAGGGCGGCGGGCTCTATAGCTCCGAGGCCGATGGCAACGCAGCCAAGGGCTTCCAGGTGCACCAGGGATACCTGGAGGGCTCGAACGTGGACGTGAGCGGAGAGTTGGTGAACATCATCGGGCTGACCCGGCACCTGGAGGCGGTGCAGCACGGGGTGATGGCATACGACCAGATGCTGGGTTCAGGGATAAACGAGATCGGCAAACCAAGGTCCTGAGGAGGAACACATGATCGACGCACTCTTTAACGCGACCAGCGGACTGCGCACGGAGCAGACGCTCATCGACGTGATATCGAACAACGTGGCGAACATCAACACCGCGGGGTTCAAGAAGTCCCAGGTGACCTTCGCCGATGCCACTTACCACGATGCCGTCGTAGATACGGTGAAACCCGAGGACAGCAAGCCTGACCATCTGGTGGGCGGCGGCACGCAGATCGCGTCCACGCATGCCGAGTTCACCGCCGGCGACGTGGAAGTGACCAACAACCAGTTGGACCTGGCCATCAACGGCGACGGTTTCCTGGAGGTGACGGACGCCACAGGCCAGACCCTCTACACCCGTGCCGGGCATCTCACCCTGGACAAGAACGGCTACCTGGAGACGGCGGATGGGAGCCGGCTCACGTCCAACATCCAGATCCCGGCGGATACCACCAAGATCACCA
>Ga0265338_10006635_pt1 | contig 14659 bp, 15 predicted proteins | sample 42126metaG_FD_193579 | JGI IMG/M metagenome (GOLD analysis project Ga0265338, IMG submission 193579) | Rhizosphere microbial communities from Carex aquatilis grown in University of Washington, Seatle, WA, United States - 4-21-26 metaG | ecosystem: Host-associated > Plants > Roots > Rhizosphere... | reverse complement strand
AGTTTTCAACCCGAATGTATTAATAAATCGTGGGTAATTGAAAACATGGAGTTATTTAGCATGCTAAGTCAAGCAGATAGACAATTGGGACGTTTAGATATGTATTCCGAATATATTTCCAATATCGATCTTTTTATAAGTATGCACGTTTTAAAAGAAGCAACACAATCGAGTAAAATTGAGGGGACAAAAACAAATATTGAAGATGCGTTACTTGATAGGGAAGATGTTGCTATTGAAAAAAGGAACGATTGGGACGAAGTTAAAAATTATATCACTGCCCTTAATGAAGCAATTGATTCTTTAAAAAATCTTCCTTTTTCATCGCGTTTGATACGTGATGCACATAAAACGTTATTAAAAGGCGTTAGAGGCAGACACAAACAACCGGGGCTCTTTAGAACAAGTCAAAACTGGATAGGAGGTGCAACATTAGCTGATGCAATCTTTATACCTCCCGTCTTTTCTACCATTCCTGAACTTATGAGTGATATTGAGAAATTTGCTCATAACGATGAGATTTATTTTCCCGATTTGCTTAAAATTGCATTAATACATTATCAATTTGAAACTATTCACCCGTTTTTAGATGGCAATGGTCGTGTAGGTAGGTTATTGATAACATTATATTTAGTTGAAAAAGGAATATTAAAAAGACCCATTCTTTACTTATCCGACTTTTTTGAAAGAAACAGAACGTTGTATTACGATAACCTAACCAGAGTAAGAGAAAAAAACGATATTAATCAATGGTTTAAATTCTTTCTTGTAGGAATAATCGAAACGACAAAAAATGGAATTGAAACATTCGACAAAATTCTAAAATTGAAGAATGAAATTGAAACAACTATTCAGCGTCTTGGAAGTCGATCGATTGCTGCTTTAAAAATTATGGAATATTTGTACGAAAAACCTATGATTGTTACTTCAAAGGTTATCGAGATTACCAAATTATCGGCTCCAACAGCATATAAATTGATTGCAGAAATGGAAGAACTCGGTATTGTAAAAGAAATTACCGGTGGTAAAAGAAAAAAAATATGCTTTCGATAGATATATTAAATTATTCTAAATAGTGTCTTAATAACTCAATGCCAATGAGAATCGATTATTTCCAATAAGAGCATTAATTGATGATTTTTATAAGGCATGGGGTTATTCAAATACACCAATTTGCTGATATTAAAAATTAAAAACTAAAAACTAAAAACCCCTTTGTGCTCCTTTGTGGTTAAGGCTGTTCAATTAAAAACCATGATTTTCCTGACAAGAATAATATTCGTCGTCTGTTACAGCTGTCAACCATTGTACAGAACCTTGTGTTGAGTTGTTGGTAATTGCAATATGGGTAAAACTGCTGTCGTGTGCCGCTCCATGCCAATGTTCAACCTGTGATGGAATAATAACCGTATCGCCTTTGGTAAGCAATCGTGCTGCTTTTCCTTTTTCCTGATAATATCCTTTGCCTTGGGTAATAAGCAGAATTTGACCTGCAGCATGGGTATGCCAGTTTGTTCTGCTTCCCGGCTCAAAAACAACATTTGCCACCCTGTAACTTCCCGTTTCATCTTGCTCGACAAGGAGCTTCAAATATGCTTTTCCAGTAAAATATTCGGCAGGAGTTCTTTCTCCGAGAGGGAAAATGGTATTTTGATTTTCTATGGTATTCATGTTCGTCTACATTTTAACATTCAGTTTTTTTAACTAATAAAAGAGGATGACATCCTCTTTTAAGAGGTAATTATAATCCCTGGTTAGTTAGACGTAGCAGCAGAAACAAAATAAATGCACTAAGCTAATTGTTTTTTTAGGTTGTTTGTGAAACAGTACATTAAGTCTTAATGAAAAACGATAAAATTACGAGGAAAAAGGAATTAACATAAATATAATGTATAACCTTTCTTTATATAATCTGTGTTGTATTTATCAGTGTAAATCAGTGGATAAGAAAAAAATAAATAAGTTTAAGCATCAATGAAACCCTGATACTCATATCCATTGCATTTAAACAAAGAACAAGAAAAATCCATCGATAAAATAAAACACGCCGATACATCCAACCGCCATACTCAAAAACCAAAGATATCGTTTCCTAATTAATGCAGCAATTGAACCTAAAAGAATTGAAACTTGAAGAAAGATTACCGCAATACCAAATATGGTAGAATGCTGTTTATTGAAATCACGTTGTTTTTCAAAATCAGCGGCTTTGCTTTTTATTTCTGACTTCTCTTTTTCGTATTGATTAATCTTAACTTGATAAGCAGCTATCTTAGCTTCATATTGCGATAGTTGATCTTTATTTACAAAACCCTTTTGTAATTCCAAATTATCTTTCTGCATTTCGAACATATAGCCCTTCAAACTCTTCGATTCGTAAAATGCCCATTGATCGGATGCTTTTGATTGATTCATTAACGATAACGTGCTAAATCCTCCCCCCTTAAACGTTGATAAGGTTGCACATACTGCTAATATTACGGTTGATAAGGCTAAATAATTAAGCCATTTTTCTTTCTTTTCTTCTGCCATAGTTTTTTATGCAAATTTAATGGTTTTTGGAGATTAACACAATTGTATATAAAATTAGCAGAAAACGTAAGAATAAAAAAATCTAATCGTATTCTAATCATTTCTTTATATCCTTTTAATCTTGGGTTCTTATCTTTATCTTTTATTATTCATAAAAAGTAATGATATGAAAAGGAAATATAGTACTATAAGTTTAACGATGAGCCTGATCTTGATAGCAGGCAATCTCGTTGCAAAAGGAGGTCACGGTGGGGGCGGTCATGGTGGTGGAGGACATTGTAGTGGAGGTCATGGTGCTGGACATTCCGGTGGTTCGAGTTCGAATACGCATATTTCGTCAAACTATCATGTCTCTGGTGGCGGTGGTCATTTAAATACTATTGGAACTACCGGTAATACAATGACTGATGAAGATAAAAAGAAAAAAAGGAAAACACAAAAATAGAATGAATTCTAGCTTCAAAGTTTACAATTAATGTATAGAATAGCATTTGATTATACAGGTAAAAGTGGAATTTATATACTATATTTGTTACTAAATACTTTATACAATGGAATTAATAGAAGCATTACAATGGCGTTATGCCACAAAGAAAATGAACGGGCATGCCGTTTCGCAAGACAAGATAGATGCAATATTAGAAGCTGCATGGTTAGCTCCTTCGTCATCGGGATTACAACCTTTTGAGATAATAGTTATTAGCAATCCGGAACTGAAAGAAAAGATAAAACCTATTGCTTTTGATCAATCGCAAATTACCGATTGTTCGCATTTGCTTGTATTTGCAGCTTGGGATGATTATTCAACTGAGCGAATAAATGATGTTTTTGCAAGAACCGTAGCAGAACGAAAGGTTGCTGTCGATTCAATGGATGCATATAAAGAACGGTTAACAAGTAGATTTAAGTCGACAACTGCTGAACAAAACTTTAACCATGCTGCAAACCAAGCATTTATTAGTCTGGGCGTTGCAATAACTGCAGCAGCAACGTTAAACGTTGATTCAACTCCTTTGGGTGGTTTTGATAATGCAGCTTTGGATGTGTTATTACAACTTAAGGAAAAAGGGTTACGATCTGTTGTTTTACTCGCTCTTGGCTATAGAGATTCTGAAAATGATTGGTTGGTTAATCTTAAAAAAGTTAGAACTCCTAAGGATCGTTTTATAACAAAACTATAATTAAAAACACTGTTGTCCGGTAAAGTGTTTCTATAAATGGGCTTTAGCCCAACATGTAACTTGCAGGTATACTGAATGATTCCTTGAGTTAAGGAATATTATTTATTGATAGTACGAAAAGCACCCCAAACCCCTAAAAGGGGCTTTAACAACCTCTCTAAGATTTAAAATATTTCACTATTAATTCCTTTATCATGAAATAAAATGATATATAATTACCGGTAAACAAAGAAACAACTTAGAGCCTAAAAGTTAGGCTGTTAAAGCCCCTTTTAGGGGTTTGGGGTGTTCTCTTCACAAAATAAATGTCATTTCTATTCCATATTTCTTAACTTAATGACATTGAACGTCCGTGTTAAGTATAACTTTACAAATTACGTGCTTATCGCATTCTTAATGACATTACGTTAAGAAATATCATTTATTGATAGTACGGAAAAGCACCCCAAACCCCTAAAAGGGGCTTTAACAGCCTCTCTAAAAGATTTAAGATGTCTTACTATTAATTCCTTTATCATTGAATAATAAGATACGGCAAAAAAAGAAACAACCTAGCCTAACAGTTAGGCTGTTAAAGCCCCTTTTAGGGGTTTGGGGTGTTCACGTCACAAAATAAATTGTCATTTCTATTCTATATTCCTTAACTTAATGACATTGAGTCCGTGCAAGCGAAGTAGTTACTTAGGGAATAAGTATTACAATATTCTCCTTTATGTTGTTAACACGGTGATACCGTTTAAATCGGCTTTTCCGTTTTTCAAAAAAGCATAGGTTAACTTATCAACCGTACAATCAATAAATGTGATTCCTTTTAAACGTTTGTTTTTAATTTTAAAGAAATTATTAATAAGCGTTGCATTTCGGAATGTCACCTTTTTAAAGCTGCAGTTTTCAAAACTACAATCCTCTAATGTACCTTCGAAAACAATATCGACAATCTGCATTGCATTAAACGAGCTGCGGTTCCAAACGGCATTGGTCATTTGGTTGTTTTGGATGCCACCCGATTTAAACGCAGCATCGGTAAAATCGGCAGCGGTGAAATCGCAGCCCATGATATTACTTCCTAAAAATTCAAATTCTTTCATTGAACAATCGTTAAATACATTGTTAGCAAAGTTGGAACCATGAATACTGCTGCCATTGAAGTTGGAACCCGAAAAGGTACAGCCTTCGACATTATTGCCTTTTTGAAACGTCGCAGCAGTAAAATCGGCACCAGAGAAATCGCAACTGCTGATATTGCTACTTGAAAACGCAGTTTCTTTCAATATACAGTCTTTAAATAGATTGTTGATTAAGTTTGAATTCTGAATACGGCTGTTGCTGATATCGGAACTTGAAAAGTCGCAGCTATCAACGTTATTACTTTTTAAAAGAAGTCCCGACATATCAGAGCCGATAAACAGGCAGTGCTGCATATTTGATGAACTGAACTTTTCATGTAGATTTTTCAATCCCGATAAGTCTGCATCCTTCCAGTTTCCGTGCGACATATCCCAGCTATGTTTTTTCTTCTGTTTGTCCGATTCAGCCGATTGCTTAACCAAGGGTTCAACAGCTATCGTTTCAATGGCATCAGATTGTACGTTTTCTGAAAAATAGTTAAGATCAACCTCTAGTATATCAGCAAGACGGTTTAAGGTAATGATGTCGGGCATTGATTCCCCGCGTTCCCATTTTCCGACTGCCTGCGAGCTGATAAATAGACGTTTAGCGAGCTGTGCTTGAGAAATAGTTATTCTCTTTCGTGCTTCTGCAATTTTATTGCCAATAATCTTTGTGTTTAACATAGTGCTATTTTTTAATAGTTACATTCAATTATTCTATTTTGTCGACATTGCAAAGTTATGCTCATTCATTTCCGAAATCAATAAATTAATAGAAACATATAGTTGTAATTATGCTACTTTTAGTTGTAATATAGCAACCATACGTGGTATATAGTTAAAAACTAAAAACTAAAAAGGGAGAAGTGAATTTAAGTAGAAGTGAAATCTTTTAAAAATTACGAGAACAAAGCAAACGGATATAATTTAAAAGAAGGATGAATGGCAAAACAGAAAAATCAACCGGCTTTTTGTCCGTTTCACCATTATTATTAGCAGATATTCTCATATTATCTGTATTTTTGTTTATATGGAATCAAACTTTCAAATAAAAAAGCTCTTTCGAGTTGCCCTTTATTCTTCCACACTCATTGGATTAATAACAATGGGGCCTATTTATGCTATTGTTGTTTCGTCAGGAATAATTTCAATAAGTAATCTTTTATTATTAAAACTTATTATCCCTGTGGTAATTGGTATTAGCTTTTTTGTGTTTTTGTTTTGGACAATAAATATCTTACTTGGATATCTTATTTACAAATATTCAATTTCTCATCGAGAACGTTTATGGAGTTATGTAATTGGTTTTTTTATAATTGTTTTATTAAGATATATAGTCATTAATTTACATATAAGCCATGAAATTTTAAATTGGAAAATACATGAATTTGGTACTAATATTAAAAATGTTGGTTTAATATCACAGGGCTCACATTCCTTCCCATACCTAATTATTGCATTGATGACCTTTTCAATTAATACTGTTGTGTTCATATTTTATGGTATCATAAATATGGCAGAAGAGAAGAGATTGATTGAATCTGAAAATAATCTATTAAAGATTAAAAATATAGAAGCATCAAATCAATTATTAAAACAGCAACTCCATCCTCATTTCTTATTCAATTCATTAAGCACACTAAAAACGCTGATTAAAAAACAACCCGATAACGCTGAAAAGTATGTTATGCGATTAGCCGATTTCTTAAGAGCATCTATTTCGATGGAAAATATCAATACAATAAAACTTACAGAGGAATTAAAACTCTGTAAAGATTTTCTAGAAATGCAAAAGATGCGATTTGGCGATGCATTACAATACGAAGAATGTATTCCCGAAGAAAATAAATCAGGATATGTTCCCGTATTTTCAATACAGTTATTACTCGAAAATGCCATTAAACATAATGTTCTTACCGATCAATCGCCCTTGCATATAATCATTGCGTACGATGATAAGCGTATTATAGTGTCAAATACCTTAAAAGCTAAATATTCATCAGAAACATCAACAGGTTTAGGTTTGGCAAATCTTTCGGAACGATATAAATTACTATCGGGTGACGAAATAATTATTTGCTCTTCAGAACATGAATTTTCGGTAAGCATAAAAATTCTAGACAATGAAACTATTAATCATCGAGGATGAAAAACTGACTTCAGAAGACTTAGCTGAAACGGTTTTACAAATTGATCCCAAAATCACTATAGTGGGCATATTGAGTTCGGTAAAAGAAGCTATATGTTGGTTTAATGAGAACGAAAGTCCCGATGTAATAATGAGCGATATCCAATTGGGTGATGGTTTAAGTTTTGAAATTTTCAAAGTCGTTAACTGTACCGTTCCTGTTATTTTTTGTACAGCATTCGATATGTATGCTATTAATGCTTTTAAAGCAAATGGCATAGATTATATTCTAAAACCATTTACGGTACAATCAATAGCCGAGGCTCTTACAAAGTATTCTACATTTAAACAGAATTTTACGAAAGACAATACTAGTTTTGAAACCATAATCGATTTATTTACAAAGCAAAGACAACCAAAATCAGGTTCAATTCTTGTCTATCATAAAGATAAAATCACCCCCATTAAACTCGAAAGTATTGCTCTTTTTTATATTGGCTATGAAATAACTCATTTGATTACTTTTGACAACAAAAGCTATTCAATCAGCAAATCGTTGGAAGAATTAGAATCGATTACCAATAGTCAATTTTATAGAGTAAACCGACAATACCTCGTCAATCGAAAGAGTATAAAAGAGGCATCAACATACTTCGCGCGTAAATTATCATTGACTCTCACCATTCCTTATAAAGAAACAGTTACGGTAAGCAAAGAAAAGGTAACTGCTTTTTTGTTATGGTTGTCGGAAAGTTAATCTCACTACAGTCCGTTTCCCCCTTATTACTGTCCACTTCACCTCTATAATTCTTTTCTTCTCTTTCTTTCAATAGCATCTTTGTAACATCTTAATGATTAAAACCTTTAAATGTTACGATTATGGAAAATGAAGTAAAAAAGAAAACGTCAGGTACATTGTTGATTGTAGCATCAGCAGTTGTAATAACCCTAGGAATAGGAATCTATTCGTGGATAAAAAGCAAATCGTACGAAACAACCGACAATGCACAGTTAGATTGCAATATTATACCGGTGAGGTCGGTCGTAAATGCATATATCAAATCGATTAATTTCAAAGATAATGAAGAAGTTAAGAAAGGACAAGTTCTTATTGTATTCGACACGATTGAAATTTCGGCAAAACTTCGAGGTGCTGAAGCTGCTTTACATAGTGCCCAATCAAAATTATCGGCAGCAAAAAACAAGGCATATGCAAGTAGCGAAAATACCATAGCCGGTACTATTTCGACCGAATCGACCGAACAAAGTATTGTATCGGCAAAAGCCTATCTTGAAAAAACGCAAAGAGCTTACAACAGATCAAAAGCTCTGCTTTCAATTAAAGCAGCTACCCAAGAGCAATTTGAAACGGCTGAATCAAATCTTACCATTGCTAAAGCAGATTATTCCAAAGCTGTAGATGCTAAAAAGTCATCTTCATCAACAACATTGGGATTAAAATCGCTTGCAAAATCTGACGAAAATCAAATCAATCTTGCTGTATCACAAGTTGAGCAATGTGAGGTTGATGTTCTTTTAGCAAAACAACAGTTGCAATATGCAATTGTGCATGCTCCTTGTAATGGCATCGTATCAAAAAGGGCGGTTCAGGAAGGACAATACATATCGTCGGGGCAAAATTTATGTTCGGTTGTTGATAATCAAAATCTGTGGGTATCGGCAAATATTAAGGAAACCCAACTTGCAAATGTTAAAATCGGTCAATCGGTAACAATAAAGATTGATGCTTATCCTGATATGCAATTTAGCGGTATCATTGAATCATTCTCGGGTGCTACCGGAGCAAAATATTCTTTATTGCCTCCTGATAATGCAACGGGGAACTTTATAAAAATCACCCAACGAATTCCTGTTAAGATTTCAGTACAAAATATGCACAACGATAAAGTTCACGAATTGTTTCCGGGAATGAGTGCTTTTGTAAAAATATATACTGAATAAGAAGGTATGGAAGCAACTGTTCAAAAACCGGCTCAATATCTCACCGGATCGGCAAAATGGATTCTTGTGGGTACTGCATTATCTTGTGCGTTACTTGAGATTATTGATAGTACCGTTGTTGGAGTATCTCGTCGTGAAATGATGGGAAGCTTAGGTGCAACAACGTTAGAGATTGCATGGGTTGTTTCTGCATATGCCATAGGCAACGTTATTACCGTTCCATTATCTTCAATGCTTTCTGATTTATTCGGCAGAAAAGTTTATTTCACGGCATCGGTTATACTATTTACATTCTCATCATTAATGTGTGGACTTTCTTCCGGATTGTGGACACTCGTTTTATGGCGATTTATTCAAGGCTTGGGTGGCGGTGGTTTATTAGCAACAGCCCAAAGTATTATTGCCGATGCCTTTCCTCCTAAAGAATTGGCTACCGCAACCGCGGTTTTTGGTATAGGCCTTATGGTTGGACCTGCTTTAGGTCCAGTTTTGGGTGGTTATATTACCGATAACTGGTCGTGGCATTGGATCTTTTTTATAAATGTTCCTATTGGCATTGTTGCTGCATTTCTTTCGTGGACCTATGTTCCAAATCTTGCAGAAGCAGTTAAACCCAAAAAGATGGATTGGTGGGGCATACTCTTTTTAATTATCGGCTTGTGTTCGCTTCAATATTTTTTGGAAGAAGGAGCGAATCAATATTGGTTTGATAGCTCAGAAATAACGTTCTTCTTTATACTTGCCATTATCGGGCTCATTGCTTTTATTTGGCGTGAACTAACGGTAGAAGAACCGGCAGTGAACATTAAATTATATAAAAACTTCAATCTTGCTGTCGGTCATTTATTGAATTTAATATTGGGGATGATATTAGTAGGTATGTTTTTCATTTTCCCCTTATTTACGCAAGTTTCGCTTAATTGGACAGCCACTCAACAAGGAACATTTCTTATATCAGGCACTATAGCTTCTGCATTGGCTATGATTGTGGTAAGTAAATTTGTTTTGAAAAAGATTAATTATAATATTACCGGCATCATCGGTATTTTGATGTTTTCTGCATTCTTAATTCTACTTTCTTTTTCATCGCCCGATTCGAGTGAAAAAAACTTTTTCTGGCCATTCATACTATTTGGTTTTGGAAGAGCATTTTTGATGGTTCCGCTCATGTCAATGGCATTATCGGGTTTGCGAGGCAAAGAGTTAGCCCAGGCAACAGGTTTATCGAATATCATGCGGCAATTAGGGCAGGCAATTGGCATTGCATTTATTGGTATTTATCTAAATCATGAAAGTGCTTTTGTAAGAAGCAATATGATTGGCAATGTAACCTTGTACAATAATGTGGTTACTGAAAGAATAGCTGCATTTTCTCAAAACTTTTTATCGGTTGGTTACTCGGCCGAAGACGCTAATAGAGTTGCATATCAAGTTCTTGATGGTAGTTTATCTAAACAGCAGGAATTGGTATGCTACGATAATGCATACATGGCGGTAGGCTTGGCAATTTTGATTTGTATTCCTATGATTTTATTAATTAGAAATAAGAAAAACAATGCAAATGAATCAACTGAAGTTGCAGTTCATTAGAAAATAATTTTAAATATATAGTTATGAAAAGGATAGTATATTCACTCGTTTTTATTGCTCTTTGCAATACTTTAACAGCTCAATCAGATACACTAAAACTATCGTTAAATCAAGCAATTCAAATTGGTCTTGCCAATCGCTTCGATGTAAAAGCAAACGATATAACCATTGCTATTGCCGAAAATACACTGGTAAAATCAAAAAAAGAACTTTTCCCTGATATATCAGCGGGTGGTAAGCTGACCTATTCGGGTCAATTACAACCATCAATTATTCCTGCCGGATATTTAGGATTTACCGAACCTGAAAAGGTTATCATCGGGATGAAAAATAACACTGCTTTTGCTCTTGATTTGAACTATACCGTTTTCTCTCCGGGGTTATATACTAACATTAAAGTATCGTCCAACAATTTCGAATTGGAAAAGGAAAGAAACGTTGCTTCTAAAATAAGTTGTAAAATTGAAATAGCAGAAGCATACGAAAATGTACTCTTAAAATCACTTCAATTGGCAATAGCACGTAACAATGAAAATCGTTACAAAAACTATTATGAATTGGTACAAGGTACTTACAATAACGGTGCTTTACTTGAAAGCGATTTACTCTTAGCCGATTTAGACTATAAAAATGCGAAAGCAAATACCGAAAAACAAAATCAGAATTATTTGTTGAGTTTACAAAATCTGAAATATCGTATTAATGTAGCCGACCAATCAATAGTAATCATCACCGATTCATTACAGATTTCCAGTTCAGATGTAAATGAAGCGTTGTTATCAAAATCAGGATCAAATAGAACAGAGATAAAACAACTTCAGATAGAACAACAAGGCTACGAGTTACAGTTAAAAAAGGCGAAACAATATTACCTTCCTTCTGTTTCTCTTTTTGCAAATTATACCGATCTTTTTCAAGGTAATAGATTTGAATATTCAGAGAACTTTAATTGGGCTCCGGTCAATTATGTAGGTTTAAAAATTTCAGTACCACTCACCTCAAGCATAAAGAACAATAATAATGTTAAAGAATGTCGATTCAAAGTAACACAAAACGATTTACTGCAAAAACAAAAAGCTGCCGATGTTCAGTATCAAATTCTTGATGCAGTTACAAAGCTGAATAATGCGAAACAAAATCTTACTGTTTCACAAAACAACTACACGCTTTCACAAAAAGTTTATGACCTTAAACAACAACAATATAATGGAGGTTCTTTTTCTTATGTAAATTTGTTAGACACCGAAAAGTCGCTGAATAATGCAGAACAGGAATACATTACTTCAGTATATAACTACTTAATTGCAAACATATATTATAAAAATGCATTTGGCGATTTTTAGTGCTTTTAACGCAAATAGCTCCAAAGTATAAACGATAGGATAAAGCATAGAATTTGTTATTAATTGAAGACTAAAGATTGCAAAAACGAGCAATCGTATATTGAACGTTTTGATTCAACAATAAAACAATATTTCATTGTTTCATAACGTCAGCTCTACGAAGAAATGATAGTTTGCAATTTCCATCAATCGAATGTTCTACTATTCTTTAATTCTTGAATAGTGTTGTTTATTACTATGTTTTGTTTAATCGAAAGGCCAACCCATTGTATTGCAGCATCAACAGTACTAATTACCGAAACATTCATTGGTAATGAACCTAAATGCATCTTATAGAGTTCACCAACAACAAATTGATAGGGTGTATCGGTTAATACCGCCGATTGTCGTTTTGCAACTGGACGATGTTTCTTAACAAAGTCAATAAATGGTACAACATCATCTGCTTTAACTTTAATATCTGATTCCCTAAAATCGGAAATAATATTAAAAGTAGGATCATAATGTTCATCTACAGCTACTCTTTTCTGATATTCGATTAAATCGTTCAACCCTAGCTCGCCACAGTAATATTCAACGACGCAATGCAACTTAGGCAAGATTTTATATGCTATATAATGTGCCATAGTACTTTTATTAATGTTGATAGATTATCTTTCAAAGAATATAGATTACCAAATTTATAATCTAATTCAAATATAATCAATTTAGTATTTAATCGTCTATTTCTCTTACTTTTTTTGTTCTGAGACAATCAAAAAATATTTAAGACGTATTCCCGTTTTTACATAAACCAGATAGTTTCATTTATAGCTATTATTTGAATTTGTCAACCATGCTTGCTCCTCGTTTCTTTGAATACTCCTTCATTTTTAATGTAATGTTTTCTAAGAAAATGATCACGGTATTCAACACGATTATGAAGTGAAAGATTATCTGTTTAAAGATGGTTGGAAAGTTATTCGATTTTGAGCTATCGTTGTTCGTAATAAAATCGATATTTGTAATACATTGTATGAAGAATCAATGCAATGTACAATGATAATAGAGGTTTAGGTTAACAATATAATACCTCATATGTATATAAATAACGAAATGAAGTATGCCTTATCATGAGAAAGATTTCCTTCAAATATAAAATACATCCAGGAGATTTATTACGAAATACCGATAGCGTTGAACTTCCTAACCCTGATGAAAATCTTGAAGATTTTCTCGTTTGGTTTTTAGATAATTATCAATCTGATAATCGAATTGCATATCTTAATGATTTATATCTGTTATTAGATAATGAATTTTCTAATGATAGTGATAAACAAGATTTTGTAAATCATTTGAAGGATAAAACCGAAAAAGGAATACAAGAAGAGATTACAGAAATTGAACATAACTGTAAAGATGAAGCATACCGAAATTTTTACCATCTTTTGTCGTCCGATAAAATTGAAATTTTAAAAAGACCATGAATATTGCAGTTTTATTATTTGAAGACTTTGAAACACTTGACGTTTACGGACCTGTTGAGGTTTTTGGTCGTCTTGTCGATTTATATTCTATCAGCTTTTACTCGCTCTCTGGTGGACTGATAAAAAACAAACATGGTGTTTCTGTTGAAACGAAATCTTTGGAAGAGATAAAACAGAGCTTGGATATCTTTTTAATCCCCGGTGGTTTTGGTACGAGAAAAGAAGTTGACAATAAAATGCTCATTGCCAAAATAAAAGAAATAGCAACCTTGAGTACTTTTGTATTAACGGTTTGTACTGGTAGTGCTCTCCTTGCTAAAACTGGTCTACTAGATTATAAAAAGGCTACTTCAAATAAACGAGCTTTCGCTTGGGTTATAACGAATGGCGTAAATGTTCAATGGGATAAAAAAGCTCGTTGGACGGTAGATGATAAATTCTATACCTCATCGGGAGTTAGTGCCGGAATAGATATGTCTTTAGCTTTCTTAGCCGACCAACATGGTATTGCTTTTGCACGACGTGTTGCTTTTGAAATTGAATATAATTGGAGCGAAGATAGGGATTGTGATAGGTTTGTGGTTGAATAGAAAAGATCTAGGTTAAAGGGTTGAAATATTTTTAAAGAGAATCTATGTGGAGACGTAAAACACCTGAAGAATTAAGAAAAACAGCTAGAGAAGGATTTCGGATAGGTTTATTCATTCTTGTTATTTATTTCGGATTGTTTCAATTTATTTGTAGCTTTTGTGAAAAGTTTATAGGAACTGACCTTAATGAAGGCAAATTTAATGGAGGTCACATTGGTCGTAAATTAACATGGACAGAATTATATAATAAGCAATCAACATATTTTACTGATAGTGTATTATTACTTATTTGCTTTTTGGTCATTGGGGGGATTTTATTTCTTTTTTCTAAAGATAAATCAACGGTAATGTGTGACAAATGTCATCAGTCAAAAATAGATGATAACGCATACAACTGTGAATGTGGTGGAGAATTTGTTAATTTTAATAAAATGATTGATGATGATAAAGAAACAAAGTCTGTTTTTATTCAAGATGTTATTCAAAAAGATAATTTAGAAAGACTTATTTCAATAGAAAAGGATAATGAAGACAAGTGTTTTTATAGAAAATGTAGTCTTTGTGGTGAACTTACAGAAATTAAAAATGTGAGTATTATGTATTGTTCTAATTGCAATTTTAAATTTGATAATTCTTTTGTTGATTGGAAAAGACATAATAATGATAAGTCTTTTAATGATTACATTTTGGAATTCGCTTATAGAAAAGAAAAGTTTTCATTACTAAAATGGATTAAAAGAAAAGATTAAATAAAAAAA
>Ga0265338_10006634_pt1 | contig 14659 bp, 17 predicted proteins | sample 42126metaG_FD_193579 | JGI IMG/M metagenome (GOLD analysis project Ga0265338, IMG submission 193579) | Rhizosphere microbial communities from Carex aquatilis grown in University of Washington, Seatle, WA, United States - 4-21-26 metaG | ecosystem: Host-associated > Plants > Roots > Rhizosphere... | reverse complement strand
GCGTCTGTCGTGCCGTCCGACCACAGGAGCGCACCGGCCTCCTGCAGACTCCCGTCGGGATTGAGATACGTGCTCCCGACGACCGCGGCGCGCGGACGACGCTGCGCCGTCTGAACCAACGACTCGAGCCATCCCCGCTGCACCACGCAGTCGTCGTTGAGCAGGACAAGATAGGCGCCGCGCGCCCGCTCGGCGGCATAGTTGACCGCGCCGCCGAATCCGAGATTCGACCGGAACGGGAAGACCCGGGCTCCGGAGACCCCGTTCTCGATCTCACCGGCGAGCCGCGGCGTCGGGTCGTTGAGCACGACGATCACCTCGTAGGTGACGCCGGACACCGTGTCGCCGATCGACTCCAGGCAGGCCGCCAGCATCGGCGCGTCGCGCAACCCGATGACGATCACGGTCGCGCTCGGAGCGGGTTCGTACCGGAAATCGACCACGAAATCGCGACGATAGCGGGGACCGGGCAAAGCGACCCGGATCCCGAGGGCCGGTGTCAGCGGCGCAGCACGCGTAGCGAACCGGTCGTCGAGACCGGTGAAAAGCCGTCGGCGACCGCCCGCTGCCACACGTGGAACGGCGCCTGGCCGCCGTCGGCGGGGTCTTCGAACACGTCGTGGATCGCGAGCACCCCACCGGGCGCGACCCGCGGCGTCCACTCCTCGTAGTCGGCCATCGCGACGTCTTCGGCGTGGCCGCCGTCGATGAAGAGGAATCCCAGCGGCGTTCGCCACGCGCGCGCCACCGGCACCGAGGGTCCGACGACCGCCACCACGACGTCTTCGAGCCCGGCGGCCTGGATGGTGCGCCGGAAGAACGGCAGCGTGTCCATCCGGCCGGAGTCCGGATCCACGACGTCGGGATCGTGATGGTCCCAGCCGGCCTGGTTCTCCTCCGACCCCCGGTGGTGGTCGACGGTGAAGCACACGGTGCCGGACTCTCGGGCGGCGGCGCCGAGATACACCGCGGACTTGCCGCAGTAGGTGCCGATCTCGAGCAGCGGGCCGACGGCGCCACCGGCCACCGCGGCATCGTGCAGCGCCAGGCCTTCGGCGTCGGGCATGAAACCCTTGGCCGCGCGTGCGACCTCGAGGAGTTGTGCGTCGATCGGCATCGACGCGCAGGCTAGCCAGGCGCGTATTCGGGCGAGCGAGCCGGACCGGGGCGCCGGTCAGATGCGGGGTTGTTCCACCCAGCGCCCGAACACGGAGGCGAGCGACTCGACGATCTCACCGAGACTCGCGTACGCGCGAGCCGCGTCGAGCAACGCCGGCATGAGGTTGACGGTGGGCTCGGCCGCATCGGCGCGCACGCGGCCGAGCGCGCGCTCGACGGCACCGTTGTCACGCTCGCCCCGCACCTTTTCGAGACGGCGCCGCTGCTCCTCCTCGACCTCGGGCCCGATTCGCAGCGTCTCGGGCGGCGCGTCGTCGTTCCCCTCGAGGAAGGCGTTCACGCCCACCACCACGTGGCGGCCCGCGTTCAGCTTGCGCTCGAGCTCGTACGCGGAGTCGGCGATCTCCGACTGGTACCAGCCTTCCTCGACGCCGCGCACCGCGCCGTCGAGCATCGAGCCCGCGCCCATCGCCTCGATGCGCGCGAAGATCGCCTCGGCGCGCGCCTCGAGCTCGTCGGTGAGCGCTTCGACGTACCACGAGCCGCCCAGCGGATCGGCGACGTTCGCGACCCGCGCTTCGTTCGCGAGCACCTGCTGCGTGCGCAGCGCGATACGCGCCGCGCGCTCGGTCGGGAGCGCGAGCGTCTCGTCCATCGAGTTGGTGTGCAGGCTCTGCGTGCCACCGAGCACGCCGGCGAGCGCCTCGACCGCGGTGCGCACGATGTTGACCTCGGGCTGCTGCGCGGTGAGCGACACCCCCGCGGTCTGCGTGTGGAAGCGCATCTGCAGCGAACGCTCGCGCACCGCGCCGTAGCGATCTCGCAGCCAGCGGGCCCAGATCCGGCGCGCGGCGCGGTACTTGGCGATCTCCTCGAAGAAGTCGATGTGCGCGTTGAAGAAGAACGACAGACGCGGCGCGAACGCGTCGACGTCGAGGCCGGCCTGTAACCCGAGCTCCACGTACGCGAAACCGTTGGCGACGGTGAACGCGAGCTCCTGCGCCGCGGTCGAGCCCGCCTCGCGGATGTGGTAGCCGGAGATCGAGAGCGGGTGCCAGCGCGGCATCTCCGCAGTGCAGAACCGCATCGTGTCGGCGACGAGCCGCAACGACGGGCGCGGCGGGAAGATGAACTCCTTCTGCGCCTGGTACTCCTTCAGGATGTCGTTCTGGAGCGTGCCCCCGATGCGTCCGCGCTCGACGCCGGCCGACTCCGCGTTGGCGACGAACATCGCGAAGATCACGGCCGCGGGACCGTTGATGGTCATCGACGTCGTGACCGCGCCGAGGTCGACACCCCGGTAGAGGTCTTCCATGTCGGCGAGCGTGTCGACCGCGACGCCGCACCGCCCGACCTCGCCGAGCGCGAGCTCGTCGTCGGAGTCGCGACCCATGAGCGTCGGGAGGTCGAACGCGGTCGACAGACCGTCGCCTCCGGCGGCGAGCAGGTCGTGGAACCGGCGATTGGTGTCGAGGGCGGTGCCGAACCCGGCGAACATGCGCATCGTCCACAACTTCGACCGGTACATCGAAGCATGGGGCCCGCGGGTGTACGGGTACTGGCCCGGGAACTCGCCGCCGTCCGGGCCGTACACCGGCTCGACCGGCACGCCCGACATCGTGGCGAAGTCGGCTTCGCGCGCGACCGAGGCCTCGAAGGCCGAACGCCACTCGTCTCGCCGGGTCACCACTCCAGGCTACAAGCCGAGCATGCTCGTGACGCCGTGGTCGCGGCCGGCCGTGTAACCCCCGTCGACCGCGATGGCCTGCCCGGTCACGAAGGATGCGTCGGACGAGACGAGGAACGCGGCCACCGCCGCGATCTCGTCGGGACGGCCCAACCGGCGCAGCTTGTGCTCCTCGCGGATGTGGTCGCGGACGGCTTCGAGCCCGGGCATCCCGAACACGCCCTCGAGCATCGGCGTCTCGATGAAACCCGGACAGAGCACGTTCGAGCGAATGCCGGCCCGGCCGTAGTCGATCGCCAGGTTCTTCGTGAAGATCACCACCGCGCCTTTCGAGGCGTTGTACGAGCTCCCGCCCGCGGTGCCCTCGAGCCCCTCCACGCTCGCGATGGTCACGACGCTGCCGCGCTCGCCGTTGACCGGTTGTTGTTCGAGCATGCGCGCGATTGCGTGCTTGCACACGAGAAAGGTCCCCGTGAGGTTCACGTCGAGCACGCGTTGCCACTCGTCGCGGTCGAGGAGATGGGCGGGACCGCCACCCGCGACACCCGCGGCCGTCACCACCGCGTCGAGGCGCCCGTGCTCGGCGATCGCCGCGTCGACCGCAGCCGCGACCGCAGCCTCGTCGCGCACGTCGGCGACCGCGAAGGAGACTTCGGGCGAGCCGGCCGGCACGTCGAGCGGCTGCTGGGGCTCCGAGACGTCGAGGCCGACCACCCGCGCGCCCTCGCGCACGAAGCGCGCGACGCACGCGAGCCCGATCCCCGACGCCGCCCCCGTGACGAGCGCGACCTTGCCTTCCAGCGTTCCCATGGCTCCTCCATCACCGTTCCGCTCGCCGTTCTACACGCGCTTCACTCGCGCGTGGGGCCCGGCTAGGGTCGCTCGATGGAGACACAACAGAGCCCGGATCGCAACCTCGCGATGGAACTCATGCGCGCCACCGAGGCCGCCGCACTCGCGGGCGGCCGCTGGATGGGTCGGGGCGACAAGATCGCCGCCGACGGCGCGGCCGTCGAGGCGATGCGCGTCGTCCTCAACAGCGTGGCGATGGACGGCGTCGTGGTGATCGGCGAGGGCGAAAAAGACGAAGCGCCCATGCTCTTCAACGGGGAGCAGATCGGCGACGGTTCCGCACCGGCGATGGACATCGCGGTCGACCCCATCGACGGCACGACGCTCACGTCGCTTGGTCAACCCGGCGCCATCTCGGTGATCGCGCTCAGCGAACGGGGCACGATGTTCAACCCCGGGCCGTGCGTGTACATGGAGAAGATCGCCGCGGGGCCGGCGGCTGCCGGCGCGATCGACCTCAACGCGCCGGTGAAGGCCAACCTCGAAGCGGTCGCCAAGGCCTTGGGTGAGCGGGTGAGCGATGTCACTGCGGTGATCCTTGACCGCGAACGTCACGCCGACCTCATCCGTGAGTGCCGCGAGGCCGGCGCTCGCATTCGACTCATTGGGGACGGTGATGTCGCCGGGGCGATCTCGGTTGCGTGGCGCAACTCGGGTACCGACGTGCTGTTCGGTATCGGCGGCACGCCCGAGGGCGTGATCGCGGCCTGCGCGCTCAAGTGCCTCGGCGGCACGATCCAGGGCCGGCTCTGGCCGCGCAACGAGGACGAGCGGCGCACCGCCCTCGACATGGGATACGACCTCGACCGCGTGCTCATGATCGACGATCTCGTGAGCGGCGACGACATCCACTTCTCACTGACGGGCATCTCCGACGGCGAGTTGGTCCAGGGTGTTCGGTACTGGGGCGACGGCGCGAGCACGCAGAGCCTGGTGATGCGCTCGAAGTCGGGCACGATCCGCATCATCGGCGCGACCCACACGTGGACGAAGCTGGTCTCGTACTCAGCAGTGCGTTGGGGTAGCTGATCGATCGGAGTGCTCCGTGCGGCGACGGATTGCCGGGCTCATCGTCGGGTGCTCGTGCATTGCGATCGCCGCGCCGGCGATCGCCGCGCCGGCGTTCGCCGCCGTCGCGGCGTACACGAAAGACGTCAAGGTCCACCGGTTCGCGAAGGGTTCGGTCACGGCGCGGTGTCCCACCGGTGAGCACGTCTCCTTCGGCGGCATCGTGGCCCAGTTCGAGCCGCCCCGCGGCGCGAAATACATACTCCCCGCCGGTGTGCGCCGCACCGCCGACGACCAGCTCACCGTGTACGGGTTCAACAACTCCCGTGATGCGGAAGGACACCTCACGGCCGTCGCGTACTGCGACCACGGGAACGTGCCGGCCGCCGTCGAACGCACCACGACGAGCGGCGAAGGGGCCGCGAGCGTCATCGTGAGCTGTCCGGTGGGAACGGTGCTCGTCGGCGGCGGCTTCGACGGCCATCCCGCGCCACGGCACCACGACCTCATCGACAGTCTCGAGCGCGTTTCGTCGCGGCAATGGCGTGCGACAATCACCACACTTACTGCCGAGCAGTCCACGCTCACTGCTATCGCCTACTGCGCTCCCGGTGTCACGCCCAAGGTGTACTCCACGACCGTGAAGGTCGCGGGTCACACCGGCGGAACTGCGCGCGCGAACTGCCCCGCGCACACTTCGCTCGTATTCGGCGGGCTCGTCGCGCAGAAGACCGGATATCCGTATCAGGCCCCGCACACCGCGCAGGTCGAGGCGTTCAGCTGGACCGCGCCGTCGCGCACACAGTGGGTCGTGACCGCGTTCAACGTGGGCAGCCGAACCGGCGACCTGACCGCGCTCGCCTACTGCCGCTGACCGTCTCATCCGATTCGTACGCTCGGAGCATGCAGACCGCAGGACGCGGTCGGCGCGGGCACGATGCCGCTCGAAGTGCTGGAAGCCGAGATCACAAAGTTGGCGGGCAACCTCGCGGCCGCCGAATGTCGCTGGCTGTTGCTGATAGCCGAGTACGACCGCCGCGAGGGATACGCGGAGTGGGGCTGCCGCACTTGCGCGCAGTGGCTGAGCTGGCATTGCGGGATGGACGTACGCGCCGGCCGCGTTCGCGTCGCGCGGGCACTCGAGGAGTTGCCCGCTATCACCGCCGAGTTCGCGGCCGGCCGGTTGAGTTACTCGAAGGTGCGGGCGATCACGCGTGTCGCCACCCCGGCGAACGAAGCCGAACTTGTGGAGCTCGCGACGACGGCGACCGCGGCTCACCTGGAGCGGGTCGTACGCACCTACCGGGGTGCGCTCTCCGCCGAGCAGGAGACCGACGAAGCCAACGCACGGCACATGGCGCGGTACCTGCGGTACGACTGGATGGATGACGGTTCGCTCGAAGGCCAGTTCCGTCTCCCGCCGGAGATGGGCGCCTTGTTCGCGAAGGCCGTTGCGATTGCTCGGGAGCGCGTCCCGCCGGAACCGGCACCCGAAAACGGTTCCGCGGAACCCCCGCGTGAGGTTGCGACCACGAACTGTGACGGGTTGTTCGTGATGGCCGAGGCGCTGCTCTCCGGCATCGCCGTCACGGGCTCCAGGGGCGATCGATTCCAGATCGTGATCAACGCCGACGCCGACGTGCTTGTCGAGGGCGGCGAAGGCACGTGCGAGCTCGACGCTGTGCTGGTTCCACCACTGGCTCGTGCACGAGGGCGGCTGGAACCTGCGCTTCGACACCGCCGATGAGCTCGCGGCGATCCGCCCGAACGGCAACGTGCTTCCCCGACCGCGGCCGATGGAGCATCACGACGGTCACGAGATCGAGCGCGACAACCGCGTGCGGGGCGTCTCCATCAACCCGACCACGTGCATCCCGCGCTGGTACGGCGACCCGCTCGATCTCGAAGACATCGTCTCGGGCCTGATGGCCACTGAACCTTCCGGCTGACCCCAGGCTTAGATAGGCAGGTGGGCGATCGTTCGGAGTCGTTCGAGGCGTTCTTCGCCGAGCAGTACGAGTCGGTGTTCCGGGGCTTGTCGGTGGCGTTTCGTGACCCCCTCCTCGCCGAAGAGGCCGCGCAGGAGGCATTCACCCGCGCCTACGTGCGGTGGGACCACGTGCACGCGATGGAACGGCCGGCGGGCTGGGTGTACGTGGTCGCCGCACGGGTGGCGCTGCGCAAGCGCCGCCCGCCTCGAGACGAGACGCCGGCACCGAAGTCGGGAGCGCAGAGCATGGAAGATCAGGTTGTCGACCGGGTCACGATGCGGCGGGCGATCGGCGAGCTCCCCGAGCGCCAGCGGCTCGCGCTCGTGCTGCGCCACTACGGCGACCTCCCGCTCGACGAGATCGCGACCGCGATGGGTTGCGCGCTGGGCTCGGTGAAGTCGACGTTGCACGCCGCGCACGCGCGCCTACAAGTCGAGCTCGACGACGACGAGACTCCGGAGGTCGAGCTCGATGCGCCGTGACGACGTGAAGGACGCGCTCGACGCGCTCGCGTCGGAGGTTCCCGCACCGAGGCGCGACCGCAACGACGTCGTCGCGCGCGGGCGGCGCCGGCGGCTACAGCGGAGAGTCGCGCTGGTCGGCGTCGCCGGCGTGCTCGTCGCCGCCGTCGCGGCGGTCGGGACGCTCGCGCGTGCGAGTCACACCACGACCATCGGGTCGCACACACCGGCGGCGACCACACCGATCACTGCGCCGGCGACGGGCCCGGCAGTCGGCCGCAGCAGCGTGTTCCCCTCGAGTCTCGAGGCATGGAAGTGCGGCAACCCGCTCCGCTACACGAGCGACGGCGGGAAGCGATGGCGTGATGTCGTGCTGCCGGCCGCCGTACCGGTCGCCGGAGGTGAATGCTCGGCCGTGCCCGGCGGCAACGCGTGGATGAGCTGGCCCAACGGCAACGCCGGCGATTGGCACCTGCTCCGGATTCGCGGTCTCGACGACATGAGCGTCTTTTCGCTGCCGGCCGTTCCCCGCGAAATGGTGTTTGGTTCGCCGACGTTCATCGACCGCGACCACGGCTGGTTCACCGTGCGCGCCGCCGGTGGCGCGACCACCCTGTACCGCACGCTCGACGGCGGCGCGACATGGGAGCGCGCCTCGAGCGGGCAGCCCCTCGGACCGATGGCGTTCGCGAATGCAGACGACGGGTGGGCAACGCACGGCCGGAAACGGACGTTGCTCGCGACGACCGATGGCGGGACATCGTGGAAACAGGTGGTCACTCCTGTGCCCGCCGGCGACGTCGCGCGCTTCCAGGTCGTCGCGCACGGCGACTTCGTGGTGGTGTGGAGCGGCACGCACATCACCGGGTCGCAGTACCGAACGTTCTTCGACGTCAGCGACGACGGTGGCCGTACGTGGGCGCTCCGCAACGGTCCCGCCGGCTTCGAGCTCCCCACCGGCGCCGAGAACTACTTCAGCGCCACCGACGCGACGCACTGGCAGCTCGTGTCCGGGCCCGAGCTTCGCGTCACCGCCGACGGCGGCCGCACCTGGCAGACCCGGCCCGACCTGCCGCTGGCGAAGAACGAGAACCTGGAGTTCCCGATCTCCTTTCCGACGGTCGACGTCGGCTGGATCATCACCGCGCAGGGAAAGATGCTCAGAACCTCTGACGGCGGGTACACCTGGGCCGACGTGACGCGCAACAGATGATGCCACCGGGGCCGTCCCGTCGGGCGGCGCGAGCGTCCCGAAGGCGCAAGTCGTGCTCGCGCACTACGCCGACGGCTGGCACGGGTTCGGGGCGTACCACTGACGAGCGGCACGAAGCGCTTACACCGCGCCGGCGACCTCGAGGCGCACGTCGGCGCGGGTGAGCGCGGCCTGGGCGTCTTCGTCGTCGGCGTTGGTCCGCAACGCGTCCTCGGCCCGGACCTTGGCCTCGCGGGCCCGGTCGGTGTCGATGTCGCTCGCGAGCTCGGCGACGTCGGAGAGGACGATCACGCGGTCGTGCGAGACCTCCACGAAGCCGCCGTGCACCGCGAACCGTTCCTGACCGCCGTCGGCGAGCACCAGACGCACCGACGAGTCGGCGAGCGCACCGAGGAACGGGGCGTGGCCGCGCAAGAACGCGATCTCGCCCCCGCCGAGCGTGCGCGCGATCACCATGTCGGCCTCGCCGACATAGAGCACCTGCTCCGGTGAAACGAGCTGCACTTCCACGACGAGCTCAGCTTTCCTGCAGCTGCTTGGACTTCTCGAGCACCGACTCGACGCCGCCGACGTTGAAAAACGCCTGCTCCGGCACGTGGTCGAGCTCGCCGCTGTTGAGCGCCTCGAAGGCCTCCACCGTCTCCGCAACCGGCACGTAGATGCCGGGCAGGCCGGTGAACACCTCGCCCACGAAGAACGGCTGCGACAGGAACTTCTGGATCTTGCGAGCTCGTGACACGGTGACCCGGTCTTCTTCGGAGAGCTCGTCGAGACCGAGGATCGCGATGATGTCCTGGAGCTCCTTGTATCGCTGCAGGATCTCCTGGGTGCGCCGGGCGCACGCGTAGTGCCGGGCGCCCACGATCTCGGGCGCCAGAATGTTGGAGGTCGACGCGAGCGGGTCGACGGCCGGATAGATGCCGAGCGACGCGATCTGGCGGGAAAGCTCCGTCGTGGCGTCGAGGTGGGTGAACGTCGTGAACGGCGCGGGGTCGGTGTAGTCGTCGGCGGGCACGTACACCGCCTGCAACGACGTGATCGAACGACCCTTCGTCGAGGTGATGCGCTCCTGGAGCTCACCCATCTCGTCGGCGAGCGTCGGCTGGTAACCCACCGCCGACGGCATGCGGCCGAGCAGCGTCGACACCTCGGAGCCCGCCTGCACGAAGCGGAAGATGTTGTCGACGAACAGCAGCACGTCCTGGTTCTTCACGTCACGGAAGTACTCCGCGACCGTGAGCGCGCTCAGCGCGACCCGGAGCCGCACACCCGGCGGCTCGTCCATCTGGCCGTACACGAGTGCGGCCTTCTCGATGACGCCCGACTCCTGCATCTCGATCCAGAGGTCGGTTCCCTCTCGGGTGCGCTCGCCCACACCGGCGAACACCGAAACACCACCGTGCTGCTGCGCGACCCGGCGGATCATCTCCTGGATGAGGATCGTCTTGCCCACTCCGGCGCCGCCGAAGAGGCCGATCTTGCCACCCTGCACGTACGGCTCGAGGAGGTCGATGACCTTGATGCCGGTCTCGAACATCTGCGCCTTGGGCTCGAGCTCGTCGAACGGCGGCGCGTCGCGGTGGATGTCCCAACGGTCCTCGATGCCGGTGACCTGGCTCGCGTCGATGTCGAGCGGCTCGCCGATCACGTTCCACACGTGCCCGAGCGTGCCGTCGCCCACGGGCATCTGGATGCCGTGGCCGGTGTTGCGCACGATGGTGCCGCGCGTGAGGCCGTCGGTGGGCTTCAGGCAGACGACCCGCACCCGGCCCTCGCCGATCTGCTGGGCGACTTCGGCGGTCACCGTGATCCGCGTGCCCTAGAGCTCGATGTCCATCTCGAGCGCGTGGTTGATCTCCGGCAGCGCGTCGGGCGGGAACTCGGCGTCGACGACGGGGCCGTAGATCGCGACGACGCGCCCGTCCTTCAACTCCCTGTCGTGCGACTTGGTGGCCGGCTCGGCGGTGGCAGTCATGCTGCGTGTGCTCCCTTATTCATCTGACGGCACGGGCTCAGTGACCGGTGTGGCTGGCGGTGAGGGCGGCCTTCACGCCGCCGAAATCGAAACGTTCGTGCACTTCGGTCTCGCCGCCGGACTGCAATGCTTCGGCACCGCCGACGATCTCCATGATCTCCGTGGTGATCTGCTCCTGGCGGGCCCGGTTCATGATCCGGCTGAGCGCCGTGATCAGGTCGTCGGCGTTGTCGGTGGCCGCCTTCATCGCGCGCTGCCGGGCCGCATGCTCCGATGCGGCCGCGTTCAGCATTGCCGCGTAGATGCGCGCTTCCGCGTAGCGCGGGAGCAGCGCGTCGAGGATCGCGTCGGGATCGGGCTCGAACTCGTACGACGCGCTCGGCTCGCCGTGCTCCGACGACGGGGCGGGCTCCGGCGCGCCGGCCGCGATCTCGGCGCTCGGCAGCGGTAGCAGCGGCACGATCACGACTTCCTGGCGACCGGCGGAGATGAACTTCGTGTAGGTGAGCTGCACGAGGTCGAGCCGACCCTCCTGGAACGGCCGGATCACTGCCGCCGCGACCTGCCGGGCGTCTTCGTAGGTGGGGTTCTGCGTGAACCCGCCGAACGACGCGTCGATCGGATAGTCACGGAACCGGAAGTAGCCCTCGGGCTTGCGACCGACGGTGACGATCGCCGTCTCCCGACCCTGCGCCTGCTGCGAGCGGATGTCGCCCTCGGCGGCGCGGATCACGCTCGAGTTGTACGCGCCGCACAGCCCGCGGTCGGCCGCGATCACTACCTCGCCGACCCGGCGCGTCTCGGCCGGGGGCACCAAGAGCGGGTTGTTCGCGCCCGCGCCGGCCGCCTGGAGGTCGCGCACGACTTCGGTGATGCCGTCGGCGTAGGGCTGCGCGGCCTGCACGCGGGCTTGCGCCTTCACGATGCGCGACGCCGCGATCAGCTCCATTGCGCGCGTGATCTTCTTCGTCGACTGCACCGACTTGATGCGGCGCCGGAGAATTCTCTCCTGCCCACCTGCCATCGTTACGCGCTCTCGCCGGTGCTCGTCGGCTGGAAGTCGGCCTTGAACGCGGTGACCGCCTCGGCGAGCAAGTCACCTTCGGGCAGCGAGCCCTTCTCGCGGATCGTCGTCATGAGGTCGGCCTTGCGCGTGCGCATGTAGTCGAGGAGCTCGGTCTCGAACCGGCCGACGTCGCTCGACGGGATGTCGTCGAGGTAGCCGGTCGTGCCCGCGAAGATCGACACGACCTGGTCTTCCACCGCCATCGGCGCGTGCAGACCTTGCTTCAACAGCTCGACGAGGCGCTCCCCGCGCTCGAGCTGCGCCTTCGAGACCGCGTCGAGCTCGGAACCGAACGTCGCGAACGCCTCGAGCTCGCGGAACTGGGCGAGGTCGAGCTTCAGCGTTCCCGACACCGACTTCATCGCCTTGATCTGCGCGGCGCCACCCACACGGGAAACGGAGATGCCGACGTCGACCGCCGGGCGCACGCCCGACTTGAAGAGGTCGTCGACGAGATAGATCTGGCCGTCGGTGATCGAGATCACGTTGGTGGGGATGTACGCCGACACGTCGCCGGCCTTGGTCTCGATGATCGGCAGTGCCGTGAGCGAGCCCGCACCCATCGCGTCGCTCAGCTTCGCGGCGCGCTCCAGCAGGCGGCTGTGCAGGTAGAAGACGTCGCCCGGGTATGCCTCACGGCCCGGCGGGCGCCGGAGCAACAACGCGATCTGGCGGTACGCCTCGGCCTGCTTCGAGAGGTCGTCGTAGACCACGAGCGCGGCTTCGCCGTTCTCCATCCAGTGCTGACCGATCGCGCAGCCGGAGTAGGGCGCGAGGTACTTGAACACCGCTTCGTCGGAGGCCGGTGCGCTCACGACCACCGTGTACTCGAGCGCACCGTGCTCGCGCAGCGTCTCGACCGTCTGCGCGACGGTGGAGCCCTTCTGCCCGATCGCCACGTAGATGCACTTCACGCCCTGACCCTTCTGGTTCAGGATCGTGTCGATGGCCACCGTGGTCTTGCCGGTCTTGCGGTCGCCGATGATCAGCTCGCGTTGACCGCGGCCGATCGGCGTCATCGCGTCGATGGCCTTGATGCCGGTCTGGAGCGGCTCGTGCACCGGCTTGCGACCGGTGATGCCGGGCGCCTGGATCTCGAGGCGGCGGAGCTCGTCCTGCGGGATCGGGCCGTGGCCGTCGATCGCGACGCCGAGCGCGTTCACGACCCGGCCGAGCAGCGCGTTGCCCACGGGGATCGAGAGGATGCGGCCGGTCGCAGTGACGAGCTGGCCCTCCTCCACCTCGTCGGCCTTGCCGAGCACCACCGCGCCGATGTTGTCTTCCTCGAGGTTCAACGCGAGCCCGAGCGCGCCGCCTTCGAACTCGAGCAGCTCGTTCACGGCGGCGTTCGGCAGGCCCGCGACGCGCGCGATGCCGTCGCCGACTTCGAGCACGCGCCCGACCTGCTCGCTCTGGATCGACGGCTGGAAGCCCTCGACACTCTTGCGCAGAACCGCCGCGATGTCCTTCGCGTCGATCGTGAGTTCGGCCATGGCTAGTTCTCCCGCTCTGAAGGGCCGCTCGGGCCACGGCTCGCTGCGCAGTGCGACTCTCGTCGGGACCGGGCGAGCCTCATATCTGCTCCTTCAACTGGTCGAGGCGGTGGCGCACCGTGCCGTCGATGACGGTGTCGCCGACCGTCGCCACGATGCCGCCGAGCACGGACTCGTCGACGATCACCTTCACCTCGACCTGCTTGCCGGTGGCGCGGCTCAGCGCCGCCTCGATGCGTTGCCGTTGGCTCTCGTCGAGCGGGACCGCCGAGCGCACCTCGGCCACCGCGTGCTCGCGGGTCTGGGCGGCCAGCTCGACGAACTGGTTGACGATCGCGGGCAGGTCGTGACCGCGGCCGGCACCCACCACGAAGGTCGCGATCGCCCGCGTGATCGGCAGCGCCCGGTTCTCGAGGAGCTCGTCGACGATGGCCGCGCGGCGGTCGAGCGGCATGCCCGGATTCGCCAGGGCCATGCGCAGGTCGTCGTTGCCCTCGATGATGCGCGCGAAGCGGAACAGCTCGTCCTCGACGTCGTCGAGGTGGCCCTCCGACGTGACGATGTCGAGCAGCGCCTGCGCGTATACGTCGACGCGGTCAGCCATCGGTCAGTTGCTCCCGACCTGGTTGATGAAGCTGTCGACCAACTGCTGTTGCGTCGCGCGGTCGAGGTTGCGCTCGACGATGCGCTCGGCCAGGTCGATCGAGAGCTGCGCCACGTCGGTACGGAGCTCGGCCATCGCCCGCTGCTGCTGCGCCGCGATGTCGGCCTGGGCCCGCGCCCGCACGTCGTTGGCCTCGGTCTCGGCCCGGGCGATGAGGTCACGCCGCACCTGCTCGGCCGACTGCCGCGCCTCTTCGATGATCCGGCCGGCCTCGTTGCGGGCGTCGGCGATCTGCGCGGTGTACTGCGCCTTCTCCGCCTCGGCATCCGAACGCGCCTTCTCGGCGCCCTCGAGGTCGTTGCGGATGCGGTCTTCGCGCGCCTGCTCCATGTTGCGCACGGCGGGCACGCCGAACTTCCACATGGCGATCAGCAACACGAGGAACGCAGCCGAACCCCAGATGATCTCGTTCTTGGCCGGGAGCAACGGCGACGGCGCCTTCTGGCAGTCGTCGACGGTGACGTCGCCGCCCTTGGCCAACTTGTCGAAGCACTGCTTGGCCGACTCGGTCGAGAGCGGCTTCGCAGGCTCGATGCCGGCCGCGAACGCGGGTCCGGCAAGCGTGAACACGGCGCCGGCGATGACCGCCGCCGCGAACACATGACGCAGACGAATGCGCACCGGTCCTCCCGATCAGCCGGAGATGATGAAGGCGAGCACGAAGCCGAAGAGCGCGAGCGCCTCGGTGAACGCGATGCCCAAGAACATGGTCGTGCGGACGGTGCCGGCCGACTCGGGCTGGCGCGCCATCGCGGTGATCGCGTTACCGACGACCAACCCGATGCCGATGCCCGGGCCGATGGCGGCGCCGCCGTAGACGATGCCTCGACCGATCGCGGTGAGTCCCTTGGTGGGATCCGCCGCGGCGGCAGCGAGGAGGAGATGCAGCATGGCCACGTAAATGCTCCTTGATTGGTGTCAGTGTCAGTGATCGGGGTGCATGGAACTGCCGATGTACACGGCAGTGAGGATCGAGAAGATGAAGGCCTGGAGGAAGCTCACCAGGATCTCGAAGCCGGTCATGGCGACGAGCAGCAAGAACGAGAACGGCGCGATCACCACCGTGACCTTCAAGGCCCACAGGCCTGCGGTGAGCGCCGCGAACGTCACGAGGATCAAGTGGCCGGCGA
>Ga0265338_10006633_pt1 | contig 14660 bp, 11 predicted proteins | sample 42126metaG_FD_193579 | JGI IMG/M metagenome (GOLD analysis project Ga0265338, IMG submission 193579) | Rhizosphere microbial communities from Carex aquatilis grown in University of Washington, Seatle, WA, United States - 4-21-26 metaG | ecosystem: Host-associated > Plants > Roots > Rhizosphere... | reverse complement strand
ATCCGAACGCTGTATTCATGCCTGGGGTGACCACGGACTACCCGGGCTCGCCCATTTGGTCGCCAGCCGGAGGAGAGATCTTTTTCGTTCACGGCGAAGCCACGGGCCTGCAGCTCGCCTTCTCGTCGATCGCGCGCCTCGATGCGGTCACGGCCGCCGTGCAGGATCTCACCCCCACGAACCTCGTCGCTGAGGAGCCTTTCGCCGTGTCCCCCGACGGCACCACGGTAGTCTTCGCGGCTCGGCAGTTCGGGGACCCCACCTTTTCGACCAACCTCTACTCGGTGCTTCGCGATGGCAGCGGCGTGAGGCTGCTCGCGGGAACACCACTGAACAGCTTCAACCCCTCGTGGTCTCCCGACGGGCAGAAGATCGCTTTTCAGGTGACGCCCAACCCGGTCGTCATCAATACCTCGTCGGGGCCGGGCGCGATCTACGTCAGTGATCCGGACGGCGGCCGCGCGTTGCAGGTCACCGATCCCACGACCACGGACGGCGCCGACGCCACCAAGCCTAGCTGGTCGACCGACGGCAACCTCATCGCCTTCGTGTGCAACGCCGATCTGTGCACGATGGGACGCGACGGCTCCAACGTTCGGAATCTGACGCAAGGCCCGCGGGCGGCCGGGCGCCTCTCCGACTCGGTGGACAACATCAGCTGGGCGATCGACGGGGCCCTGGCCTTCGACTCTTCGGTCAATGCCACGTGCGCGTGTCCCGCTGGACCTTGCGCCTGCCCTGCCAACCAGGTGTTCGTGATCAACCCCGACGGCTCCGGATTGGTGCAGTGGACGACAGACGGGACAGTCGATCCGCTCGCGGCCGAGAACGAGTTCCCGCAGTTCTCGCCATCGCAGGGGACGGAGATCGTGTACATGTGCCGCTCCGGTGACCTCGGCAACGACGGCGACCTGTGCGTCATCGCCGCGCCGGCCCCGCCCAGCGGAGGCACGCCGCCCGTCTGCACGCCCGCCAACTGCAACGGCTGCTGCTTCCGCGACGGCTGCCACCTGGGCACGACCAACGACGCCTGCGGCCCGGCGGGCGCCGCCTGCGACCAGTGCCAGTTCGGGACCACCTGCGACCCGTCGCTGCTTCGCTGCGTGAGCACCGGCGTCTGCGGCCCCGGCAACTGCGCCGGCTGCTGCGGGCAGGACGGTCTATGCTACCTGGGTCACGACAACGGTCACTGCGGCCACGGCGGGTTCAACTGCCAGACCTGCGCCACTGGATCCATCTGCGATCAGACGTCGAATTCGTGCGTGGTGCGCCCGATCTGCACTCCCAGCAACTGCGGCGGTTGCTGCGGGACCGACAACCTCTGCCACCTGGGCGGGACCAACGACGCCTGCGGCGCAAACGGTCTCGCGTGCCAGGTCTGCGGCCCCGGGACCACCTGCGACGCGTCCGCGCGGTTCTGCGTCCAGGCCAAGCCGAAGTGCGATGAGACCAACTGCAACGGCTGCTGCGACGCTAGTGGCAAATGCCAGTTCGGGACTACGGCCGCCGCCTGCGGCGCCGGCGGCCGCGCGTGCACTCCTTGCACTGGCGGCGCTCATTGCGACAACACGATGCATGCCTGCCGAATCGCGCAATCGTGCGGGCCCGACAACTGCAGCGGCTGCTGCACGCCTGACGGCGTCTGCCACCTCGGCTTCGGCAACGATGGCTGCGGCTTCGGGGGATTCTCCTGTGAGATCTGCGACGGCGTCACCTCCGTATGTGACCCAAGTGCGTTGTTTTGCGTTTCTCGAGCGCCATGCAGCAGCGGCAATTGCACCGGGTGTTGCGACTCGACGGGCACCTGTCAGCGCGGCGTGACCAACGCGGCGTGCGGGTTCGCCGGTTTCAATTGCGAGGTCTGCACCGGCACCTCGCACTGCGATCCCGCCGCTTTGTTCTGCGTCTTCTGACGCAGAGCCTCCGGAGCCGATGGCGGATCGGCTGGCGGAGCGAGATATCATCACGTCCTACGAATCTGAATTCTATCGGTTTCTCAGTGGGCTCATTCCTTTAGGGCGGCCTGGCATGATGCCGGGGAGTTGCTTCACGCCCGGAGAATGTCCTTCACGTTTCACACAAAGCGGAGGCACGATCTCCGCTTCGTGGGAGTGGAGACACCAGTGGCCAAGCGCGCATTCCGATCGCGCGACATGACGTCCGACGGCGGGTACTTGGTGCTCCGGTATAGGGTCGCTCGGCTGATCCCCAGTCCCACGCAGACCCCAGCTGCCCTCGCCACAGGGACAGGAGCGAGCTGTAGATGAGCGTCCATGTACGAACCGATCAGAGCCCGCTGGAGGCGGGCTTCGAGAGACGATGTCGCGAATGGAGAGGCGCGCTAGCCTGCCGTTTCGCCCGGCCGGTTCTTCCTACAGAGCTATCGCCTCAGCCTTGAACCACGCACGCGCGTGGCCGCGGCGGACCCGCTTCGTTTCCGTCTTTGACATGCGGCACCTTCTACACGCATCTGAGCTGAGAATGTGGTCCACTAAATTGGGTCAACTCCAGATCGACAAGGAGGCCACCGTCGGAGGCGGCGGCCCCCGCGGAGCACCCGGATCAAGTTGGAAACAATCGCCCGGATCGACGGTCTGAGCTTGCAGAGTGGCCCACGGTCCCGCCGCCCGTGGAGGCCCGGTCAGGCGCCGCTGCGGTTCGATGGCAGCCACTGGTTCGTGACTTTGATCGTGCCCCCTCCTCTGCCGCATCACAATACCAGGGGCCGACTGGCGGGCGGTCGTGTTAACTTTGCTGATGAAGCTGACGGTCCTTGTGTTCATCGCTATCGTGTCGCGACCTGCCTACGCCGACTCGTTCCGATGCGGCGGCAGGATTATCGAACTACGCGATACGGAGGAGTACGTTCGCGAGTACTGCGGCGCGCCCACTTCGCAGGTGAGGCAGCAGGTGAGGCAGAGACTGAAAGGACGGTGGTGGGTAACCACACGCGACATCTGGACCTACGACCTGGGTGCAACCGAATTCGTCCGCATTCTCACGTTCGATGCTGACACGGCTCGACTCATCGAGATCCGTCTCGGCGACTACGGAGGCGCCGAGGGTCCTAGATTACGGTCAAGATCGCGGCGCCCGCGCTTTGACTACACACTGTACCGGTGGGACCGGCGGCAGCGGGTAGAACCTCTTCAAACCTTACGAGGGAATGTACTACTAGAAATGAGAGCACGACGAGGTGTGGACCTACGGTGAGGGTCACCATTAATCACTGTGCGTCCAACACACTGAAACGTGCGGCGTTCTGACCAAAGGTCACCTGGGATGCGATGGAAAACAAGAACGGCGAGAGATATCGGTTGCCTTTCGATTGTTCTGGCGCTCGCGTTCTGCTCGGCCTGCCGAGAGCGACCTGTGTCAACAGCCACCGACGCCTTACCAGAGGCTATGGAACCTGTGTGTAGCACGCAGAGCTCGATTTCCACGCTTGCGGGCGTACGGATTTCCTTTCCAGACGGCCCCTGTGGCTTCTCGCTGAATGAAGCCCTCGCGACCATAATGATCCCCTACGACGTCGTGATCGAGGTCGACTTGTCGGGGGTAAACTCGGTTCCTCACTACTGTGGAAACACCCCTGGGCCCAGCGGGTTAATTGTTTTCGAAGAACTTGGCGGAGGTGACCAGAAGTATTGCATTTGTGACCCCGGTGTTTGTCCGGTGTCGCCACCGATGTTCACGACCCTCCACGCGGGAACGTATCGGTCTTCATTTGTCTGGAGTGGACGGAACTATTTGGGCTCGTCACCGCCTGATGCTTCGGGCGGCGCGCCTTTCGCTTTAGGTACCTATTCGCTGTCAATGACCAGTATCGGCACGCTGATGAGCGACGGAGGCTTTCAGCAGTTCAGCATTTCGGCTACGCGGAGCGTCGCAATAAAGTAGCACTCGCTTGAGGTCCTGTCGGGGCAGACAAGTATGGGAAGGTGGCGCGTTCGAGAGACAGCAACTGGGTAGCCACTTTCCTGGCCGCGCGGTACGAGCGCAAGAGCGTCCTCATTGGCGATGTCTGGTGCCTGACCTTCCCCCGATTTCGTGGACGGCGTCATGTGCCAGAAGTTCGGTATCCGTTCGGCGAACACCGTCGCTGACGGTAGCCGCGGCAGGTGCTATTTGGTCGGGGGATGTTGGTCGAGCAAGCCGATGGTCGCCCGCCTGAAGATGTTGGCGTCGAGACGCTGCTGAGCGTCGCTATCCTCGAGGGTCTGCTTCCAGTTGAGCGGGGCGAGCTCCAGAACGCGGCGAACGGGCCAGCTCGGGAGGAGGCAGAAGAGGTCGCGCAGGTAAGCCCAGGGCTCGAGGTCGTGGAGCTGGCAGCTCGCGAGCAGGGAGACGAAGGCGGCGTTGACTTCAGCGGCGTCGTCGTTGCCGACGAAGAGCCAGTTTTTTCGATTATGGCGAGATCCGCATAACCGAAAGAATTTTCTCTTCGTCGGCCACGAGGAAGCCGGCGACAACATCGCCGGCCTCTACTCGCTCACGGCCACCTGCGAGGCGAACGGGGTCGAACCCATCGCGTACCTGACCGACGTCCTTGGCCGGATCGGATCCCACCCCGCCGCAGGACTCGACGAATTGCTGCCCCACAAGTGGCGGCCGTCGGGCTGACGCCCGGCCTTCGCCTCACTCTACCCGAGTACCCCGAGTCGCGCCCGCCGTCACGACGTCGTCGGTCGGACGGTTACCTTGCTACGGATCCGGTAGCTCGCCTCGCTGCTATCGTCCGCCGCAGTGATCTTGGTGTCCAGGCGGACGAAAGCGTTGCGTGAAGCTGCCCAGCTCTGGGCGCTCAAAAACTGAGACATCACGCTTCGCCGGCCTCGGCCGATACCGGCAGCGTGAAACGAGCAGTCTCCTCCTGGCGGCCGAGTGAGCCCGCCGAGACCGCCTACCAGAGAGCGCGCCAGGAATGGGATCGGAGGATGGGGGACGCGGTCGTGCGGGCGGCGAACTGGCGCCTCATTGCCTTCGGACAGCTCGCACTCCTTCTCGTGTCTACCGTGGGACTCATCATCCTCGGAGCACAACCCAAAGCCGTCCCGCACATCGTGGAGGTCGACAAGCTGGGCGCGGCCACCTATCTGGGTCCCGCCGACAAGACCGCGCTTCGCGACTTCAAGCCCAGCGCCGCGTCTTTGCAATACCACCTGCGGCGATTCGTCAGCGACACGAGAGAGATTTCGTCCGATGTCGCGGTTCTCAAGCGCTGATCCCACCGGCCTGAAAGTGATCCACTCGCCGCTCTGAAAGTGATCCACCCCGGCGCCTGGCGGGCTTGCGGACCATGGGGGTTCGCGGCTTCGCTGGGGAGGAGATGCTGCGGATGGATCAAGTACACGTAATCAGGCACAAAGTTCGGGTGGAGGGGCGGTCGGTACGGGCGGTGGCCCGAGAGATGGGGCTGTCGCGCAATACGGTGCGGCGGTACCTGGATCAGGAGGTGTTGATTGGAGTGCGGCGGGCGACGGCGAAGCCGGCGCCGGTACGGGAGGCGGTCGAGCCACGACTGGAGACGCTGCTGGGTGGCGCGGCTACTGGCGGCAAGCAGAGGCTGACGGGGTCACGGGTGCACCGTCTGCTCGTCGGTGAAGGCGTGCGCGTCGGGGTCACGCTGGTCAGAGAGCTAATAAGGGAGCGGAAGCGGAGACAGCAGGAGGTCTTCGTGCCGCTGGTGTACCGGCCTGGCGATCTGGGCGAGGTCGATTTCTTCGAGGTGCTCGTCGACGTCGCGGGTGAGCGGAGCAAGGCGTGGATGTTTCTGCTGCGGCTGATGCACTCGGGCCGCGACTACGCGTGGCTGTACCCGAGGCAAGACCAGGTCTGCTTCCTCGACGGACACGTGCGGGCCTTCGCCCACTTCGGCGGCGTGCCGCAGCGTCTGCTCTACGACAATCTCAAGCCGGCGGTGGCTCGTGTGCTCGTGGGCTCGGAGCGGGAGCTGACGGCGCGCTTCACGGCCCTGGCGACGCACTACGTGTTCGAGCCGTGCTTCGCGCGTCCAGCGACGGGGCACGACAAGGGTGGTGTCGAAGCACGCGGCCGCGCCGTGCGCCTTCAACATCTGACGCCGATTCCCTCCGGTGCGACGCGCGACGAGATCAGCGGCGTCTTAGTATCGCGCCTCGACGAGCAGCTCGGGACTCGTCGCGACGGCAGCGACCAGACTGTCGGTGCGCTGTGGGTCGAGGAGCAGAAGCGGCTTGTGGCACTGCCTACGCGCGCGTTCGACTCGTCGGCCACGAAGCTGTTGAGTGTCTCGCGGCGTTCGCTGGTGCGCGTGGAGGGTGCGGTCTATTCGGCACCATCGACGTGGGCTGGGCTCGACGTGACTGCATATTTGGGCGTTGACGTGGTGACGCTGGCTGGTTCTGCAGGCCCCCCTGTGCAGCACGACCGCCAGCGATTTGGGAAGCGATCGGTGGACTACCGGCACTACTTGCCCGAGCTCGCGCGCAAACCGGCCGCCGTTCGCCAGGTCGCTGACGAGCTGATCCCGACGCTGGGTACGCCGTATGTGGAGGTCTGGCAGCAGCTCGTGGATACGCACGGCCCCAAGCAAGCGGCGCGCATCTTCGCGCACGTGCTCGGCGCCATCGTGGATCAAGGCCACGAGCGCGTCGCCGCTCGCCTGCGCGTCGCGCTCAACGACGGGACACCTGTCCTGCTGGCCATCAAACCCGCCGTCGAGACTGTGCCCGTCGAGCTGCCGGACCTGCCTGCCTCGCTGCGCGCGATCGAGGTCGTCGGATCTACGGCCGCGGCGTACGACGCACTCCTCGGAGGTGCGCTGTGAGCCGCGGCGCCGTTGTCACGGAGCTACTCAAAGCGCAGTGCAAGCACCTCAAGATGCCGGGTCTCGCGCGCAGCTTCGAAGCGCTTGGCAGACAGGCTCGCGAGGAGCGCTGGTCCGTCGAGGACTACCTCCACGAGTGCCTGTCCGTCGAGGAGACGTCGCGACACGAATCCGCCGTGCGTGAACGCGTCCACAATGCTCGATTCCCCGAGCTCAAGACCCTCGATTCTTTCGACTTCACCACCGCCGACGGTGTCGACGCTAACGTCGTCGCCGACCTTGCGCGTGGCACGTGGATCGACGAGCACCGCAACGTGATCCTCGCCGGCCCGATCGGCACCGGCAAGACTCACCTTGCGACCGCGCTCGGGGTCGAGGCCGCACGGCAACGACGTCACGTCCTCTTCTGGCGGGCCGCCGACCTCGTGCGGTCGTTGCTCGAGGCTCGGGACGCCCGTGAGCTCGGCCGGCACCAACGTCGGCTCGAGCGCGTCGACGTCCTCATCCTCGACGAAGTCGGCTTCGTGCCATTCGACCGCGCCGGCGGGGAGCTGCTCTTCAACACCATCAGCGCCCGGCATCAGCGCCGCTCCGTCGTCATCACTACCAACCTCGCTTTCGGCGAGTGGCCCAAGGTCTTCGGCGGCGACGAGAAGCTCACAACTGCGCTCCTCGACCGCCTCGCCGAGACCGCCGCCATCATCACCACCCGCGGCAAGAGCTTCCGAACCAGGAAGCGCCTCGCACAGGCCGCCACCGCCCCAGCCCAGCCCTAACCTGGGCTAGACTGCCTGCCGGGGTGGATCACTTTCGCAGCGGCGAGGTGGATCACTTTCAGAGCGGCGGGAGCAAGCGCGACTGGCTCGACGCTTACAGGCTCGTCACTCCTAACGCGGCAAACCAGCTCAACGCCTACGTACGAGAGAGCGACCCATTCAAGCAGATCGAAGCGCAGGTTCGCGTCAGCATCCAGGTGAATGTCGTCGTTTCGATCTCGCGAGAGACATGGCAGGTCGAGTGGATCGAGACCGACTGGGATGACCACGGCAACCCGACGGGAACGAGCACCTGGCGCGGCAACTTTCGGATCCTCCTCCGCGTTCCGGACTCGGAGGAGGAGCTCGCATCGAATCCGCTCGGACTGTTCATCGACGAGTTCCATTGGGCGCGTCTTTCAGACGCAGGAAGGACCACCACACCATGAACCGCGTACGCTCCGCGTTCCGCTCGCTGCTTCTCGCGTCGGTCGTGCTCGATGTCGCCGCATGCGCGGCGCACCAGGCGCCGCCGCGATACGTGAGAGCCACTCCGATCAAGGAGGAGCCGCCGAGGCCCGCCATCGTGCAGGTGCCGACTCCACTCCCGTTGCCGGGGCAATTGAAGCGGATTGCGCCTGCGGTCGCCTCACCCAATCACAAGACGCCGTCGGGCGGACGGCGCCCGTCGGACGTTATCCGCGAAGCCAACCGCAAAGCGACCGAGGGCCCCTCGACGGAGGCGTTCTTCAACGCGGTCATGACCTATGACTACAGCCCCGGCGCGCTCTATCAGATCTACACGGCGCCGCAGCGGCTGACCGACATCCAGCTTCAGCTCGGGGAGCGCCTCGTTGGGAAACCGGCGACGGGCGACAACATCCGCTGGGTTCTCGCTCGCGGGAGCTCGTCGACTTCGGGCACCGAGCAGCAGCACATCTACATCAAGCCCACCAGGCCCGATCTCGACACGACGCTCGCCATCAACACCGACCGCCGCTCGTACATCCTCGAGCTGCACTCGTACGACGACACGTACATGGCCGCGGTGGCCTGGCGCTACCCGCAGGACGAGATCGCGCAGCTCGAGACGACGCTCGGGCAGCAGCAGGCGCTCGCGCAGACCACCACGGCGAGCAACGTGAGCATCGACAAGCTCAATTTCGGCTACGGCCTCGCCGTCATGAGCGGCAAGCCCCAATGGTTGCCAACCCAGGTCTTCGACGATGGACACAAGACGTTCGTCAGATTTCCCTCGGCCATGCTCGATCGCGAAGCGCCCGCTTTGTTCGTGATCTCGAGCGGCGGCGAGACCCAGCTCGTGAACTACCGGGTCAAGAACGACACATACATCGTCGACCGTCTCTTCGACGCGGCGGAGCTGCGCCTCGGGCAGCAGAACCAGGAAATCGTCCGCATCGTCCGCACGCGCTAGCCGCAGCGAAGGAGCCGCCCATGCACGACGACACCACCAAGCGCGACTTGAACCCTCCGAGCTTCGACGTCAACGGTTCGCCGGCCCTCCCGACGTCTCGGGCTGACGCCGCCACCTCGACTGCCACGGGCATGACCTTCGCCTCGAAGCTTCCAGCCGACCATCCCGGCCTTCGCCTGGAAAAAGGCCAGGGCCGAACTCTCAAGAAGGGTCCAATCGTCGCCAGCGTTGCGATTCTCGGCGTCGCCGTCGGAATCGCGCTCATCGTGGCCTTTAGCCCTCATGGCGATCACCGCGATGTGCCGGCACCGACCCTGGCCGAGTCGCCCGCCAAGAACGTCCAGATTGCAGAGGCCGTCGAGAACGCGCCGGGAAACAACGGCGACCTCCACGCGCCGCCGCGTCTCGGGCCCCCGCTGAGCGGGTCGCACCGTCCCGCCGGCCCCGGCGCAGGGCAGAGCGCCGCGTATGCCGACGGACCACGAGATCCGGTCATCGGAGGCGCTCGTGAGGAACGGGCCAAGGCCCTCCACTCGGCCATCTTGGTGGATCTAGAGAACCCGGTCCAAGCCGAGCAGGCCTCCTCGTCGATCGCGCTGCCCATTGCCGCTGGGAGCGGGGGCGCGGCCCCGATCGGCGGGCAACCAGCGTCGCCGGCCCTCGCGCCCCCGAGCCTCACCGGCGCGAACGCCGATCCGAATATGCAGCAGCACAAGAACGACTTCCTCAATCGCGACGGCGCGAGCAACGCAACCTACCTCTCGCAGCCGCTGATCACGCCACGCAGCCCCTACGAGGTGAAAGCCGGAACCATCGTGCCGGCCACGTTGATCACCGGTCTGAACAGCGATCTCCCCGGAGAGATCATCGGCCAGGTCCGAGAAAACGTCTACGACACCGTCGCGGGGAACTACCTCCTCATTCCCCAGGGATCGCGGCTGATCGCAACCTATGACTCCGCGGTGGCCTTCGGGCAGGAACGGCTCCTCGTGTGCTGGAACCGCCTCATTCGTCCGGATGGCGTCTCGATCGCCCTCGAGTGCATGCCGGGCGTCGACCTCTCCGGCTACGCGGGTTTCAGCGACAGCGTCGATCATCACTGGTGGCGAATCATCACGGGCGTCGCCTTGGGGACACTCCTCTCGGCGACGGCCGAGCGCAGCCAGGGGGACGTCAGCGGTTTCACGCCGACCGTGCCGCAACTGTGGGCCAACAACGCGGGCGCCAGCCAGAATCAGGCCGGCCAGCAGATCACGCAACGCAACCTGGCCATTCAGCCGACGATCAAGGTGAGGCCCGGCTACACCGTGAACGTCCTGGTCACGAAAGACATCGTCCTGGTTCCCTACTCGCAACAACAAGGAGCAATGCAATGAACCGTGAACACGTCAGCACTGCCGAGCTCGTCGGGCGGCTCGGCAAACCACCCGAGCTGCAGTACACCCAGGAGCAGACACCATACGTCAGACTGGCCGTGGCCACAGCCGAACGCTTCACCGACAGAGGTGGAGAGATCCGTGAGCGCACCGAGTGGCACAACGCGGTCGCGTGGGGCCAGGTGGCCGAGGACATCGCCCGGGACTTCTCGAAGGGGGACTCGGTCGCGCTCACCGGCTCGTTACGCATCAACAGCTACGAGAAGGATGGTCTCAAGAACCGCGTAACCGAGCTCCACGTCGACAAGGCCGAGAAGAATCTTGACCACACCTTGTCGAAGAACGACGCCCGCCTGGTTGGCGTGGTGCGCGAGGAACCAAAGACGCGCTCGCTCGAGAACGGCACCGCGATGACAATGCTCAGCATTGCCACGAACACGACGGTCACTGGCAAGGGCGGCACCAGCCGAGAGCGCGAGGACTGGCACAACGTGACCCTCTGGGGCAAGACGGCGGAGGCTGCGCGCGACATCCACGCCGGCGACAGCATCGCCGTCGATGGCACGCTCCGCCACCGCGCTGTCCCCGGTGACGAGGGCCGCGAGCGAAGGGTCTCCTCCATCGATTGCCAGAAGTTCCAGGTGCTCGAGCGTGCGCAGGCGCGGGAACACAAGATGCGCGAGCCAACGCCTCCAGCGCCCGAGCCGGAGAAGAGTGCAGCGACGGAGAGCTCGAGGAAATCCCGATCGCGCAAGGGTGCCGAACGGGACATGTAAACCCATCGCCGGGCGCACGTTCTGTGTGAGCATGCGCCCGGCGCACTTCGCCGGTGGTTGGCAATGCGTCTTTTCATTGCAGAGAAGCCGTCCCTCGCCCGCGCTATCGCGGATGCATTGCCGGGGCCCGCCCAACGTCGGGACGGCTATTTTCAGTGCGGCCCCGGCGATCAGGTCGCCTGGTGCGCCGGACACATCCTCGAGCTCGCGCCGCCCGATGCGTACGATCCGAAATTCAAACAGTGGCGGATCGAGCACCTGCCGATTGCGCCGGACGAGTGGAAGCTGGCTGTCTCGGCGCCCGATTTGCTCAAGACGATCAAGGTGCTGCTGGCGCGCGCCGCGCGTGTTGTCCACGCTGGCGATCCCGATCGAGAAGGTCAGCTCCTCGTCGATGAGGTCCTCGCTTTCCTTGGCTACCGTGGGGCAGTCGACCGCCTGCTGATTTCCGACCTCAATCAGTCCGCGGTGCGGAAGGCGCTAACAGACCTCAAGAGCAATGACCGCTACCGTGGACTTTATGAGGCCGCCGTTGCTCGGCAACGCGCCGATTGGCTCTACGGCATCAATCTCACGCGCCTTTACACGCTGCTCGGGCGCGCCGGTGGATACGACGGCATTCTTTCCGTCGGCCGGGTACAAACGCCACTCCTGGGGCTGATCGTTCGCCGCGATCTCGAGATCGAGTGCTTCGAGGCCCGGACGTACTACGCGGTGAGGGCGGAAATCCGGTGCGCGAGCGGTCGGTTCACGGCGATCTGGCAGCCGCCCAAAGACGCGGCGGGGATCGTCGACAACGCTGGGCGGTTGGTAGCCAGGGAACTTGCGCTCGCCATTCGGACGAAGACCGTCGGACTGAGCGGCCTGGTCGCGCATTGCTCGCGTGAGAAGAAGTCCGAGGCACCGCCGCTCCCTTACTCGCTCCCTGACATTCAGATCGATGCCGGAAAGCACCTCGGCCTGACTCCGAAGCAGACCCTCGACGCCTGCCAGGCTCTCTACGAGACGCATCGCCTGCTCACTTATCCTCGGTCCGACTGTACGTACTTGCCCGAAGGCCAGCACGATCAGGCGGCGGCGGTGCTCGGGGTCATCGCGAGCAATGTTCCGTCGCTTCGCGCTGCCACGGGATCAGCGGACCGGTCGCGACGCTCTCGCGCATGGAATGACCAGAAGATCACCGCTCACCACGCCATAGTCCCAACCCTCGTCACGAAGTCGCTGGCCGCTCTCTCGGCCGCGGAACGCGGCGTCTACGAACTGGTGGCGTGCCGGTATGTCGCCCAGTTCTATCCGCCGTTCGAGTACCACGAGACGAAACTCGAGATCGTCGTCGAAGGCGAGCGCTTCCGTGCCTCCGGCCGGCAGCCGAGCAGTGAAGGGTGGCGGGCGCTCGTCGCGCGCGTTCCCGACGACGAAGAGATCCAACACACCGACCAGGACGGATCGACGGGCGCGCTGCCTATGCTCGAGGAGGGCCAGCAGATCACGTGCCGCGAGGTGACCATCGCTGAGAAGCACACCACGCCCCCGAAGCGATTCACGGACGCGATGCTGATTGAAGCGATGATCGGAATCGCACGCTACGTGCAGGATCCCAAGATCAAGCAGCTCCTTCGCGAGACGGACGGGATCGGCACGCCCGCCACGCAAGCCGCCATCATCCAGACGCTCTTCGATCGGCGGTTCATCGAGAGGCGCGGACGTCAGGTCATGTCAACGCCGATCGGCCGCGCCCTCATTCAGAGCCTCCCCGAAGTGGCCGTCCGCCCGGACATGACCGCGCTCTGGGAAGCCGCCATCCGCCGGATCGCAGAAGGGCAGATGCCGCTCGCGCAATTCCTCTCCGGCGTGCTTGAGCAACTTCGCAAGCTCGTCGATGCCGGACGGACGCTCGGGAGGCTCAGCGAGCCCGCCGTGTCACCGGGCTCTGGGAGATCAAGCGCAAGGACGAACCGTCGCCGCCGGCGCGACGCCACTGGTCGCCGGTCAGCGCTGGGACAGCGCTCGCCGGGCGAGTCGGGGTAGGTATCGCGATGAGCGCGCCTCCCGCCGAGAACAGAAACCGGCGAGTCGCGGCGGAAGACCTCGGCGGTGGCGCTGATCACGAGGGCCCCAGCCCGTTCGCTCCGTCCGAGCTCCGGCGTTTTGCGCAAGCGCTCGCGCCATTTCTCGCTGAGGAGCTCGCTCTGATTCTTCCAGCCGGTGCTAACATCCCTCTCGCTGACGTTTCTCGGCGCCGAGGGAAGGAGATGAGCAAATGGCGCAGAGAACAAAGGGCCGAAGAGCACTCGGCCCATACCGAGTTAGAGGACCGAGATGGCGAATCATCGTGGTCGAAGGATCAGGCAGCAGAACTGCTCGGGATTTTGAAACGGAAGCAGAAGCCATCCAAGTCGTCCGATCGCTGAACCGGGAGATCAAGAGAGCCGAAGACAAAACGATCGCAGAGGCGAAGGAGGAGTACGAGGTGTACTTACGGGACGAGAAGCAGAACAAGGAGCGCTCCTACACAGCGACGCTGTGGCGTCTGGGGATCTTCTTCCCCGATGGGGAGCTCTCCTTGTCCGCCCTCACCCCGCCCAAGTGCGCCGGGTACTACAAGGCGCTTCGATTCCGCGAGACGAAGTACCGCAAGCCCCTGGCGGTGGATTCACATCGGAACATCCTCGCCGAGGCGAAGACGTTCCTGAAGTGGTCCGTTGGAAAGGGGTACCTTCGCGCCAACCCACTCGAGGGCGTGCAGGGGGCCGGCAAGCGCCGACATGGCAAGCCCCAACTCCGCATCGATGAGGCGCGGAAGTGGCAAGCCAGGGCGGTACAGCTCGCAGAGGAAGGGGAGGAGGGGGCGGTGGCCGCGCTCGTGACGCTGGTGATGGGTCTACGGGCGGGCGAGGTCGTGAGCCGGATCGTTCGCGATCTGGACGACGGGGGAAACCTCCTTTGGATCCCGGACTCGAAGACGGAGGCGGGGAAACGGACGCTGCAGGTGCCGGATCTCCTCCGGGACTACCTGCTCGCGCTCGCGGAGGGGAAGAAGTCGGAGGATCTGCTCTTCGGCTATCACGATCGGAACTGGCCGCGGAAATGGGTGGCGAAGATCTGCAAGGTGGCGGGGGTGCCACGAGTCACCGCTCACGGCATGCGTGGCCTGCACGGCACGTTGGCGGTCGAGACGGGGCTCAGCGCGCACGCAGTCGCGGCGGCATTGGGGCACGAGTCGGTGACGACGACGCTCCAGAGCTACGCGAAGGCGGGCGCCGGAGCGGGCGCGCGACAGCAGAAGGTGCTGACGGTGCTCGCGGGCGGGAAGGCGGAGAATCTCGCCTCCTGAATGCAAAACGTTTGCTCCCGAATCGTTTTGCAGACGCTGTGCGGCTAAAAAATCCTGAGTAAAGTCGTGGAGCTGAACGGGATCGAACCGTCGGCCTCCTGAGTGCGATTCAGGCGCTCTCCCAGCTGAGCTACAGCCCCATCGCGGTCTTCCGGGGTGCCTCGACCGCGGCGACA
>Ga0265338_10006632_pt1 | contig 14661 bp, 12 predicted proteins | sample 42126metaG_FD_193579 | JGI IMG/M metagenome (GOLD analysis project Ga0265338, IMG submission 193579) | Rhizosphere microbial communities from Carex aquatilis grown in University of Washington, Seatle, WA, United States - 4-21-26 metaG | ecosystem: Host-associated > Plants > Roots > Rhizosphere... | reverse complement strand
CGGGCGACATCGTCTGGTTTCCGCCGGGTGAGAAACATTGGCACGGCGCTGCGCCCACCACGGCCATGACGCACATCGCCATTCAGGAACAACTCGATGGCAAAGCGGTTGACTGGATGGAAAAGGTCAGCGATGAACAATATCAGGGCTGAACGAGACAAATAGTTTGAATTGCCAATCAGAAATTATGCTGTGGCATTTTGTCCATTTCTTCCCACGAAATAGGCCAGAATTTGCCGTTCGGCAATTGCCAAGTTCGCGCGCGGCCAAATAATGCAGGGCTTAGCGCTGGGTCATCCACCTTGAATTTTTTGCCTTGGCGAATTTCATCAGCATGCTTCGCAAGAAAAGTTTCCCATTGATTTCGCAGTTCGATTCGCTCTTCACGGGTCAAATCCGTCCGGCCTGACGAACCGCCCGGAAGCCCAACGATGACAGTTTGCAGACTGTCGAGAGCAATTCCATAAAGCTTTTCGTCGGTCAACCGATCGGCCCAGACAAGCCGGCACCCAATTTGTTCGCGGCATCTGTTGCTTCACGCAACAGCCATTCCTGTTGCTCCGTAGCAACGATATCCAGCAGCGGTTGCAGGAAGACTTTATTCCCTGACATTCCAGCGATGCTGCAAGCCGTGCGACAAACGCCAAGATCATCATCAGCCAGCCTGCTTTTGACGAATTCCACGCAGTTTCCCGGCAAAGGTTTTGGTATCGAATTCAAAACCGCCATGCGAGTTGGATAGCGGCTATTCGGCCCGAACGCTTTCACCATTTCCAACCACTGATCTGAACGAGGTCCCGGCTGGTCACCCAGCCAGTTAAAATATAGGAGAATTTGCGCCTCTCCATTCAACGCGCCTTCTTGAAGGGTATAGCCCTTGCCGTGCAGGACGTTCATCGCGTTGATTAGTTCCCGCAAGGGTTGCGGCAGGTCTAGAATATCGTCTTTCGGATCTCGGCGGGGATTTACTAGTGAGTCAAGCGCTCGATCCATTGCTGCAACAACTGCGGGCGCTTCGTTAGTTGTTCCAACAGCCTTAAGCATAAATGCACCAGCGGAGGTTTCGTCCGAATCCGGTCGAGCCAAGAGATTTGTTGCGAGCGAACGAACTTGTGATGTCAGATTTGAATCCCACGAGTTCTTCACAAGTTCCCGGCGCACCTGTTTCGTGAATGGCGCGAATCCTCCAAAGCCATTCGTGCTATCGAGTGCCGGATCTGGCAACCGTAACGTAAGGGTCTGCGCCGCTGCCAATGCCAACTTCGGGTCTGAATTGGTGGCAAGCCCCATTAAAGCTGCGGTCGCGGTTGGGGTTTCGATCCGGCAGATGCCCTCCAACGCATCGTGATTTCCCTTGGCAGCTCGTTGCAGCAGTGGTGGGAGGTAAATTGGCTGGCATAGGCAGGTAAAATCGGCGTAGTTCTGCGACCGTTCGCCGAAAGTATTGTTGGCATTGGCAGGTAACTTCTCCATCGTCGCGACCACAGCCTCTGCTTCAGCAGGCGTAGGCATTCGGAATACCACCGTAGTTTCGCCGACGGGACGCTTTCGTTCACCTTCCGTCCAACCGAAATCGTGTGTCACACGGATTGTATAACGGCCCGGTTGAAGAATCCGGCAATAGCGCATCAAGGGCAGAGACTCGACGAATTTGTCACCGGGATTAAGTTTTCGGCTGGAAACAAAACCACCGAAACACATTCCTGAAGGATCAGGGTCTTCGGCGAGATGCCCAGATTCGTCAGTCGCCGTCAACTTGAATCTCAAGGCTCGCGTTGCCCCGCGATAGTCACCTCCAAAGTTTGCTTCAAACGGATCAGTGCCTGTGTTTTCGAGCGTGAAATGCACCAAGACATTTTCACCTAGGAAATATTCGCGGTGGTCAAGTTCGAGCGTGACTTTGGCACCAGAAGGCACCGGCTTCTTGGCATTCCCATCCCACATGGAGGACTGATCCGCACTGCATGGATCAACCAGCAGCAGCAAGAGCAGAAGAAAGCCGCCTGCCAATAGCGAGAGTGAATATTCTCTCATACCATTCGCTATAACTTAAACTCGAATGCTTGGCCAGAACCATTTCGAATGCTCCTCTAGCACGGTTCATTTCTTGGCAAACTTCAGTTCATCATCGTCTGCCGTCACTTTGATTTTATCGCCGGGCTTAAAGTCACCGGCGAGTAGCTTCGTCGCGAGCGGGTCGAGCAGGTGTTCCTGAATCGCGCGCTTGAGTGGACGCGCACCGAACTGCGGGTCGTAGCCCTCGCTGGCCAGCAACTTCTTCGCGGCGGCGTCCACATCGAGGGTGAGATTCTGTTGCGCGAGCCGCTGATCCAACCGCCCAAGCTGGATGTCCACGATGCGAGCCAGCTCGCTTTCGTCGAGGCTTTGGAAAATGATCACATCGTCCACGCGGTTTAGGAATTCCGGGCGGAAATGACGTTTCAACTCGGCCATGACCTTGTCTTCCATGTCGCGCAGCGCGCTGCCGGAAGTTTTTCCTTCCATGAAATATTCCTGGATGATCGGCGAGCCGAGGTTGCTGGTCATGATGACGATGGTGTTCTTGAAATCCACCGTGCGGCCCTGACCGTCCGTGAGCCGGCCGTCGTCAAGCACCTGCAACAGCACATTGAACACGTCGCTGTGCGCCTTCTCGATTTCGTCGAACAAAATCACCGAATACGGTTTGCGCCTCACCGCCTCGCTCAACTGCCCGCCTTCCTCGTAGCCGACGTAGCCGGGCGGCGCGCCGATGAGCCGCGCGACGGTGTGCTTCTCCATGTATTCGCTCATGTCTATCCGAATCATGGCCGACTCATCATCAAACAAAAACTCCGCCAGCGCGCGGGCGGTCTCGGTCTTGCCCACGCCGGTCGGGCCGAGGAAAATGAACGAGCCGATGGGCCGGTTCGGGTCCTGCAAGCCACTGCGCGAACGGCGCACGGCATTGGACACGGCAGTAATCGCCTGCTTTTGCCCGATGATTCGCAACTGCAAGCGCTCCTCCATCTTGAGCAACTTTTCGCGCTCGCCCTCGAGCATCCGCGACACGGGAATATGCGTCCATGCCGCGACCACCTTGGCGATGTCCTCGTCCGTGACTTCCTGACGGAGCAAGATGATCCTGCCACCTGCAGGCGAGACGCCTGCGCTACTTTCCAGCTTTGCCAGCTTCTTTTCCAGATCAGGAATCTTGCCGTATTGAATCTCCGCCGACTTGGACAAATCGCCCGCGCGCTGGACCTTTTCCAATTCAATCTTCGCCTGCTCCAATTGCGATTGCACAATGCTCACGGCGTTGACCGCAGTTTTCTCGTTCTGCCATTGCGCTGTCAGCGCCTTCGATTTGTCCTTCAAATTGGCGACTTGTTTGTCAATCAACTTCAGCCGCTCCTTGCTCGCTGAATCTTTTTCCTTTGCCAGCGAGGTGCGTTCGATTTCCAACTGCAAAATCTGGCGGTCGAGTTGATCCAATTCCGTCGGCTTGGAATCCAGTTCCATCTTGATGCGCGACGCCGCCTCATCTACGAGGTCAATCGCCTTGTCCGGCAAAAACCGGTCGGTAATGTAGCGATGCGACAGCGTCGCCGCCGCCACGAGTGCTGAATCCTGGATGCGCACGCCGTGATGCACCTCGTAACGCTCCTTCAGCCCGCGCAAAATGGCGATGGTCGCCTCGACCGTCGGCTCGGCAACCTGCACCGGCTGGAAGCGCCGCTCCAGCGCCGGGTCTTTCTCAATGTGCTTGCGATACTCATCCAGCGTCGTCGCGCCCACACAGCGCAACTCGCCGCGCGCGAGTTGGGGTTTCATGATGTTCGCCGCGTCCGTTGCGCCTTCCGCCGCGCCTGCGCCGACAATCGTGTGCAGTTCGTCAATGAACAAAATGATTTTGCCTTCGCTCGCGGTAATTTCCTTGAGGAACGCCTTGAGCCGGTCTTCAAATTCACCGCGATACTTCGCGCCGGCAATCATCGCGCTCAAATCCATCGCCACCAGCCGCTTGTTCTTGAGCGATTCCGGCACGTCGCCGCTGACGATGCGCCGCGCCAGGCCTTCGGCAATCGCCGTCTTGCCCACGCCCGGTTCGCCGATGAGCACCGGATTATTTTTCGTGCGGCGCGTCAGCACCTGCATCACGCGGCGGATTTCCTCGTCGCGGCCGATGACCGGATCAATCTTCCCCTGCCGCGCCAGTGCCGTGAGATCGCGACCGTATTTTTCAAGCGCCTGAAATTTTCCTTCCGGCGCCTGGTCGGTCACGCGCTGGTTGCCGCGCAATTCCGCCAGCGCCTTGAGCACCGCGTCGCGCTTGAGGCCGTGCGCGGTGAAAATTTTCTTGAGCGACGGGCTGGCCTCGTCCAGCAGTCCGAGCAGCAGATGTTCGGTGCTGATGTAATCGTCCTTGAGCTTGCCCGCCTCGGATTGCGCGGCGTCGAGCGCCTTTTGCAAATCGCGCCCGGCGTAGGGATCGGCGCCGCCTTGAATCTTGTGCCGGCGCGCGAGTTCCTTTTCCAAATCCGGCTGGAGCTTGGCGGGCGGCACGCCGATGCGCGCCAGCAATTCCGGCACGAGGCTTTCGCTCTGGCCGAGCAGCGCAAGCAGCAAATGCTCGCCGTCCATTTCCTGATGCGAATGTTCCCGCGCGAGGCGTTGCGCGTCCGTGAGCGTCTCCTGTGATTTGAGGGTCAACTTGTCAAGTTGCATGACGCGAGTTTAACGCAAAGACGCTAGGGCGCAAAGATGGGAAATTCGACCACGAACGGATACGGATTGAATGACAAGTAAAATTGATAATAATTTTGACTTGCATAATTTTTCAAGCGGACGATGCTCGAAACATGAAAACCACTTCAGTCCTTAGTATCGGTTCGTCGCTGCTCATTTCCTGTCTGACCGTTTTCGCGCGCGATACGACCCTGCACTACAAGTTTTCCCCGGGCCAAACGAACGTATTTGCCGTGGAGATTACAGTCCGCAGCGAAACCGGATCCGAAGTCACGACCGGCAACGTGATTTTTGTGACGAAGGAAGCAACGACAAACTCAGCGAAGCTTTCCTGCCGGGGAAATTTGAAATCAGATTTCAAACGCACGCCGCAGCGCGGGCCGGGTTTTTTCCAGGTTCCGGCTATTATCCCGGTGGCATGATGCAAAACGGGAACATTTTTCCGAATGACTGTGAAATTGAATTGAACGACCACGGCATCGAACTTCGTGATGGCGGCGATTACGTGCTGGCGGTTCCGCTCGGAAAACTGGTGCAGTCCATCTTTGAACCGCTGCCGGTGAAATCCGGCAAGGACGAATTCAGCGACACGGTCACTGTGCTCGACGATCCGTTCTGGCTCGGCCCGGCGGAAAGTTTCTTGAACGCCCGGGTGAATGGCCAGCCGTTTGGGATGCGGTTCAATATGGGCTACCCGCAACAGACACCCGCCACTTTAACCTTGTCGCGTCATGTTTCGACCCAAACAAAAAATCTCGCGGCAGACACGGTGGAATGGCACAGGCAGACAAAATTGGAAAGCGTTACCCGGAACGGAAGTGGGCCGCGGCTTGCCGCCACAAGCGAATCGGATTTCACCTTCGACCAGAATGTTGGCCTGATGGCAAAGATTGAAACGCAAGGCGACGTTTCTTCGCAGACCGAAACCACGTCCCGCGAGGCGAAGGTCACACTCAAATCACGTTTGTTGGCGGGTGACGAACTCGCCGCCGCGCTCGCGCCACCGCCGCCGCCCGCATCGCCTCGCAAGCTCTCCAGCGCGGACCTGGAAAAAATCTCCGCCGATTTGAAATCATCCGAGCTTGAAACACGCCGCGCTGCTGTGCGCCAACTCAACGGCGTGGATGTGGAAACTCCGTCTGACGAATTTGTTGGCCTTGTGGCGGCGATGGCGACCGACTCTGATTCATTCGTCCACATGACTGCCGCGAATTTTCTCGGGAGTCACTCCACAACCAATGAAGTTCCAGTTTTGATTAAGATGTTGAAAGACTCTGACTGGTCTTCACGCCAAAATGCCACCAAAGCGCTCGGCAAGTTGAAAGATGAGCGTGCCATCCAACCGCTCGCCGACCTGATTGCGCGCGGCGGGAACATGTATGGCCAGGAAGCCAGTGCTGCGTTGATCAACTTCGGAGCCCCGGCGGAAAAACCCGTCATCGCCCTGCTAAACGAGCGCAGCGCCGAAACTCAACGCCAAGCCTGCACTATTCTCCAGCAAATCGGAACCGGAGAAAGCCTTGATGCATTGCAAAAGCTCGTCGGCGACAGCGATCAGTCCGCCAGCCAAGCCGCGGTAGAGGCAATTCGCGCCATCAAACAACGGCAGTAGCGTAACGATGTTGAGTCTTCGGCTCCGCGTAGGTAGACGACCTGGTTTCTTTGTGACTTTGCGTTAATGAATTTTTCGTTTAGTTTTGCGCGCATGAATTACCGCACTCTGGGCCGGACGGGCTGGAAGGTTTCGGAAATCAGCTTTGGCGCATGGGCCATCGGCGGCGCGTGGGGCGACGTGGATGACAAGGAATCGCTCGCCGCGCTCCATGCCGCGCTCGACGGAGGCGTGAATTTCTTCGACACGGCGGACGTTTATGGCGATGGCCGCAGCGAACGGCTGCTGGCGAAATTGAAAAAGGAGCGGAAGGACAAGTTTTACATCGCCACCAAGGCCGGACGACGGCTCCCGAAGCAGACGCCGGAGGGTTACAATCACGCGAACCTCGCGGCATTTGTCGAGCGCAGCCTGCGAAACCTGGACACGGACACGATTGACCTGCTGCAACTGCATTGTCCGCCCACGGAGGTTTACTACATGCCGGAGGTGTTCGGGTCGCTGGACGAAATGGTCCGGGCCGGCAAGCTGCGGCATTACGGCGTGAGCGTGGAAAAGGTGGAGGAGGCGCTCAAGGCGGTCGAATTCCCGAATGTCCAGAGCGTGCAAATCATCTTCAACATTTTCCGGCAGCGTCCGGCGGATTCGTTCTTCGCGGAGGCGCAGAAGCGCAAAGTGGGCATCCTCGCCCGCGTGCCGCTGGCGTCGGGATTGTTGTCGGGCAAAATCACGCGCGAGAGCAAGTTCGCGAAGGACGACCACCGGAATTTCAACCGGCACGGCGAGGAGTTCGACCGCGGCGAGACGTTCTCGGGCGTGGATTTTGAGACCGGCCTGAACGCGGTGGAAGAGTTGAAGTCATTTGTGCCCGAGGGCGCGACGCTGGCGCAACTGGCGTTGCGGTGGATTCTGGAATTTCCCGCCGTCACCTGTTCGATCCCCGGCGCGAAACGCCCGGTGCAGGTCGCGGAAAACATCGCGGCCTCGGCGCAGCCGCCGTTATCCAAGGCGGCGATGAGAAAGATCGGCGCTCTTTACGCCGGCCAGATCAAGCCGCTGGTGCATCATTATTGGTAAGGTTCAATCCGTCTTGCCCACCTGCCTGCCATGCGCTAGGTTTGGCGCGCTATGGAAACAACGCCATTTTCGCAGGAGGCTGTGCCGCCGCCACCGCCGCCTGCTTTCACGTCGCCGCCGCCGGTCATCGCGCCGCCACTGCCACCCAAGCCCCGCCGAAGCTGGGGCTGGATGATTTTCGCCATCATCCTGCTCGTGCTGCTGGCATTCAGCATGCTGGGAAATTTTGCGCAGGCCATTTCGCACTCGATTGGGAGTGGTCTTAATCGTGGTTTCAAAACCAGCTCGGCGCGCGACATCGGGCCGAAGCTTGAGGAATGCGTTTTGGAAGACAACGATGCGCCGCACAATTATAAAATTGCTGTCATCGAGGTGGACGGCATCATCACCAGCCACAGCGCCGACCCGGCGGGCAACAACATGGTGGACGTCATCAAGGCGCAACTCGACCGCGCGAAGGAGGACTCCCGCGTCAAGGCCGTCATCCTCAAAGTGGATTCGCCGGGCGGCGAAGTCATGGCGTCGGATCAGATCAACAAATTGTTCGCAAAATTCCAATCCGACGAACCGGCTGAGTCAGGCAAGCCAGCCAGGCAGGGCAAACCGGTGATTTGTTCCATGGGTAGCCTGGCGGCAAGCGGCGGTTATTACATTTCCGCGCCAAGCCGCTGGATTGTCGCCGATGATTTGACGCTCACTGCCAGCATCGGCGTCATCATGGAAGGGCTGAATTACCGCAGTCTGATGGACAAAATCGGGGTCGAACCGAACGTCTACAAGAGCGGCAAGTTCAAGGACATGTTGAGCGGAATGCGCGCGACGAACGAAATTCCGCCCGAAGAACACGCGATGGTGCAGAAACTTATTGACGATACCTACCAGAAATTCAAAGGCGTCGTGCGCGATGGACGCAATGCCGCGCACAAGATCAACGGCAACGAAGGCAAAGCGCTGGCGCCGGATTGGGAAAATTACGCCGACGGCCGAGTCGTTTCCGGCGAACAGGCCCTGCAAATCGGTTTGGTGGATGAGCTTGGCGATTTTGATGCCGCGGTTGACCGCGCCAAAAAAATCGCGAATCACGGCAATCCCGCGAACCTGATTGAATATCGCGAGCGCTATGACCTTTCCAATTTCCTCTCCATGTTCGGCCAGAGTGGCAAGGCTCACGACATCAAGCTTGACCTCGGCGTGGACATCCCGAAATTGCAGGCCGGAGCGCTTTATTTCCTTTGGCAGGCCCCGGAGAACTGACGTGAGCAGCGTCACCGTCATCGCGCATCCTTTGGTGCAGCACAACCTTGCCCGGTTGCGCGACCGGCGGACGCGGCCGCAGGAGTTCCGCCGTCTGCTCGGCGAGATCGCGGCGCTCATGACTTACGAGGCGACTCGCTCCTTTGGCGTCAAACCGCTCAAAGTCCAGACGCCGCTCGAACCCGCGCGCGGTTTTCAACTTGAACGCGAGGTCGTCCTTGTCCCCGTTTTGCGCGCCGGCCTCGGCATGCTCGATTCGATTTTGCAGCTCATCCCGCACGCGCGCGTCGGCTTCATCGGCCTCAAGCGCGAGGAAACTACCCTGCGCGCGCAGTTTTATCACAAAAGCTTTCCGAAAAACTTGAGCCGGTTTGAAGTCATCTTGATTGATCCGATGCTCGCGACCGGCGGCAGTGCCGTGGCCGCTCTGGATTTGCTGGTCGAGCAGGGCGCGAAACACATCCGCGTGGTGAATCTGGTCTCCGCGCCAGAAGGCATCCGCCGCGTGCGGAGAAGTTATCCGCGCGTGCCGGTCTTCACCGCCGCGATTGACCGGAAATTGAACGAAAAAGGCTACATCCTGCCCGGCCTGGGTGATGCGGGCGACAGATTGTTTGGAACTTGAGCCACAGATTTTCACAGATGGACACAGATTAACCTGCCCGAATTTCCATGTTTTCATCCGCGTTAATCTGTGTTCATCTGTGGCTGGGAAATGAACAGCTCTGAAACTTTGCTCATCGTCGCGGACAGCGAGCGCGAAGCGAACATGCTTTACGCCACCGGCCTGTTCGTGCCCGACCCGTTCATCTACCTCAACTTCGGCGGACGCCCGCTGCTCGTGATGAGCGATCTGGAGATTGACCGCGCCTGCGCCCAGGCCCCGCATTGCCGCGTCGCGTCTTTCAGCGCCTGCCAGCAAAAACTCCGGCGCGATGGCGTCAAATCGCCGGGCTTTGCTCACGTCATCCGGCAGATTTTGCGCGAGAAGAAAATCCGCCGCGCCGTGGTGCCGGACAATTTTCCGCTGGGCCTGGCCAGGGAATTGAAAAAACTCGGGGTCAAGCTCAAGCCGCTCGCCGCCGTTTTCCCGAAGCGCGAAATCAAATCCGCCGACGAGGTCAGGAAAATTTCCGCCGCGCTGACGATGGCCGAGGTCGGCATGGCGGAGGGGATGGAAGTCCTGCGCCGGTCCAAAATCGGCCGCAACCGCAAACTCATCTATCACGGCCTCCCGCTCACGTCTGAAAAACTGCGTGCGGTGATTGATTGCGCGATTTTGCAGGCGCGCGGCCTCGCGGCCAATACCATCGTCGCCGGCGGCAGGCAGGCCTGCGACCCGCATGAGCGCGGCCATGGCCTGTTGCGCGCCAACGAACCGATCATCATTGATATCTTTCCGCGCTCGCAGAAAACCGGCTATTTCGGCGACATCACCCGCACGATCGTGCGCGGACGCGCGAGCGAAGCCGTGAAAAAACTTTACGACACGGTTTTGCGCGGACAAAAAATCGGCTTTGAAAAAATCCGCGCGAACACGCCGACGGCGGATGTCCACAAGGCCGTGCAGATTTTTTTTGTCCAGCAAGGCTACAAAACCGGGCGGCGTAACGGGCGCATGGAGGGATTTTTTCACGGCACAGGCCATGGCCTGGGTCTGGAGATTCACGAAGCGCCGCGTGTGGGCGCGACCTCGGCGGGCAAGTTGCGGCCCGGCCATGTTGTGACCGTCGAGCCGGGGCTTTACTATCCGGAAATTGGCGGGGTGCGGCTGGAAGACGTCGCGCTGGTCACCGGCAACGGCGCAAGGAATCTCACGCGGTTTGAGAAGGTGCTGGAAATTTAAGCGCAAAAGCCAGATCCACCTGTTAGTCGATGAAAATACTCATTACGGGCGCGGCGGGTAACCTCGGATCGCTGCTTACCCGGCACCTGCTTGCTCAAGGGGTCGGTCCATTACGCCTGATGATTTTCCGACGCGATGTGCCCACTGATTTGAAGGTCACTGGAAAAACTGAGATTGTTCGCGCCGACCTTTCGCAGCGGGTTTCGCTGATCGCTGCGGTGGAAGGCGTTGATGTCATCGTCCATTTTGCCGGTGTGTTGTTTAAAGCCAATCCTGAACGGTTCTTAAACACGACGAACACTGAATATTTCAAGAATCTCGTTGATGTTGCCAAAGAGAATGGCGTTCGAAGAATTGTTTTGATCAGCTTTCCCCATGTGGAAGGCCCGACATCCATTGAGAAACCGGCCAAAGGCAGGTTGGATGGAACGCCGATATCCGTTCACGCGAAAACGCGTCTTGAAGAGGAGCGATATCTCTTTGCGAATGCGGCCGAGCCGATTTCACTTCGTGTGGGCATGGTCTATGGCCGGGGGATTCTGATGATTGATGCCGCACATTGGCTGGCCCAGCGCCGGTTGCTGGGCGTTTGGAGAGAACGAACGCAAATCCATTTGATTTCGAAGGAAGATTTCTGTGCTGCCGGCACCGCCGCCATCACCAACCGCGCCGCCGCCGGCATCTATCACATCGGTGATGAAGGGAATACGTCGTTGCAGGAATTTCTTGAATTGGCCTGCCGCCAGTGGAACGTCGGGCGGCCTTGGATCATGCCTTTGTGGTTAATCTACACGGCAGCGGAATTATGTGAGATATACTCGAGAATTACCGGCTCTCGTTCGCCTCTGACGCGCGACTTCATCGACATTGGAAGGGTATCCTATTACGGCGATACGGAGCGAATGAGGAAAGATTTGTTGCCCGTCTTGAAATACCGCACGATCAATGAGGGGCTTTGCACGTTGTAATCCCGCCAGATGATTCTTGGAATAGTTGACCCACACTCCTGTCACAACTGCGCCACCGTGGCGCGGAAAATTCTTTTAACCGGGGGAAAAACTGTTATTTTCAAGGTAAATCAAGCTGGCACGCGGCCAGCTAGTTGAATGAAAACAGCGGACGCGCTGTCAATTGATTGATTTATGTTTTACGGATTTGACCCAGTGTGGTTTCTATTTGCAATTCCCGGATTGCTCATCGGCATCTGGGCGCAAATCAAGTTGTCCCATGCCTACGGCAAATACAGCCGGGTGCCGGTGGACTCCGGCATGACGGGCGCGGAAGCGGCGCGGGAAATCCTCGACCAAGCCGGGCTGAACGACATGCCGGTGGAGGAAGTTCCCGGTCATTTGAGCGACCACTATGATCCCACGAAACGCGCCCTATTCCTATCGTCCGACAATTTTCACGGGCAGACGGTCGCCGCAGTCGGCGTGGCGGCGCATGAAGCGGGACACGCGTTGCAGCACCAAGCTGCTTACGGGCTGTTTAATGTGCGCATGGCCCTCGCACCGGTGTCGCAATTCGCGAGCTACGCATGGATGGGGATCCTGATGGTCGGCTGGATTTTCGCGCGCCAGCATTACGGGGCCATCATCATGGCAGCCGTAGTCATCTTCGCCATCCTCACCCTGTTCCAACTTGTGACGCTGCCGGTGGAATATGACGCGAGCCGCCGTGCGAAGGAACAATTGTTCCGGCATGGTCTCGTGCGCGAAGATGAACGCGCGGGCGTCGCCAAAGTCCTTGACGCCGCGGCGTTGACCTACGTTGCCGCCCTGGTAACGACCGTGATGGAATTGCTTTATTTCCTCATGCGCGCCCAAGGCAATCGGCGATAATTTTCTTGCGGCTTTAATTTCTGCGTTTAACTTCACGCCGGTTATGGCGGTGAAGACGCGAAAATCCAAAGCGGCCAAAATTCAGCGGCGTGAAAAACCGTCCGCACCCGTGCCATTTCCGCTCTCACCCGAACCGGCCAAGCCCGCCGATGGCGATACCACCACGTTCATCCGGCGTGAAGTCGAGCGTTACGACGGCGACACTGCCATCAAGCTTTACCTGCGCGAAATCGGCCAGGTGAAACTGCTCACGCCCCAGGAGGAGATTGTCCTGGCCGCGCGCATCAAACGGGGTGACAAAAAAGCGCGCGAGCAGATGATCAAGGCCAATCTCCGGCTTGTCGTAAAAATCGCCCGCGATTACGAGGGCATCGGGCTGCCCCTCTTGGATTTGATCAGCGAAGGCAACATTGGCCTGATGAAGGCCGTCGAACGGTTTGATCCGAAAAAGGGCGGCAAGCTTTCGACCTACGGTTCGTGGTGGATCAAGCAATCCATCAAACGCGCGCTCGCCAACCAGTCCAAAACCATCCGCCTGCCGGTGCATCTGGTGGACAAAATTTCCAAGATGCGCCGGGTCGGGATGAAATTGCAGGAGGAACTGGGCCGCGAGGCGACCGACGAGGAACTGGCCGACGAACTGGACATGACCGCCGCGCGCATCCGCCAGATGCGGCTGGCCGCCATCCGGCCCGCGTCGCTCGACGCGCCCATCGGCGACGACGACTCGAATAATTTTTCCGACGTGGTCGAGGATGAAAATGCCACCTCGCCCTACGATAATCTTGAGGACAAAACCATCACCGGCATGTTGCAGGACATGGTCAAGCATCTTGACACGCGCGAAGCGACGATTCTGCGTTACCGCTTCGGGCTCGACGGCGGCGCGGAAAAAACCTTGGAGGAAGTCGGTGTGAAATTCGGCGTCACGCGCGAACGCGTCCGGCAAATCCAGAACCTCGCCCTGCGCAAACTACGGAAGATGATTGAAAAACTCGAAAGCGCCAAAAAAAAGGAAAGCTGACATCATGCCAACAACCACCGCCGTGACCCCGAAGGACATCGAGCGCGCCATCCGCAACGTTCCGGATTTCCCCAAGCCGGGCATCCAGTTCAAGGACATCACGCCCGTGCTGGCCGACGCGCGGCTGTTCGCCGGTTCGATTGATTTGCTCACGGAAAAATTCCAGCCTGGCTCGGTGGACGCCGTCGTGGGAATTGACGCGCGCGGGTTCATTTTTGCCGCCGCCGCCGCCACGAAATTGCGCGCCGGTTTCGTGCCCGTCCGCAAAAAGGGCAAGCTGCCCTACAAAACCATCGAACAGGACTACGCGCTAGAATACGGCCATGCCACTGTCGCGATGCACACGGACGCGCTCAAGCCCGGCGCGCGCGTGGTGCTGATTGACGATCTGCTTGCCACCGGCGGCACGTCCGCCGCCGCGGTTGAACTGGTGAAAAAACTCGGCGCGCAAATTCTGGAAATAACCTTCCTCATCGAGTTGAAATTCCTGAATGGCCGCGAAAAATTGAAGGGGCTGCCGGTGCGTTCAATCGTTGTCTATTGAGCGCGTCCAGCCGCATGAAAACCCGACGGCGATTTCAAACGGCCTTCACGCTCCTCGAACTGCTTGTCGTCATCGCCATCATCGCCATCCTTGCGGCGCTGCTGCTTCCCGTTCTTTCCAAGGCCAAGGCGCGCGCCAAGACAATCCAGTGCCAGGGCAACCTGACGCAATTGCAACTCGCGTGGCAGATGTATGTCAATGACCACGACGATTTCATTCCCGGCAACAACTGGTGGCAGGAGGCCGGCTCCAACGGCATGGCGCGTTGCTCGTTGAACTGGATGACGGGCTGGGAAGACGCGACTCTGGCCGACAACCCGGACAACACCAACGCCGACCTTTTCCTGAACCCGCAATGGTCGTCGCTGGGAGAGTATGTGAAATCCGCCGCGATTTATCATTGCCCGGCCAGCAGCATCGTGGTCAGGGAGGGCGGCGGACTTTTTCCGCTGGCGCGCACCGTTTCAATGAACGGCTGGATGGGCTATACAAACCGCCCGCTCGACACGACATTTCAATTCATCCGCAAGACGACCGACCTTGGGAAGCTGTCCGCCAGCGACGCTTTTGTTTTCATTGACGAACGCGACGACAGCGTGGACGACGGATTTTTCGGCGTCGGCATGGACAACACGATCATGCCTAGGATGGTGGAGATCCCGGCAAATTATCACGGCGGCGGCGGGCCAATCACGTTTGCCGACGGTCATGCGGAATTTCACCGCTGGCTTAGCC
>Ga0265338_10006631_pt1 | contig 14661 bp, 13 predicted proteins | sample 42126metaG_FD_193579 | JGI IMG/M metagenome (GOLD analysis project Ga0265338, IMG submission 193579) | Rhizosphere microbial communities from Carex aquatilis grown in University of Washington, Seatle, WA, United States - 4-21-26 metaG | ecosystem: Host-associated > Plants > Roots > Rhizosphere... | reverse complement strand
TGCCAAGACCCTGCAAGCCCAACAGCAGACCCAGCAGGCGCAGATGCAGGCCGACACGGCCAACACCAACGCGGCCAACACCGCCGCGCAGGCAGCCCAGACCCAGCAGCAGAACACGGCGCTACTGGCGGCCCTCGATGCCAAGCAGACCGACCGAGGCCTGGTGCTGACGCTCGGCAGCGTGCTGTTCGACAGCAACGACGCCGACCTGAGTGCCAGCGGTGAGCGCAGCCTCGATAAGCTGGTGCAGTTCCTGCATGACAACCCCAAGCGCAACGTGCGGGTGGAAGGCTATACCGACAGCACCGGCAGTGCCGCATATAACCAGGACCTGTCGACGCGTCGCGCTGAGGCCGTGAGTTCGGCCCTGGTGGACGACGGCGTGGACAGCCAGCGCACCGAGAGCAAGGGCTTCGGCGAGGAGTTCGCGGTGGCCAGCAACCGCACTGCCTCCGGCCGGCAGCAGAACCGCCGCGTCGAGATCGTGATCTCGGACGCTGATGGCAGCTTCCCGGCGGCACGTTGATCACAGCATGGCCCGCGCCATGGGGCGCGGGTCCATAAGGCACGAAGAAGCCGGCGAGGTCGCCGGCTTTTTTATTTTGGCGCGGTGTGGACGATGCCGGCTAGAGACCGGGGTCGTTCAAATGGCGGTCACGGGGGGGGAGATAGGGTAATAGCCGGTCATATTCGCGCTTGACCACGGCATAGCACTCGCACACGCGCTGCTCCAGCCTCGGCCGGTCCAATACCGTGATCCTGCCGCGGCTGTAGTGGATCAGGCCGGCCGCCTGCAGGTGGCCGGCGGCCTCGGTCACGCCCTCGCGGCGCACCCCCAGCATGTTGGCGATCAGTTCCTGGGTCATGGTGAGTTCGTTGGACGGCAGACGGTCCATGCTCAACAGCAGCCAGCGGCAGAGTTGCTGTTCGAGCGAGTGATGGCGGTTGCATACGGCGGTCTGCGCCATCTGGGTGATGAGCGCCTGGGTGTAGAGCAGGAGCAGGTGCTGCAGGCCGCCGCCCACGCCGAACTCGTTCTTGAGCAGGGAACCCTTCAGCCGGTAGCCGAAACCCTCGCTCTGCACCACTGCCCGGTTGGTGGTGCTCTCCCCACCCATGAACAGGGCGATGCCCACCACGCCTTCGTTGCCCACGATGGCGATCTCGGCGGAAGAGGCGTCTTCCATGACGTACAGCAGGGAGACGATGGCGGTGGTGGGGAAGAACACGTACCCCTGCAGATCGCCGGACTCATACAAGGCATGGCCGAGGTCCAGGCGCTGCAGTTGCAGGTGCGGCAGCAAGCGCGCGTAGACATCGGGCTCCAGCGCAGCGAGCAGGTGGTTCTGCCTGGGAGTTGCGCCCGAGCTTGAAGATGATTTCTTGGCCAAGGTCAGCGCCTCCTGCGGTAGAGGCTGCGAATGCTTTGCTTCAACCGGACGTTACATGTTCGTTACGCAGCATACGCTCAATCGGCACCCGTTTCGGGTAAATGGGACGCACTCGGGAACTCTCCGACGAGCGGCATGGGTCACGAGGCTGGAGAGCGGCTGGTGCCGGACATGCGCGCCTGCGCGGTGGCATGGCGGAAACGTTGGGCCGATGCTGCCGCGGCCATGAGCGGCGCCAGCATCCTGGCGCTGTGCGTGGCCTACAAGCGCGGCGCGTGCGAAAGCGTAATGCTATGAGCGTATACCGCCCGCGTAGGGATTGTTTCGATACAGCCACTTGATTACCGTCACCACGGTGCCGTCCTTGTCGGACTTGAGGTTGAACTCGTCCACCAGCCGGCGCACCCCGCTCAGCCCCATGCCCAGGCCTCCCGAGGTCGAATAGCCGCCCGCCAGCGCACGCTGCACGTCTGCGATGCCGGGTCCGGCATCGCAGCACACGATCCTGATGCCTTTCCCCCCGATGGTGGCGGCGTTCTCGAGCAGGATCTCGCCGCCTCTCGCATACAGCAAGGCGTTGCGTGCCAACTCGGAGATGATGGTGGCCACCAGGGTCGCGTCGGTCGGGCTGCATCCGCATTCCAGGCTCAGCTGGCGGCCGCGCTGACGGGCGATGACGATGTCGGTCGAGGTGTTGATGGCGGCCGTTATCCGCGCCTGTCCCGCTGACGACAACGGGGGCTGTGGCGGGGCGATGCGGTGTTGGGTGAGGCCGATCATATGGGTATGTCCCGCCTAGGAGGCATCGGGGACGGTCAGCCAGTCCGCTTGGATATCGAAACGGAACCCCACGTTGCGCAGGGTCACGATGCGGCGGCCGACGCCCGCACCGAGCTTGCGGCGCAGGCGCCCGATGTGCACGTCCACGGTCCGGGATTCCAGGCCCAGCGAGGCGTCATGGGCCCAGACCATCTCCAGCAAGGTATCGCGCGTGAGCGCGCGGCCCTTGGCTTCCAGCAGCACCTGCAGCAGCCGGAACTCCTTGTAGGTGAGGTCCACGGTCGCACCGTCCACCTTCACGATCCAGCGCGCCAGGTCCATCTCTATGGGACCGACGTGCAGAGAGGCGCGGGGCTGAGTCTTCGACAAGCGCCGGATGATCGCCTTGATGTGCGCGACCAGCATGTTCTGTTGCAGCGGCTTGGTTACGCAGTCGTCGGCGCCGCTGTCCAGGGCCTGGATGTGCTGTGCACTGTCGCCCTGGCGCGTGACCATCATGATGGGCAAGGCGGCACCGTGCGCCTGGCCGCGTATCCTCCCGCACAGGGCCATGCCGCCTTCGCCGGGCAGCGCGGCATCCAATATGAGCAGGTCCGGTCCGCCATGCAGTCCTGCGATGTCCATCACGCCGTCGCTTTCACCCGCCTCGAGCATCTCCAGGTGCAGGTGTCCCAGGGCATCTTCGGCGGTCTGCATGAGCGCCGCGTCCGAGGTGGCCATCATCACTTGTCGGCGCGCGTGCACGCGGTCCCCACGTATCTATATGAGGCCCCCGAGGGTCTCCGTCTTGGGGCCGGATGCGGCGCGACGCAAGGAGACTCTGCCCCGGCGATGCCTGTGCATTCGCGGGAGTAAAGCTCACTTCTTCCGGATGGTTCCCGAATCATGGGTCCCACAGTACCCGTCCCGACAGGCGGCCTCTGTGCGCCGGGATACATAGCAATCGTTTATATCTCAGTGGGTTACCGGTGGGTGACCGCTGCGGCCCCGCGGGTTTCAGCAAGCAAATCCGGCCCCGACACGAAAAGGGCGCGACCTTGCGGCCGCGCCCTCCTTAGAACCGGACGGGTGGGGCTTACGGGTGTCCGCCGCCCTGCATCAGTTCCTGCATGGTGGTCTGGCTGTAGCCAGCCGGGATGGCGAACAGGCCCGCAGCCACGGAAGCCGTGCTGATGGACTTCAGGGTGTCGGTCTCGGTCTGCACATTGAGGTTGCGGTAGCTCTGCCGGGTGGTCTTGATGGCGAAGCCGCTGGCCATGGTGGCCGACATGCCCTGGCCCATGGGTCCCATGCGCGACATCAGCCGCTGCATGCCGGCACGCATGGCCTGCAGGGTCTGCAGGTCCGCCGCCGGGATGCCGAGGGACGCCGGCGCATCCACCACGCAGTCGGTGGCGCGCACCTGGTTGTCGACCAGTACCTGCACGTCCTTGCAGACGTGACCGGCCACGGTCTCGGTGGTGCCGAGCTCCTTCACGGTCACCTGCATGGCGCCGCCCGGCGTCGCAGTGCCCTTGGCGCCGGCGTGGGATTGGTTCATCTGCTGGAGCATGGCTTTCTGTTCCGGCGAGAGGTTCGCCGTGGCGGTCTCCATCTGCTGGTTGGCCTGGTCCATCTCCTGCTGGTGCTGGGCCATGGCTGCCTGGGCCTGGGCCTTGGCAGCCTGGATCTTCTGCTGCGCCGCATCGGTCTCGGCGCCCACCTGGGCCGTGCTCTGGCTGTCGAGACGCAGGTATTTCCTCTGGCCCGGCAGGAGCACCGTGGCCGTGTCGCTGGCGCTGTCGTAGATCGAGATGCTGTTGCCACTCTGGCCTTCGACGCGCACCTTGCCGCCCTTGATGAACATCTGGGTGCTCACGCTGCCCTTGTCGTCCACGAAGGTGATGTGGGTGTCGGCCAACGCCGGGAAGGCGGCGGCGCTCAAGGCCGCGCTCAAGCCTAAGGCTGCGGTCTGCTTCAACATATGCATCGCTCCTGAGCCAGGGTGGGGGCCACGAGGCTTAACACTAAACCGCAGCCCTGGCTTTGGGAAGCAGGCCGGTAGCGGTACTGACGGGACTGGCTCAGATCCCGGCTGGGATGTAGACGCTCACCAGGAGACCGCCCTCGGAGCGGTTGGCCAGGTTGAGTCTTCCGCCATGTGCTTCCACGATCTCGCGGCACAGCGGCAAGCCTAAGCCAGTGCCGGACTGCTTGGTGGAGTAGAAGGGCAGCAGCGCCTGCTCCAACACGTTCGGCGCCATGCCGGGCCCGGCATCCGCCACTTCCAGACGGATGCCCTGGGGATTCTGCCGCACCATGAGCGTCACCCGCTCTACCGGGGAACCGGACTCGTGGGCGTTCTTCAGCAGGTTGATGAGTACCTGCTGCAGCTGCACCGTGTCGAACCGGGCGGTGGTGTCCGGCAAGCTGCCTTGCAGGGTGAAGGGCGTGAGGCCGCTCAAGGAGGCGATGAAGCCCGGCCAGGACACGGTCTCGATGGTGGGCGCCGGCAGCTTGGCGAAGCGCCCATAACCGTCGATGAAGCTCTTCAGGTGCTGGGCCCGTTCCTCGATGGTGCTGAACACGCTGGCGAGCTTGGCCGGATCCGGATGCTGCGAGAGGATGCGGCCGGAGTGGGCCAGGGAGGTGATGGGTGCCAGCGAGTTGTTGAGTTCGTGACTGATGACGCGGATCACCTTCTTCCAGGTCGCCACCTCCTGGCGGTTCAGCTCGCGGGTCAGCTGCTTGAAGAGGTAGAGGTCGTGGTGCTGGGCATTGAGGGTGAAGCGCTCGCGGCTGAGGTAGTAGATCTCATCGTCCTCCTGCTCGCGGCGCACGCTGAACATGCCGTCGCGTCCGGCCACCACCGCTTCCCGCAGGCTCTCCGGCGCGCCTTGCAACACCGTGGTGAAGGACTCACCTTCGAAGTGGCGGCCGCCGTAGAACAGCTGGCGCGCTGCGACGTTGCTGTACACCACCCGGACCTTGGCGTTGGTGAGCACCAGTGCCCAGGGCGTGCTCTGGATCACCGTGTCCAGCATCAGCTCGCGCTGGTACAGGGAATGGCGTTCCTTGCGCAGCACCTCGCCGGCGGCGTTGTAGACCCGGACCAGCGCGCCCAGCTCGTCGTCGCGGCCGGGGTTCAGGCTCACGCTGAAGTCGCCGTCCTGGAAGCTGCTGACGCCGTCGCCCAGGGCGGTGATGAGGCGGTTCACGGGCCGCATGAAACGGCGCACCGCATAGAGGGTGAGGATGACGCTGAGCAGCAGGCTCACCGCGAGGCCATCCAGCAGTGAATCGAAGCCCCAAGCCAGGCAGGCCGTGAGCAATGCCGCAGCCACGCTGAGCGCGCAGGCCAGCAGCACGAACTTGCCTTCGAGGGATTGGCGGAATCTCACCGGCCCAGTTTAACCGGTCAGCCTTTGGCAATTCCGAACTTTTCCATGCGGCGATAGAGCGCCTGCCGGCTCAGCCCCAGTTCCTGGGCCGCCGCAGCGATCACGCCACGGTGCTTCGCCAGCACGGCCTCGATGTCGGCGCGGGTGGCTTCGGGAGCTGCTGTGGCCGCAGGCGCTGTGCGCGCCGCCGGCAGTCCCAGGTCCGCGGCCTTCACCAGTGCGCCCTGGGCCAGCAGCACTGCCCGGCGCATGCTGTTCTGCAGCTCCCGCACGTTGCCGGACCAGTCATGGTCCTGCAGGGCGCGCTCCGCCTCCGGACTCAGCCGGTGCGTGTCGCCCAGGAAGGCGCGCGCCAGCGGCAGCACGTCGTCGCGCCGTTCCGAGAGCGGCGGCAAGGCCAGCTCGATCACGTTGAGCCGGTAGAAGAGGTCCTCGCGGAAGCGGCCGGCGGCGATGGCGGCACGCAGGTCCGAGTTGGTGGCGGTGATGATGCGCACTTTCACCTTGCGGGTCTGGCTCGATCCCAGCCGTTCGAACTCGCCGGTCTGCAGCACCCGCAAGAGCTTCACCTGGCCCGCCAGGGGCAGGTTGGCTATCTCGTCCAGGAACAGGGTGCCGCCGTCGGCGGCCTCGAAGCGCCCGGCCCGGGATTTCTGCGCACCGGTGTAGGCGCCGGCCTCGGCGCCGAACAACTCGCTCTCCACCAGTTCGGCGGGCAGAGCGCCCATGTTCACCTTGATGTAGGGGCCGGTCTTCACGGCGGAGTTGGCCTGCACGATGTCGGCGATCTTCTCCTTGCCGGCGCCGTTGGGACCGGTGATCACCACCGGCACGTCGGCATGGGCCACCTGGGTCGCGATGCCCACCAGCTGCTGCATGGCGGGACTCTCGTAGACGATGCCGCAGAGGTCGAAACGCTCCGCCAGGCGCACACGCGCGGCGCGGCGTTGTTCCGCTTGCTGGCGCTTCTCGCGCTGCAGCGCGCCCAAGGCCAGCAGGTTCTTCACGGTGGTGACGAGCTTGGCGTCGTCCCAGGGCTTGGCCAGGTAGTCGGCGGCGCCGGCCTTCACCAGCTCCACCGCGTCCTCCAGGTGGGTCCAGCCGGTGAGCAGGATGATGGGCAGGTCCGGATGGCGGCGGCGGATCTCGTTGAAGAGGGCTACGCCCTCTTTCCCCGAGGTGGTATCGGCGCTGAAGTTCATGTCCTGCACCACCAGCTCCACCGGCTCCCGTGCCAGCACCGCCAGGCCCGCATCGGGATCGAGCGCGGTGAACGCCTCCAGGTCGTGCAGGCCGAACAGCACGCTCAGCGCCTCGCCGATGGCGTGGTTGTCGTCGATGATCAGTATCTTGCCCATGTCGCGCCTAGTCTAAGCCTTCACAGGTTTCTAGTCGCTGTGGCTGGCGGTATGCGGCTCGCGTGGAGAGCGGGGTTCAGCACCGCGAGTTGTCCCAGCGTCACTAGCAGCAGAGCGGTCACCGGCAGATAGAGGACCGGCAGCGGCGCCACACCGTAGCTGCGCACCAGCAGCATGTTGAGCCCGATCGCCAACCCCAAGCCCAGCACCATCCCGGTGCCGACGATCAGGAAGTTCTCCAGCAGGAAGTGCCGCAGGATGTCACGCCGTGTGGCGCCCACGGCACGGCGGATGCCGATCTGGCGCGTGCGCTGCTGCACCCAGAAACCCGCGAGTCCGGCGATGCCGATGACAGTGACCGTGAGCAGACCGAGGGCTGAAGCCAAGAGTAGCCCGATCATGGTGTAGTCGCGCTGGAAGTAGGCATGGCGTAGTTCGGTGTAGCTTTGGGCATCCTGGATGATGCGTTGCGGCTCGGCCTTCATCAGCACCGCTTGCGCATCGCGCAGCACCCGCGCCTGATCCTTGGGGTCACTGCGCAACAGATACAGCACACTGGCCTTATCGGAGATCACCGGGTAGAGCATGCTGCTGCCATCTGTGGCGGGCTCACCGAGCGACGGCCGCACCAGCGTCTCCACGATGCCCACGATGGGGATGGTCTTGTCGTTCACGAACACATCTTTGCCCAGCGCATCCTGGCCGGGATAGAGCCGTTCAGCGAGGCTATGGCTGATGACGGCGGCGGGTACCGGGCCCATGTCGTTGGGGCCTGGCCGAACGTATTCGGAAGGCTGGAAGTCGCGCCCTTCTACCAGCTTCAGACCCAGCACCGTGAGCTCACCCGGGCCGCCATGGTAGATGCTGACCCGGCTGCAGCCCGGCGCCTTGTCGCTGTGCAGTTGCCGCTCGCGTTCCTGGTCCGCCTTGCTGTCGCAGCCGACGCTGCTCCAGTCGTTCTGGTTGAGCGGCAGGGAGCCGCGCACCGCGGCGACAGCCTGCACGCCGGGGATGGCCTGCAGCAGGGCCAGGTCCTGGGTGTGGCGTGACAGGGGCTCGACGCCGGGTGCCACGTCGTTGACGGAGAGGGTGGAGAGGCCGGACTCAGCGACGCCGGTCACCACCGATACATTCTCCATGCGTGTGGCTATCAGCGAGGCCACGTTGCAGACGATGGCGGCGGTGAGCGTCACCTGCAGCACCAGCAGCAGGCTGGTGAGCTTGTGGTGGCGCAGGCTGGTGATGATCGGATGCAGGGCCATGGATCACTCCGCCTTGAGCTGGGCGGCCGGCGCTTCACCGCTGGCACGCCAGGCGGGGACGATGCCCGCCAAGAGACTCGCGCCTACCGCCAGTCCCAGTGTCCCCAGCAGCAGCGGCACGTCCATGCTTGCCAGATGGGCGTAACTGTCCGGGCGCTGACGCACCGCCCATAGACCGAGTTGCGCCAGGCCTAGGCCCAATAGCCCGCCGGAGAACCCGATCAGGGCCGCCTCCACGCAGAACTGCAGGAAGATGTCGCGCCGCCGCGCGCCCAAGGCGCGGCGCACGCTGATCTCGCCGCGGCGGCGCAGGAACTTGGCCAAGAGCAGGCACACGATGTTGGTGAGGCACACCGCCAGGAAGCCGAGCGCCAGCCACAACTGCAGCTGCACATCTTCCGGCACCAGGCGCTTGGCCCGCAGCCAGGGCATGAGCCCGTCGAGGCGGGCCTTGGCCGGCGGCCGCTGGAAGCGACCGGCCTTCAACTGGTCTGCGGAGTAGTCATGCAGGAACTGGCCATAGGCCGCCACCTGCGCGGGCGTATCGAGTTCCGCCCAGACCTGCAGCCAGGTGCAGGCGGGGTCGGTATGCATCGCATCCATGTTGGCGTTGCCCCAGCAGTCGGTGTCGCCGTTGACTCCGGACTTGAGTTCCACGGCAGTATGCAGCGGCAGGAAGAAGCCATCCGGGCCGCTGAACATGCTGTAGGAGTAACCGGTGTAGAACATGGGCCGTGGTTGCCAGTCGGACACGATGCCGATGACGCGGAAGTCCGTGTCGCCGAAGCGCACCGTGCGGCCCACGGCAGGCGCTGACCCGAACAACTTGTCGGCGAAGCTGCGCGACAGCACCACTACCCGCGCGCGGGCCGCTTCATCCGCTGCAGACCAGGCGCTGCCCTCCAGCAAGGGCACGCCGAACATGACGAAGAAATCCGGCGTGGTATAGCGGCCATCGGCGTAGAACGGCGGCAGATCCTTGCGCTCCGGGCGCACTAGTAGCGAGCCGCCGGACATGGCGGCCTGGTGCACGGCCGGAGCATGTTCCAGCAGCGCCTGTGCGTCCGGCCAGGTGAAGTCGTCGGCGGCATCGTCGCCCGGCTCATCGCGCGGCAGCGGATCGAGATGCGGATAGAAGATGGTGCCGCTGCGTCCCGGCAGCGGATCACCGGACATGACATGCAGCACCGTGATCATGGTCATGCTGGCGCCGATGCCGAGGCCGATGGCGATCACCATCAAGGCCGTGATCACGGGCGTGCGCCCCATGCTGCGCAAGGCGAGGCGTAGGTAATAACTGAACAAGCGCGTCTCCTGGCTCGGGCGTATGCGCGGGATCAGATACCCGGGTTGGCGCGATGGCCGTAGCTCAGCACCCGGGTGATCTTCCATTCGTCGTTCTGGTGGGTCCAGATGACCGTGAAGTCAGCGATGCCCTCGCAGTCGTTGCTCGTGAACTGGCAGAAGCGATGGGTGCCGATCTCGATCGCGCCGTAATCCTTGATGGGATAGACCCGCAGGCTGCCGGGGACCAGCTCGCGGCGGAAGTGACCACACACGTTCTTGGCGGTGTTGGCCAGCATGTCCTGGCGCGTCCAGGTCACGCCGCCCTTGTCGTGGTAGAACTCCACGTCCGGCGCGAAGTAGCTGGCATGCAGCTTGAGCTGCGCCGGATCGCTGCACTTGTTGAAGGAATCGAACACCGCGCTGTCCAGCGCCGCGATGGTCTTGAACAGCGGATCGGTCGAGGCGTCCGGCGCCTGGGGCGCATCGGCAGCGTAGGCGTCGCAGGCCAGGAGGGCAGAGACGGCGACCAGGAGGCAGGTGTAGCGGTTCATGAGATTCCCCGTTTCTTGTTGGTATGCATATATGGTGCCGCTTCCGCAGCGACTCCGGCGGAAGCGGCACCGTCGTGAAACATTATCTTCAGACGTTACGCGTGGCGATGGCCGGTGGGATGGCTGCCGCCTTCAAGGCGGGCCCCAACACTGCCAAGAGGCCCAGCACCCACAGCGTCACGATGCCCACCGGTATGTAGTACCAGGCGATGTGCGGCAGGTCGTAGAGCCGCACTAGCCAGACGTTGAGCGCCACCGCGAACACGCTGCCCAGGATCACGCCCATGGTGGTGATGAGCCAGTTCTCGGTCATGAAGTAGCGCACGATGTCGATGCGGCGCGCGCCGAGCGCGCGGCGCGTGCCGATCTGGCGGGTGCGCTGGCGCACGCTGAAGCTGGCCAGGCCCACGATGCCGAGCGCCGTGATGGCCAGGATCAGCACCGTGACGATGGAGAGCATCACGGTCATGGCGTGATCGTCGGAGTTGGTGGAATCGCGGACCTGGACCAACGACTGCACGCGGCGCACGAAGTTGCCGGTGTGGGCGTCGGCGAGTTTCTTCTCCGCCAGCTTCATCACCTCGTCGCGCTGGCCCGGCAGGGTGCGGACCATGAAGCGCATGTACGCGCCTTCCAGCACCGAGGGCAGGATGATGGTGCGCTCGAAGCCCTCCCAGTGGGGCCAGGTGCCCTCCAGGGTGTCCACCACGCCGATGATGGTGGGACCGTGCATGCCTTGGTAGATGGTCTTGCCCAAGGCGTCCTGGCCCGGGAAGGCCTTCTCGGCGAAGGCACGGCTCACGATGGCGACCGGGGGCGTGTCGTACTTGTCCTGGTCCACGTAGACCACGTCGTCGTGGGCGAAGTTGCGGCCTTCCACCAGTTTCACGCCCAAGGTGTTCAGGGCGTGTTCATCCATGTGATAGACGCCCGTGTCCACCGTGGTCTTGGGATGCTCGTCGGGCGTCGAGGTGAAGCCACTGCTCCAGCCACCGCCGCTCAGGGGGGTGGATTGGGTGTAGGTGGCGTCCACCACGCCCGGCAGGTTGCGCAGCACGTCCAGGTCCGCCTTCACGGCGCTGTCGGCGTTGTAGTCCGGCTTATAGGCGGCCATGGTCACGAAGAAGATGTTCTCCTCGTCCATGCCGCTGGGACGCCCCATCTGGGCGATGCGGTCGTGGATGATGAACACCGCGTTGCAGACGATGGCGAGCGTGAGCGCGATCTGCAGCGCGATGAGGATGGCGCCGGTCTTGTTGCGCAGCATGGCGCTCAATATGGGGCGGATCTCCATGGGCGTCTCCTTATTGGACCTTGAGATAGATGGCGGGCGGGATGCGCACCACGCGCCAGGCGGGATACAGGCCGGCCAGCATGCTGGCGATGATGGACAGCACCAATGACACGCTCACCATGGTCCAGTCCAGGCGCGCGTAGTGATCGCTGCCGTCGATGAGATGGCGCACGCCGATGAGGAACGCCCAGGCCAGTGGTATCCCCAGGAGGCCGCCGCTCACGCCGATCACACCGGTCTCCACCAGGTATTGGCGGAACAGCGCCGCCTTGCTGGCGCCCACGGCGCGGCGCAGGCCGATCTCGCCGGAGCGGCGCAGGAACTTGGCCAGGATCAGGCCGATGGTGTTGAGCATGCACACCGCCAGGAACATGAAGGACAGGGCCGCCAGGGACTCACTGTCCTTGCTCACCACCTCGTTGTAGGTGAGCCACTGCATCACGTCGTTGAGTCGGTTGTTCAGGGGACGCGGGAAGCGGCCCAGCTTCTTCTGCTCCTGCACATAACCATCCAGGAAGTCGTGGTAGGCGTCGCGGTCGGCCTGGGTGGGTAGCTCGGCCCAGAACTGCAGCCAGACGCAATCCGAGTTCAGGTGGCCTTCGAAGCTGTTGTCGGTCGAGTTCCCCCAGCAACTGTTGTTGCCGTTGTTGTGCAATTGCAAGGAGCTCACCAGGTTGAGCGGCACGAACACGTCTTCCGGATCGTCGAACGAACCGTTGTTCAGGTCGTAGAACTTGGGGCTTGGTGCCCAGTGCTTGAGCACGCCCACGATTTGGAAGCGGCGGTTGTTGAGCACGACCTCCTTGCCCACGCTGTTGGTATCGCCGAACAGCTTCTCGTTCTCTTCGTGGCTCAGTACCGCCACCTGCTGGGCGTTGTCGTAGGCCTCATTGCTCCAGGGGCCGCCGTACTCGAAGGGCACCTCGAACATGCTGAAGAAGTCCCGGTAGGTGGCGCGGCCCTGGGCCAGGTCCGGCTTCATGTCGGGCTTGTCGGTCTGCAGCGTGAAGGCGGTGGTGAAGCTCAGGTTCTGGTCCTTGGCCTTGGCAGCCTTCATGAGCGCCTGGCCATCCCGGAAGGTGACCTGGGTGGGAGGCTCGTCCGGGTCCTTGAAGGGACTCTCGGCAGACCAGTTGTCCAGCTGCGCCGCGTAGAGCTGCTCGCTCTTGTCGGGGATGGGGTTGCCGGACATCCCGTGGTATACCGCGAGCGTGGTGGTGGAGATGCCGATGCCGACGGCCACGGCGCCGATCATGAGCGCAGTGAGTATCGGGTCGCGCTTGAGGCTCAGCAGGGCGAGGCGCAGGTTGTAGAGGAACATGGTCCGGTTCTCCGTGTAATGGGGTTCAGATGCTGCGGGTCGCCACCGCGGGCGGCACGCTCGCGGCCTGCAGCGCGGGTTTCAGCACCGCCAGCTGCCCCAACAGCCACACCACCATGGCGCTGATGGGCAGGTAGATGGCGGGCAGCGGCGATGCGCCGTAATGCTTGATGAGCACGATGTTCATCGCCACGGTCAGCGCCATGCCGGCCACGATGCCGAAGCTCACGATCAGGAAGTTCTCCACCTGGAAGTAGCGCACGATGTCGATGCGACGCGCGCCCAGGGCGCGGCGGATGCCGATCTGGCGGTGCCGCTGCGCCACCCAGAAGCTGGCGAGGCCGACGATGCCGAGCGCGGTCACCAGCAGGAGCGCCAGGATCACGCCCACCAGCATGCCGGTCATGGTGCGCTGGGGCGTGAAGTAGCGGTGACGCAGGTCGGGCAGCATGCCGCTGTCGTCCTGGTCGAACACCACGTCCGGCAGCGCCTTCTGGATCGCTTCCTCCGCCTGGCGGTAAGCGCCGGGCAGGTCTTTCGGGTCGGCGCGCAGCAGGTAGCTGCCCGCCAGGGTGCCGCCGGGCTTGCCGGGCACGAAGGTGGACCAGTCCGGATCCTTCTCCTCCCCCCCGTTCGGGGCTGGGATCGCCAGGTGATCCATCACGCCGATGACGCGGAAGTGGTACTTGTCCACCCAGAACTCGCGACCCAGCGGGGCGCTGCCGGGCCAGAGGTGTTCCGCCAACACCCGCGTGATCACCGCAGGCGCATCGGCCGGCACGAAGCTCGTCACCGGGCCGTATTCCTCCGGCGCGGGCCAGCGACCGGAGACGAGCGCGACCCCCATGGCCTTCGGCGCCGCGGGCCCGCCCACGTAGAAGTTGATCACCCCGCCCAAGTGCTGGCCCGCCGGGTCCAGGGTGACGCCGGCGTTGGCGACACGCGGGCCGAAGGGCAGCGTGTTGATGGCTTCCGCCGCCTGCACGCCGGGGATGCCGCGCAACGCGTCCAGCACCTTGGCGTTCACGTCCGCCGCCGCCCCAGGGTCGTAGCCGGTGATCTGCACCAGCGCCAGGGAGGACTCGTCCACGCCGCTGTGCAGGTTCAGCAGGCTCATTCGGTTGCCGATCAGCGAGAAGGCGTTGCACAGCACCGCGCACACCAGCGCGATCTGCAGGGCGATCAACGCCGAGGAGAGACGATGCTGGCGCAGGGCGGCGAGGATGGGATGCACTTGCATGGGCGCCTTACCTCACAGGGTCTTCAGCTGCAGGGCCGGATCGACACGGCTGGCACGCGCCGCCGGCAAGAGGCCTGCGGCGAGGCTGACGGCCACCGCCAGCAGCAGGGTCAGGGCGAACATGGGCAGGTCCAGGTGCGCGAGGTCGGCGTAGGCCACGGGCTGTTGGCGTATCAGCCACAAGCCGAGCAGCGTCAGCAGCCAGCCGCCGATGCCGCCCAGGAGCCCGATGAGGCCGGCTTCCATGAGGCACTGGCTGAACACGGCGAGGCGTGAGGCACCGAGCGCCCGGCGCAGGCCGATCTCGGTGCCGCGGCGCAGGAACTTGGCCAAGAGCAGGCACACGGTGTTGGACAGGCAGATCAAGAGGAAGGCGAAGGCCAGCCAGTTCTGCAGGCGCACGTCGCTCGGCACCACGCCGTTGTAGTCCAGCCACTGCATCAGGTCACGCATGCGCGTGGTGCTGTTCTCGAAGCGGCCTGCCGCCTTCTGCTGGGCCGCATAGTTGGCGATGAACTGCCGGTAGTCGTCGGCCTTGGCCGGGGTGTCGAGCTCGGCCCACAGTGCCACCCACACGCAGTCCGCGTCCTCCAGGCGGCCCGGCACCTCCGGCACATGCCAGCAGTCGTATTGCTGGAAGGCGCCGTCGTTGATCTCGAGTCCCGAGGACACCGGGGTGATCACGTTCTCGGGTTTGGAGTAGAAGCTCGCGGTGTCGCCGCCGGAATAGCGGCCGCCCGCCACGTCGTAGTACAGCGGCGAGGGCCGCCAGGGCTTGAGCACGCCCACAACGCGCA
>Ga0265338_10006630_pt1 | contig 14664 bp, 8 predicted proteins | sample 42126metaG_FD_193579 | JGI IMG/M metagenome (GOLD analysis project Ga0265338, IMG submission 193579) | Rhizosphere microbial communities from Carex aquatilis grown in University of Washington, Seatle, WA, United States - 4-21-26 metaG | ecosystem: Host-associated > Plants > Roots > Rhizosphere >... | reverse complement strand
TATACGTCTGAGTCATGTTATTAGGGGTGATGCTTACCGAAGCCTTGTTGATCGTGAACGTGCCGCTGGTCGTTCCCTGATAACCGGATTGATTGACCGTGAAAGTGACGCCGTAAGATCCTGCATTCGTCTGTGGTGTACCGGAAATGGTACAGTTAACTCCACTTGGACTGGTTGTATAACCCGGCGACAACGAAGACCCACTGTAGGTCTGCGTCATGTTATTCGGATAGATGGTAACGGAGGTTATGCTGGTGTAAGTCGCATAGATGCTGACTATCGCATAGAAGTTGTACCACTGGGTCCAGGTTGTTGTGCTTGGCGGAACGGGAATGGAATTGTTCCCGATGTAGTTAAACAGCGCTTGATTCGGGCCACTATCATAGTAGAAGCAACAAGCAGTGTTTTCTTCAAAGCAAAGATAATAGCCGACAGATGAAGAGACCGCCGCACCAAGAACGACGTTTTGAGTGTACCAGTTCGGCGTCACACCGTTGAACGAGTTGGTGTAGTCAACGAGTGTGTAGTTATTGTAAACAGCTAGTCGTTGGGCACCACCGTTGCCTGAAGTATAATACGACATACTTTGCAGAACAAGGTTAGAGCCGCTTGGTGAGTAGGTTTGATTGGTCGTGAGAAGCAGCTGCCCACTGTCGCTCATTTGAGTGCCACCAACAGCGGTGTATCCAAACGTCGGATCTACAATTACAGGGTAAGCGGCGGCGTCAAGATATGCCTGTGGAATGGTAATTGTCGCTGTGCCAGCAGCAGTGTTAATGTTAAGATCGCACCACGTCTGTACGCCGTTCGCATCCGTGGCGTGTGGTCTATAGATGTGGCAGACCTTACCGGCTCGATAGTTGTTGCCTCCAACTTGCGAGTAGTCACCGGAGTTGGTAGCATGATAGACGGCGTAAGAACCGACTACGTTATCTGGTCTGGTCGCTCCCATCGCAACTTCGGCAGGGGTAAGAACGTCTTGGTAATAGAAGTTCAGACCCTTCGTCTGGATCGTGAAGTTGAGGACGTTCGAGGTGGGCTTACTGTTCAGCACCACCTCGAACTCAAATGCCCCAGAAGGATCAACAGAAGCAGCACCCGGATCGTAGAAGTGAGCCTCGATACTTGGCTTCTTCCACTTCACTACCCCGCTTGCAGACGACACTACTGGCGTACCCGCCGAGGCGTCCACCAGCCGGAACGAGAGATTGACTTCGTTGTTCCAGCGCATGATCTTGGCTTGTGGCTGGAAGGTGAGTGGCTGGGTGGCGTCCCCTACCTGAACGTTCATCGCGTCAGCGGCGGTCGCTTGGACCGTGAGGCCGTAAGTAGTAGCGTTAATCGAGGTTAGTGACATTGGTGTACTCTACGCCATCGTGAAGATACCCAGTCCAGCAGCCTGGACAGCCAGTTGGTTGCCGGTGTAGGTCGTGACGTCGGCTGGTGAGGAATCCAGCGTCATGTATCCAATCAGATTGCTGGAAGTGCTGTCATATAGCACAGCGTACCGGGCTACCAAGTTGGCGCTCCCCGCTGTCCACATGGCCGTGCCCGTCGTGAACGTTTCCGTCCCAGAGGCATCTGCCCAGCTCGTGGAGACGGTGGCACCGCCTGTGGAATATCCGGTGTTAGTCGAGCTTACCTCATTGGTGAGGTCGCTATAAAGCGGCGGCGTGCTCCCGGTGTGAGACAGCGCGGCATTTGCGCAGTTGCTGGAGCTGGTGAACAGCGCCAGTTTGAATGTGTCTCCTACGAGGTCGATCTGTTTGTGACCAATTGCGTACTTGGCCAGGTTAAAGATGGTCCAGTTACTCGGTGCGGCCATATTAGTCCTCCTTTACAAATTCAAACTCTATTGTGTAGCTGATCTCCAAATGAATCGGCTTGCCCGTGGTGTTCTCAAACGCGGCGATCTTGGCGTTGAGAATGTTATCTGAGTCCAGGAGCAAGTTTAAGTTCTGGATGTCGAAGTCAACATGGTCACTTGGGTTCTTCCCATTTACCGCTGACCAAGCAACGCTAACAGTAGTGCTATAAGCGCCATGTTAAGCCTTTACGGGAGTTGGGATCACTGATGCTTTAACCTGTTCATGGAGGGCATTGGCAGCCGCCAACTTCTCCCGGATAGCGTCGGTAGGGTATTGCATCACGCACTGATGCAGCAGGTTTCCGACTTGTGTCTGAATCCAAGCCTCCGGGTTGTCGAACAACCGGACAAGGCGTTGAGCCTTGGTTACCGGATCGTTAACCGCCTGGACCTGGGAGGAGAGATACTGCTCAATGCTAGGCAGGATCTCGTCGTTTACTTCGAAGGTGATCTTCATAAAGTCTCCTAACCCGTGGTGATGATGCCGCCACGGACGTTATAAGTAGTTCCGTTGACAACGAACGATGTGTTGGCGCCGTAATACTGGGAGCCGCCTATATACGGATTAACTCCACCGCACTGAATCCCGTTAGAACCGATCAGGATGCCAGACCCGGTGAACTGGTTGGCCGAGTTGATCGCCGTAGTTCCTCCGATGGCGACGGTGGCGAAGTTGCCATTCCTGTTCCCGTCGATCACTAGGGAGCCACCAATGCCATAGCCATATGCGGGCGACGCCATCACATTGAATCCACCTTGTGCGTACACCTGTGCGGGGGTGATTACCGAAATCCCGCCTCCTCCGGTCAACGCGAGGCCACCTGATCCACTTAGGGTCAAAGTAGAACCTACCGTCATCGTCCCTGCGTTCAGTTGGGATACGTTGACTGAGGAGATCTGGCTGGGACCGACACCATTGTTGGAGATGATGAGCTGAATTCCGGAGACCGTAAGTCCCGTACCAGTATTGACGGTAGCGACGGAACCGCTCATGGTCAAGCCTCCTCCTAGGTTCAGCGTGATGGCTCCGGCCGAGGAGGTTAGGCCGTTGCCTAAGTTCGCCACGACCTGGCTGCCTGAGAGTGATAGACCAGTGCCAAGGTTGAGCGTCAAAGCCCCGCCTGATGCGCTCATCCCATTCCCGGTGTTGATTTGAACCGTGGATCCGTTGAAAGCCAGTCCATTACCAAGGTTCAACTGGATCTGGCCAAGATAGCTGGTCAATCCGTTCCCAAGGTTTGCCGATACACCGGCCCCGCTGACCGAAATCCCATTACCAGCCTGCACCGTGGCATAGGAACCGCTCATGGCTAACCCACTTCCAAGGTTCAAAGTAATGGGGCCGGAAGAGTTGGTCAGGCCGTTACCAAGGGACGGTATTAGGCTGTTCGCGGAATAGGTCATCCCGTTTCCGAGCCGAAGGGTGAGGTTACCTGATCCGTCTACCGAGAAGACCGCCCCGCCCACCTTGGCCGTTAAGTTCCCGCTGCCATCCTTAGTAAGGCCGTTTCCGATGGTCGATGGATTTACCTTTGTAAGATCCAACCCACTGGTCGTCGGGACGAACTCTAATGTCGCCTGGAGAGTGGCAGTACCGGCACTCGTACCTTGCCTGGACACAGCGTAGAGCCGAATTCGGAAGGTGTTACCGCTGATCCCCCATCCCGTAACGTTGATCGAAACTGCGGCTCCTGGAGTGCAGTTGTCACCTAACTGCCTTCCCACCGTGCCAGCAGCCTGGCCTGCGGGTGTAGACCCACGGACATCGGAAACAGGAGTAAAGCCCGATCCGGTCCCGGTTCCTTCCTGGACGGTGACTTGGGCATCGAAGAAGGCAGGATCGTTAGCGATGGTTGGGTTAGTCCACCCAAGAGTGAACCCAAACTCCTGGGTACCGTCTCCAGCGGTGAATGTCTGGTAGTTGGTGATCGCGAATCCAGTGCAATCGGTTGCTGGACAAAGTCCAACCATTGGCACGGTGAATGTTGAACTGGTCACCGCTCCGGAGGGTAAAGAAACAGGAGTGGCAGGGAGGTTTAGGTCACCAGCCACGGCAGCAGCTTGCCACGTTCCGTTAGCTAGGGTAGGCAACCATTCCTGAACCGGGCAGATCTGCGGACTGGTGGTGATGTTGAATGGTCCTTGGCTGTACCATCCTAGGCCATCACCTTTGTTCAAGAGAATGGTAACTATCTGAGGAACCTGATTGTTTGCAACCGTGACGGTGAAGTTGATTACAGTCTTGTTGCCGGAATTCTGGTCCTGGTAGCGCGCATTCGTAGCTTCTACGGCCGACACACTGGCTACCGATGGAATAGTCGGAGACAGGTCCCAATGATCCACCCCTCCGGACCAGCAGGTTTGAAGCGTGTTGGCGCCGGTTAAGATCGACGTCGCGTAGATCCTAAACCGAAACGTAGAGTAGAGATCCCCTACCAACGGCATATCCCACGGAGGACTTCCGTCTCCCAACAGCTTCACAACCTCGTTCAACTTGGTAAACCCAAGACTAACGTTGTCGGCGATCTGCTGCTCTGTTCCCCACGGGCTGTTCGGGTCAGGTGTCCACACCCCAGCGACGACGGAACCCTTTTGAACAGTGACGCAAAAACTGCTGACGCCCGTCATGTCACTAGGTAAAGTGAAGTCCAACTCGTTGAACGTCCACTCCCAGACACCAGCAGCCAGCCAGTAGCGCATAGGGTTACCGCTAACCAACACGAAAGAAGCACCGGTAGCCGCTGTAGACGGAAGGATACCCAGTCCCGACCCGGTAACAGTTCCCCCATCAACCTCTTTTGTCAGTCCTCTACCCATTAGGCCACTCCTGTAAACTGCCGCCCCTGCCACTGAGAATTTAGTACCCACGCGGACGACCCGTTATATGTGTCTTGTACCGGTGCGCCGCCTACCGTAGTCTCCACCCCAGCCACTACCGTAGCGTCGAAATAACCTACCCCGTTAGCAGACCCGTATGTGGTCAACACACACGTGATGCTCTGTCCTATGTAGGAGGAAGACGGAGGAAGCGTTACCGTTACCGCACCGGCCGTCGTGTCGATCTCCGCTATCAGATCCCCGACACTCGGCACAACCAATACGCTGTCCGTTGTAACTTGCACTATCGTCGGTAGCGCCTGTGTTGGAACAGTGGGCGGCGGGAATGCGACGTGAATCGCCGCAGAATACCGCGAATACACACCACCAACTGCGTTCTTCGTCTTTACGTAGAGCGTTTCGACGGTAGTTCCGTATTCCAACGAGCATCTGGTCAACGCTACAGCCCCGGCAGAGGCGCTGGTCAATACCAAGGTACACGGGGAACCCGCTGTAATCGGAACCGACACACGTTGCCACCCACCGGTCAACTGGAAGACAACCGGAGCCTGCCCTGTAGCCGACGCTGTCAACTGCTGCCCCACAGCGCCTTTAACGCTGAAACTCCAACACGCCGAACCACTCCACAACGAGGAATTAAGACTAGCGCTTGGAATGGTTACCGACCCTCCAGATCCGAACGTCACTGTAGACACAGTGGACAGCTTTCCGTCAGGATTTACCTGCCGTAAATTTGCCACCGTGGCCCCGCTTAGGCTGTATTGATTCTGCGATATATCCTCAGACCAGTTAAGGAAGTTCCACAAGCTGCACTGGCGAACAAACACCACCTGCCCGCGCAGCGTATTCGGAACACTGAACAAACGTCCGTACCCATTGGCTGCGTTGAGAGTGCTGTAGTTTGTGCGCACAACCAAATTGCGCCCGTCGTCAGAACCCCACCCTCGGTTTGTGTAGCGAACCTCGAAGTACGAGCCGTGCTGATTCCGAGCAGGCGACGTCGGTACCAGGTCTTGACCGGCGTCCATAAAAATGCTACTGTCGTCCCAACTCACCAGGGTCGCGTCCGTAACGTCGGGAGCAAATACCAAGCCAACAGCCCTAGTGTCTACAGCCGAAGGAGCGGAAGCATCGGGGTTAACCTGGAAGCTGCCGATGGGGTTCTGCACCTTGTTCAAGAACACCTGAATGTTGTCAGGCTTGCCGAAGGAGATTGTGTGTATAAAGCTTTCGGGCGTAACGTTGTCCAACACAGTTGTGACCTGGCCGATCTCCTCGGCAATCACAGGAGCCATGTTCGACAAGTTCTGAAACTTAATGAGGCTTCCTCCTCGTGGTTGTATAACGCGATTCTGGGAGCGAACTTGGTGCGTCCCCAGGAACTCAGACCGCTGTGTGTACGTTCCTTGGTAGTGCTGGTACGAGTTCTCAGACACCACAGCCTGCGCTGCCAGCTCGCACTCTACAGATGTGCGGGGTCTTGGTGTGTACCCCATTTGAACCACGGAACGAATGCCGCTATCTCCCCACACCGCAGCCTCGGCGGCCACGCTGCTCATATTCGCCGCTCTGCCTACAGAAGCTCCAGCGCTGCGGTACGTCACTCGCACGAGTTGCCCTACCGGAGGGACGTTCGATGTTTGCGTAATCGAGTCTGAAAAGAAGACCAATTGGCCTTGACCGGAGTTGTACTGAGGCGCCCCGGTATACGTGCTTTGTGTGGAAGAGCCAGAATTAGGCTGCACTACCGTAGCGATAGGAGCCAGCCCGTCGATGGCGTCAATCTCATTCGGCCCCACAAGCTGAAGCGCCCACGCCGTCGCTACTTGTAGCTCATCCACATAAACGCTCTCGCCGGTGCTGGTGCAACCAGACAGGTACACCTTTAGCGCCAAGTCGTTCGGTATGCTAGGCAACGGTGCAGTGAGCAGGCCACTGAACGACAGAAAACCAGTGGTGGGTATGCTAGAGACCGGTATCGTAATTCCAGTCTCAGTCAACCCAGTACCGTCCAACACGACGAGCAAATTGCCGGTTGTCATACCAGCACTTCGTAGCGCCTGGAGCTGAACAGTGTACGCCTTGCCGACCGAGATGGCTCCTTCCGCATACTGTGCAACGTACGGATACTGCGCTGTCTCTTTCTTCAGGCGCAGCGCAGACCCAGACACAACCAAGCCAGATTCTTGGTAAACCCCGTCAGAACTCTTACCGGTCCAGGCACTAGCGGCGTCTTCGTAGACCCACGTATCGAAACCTGTGTTGGCGAACGGGGCGGGGGATGACAGCGCCAACGACACGTTCAGCGGCACGCTGATTGTGATGCCGGTCACAGTCATGAACATGTTGTTAGACACTACAGGAGCGTAGATCGCGTAGGTGTCATTGGCTCCAGTTAGAGGGCCGGAATTCACCCAAGTCCAGCGGTTTGTTACGAGTCCGGTAATCGGGTCGATCTCGGAAATATAGGTCTGCCACGTCACCGTGTCAGCACCGGCCGAGACGCCGTTCACAACCTGAACCACACCTGCGCTGTCAATGTAGCTGTACGGCTGCGTCGTACGGTGCATCCGGGTGAACCGCGCCACTGTTCTGATGCAGTAACGCTTCGTCAGGCTTACAGGCACTACCTGCGATGCGTCCCCAGTCCCGTTGCACACGGGATTCAAGGTAGACCCGTTTACAGCGACCCCATACAAACACCCGGAGAAGGAACTGTTCACGGCGCCGGTCCAAAGGCTTCCAACGACGCCGTTACCCCCTAAGAAATCAAACTCACCGTGCGTGAACCGAAGGTTACCTTCCATCGGCAGCGGGCAAATAGACTGCAAGTTCACGTCGAACGAACCATCTCCGCTTCCACCTAGACAGTTCAAGTACCCGTTCAAGATCTGCAAACACTGCCCGGCGTTGTCGCGCACATTCCACTTCGACGTGTCTATCGAGGAACTTCCAAAGCTCTCATCAATCAAAATCGAACTATCTGCGCCAAACACACTGTCGATAAGCTGAAACGACGATTGCAGCCCGGTTCCGATGAAGTACTCCTGAACGTAGTCTTGCGGCTCCACTTGGCCAACCACCGTAACGTCGTTGATGATCGGAGCGCTCACAGCAGCTAAGCTCAACGCCGTTGGCGTGAAGTGCTTGTCGTATCCATCCAGCACGGTCGCAGGAAGACTTGTATCGTCCTGCGGGGTGAAGTACAACTTGTGGTTGTTGCCGTAGAACACGTAGCTGGCAGCTTGACACAAATCCTGAGTCACAGAGAAAAACGTCTTCGTCGGATCTACCACGTACTGAGCCACTAGCGGACCCTGCAATACATTAGACACGTCAAACAAACCAGGACAAATACGGTTGGCCAACGTCGTGATGATCGTACCCATATAAACGTTGAAAAACGTGGGCACGATCCCGACAGGGTTGAGGCTCAAAATGTACTCATCAGCCGACGCGTGGTAAACATACCCCCACGCGGGAGAGCGGGAGCCGTCAGTTCCAAGGTACTGAAGATCAGGGTTATTGGTGATATACCCAGTAAAAAACATCGGAAAGGTAGCAGAGTCTAACTGGATGTACGCTCCGCGCGTTAGCTTAACGAAGTTGGAGTCGGACGGAACCAAGGCAAAATCCAGCGTATTGGTGTTCTTATACTTGTCGGTCTTAGTGACCTGCTGGCTAGCCCGATGAATGTACTTCATGTAATCGGCACTGGCCCCTGCCATCGTTGATGTGAATGTGACTGTGCTCATTAGTGTCCTATTCCACAACCCGCAACACGCGCATCAGCGCATCAAACCGATCTTCCCCAACCACACCGCGCAGCTTTGCCCGTTTCTCATCGTTACCTGCGCTCATAGCACACAAGCACATCATAAGATCGAACAGCAATGGACTGAACTTCACGTTCTTGAAACTGAGACACTGCAACGACAACGTAAAGCCCAACGCATCCCTAACACTGTCCGTTTCAAACTCACTACGGTTCAAGTCGCAGTCCCTGAGCGCCAGCCCGTTCAGGGACTTGAACTTGCAATCGAAGAACAGCCCGTTCGTGTGGTCTCCGTCTAGCGACCGGCAATCCTCACGAATGTGGGTCTCAGAGAACTTCCTCAATACATCCATACTCACTAAAAGCCACTCGGAGAGTTACGCTGCGCTTGCGCTAACTGCTCCCCTAAGCTCGGACTGCCGGAAGCTGCCGTAACGTACCCATTAGGTTGTAGCTGGCCTGTGGCGGTGAGAGTGTAACCCGACAACTGCAACTCCGCAATGACCGTAGTGGGTAACTGGTTGAACAACCCAGGAGCCACAGTGAAACCCCCACTGGCCGATTTACTGATGTCGGTCACGATCTCCTGCAACGCCTTCCACTGAAGAATCTGCTGGTTCAACGCGTCAATTTGTAGCGCGGCGTCTTGTGTGTGAAGGTCGTTGATATTCGTAGCTATATCGAACACCTGGCCTTCGAGAGCCACCTTCTGCTGAGCCAAGCTAATCTGAGAGTTAAGGTCGGTCATCTGCTGCGCGTACTGAGCAGCCAACTGTTCCAACTGCTGCCCTTGCGATATTGCTCCGGCCTTGCGTTGTATAGACCCCTGGTTGACCACAGCAAACACCTGCTGGTTGTACTGCATTGTCAACTGCAAGCGCTGCTCCAGCAGGCCATTCAGGCTGATCGCGTCCTGCACCGCAGTGTCGTTGGCTTGATTCAACGAGTTCTGCGCCTGAATTTGCATCTGCTGTAGGGTTGAGGACAACGCCTGCTGAGCTGTAGCCGCTTTACCACCAGCACTCAAGTAATCAGCTACCTGCTGATTGATGCTCTCCCACTCCTGGTTCACCTGAGTCAAAGTATTGTTCTGCATTTGCAGATTCTCAGTCATGAACTGGAACGTGTCAAGAGTGTTCTGGGCCTGCTGCTGTAAACTGGCGATCTGCTGCTCCAAGCCGGGGAGGATCTTATTTAACTGATCCTGGCCACCTTTTGTGCCAGAGAGCTGCTGAATGGCGCTGGTCTCCTCTTGCTGGAGGGAAGCGATAGTCTCTACGAGGTCAGCTTGCTTCGTGCTGTACAGCAGCATCGTAGCTTGCTCTTCTTTTTGAATGTCTTCAGCGATGTGGGCGGCAGCGGCGGTAAACAAAGACCCAATCGTGCTCATGATGCTACCTACAGCCGAAACAATAGTACCAGCGACCGGAATACCAGCCGCAGTCAAGTCGCTGCCAACAGTAGATAGACCAGTCCCTATTGCGCCCGCGATATTACCACTTCGCCACTGCTGCTGAATTTCCAAAAAGGTGTTGGCTAGGCTCTTAAAAGTGTTAGCGAGGGCTTCTCCAGCTACGGCAATTTCGTGGTCATACCCAGTCACACCACCGGCGCCATATTTGGTATTGTTGTTAAGACTGTCAGAAGCGTTGCCGTCTTGTTCGCGCGCTCCTTTCCACGCGCCGGTGACGTTGAAACCAGCCACCTTGTTAATCAACGACCCTAGTGAAGCACTAGACTCCTCAAGTGCCTCATCCCACTTTGTCAACTCATTTTGAGCCGCCTCAAGAACACTGACAAGAGCGTTGCGCTGTGCGAGCAAAGCAGAATCTATAGTTGTACCAGACACTCCCCCGAGCGTCGGATTCTTCCGATCAAATTTGTTTAAATTGTTAGCTGCATCACCCTCTGCAAGTTGGGCGCGGCTACGCGCGTCTCTGATGATGGACGGGTCTACAACACCGCGCAAGTTCGCAGGAATCGTCTGATTCACCTGACTTATACGTGCACCGGCATCTTTGAACCGCTGATTGTACAAACCTTGTAATTCCAGCGCTAGCTTGCGAGTTTCAGCCGACTCTGCACTCTTAGCCCTAGCGTTCTCTAAGGTTTGCTCCTTTTCACGGATGAGGATCTCAAGCTCGCGTTCCTTAGCAGCGAACAAACCCTCATCAGCTTTCAAAGCAGTGTGCGGCGACACTTCTGTACCGATGGTCGCAGCCGAAGAACTCTGCTCCAGCGCTGCACTGCGGATCTTATCGTTATACTCGACGCGAGCTACGCGCTCTTTCTCAACAAGAGCAATACGCTGTTGCGAACGCAGAGCCGCTTCTTCGGTGTACTGCCCCTCAGCGCGCGTCATCTTGTCGATCAAGGCGGCTTTCTCTGCTGTGCCCTCGCCGAGACTCTTGAGTTCGGCGTTGTCCGCATCTACCTTGATTTGGCGCTGTCTCAACAGCAGAGCAGTTTCTCTATCGAAACCGTCAACTTCAGTAAGGTACCCGTTAGAGACCTGGAACTTAACGACGGCCAGTTCGTTCTTAGCGGCGTCTTCGCGCAGCGCGATCATCGCCTTGAAATGATCCTGCTGAATCGTGAACGCTTCGGTATTAGCTGCTTTTTGCGCGGTAGACTCGGTGTTGACAATACCTTGGATGAGAGCTTGATAACTGCGCTCAAACGTTTCTTGGTCTTTGTCAAAACTGAGTAGTGCTCCAGTCTTCTTATCCTTCTCAGCCTTCGTTGTGGCGGGGCTATTCTCGATAGCTCGACGGGCGGCGGTAGCTTGTATATCAAGCGCGGCCTTCATCTCAGCCAGCGCACCAATCTCCTCTTCGCCGTACTTCTTTGTGAGTTCTGCCGCCTTCTTATGCGACATCGAACGGGCAGCAACAGACTCGGCTGTGGCGTTGTTGAGATCTTTGTACTTGTTCTTGATCTCCTCAACACCATCCATGAACTCAGTCTTCTCGCTGTCGAAGACCTTCTTGAACTCGGTTACGGGAGTCGTCTTATCTTCGCGTCCTGGGGTCTTGTTACCTATAGGTGTAGCAAGAGGATTAGGGTTAACCGGGGAAGTGTCATGTCCCCACACCTTCTGCATGTTCTGATAGGTGGCGTCGGCTAAAGCGAGCTGATCTTTCTTCCACTGTGCCGCAGCTTCGCCAACACGCTGTATGCTGTCGTTAGGGTGAAGCTCCCACGTAGCAAGTTCCTTCAAGCCGACAAGAGCAAACCTGATGTTAGCGGCCATTCCGCCAATAACGTCAGATAGCCCCTGAAACACCGTTGCTAGAAGCTTAGCACCTAAACCGGCACCGGGAAGTTCAGCAAAAGCGGCGAGCAGCTTAATAATACTGTTGGTCAGAGACACCAAAGAATCAGCCAGGTCCCGAAGGCCCTTCGTTAGCGCGGCCTCGTTCTTCGTAACCCAGTCATTAAGCTCTTTTACCCATCCCTTTACCGCGTTAAATAGAGACTCAGCGCCCGCACCTTCGATCCTTTTTACGAGAAGACCAAACGCCTCTGTAGCAGATTGGTAGTCGTCCTTCATCTTACCAAGCGCTTCGAGATGCGCCTTCATGGAAGGAAGGTCGGCGATACGCTCAACAAGGTCTTGATACTTGAGGCCCTGGTCACGCAGTACTACCCATTGATCGTTGGTTAAGCCGAGAACCTGTAGCCACTTTGAAGTAGGCGGAAGGGTGCCTTCCATCGCCTTCGGGATCTCCATGACAGCGCGCTGCACACTCTGCGCACTAGCACCAGACGCCTTAAGCGCCATACCGTACATGGTGGTGAGCTGTACGAGCTGCTGGAGGTCCGTCACACCGGCTGCGGCGCCATTGTTGGCGAGGGCCTTGAAGATGTTGCCAAGTTGATCGGGGTTTAGGTGGGCGGCGATGGCAGCGTCCTGCAATGCCTTAACGACGGCGGGCGCAGCTTCAGACGCCTGTTTGAAATTCTCAGCCAGGTCGCCAGAGAACCTCACGTTAGCGTCTAAGACACCGGTGAGTTCATCAGCCTTGGCTTCAAGTTGTTGAAGGTATTGTACGCCGGATTCTAGCGCTTTGAAGGGGGATTCCAACGCCTTGACAACGCCGTTAATGACCTCGGAGAGAAGCTTCCAAAGCACAACGAACTGAGCGAGCCGTGTGATGTTCTCCGTGGTGAAGAAGTTCTCAACCCCCTTCGAAGAACCTCCAGCAGGCCCAACATTGTCTTGCGCTGACTGAATACCTAAAACGATCTCTTCATGCGCTTGTTGGGCGGCGTCTGCTCTGGCCTCTGCTTGGGCTATGAGTTTGTCTGTATACGCGTAGTTGGCTTCTAGCGACTCATCAAGCACAACCTGACGCTCTTCGTTCATGCGACGGTCGGCCTGCGCAGCTCTGTCGGCGCGCAGTTCCGCTAAAGCAATCAACGCGTCGGTGTACGCGTAGTTGGCTTCTGTGGATTGCTCGATGGTTGCTTGTTCGTCCGTGAGCATTTCCGCGTGCGTCTTCTTAGCGGCGTCTGCTCTGGCCTCTGCTTGGGCTATTAGTGTGTCTGTATACGCCCAGTTCTCTTCGATGGACCGCTCAATGATGGCCTGACGCTCTTCGTCCATGCTGAGGTCAAGCTGCGCAGCTTTGTCGGCGCGCAGCTCGGCCTGGGCTATAAGTGCGTCGGTGTACGCGTAGTTGGCTTCCAGACACTGCTCAATAGTTGCCTGCTCACCCTCAACCAACTCCTGGTGTAGTTTCTTTGCCTCGTCGGCGCGCAGCTCCGCTTGGGCTATGAGTTTGTCGGTAGCGTCGTAAGTCCGTTAAACTTCGCCTTCTTGCTCGTTGCCGATGTCCTGCCCAAAACGCATAGCAGGCGTCGTCTTGACCAGGTCGTCGGCGAGTTCACGCTTTGCAGCTAGGAGTGCTGCTTTGTCGTTTAAGGTAGCGGTGACGCTTGTAGCAGCGTCAATCTCGACCTGAGCGGTAGCTTTGGCGCGCTCGCGTTGCTTCTGCGCTGCGGATTCTTGAGCGGCGTTGACTTCTTCCACCGCTGCAACCTGCGCCTCGGCCGATACCTGCGCTCCATCAGTTGCTGCGCCGAACATATCCTGAATGACAGTCTTCAGGTCTGCTACTGCTTCCTTGATACCGACGAACGCGTCGGCGCCGACTATGGACAGCGCCTCTGCACCGCCAAGCTCAGCTAGAAACGACTCCCACAGTCCTCGGATTTCGTTCAAGGACGCCTGAAACGCTTCCGGATTTATGGAGATTGATAAAACCTCGTTGAATTCGGCTTCTTGATCTGCCATAAATCCCCTTTCGTTTACTCGCTGTCGTCCTTAACACCAGCCAACCGGTCAAACACAGAAGCGGCGGTCTCACCGTGCAACTTACCTGATTGTTTCGGGTAGGTTTTGTTATCCCGTCGCGTACCGGGTAGATCTTCTGCCATCTGCGTCACAATAAGGCTCTTAGCTTCCTTAGTAGCCTCTACAACCGCTTGTTCGACCAGGTCGGGATTATCAGCGCCCTCGTTGTCTAAGGCGTGCCGTACAAGCACCTGGGTCGCAGCCCTAACATCCTCCATCACGTTCTGAACGGTGTGATGCGGCTTAATACCAGGCCAGTCAACGCTGGTTCGCAGCTCGGTACCGCCGCCTTCGCCGGGAAACGCCAGCCGTGTAGACTCTACAGGGACAATGGTCCTGGCGGGAACGCCGTGCTCATTCCAGTACCACCACTTCAACTCATCCGGAGCGTGAATGTGGGCGGCGATCTTTCTCCCTCTCCACTTTTCCGCTCTCGCTTCCAGGCGCTTGGAAAACTCTCCATTTGTTACCACCTTGAGTGAAAACATTGCGACCGCCTAACTCAAAACTGGAAATACTCAGCGAACTCGTCGCTGTTCAACTCAGAAAGGCGCTTACCTTTATGCACTACAGGGTCGTTGGACTGCGCTGGGGCTTTTCTTGACGCTGCGTCCATTTTGTTGCGCATACGAGCGCTGTTCACAGACGCGGCGTGGTTTAGAAGAATAATCTGCGGCACTGTCATCTGGAGTGCCTCTGTGTACGACCAGTGGTAGGCTTGGCACAACTGATCGACCAGGACTAGCGGGTTGCCAAGGTCGTCTACCGGCTCGCCCTCTAGCTCTTCTTTCTCAGAAGCGGGGCGAGCTGGACGAAGAAAGAAGA
>Ga0265338_10006627_pt1 | contig 14666 bp, 10 predicted proteins | sample 42126metaG_FD_193579 | JGI IMG/M metagenome (GOLD analysis project Ga0265338, IMG submission 193579) | Rhizosphere microbial communities from Carex aquatilis grown in University of Washington, Seatle, WA, United States - 4-21-26 metaG | ecosystem: Host-associated > Plants > Roots > Rhizosphere... | reverse complement strand
CCTGCCAGTCCCAATAGGAACTCGACAGTTTGTTGGTCTTGGAAGCCGCGAGCGCTTTTCCAGAAACGGCGTTGAAGGAGAGGCCCGGCGGCAGCATCAAGCCTTTCTGGGAACCGGAGACCGTGACATCCACTTGCCAGGCATCATGTTTCACAGGCGCCGAACCCAGCGAAGAAATCGTGTCCACCATTAGGAGGGCAGGATGCTTGGTCGAATCGATCGCCTTGCGTACGGCGGCGATGTCCGACAGGCAGCCGGTGGAGGTTTCGTTATGCACCACCATCACCGCCTTGATGGTGTGCGCCTTGTCTTCCGCCAGCTTGGCTTCGATGGCGCCCGCATCCACGCCATGGCGCCAGTCGCCGGGCAGGAAATCCACTTCGATGCCAAAGCGGGCTGCCAGCTTGCGCCACAGGGTGGCGAACTGGCCGGTCTCGGCCATCAGCACATGGTCGCCGGGGGAAAGAGTATTAACGATGGCCGCTTCCCAGGCGCCGGTTCCCGATGCGGGAAAAATGATCACGGGCTGGGTGGTGCCGAACACCGGCTTGATCGCCTCCAGCACCTCGGTGCCCAGCTTCTGGAATTCCGGGCCGCGATGGTCGATGACCTGGCGGTCGATGGCGCGCAGCACGCGCTCGGGAACGGGGCTGGGGCCGGGGATCTGGAGGAAATGCTGTCCGTGCGCCATGGCGTCTTCCTTCGTCTTATTATGGCATTGCTTTTAGCCCGGAACCGGCAAAAAGTCCGCACCGATTAGCTCAATCTGACAGCATTGGTCCATGGTTACCGCTACCCGCCCAGGTCTGGAACGCCGCCTGAAAGCCCATGTCCCGGGCGACATTCTGCTCGATCCGTTTTCGCGCGGCCGCTATGCGACGGATGCATCCCATTATCAGATGATGCCGGCTGGCGTGGTTGTGCCCTCCACCATGGAGGGCGCGGTCGCGGCCATGGCCATCGGCCGGGAAGAGGGGCTTGCCGTAACCCCACGCGGCGGCGGCACCAGCCAGTGCGGCCAGACCGTCAATAGCGGTCTGATCATCGATTGTTCCAAAAACCTCAACAAGGTGCTGGCGCTGGATCTGGAGAAGAAACAGGTCACCGTGCAGCCGGGCATCGTGCTGGACGATCTCAATCGGCAATTGAAGAAGCATGGCCTGTGGTTTCCTGTCGATGTCTCCACCGCATCGCGCGCCACCATTGGCGGGATGACCGCCAACAATTCGTGCGGCGGCCGTTCCATCCGCTATGGCACCATGCGCGCCAATGTGGTGGCGATTGACGGCGTGCTGGCCGACGGCAGCGCCATGCATTTTGGCGAAGTGGCGCCCGATCTGTCTGACGTCGGCGCGGCGGAGCGGCCGCTGGCGGAAAAGCTGCTGGCCATCGGCGCGCGCGAGGCGGGGGAAGTGGAGGCGCGTTTCCCCAAGGTGCATCGGCGGGTGGGTGGCTACAATCTCGACGCCCTGAACCCGCGCAACAACCGCATCAACCTCGCGCATGTGCTGGTGGGCTCGGAAGGCACCCTGGCTTTTTCCAAGGCCATCACCTTGCAGCTTTCGCCCGTGCTGGGCCGGCGGGCGCTGGGCGTCTGCCATTTCGGCTCCTTCCATGCGGCGATGGACGCAGCCCAGTATCTGGTGACTTTGAAGCCCATCGCGGTCGAGCTGGTGGACGACACCATGCTGGGGCTGGCGGCGGAAATTCCCATGTTCCACGAAACGCTGGCGGCAATGCTGCGCGGCAAGCCGCGGGCGATCCTGCTGGTGGAGTTTGACAGCGGCGAGGAAGAAAACGCCCGCCGCATGAAGCAGTTGCTCCAGATGATGGGCGACCTGGGTCTGGATTTTGCTCACGAAGGCGCCAAGTGGGGCGGGGTGGTCGAGGTTTATGATCCCGAGCTGCAGGCCGCCATCACCGAACTGCGCAAGTCCGGGCTCAACATCATGATGTCGATGAAGGATCAGCGCAAGCCGATCTCCTTTGTAGAGGATTGCGCCGTACCACTGCCGCATCTGGCGGAATACACGGCGCGGCTGACGGAATGTTTCGAGCGCCACGGCACCAAAGGCACCTGGTACGCCCATGCCAGTGAAGGCTGCCTGCATGTGCGGCCCGTGCTCAACCTGCGGCTGGAAAAAGATGTCAAAGCGATGCGCGCCATCGCCGAAGAGGCCTTCGAGATGGTGCGCCAGTACAAGGGTTCGCATTCCGGCGAACATGGCGACGGACTGGTGCGCAGCGAATTCCATCAGGAGATGTTCGGGCCCGAATTGGTCAGGGCCTTCGAGGAAGTGAAGGACACATTCGATCCGCAAGGGGTGATGAATCCCGGCAAGATCGTGCGGTCACCCAAATTCGATGAACGCAGTCTGTTCCGCTATCCGCCCGAATATAAGGTGCGTGATTTCGAGCCGGTGCTGGACTGGTCGGCCTATCCGGGCGTGATCGGCGGCTTCCAGGGCGCGGCCGAGCAGTGCAACAACAATGGCGCCTGCCGCAAATCCGAGGGCGGGGCGATGTGCCCCTCTTATCGGGCCACGCGTGACGAGCAGCATGTCACCCGCGGCCGGGCCAACAGCCTGCGGCTGGCGGTGTCGGGCCAGTTGGGCGAGGGCGCCTTCACCAGTGATGCCATGCTGGAGACCATGAAGCTCTGCGTCTCCTGCAAGGCCTGCAAGCGCGAATGTCCCACCGGCGTGGACATGGCGCGGATGAAGATCGAAGTGCTGGCGGCGCGGGCGAAGAGCCACGGCTATTCCCTGCGCGACCGGCTGATCGCGGGCATGCCGCATTATGCGCCGCTGGCCGCGAAATTCGCGCCACTGCTGAACCTGCGCAACAGGATCGGCATTCTGCGCTGGCTTTCGGAAAAGCTGCTGGGCTTTGCCGCCTCCCGCGACCTGCCGGTGTGGCGGCGCGACCGTTTCGACCATCCCGGACTGAGCTTTGGTCCGGAGAACGGTCATGAGGTCGTGCTGTGGGCCGACAGTTTCAATGCCGCGTTCGAGCGCGAAATCCTGGATGACGCGATCAGGACCCTGATGCATGCCGGTTATCGCGTGCATCTGGCCAAGCCGGCCGACGGTTCGTCACGGCCGCTGTGCTGCGGCCGTACCTATCTGGCGGTGGGTAATGTGAATGCGGCGAAAGCCGAGATGCAGCGCAGCCTGACGGCGCTGGAGCCCTTCTTCGCCCGCGGCGTGCCGCTGGTGGGCTTGGAGCCGAGCTGTCTCTTCTCCTTCCGCGACGAGGCGCTGGCTATGCTGCCGGGTGAGGCCAGCAAACGCGCTGCGGCGCATGCGCTGCTGTTCGAGGAATTCATCGCCCGCGAAGCCAAGGCCGGGCGCTTCAAGCCGAGCCTCAAGCCCGCGACGCAGAAGGTGCTGTTGCACGGCCACTGCCATCAGAAGGCCTTCGGCGTCCTGGGTGCGGTGGAACAGGCGCTGAAGCTGATCCCGGATCTGAAGCTGGAAAAGATCGAATCCAGCTGCTGCGGCATGGCTGGCGCTTTCGGCTATCAGGCCGAAACCGCGGATGTCAGCCGCAAAATGGGCGAACTGTCTTTATTGCCGGCGGCGCGGAATGCGGGCGATGCGGTGCTGGTGGCCGACGGCACCTCCTGCCGGCATCAGATCGAGCAGGGCGCGGGCAAACAGGCGATCCATGTCGCCAGCCTGCTGGCGGCGCATCTGCAGGACGTAATTTAGCGGCGCGCGGCGTTGAAGCTGTCCAGCCCCTTGGAACCGGGGCACAGTTCTTTTTCCGACAGGACGTTCAGCGGCCGCGCCACCGTGTTCAGGTTGGCGTGCATATCCTTGGCGCCGGAGTCCATATAGATAAGCCCAGTGACCAGTTCGCCCTGCGCCGCGCGGCTCTGCAGATAGTTCATCGCCCCGATGCGGTCGAAGGGATCGTAATCGGCCGCCAGCTTGGCCAGCTTCAGGGTCGAGCCGTCATGCAGCGCCACTTCCTCGGTGGTGCCGGGCGCATATTCGACTTTGATGGCCTCGCGCGGCTCCATGATGTCCAGGCGGTTCACCGCCTCGTTATGGTTGCGCACGAAATCATAGGCCTTGGTCGAGCCGGCATGGTTGTTGAACGCCACGCAGGGGCTGACAATGTCGATGAAGGCGGGACCGGGATGGCTCATCGCCGCCATGATCAGCGGCACCATCTGGTCCTTGTCGCCGGAGAAGCTGCGGCCCACGAAGGTCGCGCCAACCATCAGCGCCATGCTGACCAGGTCGAGCGGGCTGTCGGCATTGAAGCCGCCGGCCTTGCTCTTGGAGCCCTTGTCGGCAGTGGCGGAGAACTGGCCCTTGGTCAGGCCATACACGCCGTTATTCTCGGTGATATAGACCATGTTCACGCCGCGGCGGACGCAGTGCACGAATTGGCCCAGGCCAATGGAGGCGGAATCGCCGTCGCCGGAAATGCCCAGATAGAGCAGGTCGCGATTGGCGAGATTGGCGCCCGTCAGCACCGAAGGCATGCGGCCATGCACGGAATTGAAGCCGTGGCTCTGGCCCAGCAGATAGTCCGGCGTCTTAGAGGAACAGCCGATGCCCGACAGTTTGGCGACCCGGTGCGGCTCGATGTTCAGTTCGAAGCAGGCCTGAATGATGGCGAAGGAAATGGAGTCATGGCCGCAGCCGGCGCAGAGGGTGGAGACCGAACCTTCATAGTCGCGGTGGGTGAAGCCTAGCCGGTTCACCGGAATGCCGGGATGGCGCAGCTTGGGCTTGGCGATATAGGTCATTCCGCGGCTTCCCTTTTGCTGATGGCCAGGCGCTCGGAAATGGCTTTGATGATGAAGCGCGCGGTGATGGGCGTACCGTCGTAATTCAGGACGGAGATGAAGCGGGCCGGATCGATGCCGCATTCATTGACCAGCAGGGAGCGCATCTGGGCGTCGCGGTTCTGCTCCACCAGGAAGACCTGGTCATAGGAATTGATGAAGTCGCTCACTGCTTCGGAGAAGGGGAAGGCGCGTATCCGCATTCTGTCCAGATGGATGCCGTCCTCGGCCAGCGTGGCCAGGGCTTCGCGCGCAGCCGCTGCGCTGGAGCCGAAAAACACTAGTCCGTACTTTGTTCTTTCCTTTTCCTTGCCTTTGGCCATGTTGATGACAGGGGCAGGGACCAGCGACTTGGCGGTCTCGAACTTGCGCAGCAGCCGCTGCATATTGTCCTGATAGACCGCGCCTTCCTCGCTATATTTGGCGAAGCGGTCGCGGGACGTGCCGCGGGTGAAGAAGGCGCCCTTGGTGGCGTGGGTGCCGGGCAGGGTGCGATAGGGAATGGCGTCGCCGTCCACGTCCAGGTAGCGGCCGAAGGTCTTGCCGGCCTCCAGCTCTTCCGCCGTCATCACCTTGCCGCGGTCGTACATGCGGCTGTCGTCCCAGACGAAGGGCTCGCACAGCCAGTCGTTCATGCCAATGTCCAGGTCTTCCAGCACAAACACCGGCGTCTGCAGCCGCTCCGCCAGGTCGAAAGACAAGGCGGAAAATTCAAACAGCTCCCGCGGGTCCTTGGGCAGCAGCAGCACATGCTTGGTGTCGCCATGGGAGGCATAGGCGCAGATCATCAGATCGGCCTGCTGGGTGCGGGTGGGCATGCCGGTGGAGGGACCGCCGCGCTGCACATCGATGATCACGGCAGGGATTTCCGCGAAATAGGCCAACCCCAGGAATTCCTGCATTAGGGAAATGCCGGGGCCGCTGGTGGCGGTGAAGGCGCGCGCGCCGTTCCAGCCGGCGCCGATCACGGTGCCGATGGCGGAGATTTCATCCTCCGACTGGACGATGGCGTATTTGTTCTTTCCTGTTTCGGCATCCACGCGGAACTTGCGGCAATGCTTGCTGAAGGCTTCCGCGACTGAAGTTGAAGGCGTGATGGGATACCAGGCCGCCACCGTGGCGCCGCCATAGACACAGCCCAGCCCCGCCGCGTCATTGCCGCTGACGAAAATGCGATTGCCAACCGCGTCGGCCCGCTCGATCTTGAGGCCGCACTGGCCGGACAATTCCTTCTGGGCATGTTCATAGCCCAGGCGCAAGGCCTGGTGGTTGGGCGCGATCAGCGCGTCCTTGCCCTTGTATTGCTCGCCAACCAGCTTCTCCAGCACCTCCAGTTCGATGCCCAGCAGATGCGCCAGGGCGCCGACATAGATGATATTCTTGAACAGCTGGCGCTGGCGCGGGTCCTTGTACGCCGCGTTGCAGATCTCCGTCAGCGGCATGCGGATGATGTTGATGTCGTCGCGGAATTTCGACAGCGGGATCGGCCGCGAGGAATCGTAGAACAGATAGCCGCCGGGATCGATCGAGGCGACGTCCTTGTCCCAGGTCTGCGGGTTCATCGCCACCATCAGGTCGACGCCGCCGCGCCGGCCCATCCAGCCATGGCCGGAGACCCGCACCTCGTACCAGGTGGGGAGCCCCTGGATGTTGGAGGGGAAGATGTTGCGGGAGGCGACGGGCACGCCCATCCGCAGGATGGAGCGGGCGAACATCTCATTGGCCGACGCCGAGCCCGAACCGTTGACATTGGCGAACTTGACGACGAAATCGTTGACGGCGTTCACCTGCGGCATGCGTACTCCGTCTTGGGCGCATTCAGCAGGAATTTCTGCATATCCCAGGCGCCCGTGGGGCAGCGCTCGGCACACAGCCCGCAATGCAGGCAAAGGTCTTCGTCCTTGGCCATGATGCGGCCGGTCTTGAGCACGGTGGAAATATACAAATCCTGATCGGCATGCAGCGCCGGCGCGCTGAGCCGTTCGCGCAGGTCGGCTTCCTCGCCATTGGCGGTGAAGGTGATGCAGTCCATCGGACAGATGTCGACACAGGCATCGCATTCGATGCATTTGGGCGTGTCGAACACGGTCTGTACGTCGCAATTCAGGCAGCGTTCCGCTTCAAGGAAAGCCTGCTGGATGTCGAAGCCCAGCTCGACCTCCATCCGCACGTCCTTCAGCGTCTTTTCCAGCGGCGCATGCGGTACCCGGTAGCGATGGTCGTTCGAGATATCGTTGTCATAGCTCCATTCATGGATGCCCATCTTCTGGCTCGACAGATTGACCATCGGCGGCGGCCGGTCGGTCACCGGCTTGTCCTGGCAGACCAGGTCCATGGAAATGGCGGCGTCGTGGCCATGCGCTACCGCCCAGATGATGTTCTTGGGCCCGAACGCGGCATCGCCGCCGAAGAAGATCCTGGGATGGGTGGACTGCATGGTGGCCGGATCGACCTTGGGCATGTCCCATTTGTCGAATTCGATGCCGATGTCGCGCTCGATCCAGGGAAAGGCGTTCTCCTGGCCCACCGCCACCAGCACGTCATCGCATTCCATGATCACGTCGGGCTCGCCGGCTGGCACCAGCGTGCGGCGGCCCTTTGTATCGAACTCGGCTTTCACCTTTTCGAACTTCACGCCGGTCAGCTTGCGGTTGTCGTGCAGGAATTCCTTGGGCACCAGGAAATTGTGGATCGGGATGCCCTCGTGCTGGGCATCCTCTTTTTCCCAGGGGCTGGCCTTCATCTCGGCAAAGCCGGAGCGCACCACCACATCCACTTTCTCCCCGCCCAGGCGGCGGGAGGTGCGGCAGCAGTCCATGGCGGTGTTACCGCCCCCCAGCACGATCACCCGTTTGCCGATGCTGGTGGTATGGCCGAAGGAGACGGAGGACAGCCAGTCGATGCCGATATGAATATGAGCGGCCGCTTCTTTCCGGCCCGGAATTTCCAGCTCGCGGCCGCGCGGGGCGCCGCAGCCGACAAAGATGGCGTCATAGCCTTCCGCCAGCAGCGCTTTCAGCGAATTCACCTTCTGGCCCAGCCGCAGCACCGGTTGAAGATCGAGGATGTAGTTCACTTCCTCGTCCAGCACCGTCTCGGGCAGGCGGAATTTCGGAATCTGCGTGCGCATCATGCCGCCGGCGGCGGCATCGCCATCATATAGCACCACCTCATAGCCCAGCGGAAGCAGATCACGCGCCACCGTCAGCGAGGCGGGGCCGGCACCTATCAGCGCCACCCGCTTGCCGTTCCGCACCGGCGCCGGCGCCGGCATACGGTCTTTCACATCATCCTTGTTATCGGCGGCGACGCGCTTGAGCCGGCAGATAGCGACTGGCTCAGCCTTCTTGGTGACTTCCTCAACCCGGCCGCGCCGGCAGGCAGGCTCGCAGGGGCGGTCGCAGGTGCGCCCGAGCACACCAGGAAAGACATTGGAATGCCAGTTGATCATGTAGGCGTCGGAATAACGCCCCGCCGCGATCAGCCGGATATATTCCGGCACCGGCGTGTGGGCGGGACACGCCCATTGGCAATCGACGACTTTGTGGAAGTAAGCGGGATCGTTGATGTCGGTGGGCTTCATGCCACCGGCGTCAAGAGATGTAGCTCCGTTCAGCGGAGCGATTGCTGCACTACTCATACGCTGACCAATTCCCCAAATGACCTGCCCCGATACGAGACCAACGTCCGATGGATGTTCGGCTATGCGTGATGTTGGTCCTGTTTGCTCTTCTTTGTTCTTCGTCTTTGCTAGCGGCTTGTCCGGGTGGGCCGGCGTTTCCTAAGGGGCATATTAGACCTCAGGAGACTGCGGCAAAAGAGTGCGCTCCGGAAGCATTAACATTCCGGAGCGCCGCATGAAAATCCTTTAACTGGAGGACCTTAGGCCCCGGCCTATTCCGCCGCCACGGCCGGGCTGAGGGGCGCGGGATAGAGCTTTGCCCCCAGGCGCCGCGCGGCTTCGAACAGAAGGGCGCGGACTTCCTCCTGGCGCTGGGCCGTCATGCGCTCGGCGGCATCGCTGGCCGACAGCGCCGCCACCACCCGGCCATCGCGATCACGCACCGGCACGGCAATGCAGCGCATATTGGCCTGGTGTTCGCGATCGTCGACCGCAAACCCGCGCTGACGCACTTTCTTGAGCTCGGCACGCAAGGCCGACGGCGTGGTGATGGTGTGGGGCGTCAATGCGATCAGTTCGCCGTCCAGGACGAAACTCTCGACTTCCTCATCGGGCAGCGCCGCGAGCAGTACCTTGCCCAGACCGGAGCAATAAGCCTCTAGCTGTGCGCCCACGCGGGTATGCACGGGAAACGCGCCGGGCGGCGAAACCTTGCCGATATAAGTCACCATGCCATGCTCAAGCACGCCCAGATGCATGGTGATGTTGAGCTGATATCCCATCTCGGTCATCAGCGGCAGGCTGGCTTCGCACAACAATTCGCCCAGGGTGACATTGTGCGAAAGGGACAGAAGCAGCGGGCCGGTGCGGTAACGTCCCTTGTGTCCGCGCGCCACGGCGCCGATTTCTTCCAGGGTCTGGATCAGACGATAGCCGGAGGCTTCCGGCAAACCGGCGCGGCGGCTGAGCTCCGAACTGCTCACCCATTCCTCGGCGTCGCGGAATGATTTGAGCAGCGCGAACGCCTTGATGACCGAACGATTCTTCGGCGTCGCCACGCGGTTCTTTCCCCTAGACGTCACGAGACGCGTGACGCCTGCCTTCGCTTTTGCTGCCGCGCCAACCGCGGTCTTCGTCGAGAGGCGCTGTAGCATTGCGGGATTGTGAGAGTAGTGGAAAGGTGACGTGACGTCATCTCTCATTCTATGAGAGATGGCATTCTGTGGCTGTGGGCCCGTGAAGCCGTGGGGGAGCTAATTTCTGGCGCTCGGGCAAGAGTTTAGCAAAGATGCGGCGGGGCGACGGACGTTCGGGGGGCACTTTGCGGCGCTGTTTCATCAGAGTCCTGGCCTTGGCCGTGCCGGTGATCTTGCCGGCGGCCGTGCTGGCGGTCCCTTCGGCTCAGGAATGGCGCACCTATGGCCATGACTATGGCGACAGCCGCTATTCGCCCCTGTCCGATATCACGCCCGCCAATGTCGGTGGCCTGAAACCGGTCTGGACCTATCACATGCGCACCCCGGATCGGACATCGCGTGGTTTTGCCGCGTCGGAGAACACGCCCATCGTGGTGGACGGCATCATGGTTGTCTCCACGCCCTATGGCCGTGTGGTGGCGCTGGATGCGGAAAATGGCAAGCAGCTCTGGGCCTATCAGGTGCCGGCCAACGATCAGCCCGCGACGCGCGGCGTTTCCTATTGGCCCGGCGACTCAAAGAGCAAGCCGGAGATCGTGTTCGGCACCCGTGCCGGGCTTCTGATTGCGCTCAACGCCAAAACCGGCGCGCCGGTATCTGGCTTTGGCAAGGATGGCGTGCTGAGCCTTCATTCCGATGCGGTGATGCAGGGCTTTCCAGCGGCGGCGCTGGGCGTGACCTCCGCGCCCGTCATCTACAGGAACCTGATCATCAGCGGTTCGCGCAACCAGGAAACGCCGCAGCAGGGCGCATCCGGGCAGGTCCGCGCCTTTGACGCGGCGACTGGGCGTGAGGTCTGGCACTTCAACGGCGTGCCGCAGCCCGGCGAGAAATTCCATGACAGCTGGGAAGGCGACAGCTGGGTCAACCGTTCAGGCGTCAATGTCTGGACTGGCCTGACGCTCGACGCCCAGCGTGGCATCGCCTATCTGCCTTTCGGCGCCCCGACCTTTGATCAGTCGGGCAATGACCGCAAAGGGCCTTCGCTCTTTTCCAACTCGCTGGTGGCGGTGGATGCGGCGACGGGAAAATATCTCTGGCACTTCCAGGCGGTGCGCCACGACCTGTGGGATTACGACCTGCCGCTCACCACTCTGGTGGAGGTGAAGAAACCAACCGAGGATGGAAAGAAGATCCGCACCATTCCCGCCATTGCGGTGATGAGCAAGGCGAGCCTGTTGTTCCTGCTCGACCGGGTCACAGGCAAGCCGATCTATGACGTCAAGGACCTGCCGGTGCCCACCGAGACCGACCTGGTCGGGGAGGCGCCATCGCCCACTCAGCTTGCGTCCATCACCCCGCCACTGGGTCGCACCAGCTTCGATATGTCGGAATTGGCGAACCTGACGCCGCAGCAGAAGGCCGGTTGCGACAAGCTGATCGCCGACCAGAAGGTGATCGGCGCCAAATATTTCCAGCCGCCCCGCGTGGATCATGCCGTGGCGCGCTTCCCCGGCAACTGGGGCGGCATCGACTGGAGCCACGCCGCCTTCGATGCGAAGAGCGGCTTTTACATCGTCAATGCCAGCGAGATCGGCTCGCAGCAGATGATGATCCGCAAATCCGACGGCACCTATGACATGCGCTATGGCTATCAATGGTTCTGGGACAAGGACACGCACATGCCCTGTCAGGTCCCGCCCTGGGGCAATCTCTACGCCATCGATGTCAACACGGGCGCGATCGCGTGGCGTAGCGTGCTCGGCGTGACAGATGGCCTCGCCGATCCGAACACGGGCCGGCCCAATGTCGGCGGGCCGATCGTCACAGGTGGCGGGCTGATCTTCATCGGCGCCACGGACGACAGACGGTTGCGGGCTTTCGACGTCAAGACCGGCAAGGAACTGTGGACCTTCAAGCTGCCCGCCTCGATCTATGGCACGCCGCTCACCTATCGCGGCAAGCATGGCAAGCAATATGTGGCGGCGGTGACCACGGGCGGCTTCTGGGGCGACGAGCCGGCCGCCTCCGACGAGGTCACGGCCTTCGCGCTGCCCTGAATAGTGAAAGAGCGCACCCGAATGGGGCGCGCCCTTTTCTGGTCTACTTGCTGGCGGTCCGGACGTCGTCGTTCAGATCCTGCGCCATGCCAAGATGCGCCCGGATGTCCTTGTCCGTTTCGGACGCAAAGGATTTGAGCGCTCCCAGGTCGCCATCCTTGGCATAGCCGTGGAACAGGATGTCGGCTGCCTTGTGCGCGGCGATCTGCTGACTGATATAGCGATGATCGAAATCAGCGCTCTTGGCGGCGCGCAGATCATCCAGCAACCCCTGATGCAGATCGTCGACATGCTGGGGCAAGCTTACGGTGATGTCCTTAGCGGACATCAGGCCCTTGAGCTTGTCGGTCGTCATGGTGTGGGCATCCACCATCTTCTGGGCGAAATCCTTGACCGCGGGCGATGAGGCGCGTTGCAGCGCGATCTTTGCGGCGGTCACTTCATACATGTCGCTGATGGCCGCCGCCCTGACAAAGCCCTTGGTGGTCGATGTCATCTCGGCCGAAATCTGGCCGACCAGGCCATAGGTGGCGTCTTTCATGGCGCTCATGGTCTCGTTGGCGGTGCCGGGTTTGGGACTCTGGTGGTCCGGCTGGTCTGCCGGCGCGGCCAGCGCGGCGCCGGCCATCAAAACAAGCGCCGAAGCGGCGCTGACAAAAGCAAGTTTCATGAATGGCTCCTGTGTTGATACCCATCACAGGAAAACGCGGCGCGGAACCGTCGGTTGCTCCGATCCGTTACGGACAACGCTGTTTGAGAGAGGTTCCGTGCCCAAATTGCTGGAAGGTTCCTGCCGCTGTGGCGCGGTGCATTTTTCCGTCCAGAGCCACGCGCCTTATCCCTATCAGCTTTGTTATTGTTCTATTTGTCGCAAGACCCAGGGCGGCGGCGGGTTCGCCATCAACCTTTCCGCCGACAATAAAAGCCTGAAAGTGAAGGGCCGCCGCGCGATGGGCATGTTTCGCGCCAAGATCGCAGATGATGAGAGCCATTGCCACACCAGCACCGGCCAGCGCAATTTCTGTAGCAAATGCGGCACGGGACTGTGGCTTTACGATCCGGAATGGCCGGACCTGGTCCATCCCTTCGCGTCCGCCATCGACACGAAGCTGCCGGTGCCGCCGTCCAAGGTGCATCTGATGCTGAAGTTCAAGGCGCCGTGGGTAAAGCCGGACTTCGGCCGCGGCGACAAGAAATTCCAGCTCTACCCCAAACAGTCCATCGAAGAGTGGCACCGCCAGCGCGGACTGTGGATCGATTAGGAGGCGAATATGCACAGCAAGCTGGTAAGCCGGCCGGGCGAGACGCGCATGTGGTTCGTGGTCCTGGAAAGGGGCGAAAAGGTGAAAGACCGGCTGCTCGCGCTGGTGAAGCAGGAGGGCATTGAGAACGCCTCCTTCGTGGCGCTGGGCGCCTTTGAAAAAGCTACCATCGCCTATTTCGACTGGGAGAAGAAAAAATATCAGCCGATCCCGATCGACGCCCAGGTCGAAGTGATCACGCTGGTGGGCGACGTGGCGCCGGATGACAAGGGCAAGCCCAGCCTCCACGCCCATACCGTGCTGGGCCTCGCCGACGGCACCACCCGGGGCGGCCACCTGATGGAGGGCCATGTGCGCCCCACCCTGGAAATCACCGTCACCGAGACGCCGGCGCATTTGGTCCGGCACAAGCATCCCGATCTGGGCGTCGCCCTGATCGAGTAGCTAATTCTTCCACCAATCCGTATTGGGCGTGAAACTGCCGGTCGTGCGCAACTGGTCCAGCGCCTCCTTGGAGCGGCGATAGGAGCCTTCTTCCTGCTGCGGCGTGATGTGGTTGTGGTCGGAATCGCGCATCGGCACGGCTTCTTTCGGAGCCTGGATCTGGTTGAAGGCGGCAAAGACACCGAATGGCGGCGAGGTGGTATCGATCAGCCCCAGCGCCACCAGGCTTTTGGCGCGGATCGCGGGCGCGAAGTTCAGGACGTCGAAATAGCGCGCGGTCTCCACCACCTTGGGGTCATCCACCGGCCAATTGGGATAGCCGCGCTTGCTGCCACGAAGGTCGCCGCTGAAATCGGCGCCCGCCGGCACATTGACGATGACCGCGGTGACCCGGCCCGGATTGAGGCCGGCTGTGGCGAAGCTCTGCTGTCCGCCCATGGATTGTCCAAGCAGCACGATGGTCTTGCCGTCCCAGTCGGGCCGGCTCTGGATGTAATCCAGCGCCCGGCTGTCGCGCAGATACATATTCAGGAAATAGGACGTCTCCCGGCTTTCCTCGCCGATGCTGGCATAGTTGGACGGCGCGGTTGCCTGATCGGGCGGCATATCATGGGAATCCACATCCAGGGCGATCCAGCCTTCGGCGGCGCGGTCGGTGACCACGCTTTTCTGCAGCGGATAGACGCCGGCATATTGATAGATCACCAGGGCAGGATGCTTGCCGCCGCTCTTGGGCACGCCGAGATAGCCATGAACCTGGGAGTTCAGACTGTCGAGCGTCACCGTATAGAGATCCACGCCTTCGCGCTCCGTGGCGGTGGGCTCCAGGTGCGGGTTGATCGGCACCTGTTTCAACGCCGCCAGCTTGCCGGCCCAGAAACTGTCGAAATCGGCGGGCCTGGCGACAGGCGGTCTGATCTGTTCCGGCGCTACCGCGGCGCCCACCGTCATCTTGTCTAGCTCCGGTGCCGTGGGCGGGGTGGCCGGCGCCGGCACGTCCATGAAACTGAGCCGCGCATAGATCATGCCCGGATGATCCAAACTCGTTTCCAGCACGGCCTGGCCGGAGGAAACATCCAGCACGCCCGATTTGAGGATCTTCAGATTATTCTCGCGGATTTCATAGCTGTATCTGGCGTGACCACCGAACAAGGGGGCGCGGACGGTCCAGCCCACCCGCTCGCCGACGCGATAGATACCGCTGGCATGAAAGGGCTCGAAGGTCAGGGTGGCATTGGGCAGGGTCTGGGCTGCCACCGGTGAAGCGAACAGGACCAGGGCAAACAGAAATTTCCTCATACCGATACGATCCTTACTGCGTCGCGGGCGGGGCGTGAC
>Ga0265338_10006626_pt1 | contig 14667 bp, 13 predicted proteins | sample 42126metaG_FD_193579 | JGI IMG/M metagenome (GOLD analysis project Ga0265338, IMG submission 193579) | Rhizosphere microbial communities from Carex aquatilis grown in University of Washington, Seatle, WA, United States - 4-21-26 metaG | ecosystem: Host-associated > Plants > Roots > Rhizosphere... | reverse complement strand
GGCACCGAAAGAGTGTCCGATTTCGGCGCCTTGTTCCTCACATCTGGTTCCGCTAAGATGGTTGTTTCCAAGCCACTGGAAGGACCCTTACTGGATGACTGCTTCCCACAAACCGCGCGTCCGCTTCGCCCCTTCGCCTACGGGATATCTCCACGTGGGAGGAGCGCGCACTGCGCTCTTCAACTGGCTCTTTGCGCGGCATGAAGGCGGGACGCTGCTACTTCGAATAGAAGACACCGACGTCGAACGCAACCGTCCCGAGCTCGTCGAAGGCATTTTGGAAGGGTTGAAATGGCTGGGCGTAGAATGGGATGAGGGGCCGTTCTTTCAGTCGCAGCGCACCGAAATGTATCGCGCGGCCGCGGAGCGCATTCTCGCAATCGGAGCTGGCTTTCCATGCTACTGCAAGGGCGCAGCCTATGCGGGCGGAGACGCTGCGGGTGAGCAGGAAGGAGAAGGCGACGACGAAGGGGCAAAGGCCACGAAGGCTCCGCCGTGCCCGTGCCGCGATTTCACCGAAACCGAACGCGCCTCAAAAGAGAAAGAGGGAATTCCGCGCGCGATCCGCTTCCGGACTCCGCGGACTGGCACCACGAAATTTGAAGACGCCGTGTTTGGTCCGCGTGAGATTCAAAATGCCGATATCGAAGATTTTGTTTTGCTGCGCTCGAATGGAGTCCCCACCTACCAGCTCAGCGTGGTGGTGGACGACATTGACATGCGCATCACGCACATCATCCGGGGCGCGGACCACCTTTCGAACACGCCGAAGCAGGCGCTCATCTACCAGGCGCTCGGCGCAACCACGCCGATTTTTGCGCATGTTCCCCTGATCCTCGGCGCGGATCGAACGCGACTCTCGAAGCGCCACGGCGCCACAAACGTGGGCTCCTACAAGGACGAGGGTTTTCTTCCCGAAGCGTTTCGCAATTTTCTCGCGCTCCTTGGATGGTCCGCGGGCGAGGATTTGGAGTATCTCCGCACGCCCGACTTAATCAATCGCTTCTCTCTATCCGGCGTGAGCCGCACCAATGCGATGTTCGATCGCGCCAAGCTGGAATGGTTCAACACGCAATACCTGCAAAAACCGCCGGTGGAAGAAGTGCTTCCTTTCGTCAAGGCGGAGCTGAAGCGAGCCAAGCTGTGGGATGGTTCGCAGGCGAGCACTGATTCTGTGTGGTTCGCAAAGGCTGTGGACTTGATTCGGCCTCGCACGCGTTTGCTCGGCGATTTCACTGGCTGGGCGCGCGCCTTCTTCACCGACGATTTTGACTACGAGGCCGAAGCGCGTGAAAAATTCTGGAAAGATGAACGTTTGCCGGGAATGCTCGCAAAGATTGCGGACGCGCTCGATGCATTGCCGGATTGGAACCACGATGCGTGCGACGCCGCGCTTCGCAGCGTCGCCGCAGCTGAAGGCGTCAAGGCGGGTTTGCTGATCAACGCCACGCGTGTGGCCATCGTTGGCCGCGCTGTTGCGCCGCCACTTTTCGAGACGATGGTAATCCTGGGCAAAGAACGAGTTGTGGCGCGCCTTCGCCGTGCATTGCCTGCAATGTCTGCGCATTAGATTTTGTGCGGGTCAAGCTGACGGAAGTCCCGGCTATTTCTTCGGGGATTCTGCGAGGAAAATTTCGGCGTGCGTAGGGAGCGCCTTCGTTCCAGCAGCGACCACCTCAAATTTCACGCTGACGGGAACTTTCACGGGCGGCAGGCATGCGGAATCGTTGCACGCTTGATATCTCAGCGTTACAGGAACTGTGGTTGCGCCCAGCGCCACGCCTGCTTGAGCCGCCAGCTTTAGCCGAAGCGTCACGCTCCCGGTGTAAACATTGAGCGGCTTGTCCGGCGAAAACGCAAATTTCTCCATTTTCCCAGCGGGATAGATGGTGTCGCGCAATTCAATTCCTGCAGGCATTTCCGCCTTGAGCGTCGTCGGAATCAGGTACGGGTCGGTAGGCTTGTTCGAATTCATGTGGTACCCGCGTGCAATATCCACCACGATTGCCGCTTGAAATTCCGTCCCGCGCGGAACGCGATCAACAGAAACAAACACGTGAGGCTTCACGACCGTTGCCGCAGGCATCGGCGCAGCCGCATCCTGTGCAATCACACGCGACGAGAACCCTGCTGCTCCCATCACCGCACACGCCAGGCAGAGCGCAACCAAAAGCGAAAGTCGTGATCGAATTTTGCTAAACCTCAATCGCTTCTCCCAACTTTTCCGTCAATATCCGGCTCATCGTTTGGTTCAGCGTTTCGCCCGTTTTTTCCAGCACAAACGCTTGCGCCGCGTCCGACCACCCCAGCTTAAAACTCGTCGTCAACGCGGAAATCCAGATTTGCCGGACGGGCGCATTCGGACTGATCACGAAGCGCGTCTCCTCTTCATCCTCGAATTCGATTTCGAGTTTCCCACTGCCGCCTTCGACCTCGAAATTGTGCGCATCGCCCACTTCCATCAGGCGCTGGCGCAATGCCTCAAAAGCCGCATCGGATTTTTTCTGGAATTCGTGTTCGTCCATCATAATGAAGGCAGGTTACCTTAGTTGCAGTCGCTGCAGCAACAAATCGGGATTGGCCGCGCGCTTTAGAGAAGGCTTTGAATTAACTTCTCGAGCGCGTCGTGTTGCACGAGCCCGATATATTTCTTCTGGATCTTTCCATCGCGCGAAATCATCACGCTGGTCGGTAACCCGATCAGACCTCCAAATTTGTCCGCAATGTCATCCGAACCGAGCACGATGGGATAGTTCATCAGCAGCTTTTGGCCGTCCACGTCGTATTTCGTATCTTTCACAAACGGGTCCACCACGCTTTTTCCTTCTTCATCCATCGCCACGCCCAGCAACGTAAATCCCTTGTCACCGTACTTCTGCTGGAATTCGATCATCCAGGGAATTTCCACCTGGCAGGGTTCGCACCACGTCGCCCAGAAATTCACGAGCACCACTTTTCCCTTCAAGCTCGCGAGCGTCACATTGTTCCCCTGCAGGTCCTTGAACGTGACCTCCGGCTCGATTGCAAGCGGCGCGCTCTTGGAGTCAGTCTTTCCATTCGCGCCAACCGAGAGACCGAGGCCGCCCTTGCAGCCCGAAAAATTCGTGGTCACCAATCCAAGAACCGCAAGGAACAGCAGGCCTAGCTTCATATTCTTCATTCGCAAAACTCCTCCTACCTTTACAGTGAAAACTTATTCAGAAATGCCAGTTTACCCGATAGCCAGGTCAGCCGGTTGAAGAACACCAGGCCGCCAATCAAGAGCAGCAGCACGCCACTAATCACTTCGACCATGTGAAGATACTTTCGGAACCGCTGGTAGAAACGCAGGAACGCGCCGATCAACAGCGCCGTCGCCAAAAATGGAATCGCCAGCCCCGCCGAATAGAACGCCAATAGCAGAACTCCCTGGCCGATAGTGTCTCGGGTCGCCGCAATTCCTAGCACGCTCGCCAGAATTGGCCCGATACAGGGCGTCCAACCGAAGGCAAATGCAAATCCCATCAGGAATCCGCTGGCGGGCCCAGGCTTGCTGCCAAGATTTCGGAATCGAACGTCCCGGTTGAGCCAGCGCGTCAGAACGGGGCCGATTAAAAATATTAACGCTACCGCATAAAAATGAACGGGCTTGAGCCATGCGCCCTCGCGGGGGCCACGCAATGCCAGCGCCACGCCCGCCGCGACCAACAAAACTCCCACAATCAAACCCGCGCGCACGGAGATTTTTGCAAGCACGCCTATCAGATGCAACCCAAAAAGAATAATCAGCGCCCCTGCAATCGGCGCCAGCAAACTTTTGTTTCGCAGCAAAAATGATCCCACTGCGCTTGCCGAAGCCCCAAACGCAATGAACACCATCGAAAATCCGGTAACGAACGCCAGCGCCGAACTCAGCAGCCCTCCGCGCGGGGTCTGCCCTTCTTTGAGTTGTTCCACTCCGATGCCGGAGAGCATTGAAATATAACCCGGCACAAGCGGCAGCACACACGGCGAGAGAAACGAAAACAACCCCGCAACCAGCGCCGCAAATAATGAGACTTCCATCAGTGTACCTACGCTTTTTCCCGTTCGTGTGGATTCCCATCGCACACTAACCAGCGCGACAGGCTCTCACTCAATGCTCGATTTTCCCATAGTGCGGCGACATGTGCTCGGGCTTTTTGTTGTCAGCGCCAAATGCAGGAAATCCCGTCAGGTGGCGCTGGAACACATCGGCGCACTCCAAGCCACGGATTGCCGCTTCTTCGTAAGTAACTGAAAACGCAGGCTCTGCATGACGCGCTAATTGGCGTCATGAATGCCCTTCCACCCTCCGCAGTCTTGCAAGAGCACCGCAGGGAGAACCCCATGACGCCAAACCAAATCACTGCCGTTCGTATTGCAGCCGCCTTCGCAGCCGTCGCACTATTCACATTTTTTGGCGCAGCCCCCACTGCGGATCTCGCCGCCGTCGTGCTGACCATTGCCGCGATCGCACTCGACGGCGTGGATGGTTACATCGCTCGAACGCGCGGGCTTGCCACGCCGCTGGGAGCGCAGTTCGATATTCTCGGCGACCGTGTCGTCGAAAACCTCTTCTTTACTTGCTTTGCAGTCAGCGGCCTGGTCTCGCTGTGGGTACCGGTTCTGTTCTTCGTGCGCGGCACGCTCACCGATTTTCTGCGCAGCCTCGCAGCACGCTCTGGCCGCAGCGGCTTCGGCCACAATTCAATGCTCGAAACATGGTGGGGCCGCACGCTCGTTGCATCGCGCGCCAGCCGCGCGGCATATGCAATCCTGAAATGCATTTGCTTCTGCTACATGGGATTGTTGCTTCCGCTGCCGCACTTGTCCGCCGCATGGTTCAATGATTCGTCGCGCCGCACCTTGGTTCTTGCTGGCCACATCCTCACGACAGCAACAGTTGCTTTCTGCATCGTGCGAGCTATTCCCGTCATCTGGGAGGGGCGCCGCTTTCTTTCCGCCGCCGAAGAAGCACCGGTAGTCTCCGCCATTCAGGTGACGCGATGATTCCGCGCACAGCTGGCGTATCCAAAGAGATCGCCGCTTTCTTCGATCTCGATGGCACGCTTCTCGCGGCGCCGTCGCTCGAATGGCGCTTCTTCTCTTGGCTGCTTGCGCACAACGAAATTTCGCCGCGGCAAATTGGTCGCTGGCTCGCGCGCTTTGCAAAACTGTGTTTCAGCGATCCGCATGCCGCAATAGATGGCAACAAGGCATATCTGGCAGGGGTCCGCGAATCGCTCATTGCCGATTGGGAAATTTCACTTCCGTCGCGCTCGCTCGCACCGTTTGCGCGCGGCCTTCAACGCATTCGCTGGCACCTTGCGCAACAGCATCGAATCTTCTTCGTGAGCGGAACTCTCGAACCTCTCGCCCGTGTGGTTGCTCGACAAGTTGCAAAGCTGGCTGGTGGAGCACACTCGCAGAACTTTCCCGTTCAAATCGAAGTTCGCGCCACTCAACTAATCGTCAGCGACGACCGCTGGACCGTCGACATCACAGGCGAGCATCGCAGCCGCGAAGCGAAAGCTCGCGCGATTCGCGCACTCGCCGAAGAAAACGCCATCGACCTCTCGCGCAGCTTCGCCTATGGGAACAGCATCACCGACCTTCCCATGCTCGCTATCCTCGGCTACCCGGTCGCCGTGAATCCATCCACGCGTCTCGAACGCGTTGCACGAATGCGCGGCTGGAAAATCTGCGACTGGAAAGAACTTTCATCGCCGCCGCGACTCGCGCCGCGCCCCACAAGCACAGAGTTCCTTTCTCCAAGGGGCGCGCGATGAAATCGTTCCGTCTGGGATCGCCCGATAACCCCTTGCACCGTGCAACACCAGCCATCGAAGAAGACGCGCCCTGGGCAGTAGCCAGTCAATCGTGCGATTCGGCGATTGCTCCAGGACTCTCAGATGAAGTTCGCCACGCCTGCGGAGCGTTCGAATGGGTCACGTTCGCCTATCTCGCGTGGCTCGGCGCAATCTTCCTCGTCTGCCATGGCCATATCGAGCACGCCCCTCGCTACATCGCAATCCACATCGCCGTTGCATTCGGAATCCTATGCCTGGCGCTTGCCGCGCAGCGCACGCAAAACAAACTCACTCACTTCGCGCGCCACTGGTATCCGTTGCCGCTCTACATTTTCTTCTTCGAAGAACTGCAAGGCCTCGTCCACGCGATCTCGCCAAACTGGTTCGACCGCTGGCTCATCCGATTCGATTTCAACCTTGCCGGAATCCATCCGTCGCTTTGGCTCGCGCAGTTTGCGACCCCCGCGCTCAACGATTTCATGCAATTCGCCTACATGACGTATTTTCTCTATCTCGTCATCCTCCCCGCGATTCTCTACGCGCAGCGCGAATGTCTCGCCTTCTGGACGGTGATGGTTTCCACCGCAATCGCTCATTACTCGGTTTACGTGATCGCAATTCTGTTCCCCATCGAAAGTCCGCACTACTCGCTCGCATCGCTGCAATCAAAACCGCTCACCGGCGGCGCCTGTACTGCCGTGATCAATCTCATCGAGCATTTCGGGCGCGTCCACGGCGCGGCGTTTCCCTCCGCCCACGTGGCGGGCTCGATGGTCGCCATCGTGGCGTCTTTGCGCTACCGCCGTTGGCTCTTCTGGGTTTGCCTGCCCTTCTTTGCAAGCATGTGCGTCGCAACGGTCTATGGCCGATATCACTATGTTGCGGATGTTCTCGCGGGAATTGCCGTGGGAGCGATAGGTTTCTTCGCAGGTGAAAAGCTGATGCGCGCAAAAGGTGCGCTATCGGGCGACACCAATTAAGTCAGCGCGGGATGTCGCTTGTGCCACTCCGTCGCCTCTTCGTATGCCAGTGCAATCGAAAGCAACCGTTGTTCGCCCCAGCGTGGCCCAATAAGTTGCAGGCCGGCTGGCAATCCCACGCGCGTAAAACCGCACGGAATGGAAATCGCCGGATGCCCCGTGAAATTTGCGGGCCGGTTCACGCGCACGAGTGCAGACCTCACGGTTTCCACTACGCCAGCCACCATCACTTCTTTTTCGCCAATGCTCGGCGCTGGAATGGGCGAAGCCGGCGCGAGAATCGCGTCAAAGCGCTCGAAGGCCGCGTCAAATTCATTCGTCAGCTGGCGCTTCCACGCAAGCGCACGCAGATAATCCACTGCGCGGACGTTTTCGCCCAATTCCAGGCGCCGCCGGACGTCTTCGCCGTAGTCTGCCGCCCGCGACGGAAAATATCCCTGCGCCTGGTGGTAATGCGTCGCCTCTGCCAGTGCGATATTCGTGCTCGGATTCGCCGATTCACTGGGCAGCTTGAGCGAAACCTCATCCACACGCGCGCCAAGCGGCCGAAAACTTCTTGCGGCCGCCTCAAATAGCGATTGCAGCTCCGCATCCACATGGTCAAAGAAGTATTGCTTCGGCCAACCAAGCCTCACTCCGCGCAGATTATTTAGCCGCAGCTTTCGATAGTCCGGCGTCGTTGTTCCCTTTGGATGCTCACGTGCGACTGCCTGCAACGATATGCACGCATCGGTCACGCCGCGCGCGATCGGCCCCGCATGATCGAATGTCTCCGCAAGTGGAACGACACCCGCCACACTCACCAGTCCAAACGTGGGCTTCAGTCCCACCACGCCGCAAAGCGCTGCGGGAATGCGAATCGAGCCACCCGTATCCGTACCAAACGAACCAAATCCCATTCCGGTCGCCACAGCGATTGCCGACCCGCCGCTCGATCCCCCCGAAATGCGATCTTTCGCCCAGGGATTATGCGCGGGCCCGTAATGAGGATTCTCGGTCGTAATCCCGTACGCAAATTCGTGCATGTTCGTCTTGCCGAGAAGAATTGCGCCTGCCTTCGCGAGCCGCGCGGCCACTTCGCTATCGCGCTTGGGGATAAAATCCGCAAGAATCTTCGAGCCAGCCGTCGTGCGAATTCCGCGCGTCCAGAAATTATCTTTCAGCGAAATGGGAATGCCGTGCAGCGGCCCGCGCCATTTTCCACGCCGGGTCTCGCGTTCAACGATCCTGGCTTCGCGCCTCGCGCGCTTCGCCACCACAGTCAGAAACGCATTCAGCTCCGGATTCCATCGTTCGATTCGCGCGAGCGTAGTATTCACCAAATCCAATGTAGATATTTCTCCGCGCCGCAGTAGCCGCCCCGCTTCCCCAATCGAGAGGTATGCGAGTTCGTCTTCGGAATGGTTCGTCATGTCAATGGATCGAGTTAGAAGATTTTTTCCTGCCGCCGCAGGTTCCCGAGCGATCCCAAATTGGCAATCCGGAACACGCCCATGTACTGATTCTCATTGCGGATCGATCCAAACGAAAACTTGCGGTATTCGAAGCCAAACCCGCAGCACGATCCGTTGTAGCCGATTTCCGCGATTTGGTTTTGGAATTCCACCGCCGTGAAATCGTAGCTTGCGCCAAACGTAAGATTCCACCCGTGCCGGTTCATATCGCCGTAGCCGCCAATTGCTCGCACCTGATTTGATTTTTGCTGAAAACATATTCCCGGTTCGCCGGGAATGTTGATGCAAGTCCCCGGCGGGCCCGCGGGAGTCGAACTCAAGGGAAGGTTGAGCGTGGAAAATTGCGCCACGGTGAGGAACGACTCCTTGTAAGGCTTCACCTTCAACAGCGTTCCAATCGCATTCATTCGATTGCGTTGCGTGTCGTAGTTGAGGATGAACTCCGTGTCGTAATGCTTGCCCGGCTCGATCGTCAGGTCGCTCACAATCGGCGAAAATCGCCGCGGCCCATCCGCGAAGGCAAACGGCGTAATCGAATCGAGAGCTTGGAACACGTTGCGCTGTCCATTGATCAACGCGCCGCCAAACGTTGGATCGAAATAATATTTCTGGCGGATCTTCCAAGTCACAATCTCTTGCGCCTCGCCCGCGCCATTGCGGCGAAAGAGCCGCTGCGTGATTCCGTACTCGACCTCGTTTGTGTCCGTCAGCGTCTCGTCTTCATCGAACCGGATCAAATTCGCGAAGTGGTCCACGCCGTTCACGTAGTTGTATTCGAACGAAGGCTCGATGGTGTGCTTCCATTTCGTTTCGCCCCGATTCCAAACGCGCTCGATCGTCGGCAACCGGAAATCCACCGAGAGTTCCGCCGTGTTTCTGAAAATTCCTTGATTCAGAAAGGCGGCGCCCTGCATCTGGCCGCCGTAATATGTTGAACGGAAGGTGAAGCTCGGCGTCACGTCCAGCAAAGTTCCGAAATGAAGCGGCATTGTTACTGTCGGAGCGATTTCGCTGCGCCCCACAAATCCCGGCGTAGTGAACGGCGTCACAGTTTCCGAACGGTGCACCCCACCCACAAAAGCATCAAAAGAAAAATAGAGCGGCAGCCGCTCAAAGAGCGGACGATCCACGGAACTGAATCGCGCCTCGGGAGCAGCCCGCAGCGTCACGGCCGATTCCGGCGTCGCGCTCAGAAAATTCTCGTAACTGTGCGCCGCAAAATCCAGGCTGTACCCGTCGAAATTCTTCGTCAGAAAGGCCGTGTTTTTCACTTCGGAGTTTACCGCCTGCGAAAACGTCTCAAACCATGCGAGACGAAACGTCAGCGACGTCAACTGGTCCAAATCCGCCACCGCGCGCCATCCCTTGGGCAGGTCCGCGGTGAAAAGCAATTTCACTTCGTGGCCTCCCTGCCTAAGCGGCGGCCCATCCGACTGCTCGAGCCCACGATCGATTACGCCAAAATAACTTGCCTCCAGACGCGCGTTTTCCCACGGCCGCATCCGTAGTTCGCCTCTCTGGCTCCAGCCGCGCAAGCTGTAGTAAGACGCGCCCAGCGACAAATCCATCCAGTCCAGCGGCGCCCAGTAAAACGCATCGCCCAGCACGTAACCTTTTTGCGACGTGTGCCCGGGATCGGGGATCATGAATCCGGAATTGCGCCCCTTCTCGGCGGGGAAAGTGGCGTACGGAAAATAGAGCACAGGAATGGAATAGAGGCGAAAATTTCCGTTCTCTAACCGTACGGATTTCCGCAGCGTAACCGTCGCTTCCGGCGCATAGAATTTCCACGTCGGATGGCTCGGATCGCACACTGTCATCCACGCCTTGCGTAGATGATAGGTGTTGTCGTCCAGCCGCTCCGTTTCGTCCGCTTCGAAATAAAGCGGATTGGGGCTGATGAAAAGCGTGGGCGCGGGCCGGCGTTGCATCGCAAACGTCGCGCGCACGTGATGAAAGGTTCCCTTTCCGGTGCGGAGTTCGTACCGCGCGTCGTCTGCCTCCACGTGCTGCGTCATGTAATCCAGCGCAACGTGCCCGCGCGCCACAGCCACTTCCGTCTCACTGTTGTATTCGACGTGATCCGCGTGAAGCCGCGCGTTTTCGTAAATCACGTCCACGTTGCCATCGCCGTAATAAATTTTTCCAGCCCACCGCTGCGTATCCGCCGCCAGCGAAGCTTCGCCGCCGCGTTTCGGGGGGACAAGCTGCGTTTTAGCGGTCGTTTGAGCGAATGCAATGCGCGGCGCCAGAAAAAACACCGGCGCTACAGCTGCAAGAAGGCCGAATCTGCACAGAGTTGGCAAGATTGTCGAGTTCGGCATCGGCGGGAGAGGCTCGAACAAACTCCTGAAAAGAAATTTGAGCCTAACACGCACACCGCGTGCCCGCAATCTGCCTCCGCATGTGAATCCGCGCCCGTTTCATGGGTTGCCTCATACGCACCATTCCACTCTCGCGCCCCGCATTTCCGCGCCAGCGCTCATGCTATGATTCTTCCCGTTCCGTCACTGGAACCCCCGCGGCGCAAAACACACCAGTGATACACATATGCCCGAAGTGTGGCGCCTTGCTGCTTGAGGACGCCGAGATTTGCTCCTTCTGCGATGCCTCGCTCGTTCCACACGGCGAGGTGCAGAAACCTATCGCCGTCGCCGCGGTTGCTGCGTCGAGTATCGCTTCCCGGCGCGGAATCTACGCGAGTATTGCGGTGGATACAACGACGCCCGAACCCGACTGGCGCCACGAAGTGGCTCGCCGCCTGGAGGATTACCGCGTCCGCCGCGGCATCCCGCGTCCTGACGATGTCCAGTCCGGCCTCCCCTTCCACGAAGAAATCCCGCTCGATGAAGATGAGGAAGTCTTGCGCGAACCGGAAGGGCGCCCGCGCACTCGTCCCGTGCAGCGGCAGCGCCAAGCCGAGCGCATGGAAATCTACATCCAGCCGGAACTCGATTTCGCGAATTCCCCCGACGATCGGGCGCACCCGCAAACCGCACTGGTTCCGGTGGCGAGTCTTTCCGCCCGCCGCTGGGCCGGGGCACTCGACGTATTTTTCCTCGCCCTCACGTGCGCGGCGTTTTTTGCACTGTTCCGCTCATTCCGTGGCGAAATCATGCTCGACAAAATTGATGCGGTCGTATGCGCTGCCGTGGCATTCCTTTTTTACGCGCTGTATTTCTTTCTGTTCACCACGCTCGCCGGAGCAACACCCGGCATGCAGCTTCGCGGCCTCACGATCGTTCGCCTCGACGGCAGCTTGCCCGACACGCGCCAACTCCTGTGGCGCAGCTTCGGATACATCGTTTCCGGCGCGACGTTGATGCTCGGGTTCCTCTGGGCATTGTGGGACGAAGATCATTTCACCTGGCAGGATCGCATCTCGCAAACCTACATCACCGCCGCCGAGCCCGTCGAAGACCACGGCTCGCTCAGCGTATCCACACCGCCGGGCCGCCGCTCTTTCGCACATCGCTAGCTGGATTAGGGAACTTTCCGAACCCCTCGCACGTAACCTCTACAGTCGGCAATAGTGCAACAGGAAGGAATCCCATGACGAATCTGCTCCGCGATGTGCGCTTCGGCGCGCGAATGTTTCGCAAGAATCCCTGGTTCACCTGCGCTGCGGTGATGGTGCTCGCGCTGGGTATCGGTGCCAACACGGCGATCTTCAGCCTCGTGGACGCATTCCTCCTCAAGCCGCTTGTTGTTCACAATCCCGCGGAACTCGTCGGCTGCTACAGCCGCGATACGCACAAGCCGGACTATCGCGGCTTCTCCTATCCCGACTACGCCGACCTCCGCAACAGCGGCAGCGCTTTCTCCAGCGTTCTTGCATACAACATGACGATGGTCGGCCTCTCCGAAGGCGAGACCACCCGGCGCGTGTTCGCCACCGTCGCCTCCGCCAATTATTTCACCACCTTCGGCGTGCCGCTCTTTCAGGGACGCCCGTTCACACTGGACGAAGAGCGCCCCGGCTCGGCGATCCCCGTCGTCATCGTGAGCTACTCCTACTGGAAGAAAACCGGCGCCGATCCCCAATTGCTCGGCAAAAGCGTGCGCATCAACAATCTCGCCTACACCATCGTAGGCATCGCTCCGGAAGGTTTTACTGGGACCACCGCCCTGATCAGCCCCGAGTTGTACATTCCGCTCGGCGTGTATGAAATGGCGATGAACGATTTTGAGGGCAGAGGCCACTCCCTTGCCGCGCGCACCACTCACGACCTGATTCTCGTCGGCCGTTTGCAGTCCGGCGTTTCGCAAAAATCCGCTGACGCGCTTCTCGCAACAGCCGCTTCTCAGCTCGCACGAGCCTACCCGGACGATGACAAAGACCAAACCTTCATCGTCGCAAACTTGCCGCGCATGAGCATTTCCACCCAGCCGCAGAACGATTCCGAGCTCACAATTCCCGCGGTATTGCTCCTTGCCGTCGCGGGTGTCGTCCTGCTCATCGCCTCCCTCAACGTAGCGAACATGATGCTCGCCCGCGGCACGACGCGTGGAAAAGAAATCGCCATCCGCTTGGCACTCGGCGGAAGCCGCTCAGATATTCTGCGCCAGCTTCTCATCGAAGGTTTTCTCCTCGCGCTGGCAGGCGGCACAGCCGGACTCGCCGTCGCCTACTGGAGCACCGGCGCGCTGGTGCGACAAATGTCGCGTCTGGCGCCGTTCGATCTCGCGTACTCCGCCGCGCCCGACGTCCGCGTGCTTCTCGCCACCATCGGTTTCTGCGCGCTCAGTACAATTCTTTTCGGCCTCGGCCCAGCCTGGAACATCTCCGGCTGGAACCTTTTCGCCGGCCTCAAAATCGGCAATCGCGCTGACCTGCAAACCACCGGCCGCCGCGGCGTTTTCTCGCGCCGCAATTTACTCGTCATGGGACAAATTTCTCTTTCGCTGATGTTGCTCAGCGCTGCGGGCCTTTTCATCCGCAGTTCTGTGCAAGCCTCGCGCGTCGAACCCGGCTTTCGCGTGTCGGGCGAATTGCTTGCAGAAGTGGACGGAAGCCTCGCTGGCTATAACGAGCCGCGCAACCGCGAGACGTACCGCGCCGTTATGGACCGCCTGCAAGCCATTCCCGGCGTCGATTCCGTCAGCCTTGCCGCCACCGTTCCATTCGGAATGATTTCGCTCGGCAAGACGGTTCAACGCTCCGGCGACGCTCCGTCATCGACAACTGGTTCCGGAAACACCGCACACGAAGTCTCGTGCCAATACAATATTGTCAGCGGCGAGTACTTCAAGACGATGGGGATTCCGTTGCAGCGCGGCCGCGTGTTTTCCGCGCAAGACACAGCGACCACCACTCACCCCGTCGCCATTCTCGATCAAGTCGCCGCCGATAAGCTGTGGCCGGGTGGCGATGCGGTGGGCAAAAACGTCCGTCTGATCGCTGATGGCGGTGGCAGCCAGCCGCCCATTGATGCCGAAGTCGTCGGCGTCACTTCCCATGTGCAGGAGAACGTTTTCGGAACGCGCTGGGAGCCTCACGTCTATGTCCCGTTCGGCCAGGCTTATCAGTCAGACATGAACATCCACATGCGTACCACCGTGCAGGATCCGCAGTCCGAAGCTCGCTTGCTCGAAACCGTGCGCACAGAAATCCGCGCCGTGGATCCGCACCTTCCTCTGCTCACGCTCCAGACGATGCGTATCCACATGGACAGCAGCTTCGACCTATGGGTCGTCCGCATGGGCGCAAACATGTTCGTAATTTTCGGAGGAGTTGCACTGCTGCTTGCGGCCATCGGTTTGTACGGCGTGCGAGCTTACACGGTCGCGATGCGGACACGCGAAATCGGCATCCGCATGGCTCTCGGCGCGCGCGCTTCAGACGCTCTGCGCATGATGCTCGGCGAAGGGATGACTCTGTTCGCAATCGGCGGCGCGCTCGGCCTCGTGCTTTCGCTCGCTGTAGGAAAACTTCTCTCCACGCTTCTCTACAGCGTGAGCAGCTTCGACCCGTTAGTCCTTTTCGGCGCGCCTCTCCTGCTTGCGACCGTCTCTCTCGTCGCCTGCTACATTCCCGCGCGCCGCGCCGCCCGCCTCGACCCCATGGTGGCCCTCCGCGACGAATAGAATCTGCATTCGACATTGTAGCGCCGCGGCCTTCAGCGCGGCAGTCGTTGCTTCGTTTCCGTTCCCCGGAACTCCCGCGCAGCACAGCGAATATCTCCCGATGCTCCATAATCCAGGACTTATCCGTTTCAGTCCCCCAAAGGTGGTGGTATAACACCTCGTGTGTAAGCATGTCGGATCCGCAACGGGAGCTTAAGAATGGCGGGGTCGGAATCCATACCGGTGACGTTGGGAGCTGATGTCCCAAGTCCTGCCTCGACCGTCCCAGTCGCAACGGTTACCCCGCGGCACTCTGCACTCGTCCGCATCACTCACTGGATCACCACACTGTGCTTT
>Ga0265338_10006625_pt1 | contig 14668 bp, 17 predicted proteins | sample 42126metaG_FD_193579 | JGI IMG/M metagenome (GOLD analysis project Ga0265338, IMG submission 193579) | Rhizosphere microbial communities from Carex aquatilis grown in University of Washington, Seatle, WA, United States - 4-21-26 metaG | ecosystem: Host-associated > Plants > Roots > Rhizosphere... | reverse complement strand
GCCGGTCTTGACGCTGTCCCACGTGGACTCGGTGGCGTTTTTAGCGTCGTCCAATTGTTTGTTCAACTGGGCCGTCTGGTCGCGCAGCGCCTGGAGTTTGGGTTTGGCCTCAGCCTTGACCGCGTCGCTGGAACTGTCGATTTTGGTGGAGAGCTGGTCCAAATCCTTGTTGAGGGCGTCCAACTGGACTTGCATGGCTTTAACGAACTCATCCTTCTGCGCGAAGGTATAGTCCTTCATGTCCTGCGCGGCCTGTTTGGTTTCGGTTTGGACATTTTCAATCTGCTGCGACGTGCTTTCCTGCTTGCCGCATCCCACGGCGAAAGCAGCGATGGAAAGGACGGTAATGGCCAGTGTTTTGTTTTTCATAATGGTGATTTCTGTTGTCTGTTAATTTATTTTGCAGTTGCGACTGCTAATTTGGCAAAGCTACGTTACCGGGTGGTTTTTCGCCATGGGGTGTAACCCTACCGAGCAGTAGGGAAGGCGCTCCCCGAAAAACTGACGCGGCTGGCGGTAGATTTTGGAAAGAAAAAACGCCGGCGGACTTCCCGCCGGTGTTGCAGTGGAGACCACACTTAAAAGGCGAAGCGCATGCCGAGCCGGGCGACGCCATAATATCTGGCTTCGTCGGGCAGCACGCCGCGGGCGTCAATGAATACGCCAACATGCGGATTGAAGCGATATTCGATGCCGCCGCCAGCCTGGGCGAACCACTCTTTTAGCGCATCGAAATGGCGACCGCCACCGCCAAAGACATAGGGAGCGAATCCGCATTGGCCCAGCGGGAGACGCAGCGTCAAGTTGGCCGAGGCGCTGTCTACAAAGGTTCCGCTGGTATTTTCAGAATAAGCCTCGGCGCCAAGGCCGATATTCCGGGTGAAGAAGTAATTGATCCCCGCTCCGGCACCCAGCCGGGCGTTGTGCCTGATCCTCGCGTTGGAAAGGTGATCAATGGTGTATTTCCCCACAGAAGCAGTCCCAAACCCGTCCAAGGACAGTTCGTTGGCTCGATAAAGATCGCCCGGGTTGTTATTCATGGTGTCCTGACCCAAGACCGACACTGCGGCCAGCATCAGGATGGCTCCTCCGACAATCATTGTGTTTTTCATAAGTTTGTTTTGCGTTTTTGGTTTTAACATTGGCGCAATGCTACGGTATGCGTCGGCTCTTCTTCATGGGGTGTAACCCTACCCTGAAATTGAGGCGGTATTGCACGCCGGGCGCTGCGGCCCGCGCTATTCAGGTTGAGTCCTGATCTGGTTCGTCGCCGATGATTTTATTTGCGACAGCAACAGCGCGAACACTTCGTGGTAGAAGTTCTCCATGTCCTTGCCCACGCCTGCCAGCGCCACGGGCGCGATCAGGTTGCGGCTCGTTTTCTCCGGCAACTTTCGCCAGGTGCCAGGCATAGCTTAACGCCTCGGCCTGGGTCAAAAGCAGGGTCAACTCAAAGGTGTCGCCGGTCTGGCCCATCAATTCCGTCTGCTTGGTGGACGCAATCGCATCGCGCGTGGCCAACTCGCCCGGCGGCAGCCGGATGTCGTCCAGACGGATGGACGGATCGTCCTTGGCAAATTCCTCCAACAGCCTGGCTCCAGTTCCGGAAGCAGTGGCAATACGCTTCACCAGATTTTTAACATCGGTGTGTTCGGGTTTGATGAATCGCAACATGCTGACATCCTTTTCATCGTCCAGAAGTTGATGAAGCAAACTATAGCAGTTGTTTCGCATCGAAGCACTGCTCACGGACGGGGACCCGGCCTTTGGCGATTGACAGCCCACCAGAAGGCAGGCGGCCGATAACACCACCGCCAGCAGCGGGAGGATGATTTTCGTATTCACAAAAGTGTCTTGATTTGAAATCAAATTGGCTCTGGCACGCGTTGTCAGGTGTCGCGTTTTAACACGAGCGGTGACGGTTGTCCCCACTGGCCGGTGAATACAAACTTACCCAAGGGCCTTCGCTGTCGGGGCGCCATGTCGCGCTCTTTCAGAGCATCTGCCAGTTTGGCCGGGTCGGCTTTGTATCCGATGGCCATGGCTGTCCACGCCTCAAAATGCTCCGGAATCTGGTAAACCTCCCGCGCCTTGTCGGGGAGTATGCCGATCATTTGATGGACAGAAAGGCCTCGTGCCGTCGCCTCCACCGACAGATTCCCAGCGGCCAGACCCAGGTCGTGAACGGCGGCCCGATTGTCCTGTTTGTTTTTTGCAAATTGCAAACTGACAACGCCCAAGACAAGGACGGGTGCGGCCTTGGCCCACGCCTGGTTTGCTTCCACGAGACAGGAGAGGAGCCGTCCGAACTCCAGGGAGTTTTCCCGGGTTGCAACCAGATAGTTCCAGGGCTGTTCATTGTAAGAGGACGCCGCCCAGCGAGCCGCCTCGAACAGTGAACGGAGGTCGGCCTCCGACACCGAACGGTCTTCGAAGCCATAGGGGCTCCACCGCTCCGCGAGGAGCTTTAGGATGGGATGGTCGGTCGCTGCTTTCTTTATATTCATAATCGCTATCTAAAATTTCCGCGTTGCCCGGGACATCATGGTTTTGGCTTGGAATCTACGTTGGCCACGACACTAATAGTCTGGCGTAGACCTCATCGCATTGTCGGGCAAGGGCGAAATCCTTTTCGGTGATTCCCCCTTTATCATGCGTTGTCAACGTCAACATCACCTTGTCAAAACGGATGTCAATATCCGGATGGTGATTGATTTTTTCAGCTTGCTTGGCGATTCGGCGCACAAAGGCTATGCCTAACATGAAGCTTTCAAACTGAAAGGTGCGGCAAATGGTTTGCCCGCGTTTCAACCAATCCGGAACGGCCTTCAAGCAAACGTTGATTTCTTTGGTGATTAAGGCTGGCACAATTTTAAATTATTTCTGGGTCCTCCCGGAACTGCTCGTCGGCGTCGCGGGCGAGTTTGTTGGCGGCGGCCCAGACCCGTGCTTCCGAGGCTTTCGTGCCAACACCCTTTTCCTCCCGACCGGCTTCATTTTGTTCTGCCCGCCGGTTCCGTTTGTCCGTGTGGCTGGATTTGCTGTTTTGAGGCATGGCTGTGCTTCACTCGGTTGCGACTATTTTTTGCCGGCCGGCTTTTTTGCGGGAGGCACGTTGATGTCCAGCGCGGCGCTCAAATCAATTTCATGTTCCTGCTCCTGCACGATGATCGCGCGCAAGGTCTCGCTTAACGCAAATTCACCCATGGCCTCGGCCTGCCGGATGCGCTCGCGATATCGCCCCACCGTTGTCCGTTCGTTTTCCAAATCCGCGCGTAGCATGGCGACCGGGTCGTTTGTTGTTTTAACCGGTTTGGGCGTCACGCCTGGCATGCCGCCCAGATAATCAATCTGTTTGGCAATTTTTATGGCATGCGCCAGCTCTTCCCCGGCATGCGCTTCCAATTCCCGCGCAATGTCCGTGTAGGCGGCGCCCTTCAGCACCTGGCTATACACAGTGTAGGCAATGATCGCCTGATATTCCCCGGCCAGATCCTCGTTCAACAACTGGATCATCTGTTCACGGGTGATGTTCAATCCTGCTATCGTTTGTTCTTTAGTCATAATGTTCATAAAATTAATCTGCAGTTCTTTGACCGGTGGCGTTCAGTCTTTCACGGCAAAGCCGACTTTGATGGTCACCTGCCAGTGATGCACCCTGCCCTTTTCGATGTTGCCACGCGTTTCGACCACCTGAAACCAGCACAGGTTCTTGATGGTTTTGTGCGCCCGCTTGATGGCCTTGTCCACCGCGTCCTCAATGGAAGTGGCAGAGGTGCCGGTGAGTTCGATGAGTTTGTAGACGGGGTCTTTCATATTCGGTTTCTGGGTGTCGGCAAAGGGCCATAAAGGATCAAATCACATGAAGCAACGTGGGCGGGGCAGGCTTCGGCTGATGCTCGGGTCCTATCGGCATGGGCTGGGTCGGCACGGGTTGTGACGGGACAGGTTGGGCCGGAACAACAGGCGGGGTCGGCACAGGTTGGTCGGGCACGACAGGTTGGACCGGCACTGGTTGAGTCGGCTGAGGTTCGGGCCCTATCGGCATCGGTTGGGTCGGCACGGGTTGGGCCGGAACAACGGGCTGAACCGGCACGGGTTGATCCGGCACGACCGGCTGAGCCGGGACGGGTTGAATCGGCATAGGTTCAGGCCCGATGGGTTTGGCCTGGCTCGGCATGGGTTGTGACGGGGCATGTTGAATCGGTTGCACAGAAGGTTGTCCCGGTTTAATGGTTTGTCCCGAAGCGTTCAAAACGGCGATCATGCTCATGACCGTCAGAGACAGCAGTATCCGCATTTTTATGTTTTTCATTTTTTCCGTTTGGTTATTTGTTTTTAGTCGCCGCCACATGACGGCAAAAGTGGTCTCCAGCCCTTGTGCCGGCTCTGCCGGCTAATCCACCATCAGCTTGACGCAAGTGTCGCCGCGCAGGGCTTTGGAATACGGGCAGGTCTTGTGCGCCTCGTCCATGATGCGTTGAGCCTGGGCGCGATCGGTTCCAGGGAGTTGCGCATGCAGCTCCACCGCCAGGCGGTAGCCGCCCTGGTCATCCTCAATCAAACTCACCAGCGCCCGCACTGTGGAATCATTGACCGGTGTGCCGAGCTTTTTGGCGGCGTTGACCAGGGCGCCGTGGTAACAGGCGGAATACGCGCCCGCAAACAACAGTTCGGGGTTGGGGCCGCGTTTCTCGATGCCTTTCTGCAATGGATTTCCCAATGTGACATCCAGCAGCCCGTCTGGATTCCGAATGGTCCCCGAACGTCCTCCTTTGGAAATCGCTTCCGATGTGAACAAGGTTTTCATAATGGCTTTGAGTGTCCGGCCGCGTGGCCGGGTGAAGTCTTCGGCGAGGCGGCCCAACGGTTCAGTGGTTAACGGAGCAATAGAACCACAATGACGATGACGAGAAGGAGGCCGACTCCGCCTACGCCAATATAAAGGGCACTGGCAAGAACCGGTGTGAATAAGAGATGCATAGTTTGTCTTTCGTTTTTGATGGCAATTCATTTGCCATCACTTTCTGGAGTGACGCTACGCGACGGGCCAGGCTTTAGCCATGGGGTGTAACCCTACCGAACGTTAGGATGGCGCTGACCGAAAAACTGATCAGACGGTGGAAGATTTGAAAAATTAAACAACTCCGTGACGCTGTAGCTACGGCACACGGACCAAAGTTTCAGCCCCGTGCGATTGATTCAACCTTTACCGGTGAACCATTGACTTCGGCAACAACCTTAACCGCGCCAAAGCTTCAGTCGCCGGCGGGACCGTCCCGCCAAGACGTGGCAACAGGCTTGCCCAGGCGGGACTCCAACAGCCTCGCGACCCTCTGACGGCATTCCTCCCGATGCTGGTCCAGCTTCTTGCGATAGACCATCCCGAGGCCCGCAAAAGCCAGGAGGCTGATCAGCGCGCCCAGACCCACGGCGAAGATGAGATTCACAACGAATTGCGGCGCGTTATAGGGAAAGTTGTCCACCAAAACCGTTCCATAGCCAAGACCAATCACAATCAGCGCAATCAATATGGCCATCAGCCACGCCGCGCGCCGCACACAACGGGCGTCGCGTTGAACCCGGGCAATCCCTTCCTCCAGTTCCTGGCGCCCGGCGCCTTCTTCATAAAGAATGCACTGCCGCAGAAAATCAGTATGTATTTGGTGCTCGCTCATCATCGTTCAAGCAACGCCGGTCGCGCCGTTGCATTCTGGCTTTTCCACTGGCTACCGGGCCATGCTACGCCATCGCACAACCCCTCGCCATAGGGTGTAACCCTACCGTGCGTCATGGGCGACACTCTCTGAAAATCCCACAAGTCACAGCCCCAGCACCCGGCACGTCTTGCGAAAGTGGTAGCCGTAAATGGAGAGAGCGACGGCCAGGGAAAAATGGGAGGGGCGGCGGAAGAAAGTCCAGATCAGCAAGCCCCAGTATTGAAAACGTTCGCGGCCAAAAATGCCGAGACGGACATTGGCCTGAAGAAACGCCATGAAATAGCGCCAGTTCAAGGAGCCGGCGATTTTCGGCGGCGCATACTCGCGCAGAAATGTGCGGATCCGCCGGTAATAAGGTCCGGGCGCATAAATGTGTCCCATCAGGTTCCGGTAACCCTCGCGCAACGTCTCCCAGTTCATCCGCGGAATGAAGTTGGTGGTCCCGTCCAGGTTGTTGCCGGTGGTCTGGCCGGTCAGGCGGCCCTGCACTTTCAGCCGCTGGTGAAGCTTCGTGCCGGGGATGGCTTGCAGCAGGCCGACCATCGCCGTGACGATGCCGCTTTGCTGGATGAACTCAATCTGCCGCGCAAAAATCGCGGGCGTGTCGCTGTCGAACCCGACAATGAACCCGCCCTGCACCTCCAAGCCCGCGCGCTGGATGCGTTTCACGTCGGCGACCAGGTCGCGCTTCTGGTTCTGGCGCTTGTTGCACTCGGCCAGGCCCGCTGCCTCCGGCGTCTCGATGCCGACAAACACCTGGTTGAACCCCGCCTCGACCATCATCCGCATCAACTCCGCGTCGTCGGCCAGATTGATGGACGCCTCGGTGTAAAACACCATGCCGCGCCGGCCGTTCCGCCAGCGGATCAACGCCGGCAGCAACTCCTCCTTGAGCGCGCGTTTGTTGCCGATGAAGTTGTCGTCCACAAAAAAGACCGGCCCGCGCCAGCCGTGCCGGCGGAGGCCGTCCAGCTCGGCGATCACCTGCGTCGTCGTCTTGGTGCGGGGCCGGTGTCCAAACATCGCGGTGATGTTGCAGAACTCGCAGTCAAACGGGCAGCCGCGCGAGAATTGCACGCTCATCGAGGCATAACGCCGCAAGTCCGCCAGCTCCCACAACGGCGCCAGCGTCCCGCGGATGTCCGGAAATTCCGACGACGCGTAGACGCGCCGCGCCGCGCCGCGCCCGAAGTCGCGCAAAAACTCTGGGAGGGTCACCTCCGCCTCATTCAGCACAAAATGGTCAACTTCGGGAAACTGTTCGTGGCCCAGCGTGAACAGCGGCCCGCCCGCGACGATCGTCTTGCCTGCGGCGCGGCAGCGCGCGACCAGCTCATGCGCCGAATCCTGTTGCGCGATCATCCCGCTGATGAACACCACATCAGCCCAGGCCAGATCTTTTTCGCGCAGCTTCCGCACGTTGACATCGACGACCCGCTTCGCCCAATCGGCCGGCAGCATGGCGGCCACGGTCAATAGGCCGAGCGGCGGCAACGCGGCCTTCTTCCGGATGAATTTCAACGCGTGTTTGAAACTCCAGAACGTGTCCGGGAATTCCGGGTATAGCAGCAAGACCTTCATGCAATTCATTCCCAATCTTGCTCCAAAACCGCCTGCGCGCCATAAGGTGTTCACCCCATATACAGATTGAAACAAATATCGGATGTTTGCTTCGAATTGGCGGCTCGCCGTTGGGAGATCAAACATCCCGGTGAGTCCCGCCAAAGCTGGTATGACAACATGAAACAAAAATTTACCGGGTTGTCACAACGATATGTGGTGGCGTTGCGAAAACATCTGAAGGCAGGGCCGCGTTCAAGTTTGCAACCGGCGTTGGGACTGGGACGCCGGGCGGTGACCCTCGGGCTGGAGACGCTGGAGCTGGCCCGGATTCACGAGCGGGCAATCATCACATTGGAAGCAGCCAGCGGCAAGGACGGGATTCAAAAGCGTGCGGAGATTTTTTTCACCGAGGCCATCATTCCGATTGTGGAGACGCACCGCGCCGCGCGGCAGAGCAAGATTCAACTGAACCGGCTGAACGAAAAGCTGGGCCGACGCACGGTGGAACTGGCCGCCACGAACCGCCTGTTGCAGCGCGGCATCGTCCGCCGCAAGAGCGTGGAAGCCGCACTCAAGATCAGCGGGGAACACTACACCAAACTGTTGAAGGATTCCCTGCAATTGCAGGAAGGTCTGAGGCAACTGACACACCAGGTGCTGGCGGCGCAGGAGGATGAACGCAAGAAAATCAGCCGGGAGCTTCAGGATGAAATCGCTCAGACCTTGCTGGGCATCAACGTCCGGCTGCTCACTTTGAAACAGGAGGCCAGGACCAACACCAAGGGCCTCAAGAATGAAATCGCCAGCACGCAACGGCTGGTGCTAAAATCGGCCAGGTCCGTGCGGCGGGTTGCCAATGAACTCGGCCTCCATCGGCAGGCTTAATGCGGACCGTCATGATATATTTAAACGCGTTGTTCGCATGACGATAAAGACGAAATCACAACCGGAACGCCGGTCCGCAAAGACCGACGGCCGGCTCAAAAGCGCAGCTTCGCTTCGTGCGAGCGAAATCCGCTACCGCCGTCTCTTTGAAACAGCGCACGATGGCGTCCTCCTCCTCAACCCCGGCACACGCAAAATCACCGATGCCAATCCATTCATGACGAAGATGCTGGGCTACAAGCGCAGCCAGTTGGTCGGGAAGGAGCTGTTCGAGATCGGCCTGCTCAAGGATGAAGTCGCGAGCAAGGAAATGTTCCGGAAACTCAAACGGAAACACGAGGTCCGCTACGAAGATTTGCCGCTCGAAAGCCAGCGCGGGCGGCACCAGGAAGTCGAGGTGGTGGCCAACCTTTACCAGGAAGATGGCCACCCCGTCATTCAATGCAACATTCGCGACATCACCCAGCGCAAGCAGGTGGAAATTGCCTTAAGCCGGCTGGCGGCAATTGTCGAATTTTCGGATGACGCCATCATCAGCAAGGACACGAACGGCATCATCACAAGTTGGAACAACGGCGCGAAACGAATATTCGGTTATTCCGCCCGCGAGATGGTCGGGACTTCCATATTGCGGCTGATTCCTTCTGACCGGCGTGATGAGGAGAAACAAATTTTAGCGAAGATCAAGCGTGGGGAATGCATGCGGCACTTTGACACGGTGAGGCGAACCAAGGACGGGCGGTTGATCAATGTCTCGGTCACGGTCTCACCGATCAAGGATGCCGCCGGCAAGATCGTCGGTGTGTCGAAGGTGGCGCGCGACATCAGCGAACGCAAACAGGCAGCGGCGGCGCAAAACCGTGTGGAGGTTCTGGGCGTCTCGAACCTGAAGTTGAGGCGGGAAATTGTCCGGAGGGAAAGGGTGGAAGCATCCCTCAAGAAGAGCGAGCAACACCAACGCCGGATGTTGGCGCATTCGCGCCACATGCAGGAGCAGTTGCGCCAATTGTCCCGCCAAATTCTTCTTACCCAGGAGGATGAACGCCGGGAAATCAGCCGCGAACTTCACGATGTCATCGCCCAGACGCTGACCGGCATCAACGTCCGGCTGGCAGCCCTGGCCAGGGAGGCCGCGACCAACACTAAGGGCCTTGACCGAAATATCGCCCGCACACAGCGGCTGGTGGAAAAATCCGTGGACATTGTGCACCAATTCGCCCGCGAATTGCGTCCGGCGGTGCTGGACGACTTGGGACTGATACCCGCCCTGCATTCTTTTGTGAAAATCTTTTCCAAGCGGACGCGCATCCTCGTTCACTTGAAGGCCTTTGCGAAAGTGGAACAAATGGACATCGCCAAGCGGACGGTTCTTTTCCGCGTCGCGCAGGAGGCGCTCACCAATGTCGCGCGCCATGCGCAGGCCAGCCGAGTGGAAGTGAGCATCCAAAAACTGCCGGGTTCCGTCTGCATGAAAATAAAGGACGACGGCAAATCCTTCCAGGTGGACCGTGTATTGCACGGGAAGGGAAGCAAGCGACTGGGACTGCTCGGCATGAGGGAACGATTGGAGATGGTCGGGGGCCATTTTGGTGTCGAGTCCGTCCAAGGCCAAGGCACCACCGTCATTGCCCAACTTCCGAACGGTAAGGGCCGCGCGGGGGGGGGGCGCTGATGGGGTCCTCTGAAACCAAAACTTGAATTTTTATGAAACAAATCACCGTTCTGCTGGCGCTTCTCGCAGCCGCCTGTAATGTCGCCCTCGCAGCACCCGGTTCGACCGGCCCTGCTGTGGGCAATCGTGTTCTCATGATTGATTCCAGTTCCATGCCGGTTGCCGCGGGCAAAGCCACCTTGACCATCGGCGTGCTCCAGCGCGCCGAAGGCGTTTACTCGGGCGATTACAAGATCAACGTGTTTCCCTACTTCTTAAAAAACGAAAAGGGCAAGCTGGCCATCAGTGTTTCGGATGAGTCGCTGTCTGAGGTCGGCCAGGGCAAAGTCGTGACGATCACCGGAACTGCCACCACCAGCGGCAAAAGCGGCAAGTGCCGGCCAATCGCGGCCATCGCCACGCCGGTTAATATGGATCACGGAACGCTCAAACTGTGGTTCACGGCGGGCAGCCGGAAAATGATCTTCGCGCCAGCCTATCACTTTGCGGCGAGTGGTGCGACATTGGTTGTAGCGCGGGCAACTGAAATCAAACCTTGAATTATTTATGAAACAAATCACCGTTCTACTGGCCGAAGACCATACCATTGTGCGCGAAGGATTTCGCAAGATGCTCGAGATGGAAGACGATATCGAGGTGGTCGGCGAGGCACAGGACGGCCGCCAGGCGGTCGCCATGGTCAAGAACCTTCGTCCCGATGTGGTCTTGATGGACATCGCCATGCCCCAGCTCAATGGTTTGGAGGCCACACGCCAGGTGCTCAAGACCGTCCCCGCCACCAAGGTGCTCATGCTTTCCGCGCACAGCGATGACGCGTATGTGAAGAATGCCACCGAGTCCGGCGCGGTGGGATTTCTACTCAAACAAACCTCCGCCCACGACGTGTGCCGGGCGATCCGGGAAGTCCAGAAAGGGAAAAAGTTTTTCAGCCCCTCCATTTCGCGGCGCCAGGACCGCATCAATCCGCTGACGCCCGACCGCTCGGGGGCGTTAAAAAAGAAATCTGTCCAGTTGACTTCGCGAGAGATGGAAATCCTCCAGTTGATTGCCGAAGGCAAGGCCAACAAGGAGACCGCGGCGGAACTCGGCATCGGCATGAAGACCGTCGAGAAGCATCGCGAGCATCTCATGCAGAAGCTCGACATCCACGACACCGCCGGACTCACCCGCTATGCCATCAGTGCGGGCATCATCGAGAACAGCGTGCAGTTGACCATTGTCTAGGGTTGCGGCTGGAAACGATGGACGGGCTGCATCGCCTTTCCTTTTCTTGCAATCAAATCCGGCATGGGGAAAACACCCCATGGAAGGCGCGATGTTTTCTCCTTATGGTCGCACCATGAAAAACAAAATATTTTTGGATCATGAAGCGCTGGGCCGCACACGATTTCAATGCAGAACAAATCCCCGCCAGCGCATTCTCGTGGTGGAGGACGATGATGACGTCCGCCGGTTCAATTTCGAGGTATTGATTCGCTCCGGCTACAATGTGGATGCCGCCGAGGATGGCGCCGCCGGCTGGGATGCGCTTCAACTCGAGGACTATCATCTGCTCATCACCGACAACGACATGCCGAAAGTATCGGGCGTTGACCTGGTCAAGAAACTCCATTCCGCCCACAAACTCGTGCCGGTCATCATGGCCGCGGGAACATCACCGCAGGAAGAATTGAACCGGCATCCGTGGCTGCAAATTGAAGCCATGCTGCTCAAGCCCTATACCATCGAGCAACTGCTGGCCACGGTGGACAATGTCCTGCGCGTGGCCGACGGCGTCGGCCCGCTGCCAGACTGGAAAAGCCGGCCATCGCCCAATGTTTTGCGTTATAATAATTTCGCTCCGCAGTTGAGTGTTTGATTGACAGTCGTCTGGCGGCTCACGGTGGTTTTTGATTCGCGCCGATGTTTTTGACCGGCGGCATCGTTTATTATGAGTGAAAATAGCCTCGCCTTCTGGATGACCTTGACGGGAACCGTTTGCTGGGGGGTCTGCTTCTGGTGGATGCGCCGGCTTTCAACCAAACAGAATGTCCTTTTGGACCAGCTTCGCGAGCAGGGCAAACGCATCGAAAAGTTGTCCCGGATTGAGCATGACCTCATCAAGGAAGTGCATCCGCAGGTCGGCGAAATCAAGGAAGGGATGGAAGAGATGATCGCGGTGGTGAAGGAAAACACCCATCCTCCGGCATCCGAAAAGAAGAGGCATTAGTCCGCCGGCAGGGTCATCGGAGGCGGATATGTGAAATTTTCCCTACCACCGGGGACATTTTCGAGTATCCTGCGCCCAGTCGTTTTATGGCCGTCGCTTTACAATTCGTCCTGAACGGCCGGTTTGTCAGGGTTGAAAATTGTTCTCCCAACACGACGCTGCTGGAATTTTTACGCAGCAACGGGCTGACCGGCTCGAAGGAAGGCTGCGCCGAGGGCGATTGCGGCGCGTGTTCCGTCGCCATCGTCGAGCGCGATGCGGACGGCAAGCCGGTTTATCGCGCGGTGAACAGTTGCCTCATGCCGGTCTGCCTGCTCGCCGGGCGCGAGATAATTTCCGTCGAAGGCATCGGCTGCTCCACAAATATGCATCCGGTGCAGCGCACCATGGTCGAGGGTCACGGCTCGCAATGCGGCTACTGCACGCCCGGCTTCATCTGCTCAATGTTCGAGGGCTTCTATCGCAATGACCTCCTCACGCACGACGATCTCGACGACCAACTCTCCGGCAATCTTTGCCGCTGCACCGGCTACCGGCCCATTCGCGATGCGGCCATCGAAGCGTTCGCCGAACGCCATGCGAAAAACGGCGAAGATATCTTTGCAAAGCGGTTGAAAAAGTCCGGCGCCAAACCCGGCGCGGCGGAATACGAATTCGCCGGTGAAAAATTCTTCCGTCCGACTTCGCTTGCCAAACTGCTCCGGCTGAAAAAGGGAAATCCCGAAGCCCGCCTCATCGCCGGCGCGACGGAACTCGGTCTCGACATCACCAAGCGCTACAAAAAATTCCCGACGCTCATTTCCGTCGAGGCCGTGCCGGAGTTGAAGGTAATCAAATCCACTAAAACCAAATGGCACGTCGGCGCGGCGGTCACACTGACGGTAATTGAGGACAAGCTCGGCGAAGAGTTTCCCACGCTCGGCGACATGCTGCGCGTGTTCGGTTCGCGGCAAATTCGCAACCGCGCCACAATGGGCGGCAACCTCGTCACCGCCTCGCCCATCGGCGACAGCGCGCCAGTGCTGCTGGCGCTGGACGCGAAAGTCGTGCTCGTGTCGGCAAAGGGTGAACGCACCTTGCCGATTGACCAATTCTTCGTCGCCTACCGCAAGACCGCGCTCCGGGCGGGTGAGGTTTTGAAAACCATCATCGTGCCGCGCGGCATTTCAAAACCGGGGCTCACGCGCAAATGCTCGTGGTTCAAGGTGTCGAAACGGCGCGAGATGGACATCAGCACGGTGGCGGCCTGCTTCACGGTGGATTTGGACAAGCAGAACGTCGTGCGCCACGCGCGCCTGGCTTACGGCGGCGTTGCGGCGATGCCTTCACGCGCGAAGAAATCCGAGTCGGCGCTGCTCGGAAAAGTTTGGAGCAAGGAAACCATTGAAAACGTGCTGCCGATTTTGCGGGCAGAGTTCACGCCGATTTCCGACGTGCGCGGCTCGGCGGAATATCGCAGCGAATTGGTCACCAGCTTGCTGGAAAAATTCTTTTACTCTGTAGGAGACGAGGTAACGAGTCTCAAATTGGAAAAGCAAAGTCAGAGACTCCTCACATCGTCTCCTACAAGACCGCCGCCGCACGAAAGCGGCCACAAACACGTCACCGGCGAGGCGATCTACACGGATGATTTTGGAGCGCGGAAAAATATGCTCGAAGTCTGGCCGGTATGCGCGCCGCACGCGCGGGCAAAAATCCTCAAGCGCGACGCTTCGGCGGCGAAGGAGATGCCGGGAATCGCCGCCGTTTTGCTCGCGGAAGATGTGCCGGGGCTGAACGACGTTGGCGCGGTGCGGCGCGACGAAATACTGCTGGCGGACAAAGAGGTCTATTATCATGGCCAGATTGTCGCGCTGGTTGTCGGCGAAACACAGGAAGCCTGTCGCAACGCCGCGGCAAAAATTATCGTCGAATACGAGTCGCTCGTGCCGATTCTAAAAATCGAGGACGCCATCGCGAAAAACAGCTTTCACACGGAGCCGAATTTCATCCGGCGCGGCGATGTTCAATCGGCCTTGAAAAGTTCTCCCGAGGTGCTCGACGGCGAATTTTATATGGCCGGGCAGGAGCATTTTTATCTGGAAATGCAAGCAGCGTGCGCGGAGCAAGGCGAGGACGGCTCGATGTTTGTGATGTCCTCCACGCAGCATCCGTCCGAGGTGCAGCACATCGTCGCGCATCTGCTCGACGTGCCGGTGAATCACGTCGTCGTGCAAAGCCCGCGCATGGGCGGCGGCTTCGGCGGCAAGGAAACGCAGGCGGCAACCTTTGCCGCGCTGTCGGCGCTGGCGGCGGCAAAAACAAAACGGCCCGTGCGCGTGCGCGTGAACCGCGATCTCGACATGATGATCACCGGCAAGCGTCATCCGTTTCTGGCGAAGTTCAAGGTCGGCTACAATCCGGATGGCGATTTGCTCGCGGCAAAAATCGAACTCATTTCCAATGGCGGCTGGTCGCTCGATTTGTCCATGCCGGTGACCGACCGCGCGGTGTTTCATCTGGACAATTCCTACTACATTCCGGCGGTTGAATTTTCAGGGCAAGTTGCAAAAACAAATCTCGCGTCGAACACGGCGTTTCGCGGGTTCGGCGGGCCGCAGGGAATGTTGGTCATCGAGG
>Ga0265338_10006623_pt1 | contig 14670 bp, 13 predicted proteins | sample 42126metaG_FD_193579 | JGI IMG/M metagenome (GOLD analysis project Ga0265338, IMG submission 193579) | Rhizosphere microbial communities from Carex aquatilis grown in University of Washington, Seatle, WA, United States - 4-21-26 metaG | ecosystem: Host-associated > Plants > Roots > Rhizosphere... | reverse complement strand
GCGAGTCCCGCGGCGATGCTGTACCTGGTCGCCGACACGGAGCAGGAGCTGACGCGGATGCCAGTGCGCTTCGCGCGGATGTCGGATGCGGAGGAGATCCGCATCGGCGACGAACTCGCGACCATGTATACAGGACAGACTAGCGACAGTGAGAAGAATGTCGAGACGCTCGCCGTGGAGCGCTATCTAAGCAAGGTGGGCGGGCCGTTGGCGAGCCACGCACAGCGCAGGCTGCCGTATCGCTTTCACTACATTCCCGATGCTCCCATGATCAACGCGTTCGCTTTGCCGGGTGGGCACGTCTATGTGGGCGGAGGGCTGCTCGCGTTGATGGACAGCGAAGACGAGCTGGCGGCTGTGCTCGGACATGAGATCGAGCATATCGATCACTATCACTGCGCGGAGCGTGCTCAGCAGGAACAGGCGTTGCGGCGGGTTCCCTTGGGAGGGCTGGTCGCGATTCCTATTTTTGTGTTTGAGGCGGGGTATAGCAAGGATCAGGAACTGGAGGCGGACCGCGAAGGCACGCGCCTTGCCGTAGAGACGGGATACTCGGCCAACGGTGCGATTCGCATGTTTGAGGCGTTTGACCGGCTTTACCAGCAGTATCGCCAGAGAGAGCAGGCGCGGGCGAAGACACCCCAGGACGAGGTGTCGCAGGTGGCGCTCGAAACGCTGGAAGGATATTTCCGTTCGCATCCGCTGCCGTCGGAGCGCATTGCGCAGGTGCAGAAGATGATCGCCAGCGAGGGCTGGACGGCGCGGCCGGAGCGGGATCTGGCGGTGGCTTACATTTTCTGGACGGCGCGTGCGCAGGAAGCGCTGAGTGCTAGGAAATATCAGCAGGCGGAACAACTCGCGGCGCGTTCGCTGAAGATGCAACCGGCGCAGCCCAACGCGCAGGAGGTGCTGGCCCGTGCGCAATTTGCGCAGGCGGAGTTCGCAGAAGCTGCCAACACGTACCGCAAAGTGATTGGAGAGAATGCTGCGAACGTCCCGTTAGTCGAAAGCTTGGCGATGGCCTTGGCCGCCGCCGATCGGCGGACCGCAGCGGGCGAGTTCCGCAGTTGGGTAGATTCGGTGCGGGGTGAGAAACCGCGCAATGCCGCAGTCGAGCAGGCAGGCCTGAGTCTGCTGGCTGGAGACGCTGCACCTGCACACAAACTCGAAGACGAATTGAAGTTGAGTGGAGACTCTTGGGCGCCCGACTATATCGGAGAACTGGGCTGGTGGTACTACCTGGGCGGAGACTATGCGCGCGCATCTCAACTGCTGGGCCAGGCAGCGCAGGAACGCCCCGGCGACGTGAAAATGTGGATCCGACGGGCGTGGACCGAGATCGAGATCCGGCGGTTCAGCGATGCAATCCAAACTGCCACCAATGGGGTGTGGGAGAGCGCAGGAGCGAATGAACAACGGTTCCAGAACGAGCGGGCCATGGCGCAAGCAGTCGCGTTCTGGCAGGCCAAGGAATCTGAGCAGGCACTCAGAGACTTCGACCGGGCGCTTGCGGGGCAGCCGGAGTGGGGGAATGCGAAGTGGGTCAAGGCGCTGTACTCTCCGCTGGTCGCGCAAAGCGCGCAGGAGATGCAGGTGGAGCGGGCCGAGAGGGAGCGGCAGAGGAAGGCCCGCTTGGCGGGGAACCATTGATTGCAGTTCCGAGAATGCCGCGTTCCGCGGCAGGACAGCCGAGGGCGGCTGTCCCCACATTTGTACTTTCGATCTACACCGGCGTTACGGCACTCCCGTCTAATCCCAATTCTCTTGCGATGGGCTTTAACGCCTCGATGCAGAAGGCGATGTGCTCATCCAGGTCGACGCCGAGGTCGGCGGCTCCGTTGATGATGTCGTCGCGGTTTACTTTGCGGGCGAAGGCTTTGTCTTTCATTCTCTTTCGGACCGACTTGGTGTCGACTTCGGCCAGCGACTTTCCAGGCTTGATTAAAGCAACGGCCGTGATGAATCCGGCGAGTTCGTCGCAGGCGAAGAGGGCTTTTTCCATGGGCGTGTCGCGGGTGACGCCGCTGTACTCGGCGTGCGACATGATGGCGCGGCGAATTTCGTCGGAGTATCCGCGCTCCTTCAGGATTTCGTTGCCTTTGTAGGGATGCTCTTCGGGTGTGGGCCAGCGCTCGTAGTCAAAGTCGTGAATCAGACCGACGAGGCCCCAGAGGTTTTCATCTTGAGGGCTGCCGTTTCCGAACTTTCGGGCGCACGCCCGCATGCAGGCTTCGACCGCCAGAGCGTGCTTGCGCAGACTTTCGGACTGCGTGAACTCCGTCAATAGATGCCAGGCTGCCTCGCGGGCATTGTTGTCAGTCATATTTTTGGATCTCCGATTTTTTGGATTCCCCGATTCGGTAACCATTACCAAACAGCAGTTTTCTTCTGACGAATTGTTGACATCCCATTACATCTTTAGACGCACACTTGGGGCATTCTATCCAAGAATGTCTCCGGCTTTTTGAGGCTAGGAGGAAAGAGCCCAATGCTCTACACCACGGGGTATTTTTGGGTCGTCATCTGCAAGAATCGCCGATTCCACCACCAGAGCAACACCTCCTACGCGCATCAAATTCCGTTGGGAGAGACCGACGCCTACTCTTCTGCTCCCATGCTGGTCGAGCAAATTGCCGTGCGTTGCGACAATTGCGGCACAGAATACTCCTACAAACCGAGCGAGGTTCTGCGGAGCGAGATCGAAGTTCCAGAGAGTTTCGTCCCGCATCCGCTGTTCGGATAGAGATTTGCGTCGAGGAATACAACTAGTAAACATCCTGCGAAGGCCGCGACCGGCAAGGGACTCGGCCTGATTTCCTCGGGCAATTGCCGTGTTTCCATTGAGTTCCGGGTGGGATGCACAAATTTCGTTGCATTTTACCCTTGACATCCACAGGGCTGGTGCCGCAGATTGACAAGGCAAGCAGGAACCTCTCCCCCAAGTTGTTCCTGTTCTTTGCTTTAGGCTGTAAGGAGAGCCCGCTCTGGCACTCCCACAACCCGATGGCTACGACTCTTGCCCCGGTAGATTCTAGGGAAGTCGTCCGTTGCGATCACTGCCTGTTGGTTCAATTCCGTACTGCCAACAATAACTGCCGGCGTTGCCACGCGTCCCTGGACGAGGAACCGGAGCCCGAACCGATCATGGTCGCTCCCCCGGTGATGATGCCGGCGACCGGGAACGGTCGCGGACACCTGAACCTGGCAACATCGATCCGCTCGCTGCGCCTGCGAAACGGGCTCAGCCAGCGCCAACTGGCGGGACGGATGGCCGTGCCGCGCACCTACGTTTCTAAGATCGAAAACGAAAAAGCCACGCCCACGCTGTCTTCCCTGGAACGCCTGGCGCGCGCACTGGAGGTTACTGTGCCCGAACTGCTTAGCGGCGGAGAACGCAGCCGTCAGGAAGAAATCTGTGAACTGATGAAAGATCAGTTTATCGCGGAACTTCTGCCGTTCGTTTCGCAACTGAACGGGATGCAGATGTCGAGCATCCTGACGCAGGTGCGTGACTTGACGGTGAGGCCGAGACGGAGCGCGTAGGAGCAGTTTCGTGTTTCAAAGTTTCGAGTTTCGGGTGAGCAGAGAGGGTTACAGCGTCGAACATTACCTGAAACTGGAAACCTGAAACCCGAAACTCAAAACAAGTTTTATCCGGGCAACCAGCCAACACTTGCCGGGACCATCCTCTGGTCCCGGCTTTTTTGTTCCTCCCAGCTTTATCATCCTGAGGCTCGCGTTCTTTGCAGGGGCGAAGGACCTCTGGAGTCGTCAGCAACGCATATGCTGCGAGGGAGTGCAGTAGGTCCTTCGGCCCGCAAAAGACGCAGGCCTCAGGATGACAAGAGTTGATTTTCTCTTCCATCAACAACTCTCCCTATGAATCCGAAGTAGATCAGCCGACATCTATCCTGCATGAACCAAGAAGAGTTGCGAGTCTTCTCTACCCCGAACATGTTGTCGAATCTTGCCTCCGAGAACGCGGGGTGGGATGAGCCTACGCGCGAGTCCGTTGCATCGACCAACGCTAGCGACGATTCCCTGCTGGATGCTTATTCGCAGGCGGTGACCGGTGCGGTGGAGCGGGTCAGTCCGTCAGTGGTGCATATCGAGGTGCATCAAGCTGCAGGCAGGTCGCGCTCCGGCGAACCGCGAGAGCAGCGTGGTGGCGGATCGGGATTCGTGTTCACGCCGGACGGGCTGATCCTGACCAATAGCCACGTAGTGCATGACGCTGTGCGCATCGCGGTGACGCTGGCTGATGGACGGCACATGCCCGCTACGTTGATCGGCGATGATCCGGCAAGCGACCTGGCGGTGATCCGGCTGGAGCAGCCGCGCTTCGACGAGCCCGGCCTGACTGTGGCTGCGTTGGGCGATTCGCAGCGACTGCGCGTGGGGCAGATCGTGATTGCGATTGGAGCGCCCTACGGATTTCAGTCCACCGTAACGGCTGGGGTTGTGAGCGCGCTGGGGCGGTCTTTGCGGTCGTATTCTGGACGGTTGATTGACGACGTCATTCAGACGGATGCCTCGTTGAACCCGGGAAACTCGGGCGGGCCGCTGGTTGATTCGTTGGGGCGGGTCGTCGGTGTGAATACGGCGACCATCCTTCCCGCACAAGGCATCTGCTTTGCAATCGGGATTAACACGGCGAAGTTCGTGGCTAGCCGCTTGTTGCGGGATGGGCGGCTGCGGCGCAGCTATATTGGCGTCTCGGCGCAGACCGTGCCGGTACACCGGCGCCTGGTGCGCTTCTATGATCTGCCGAAAGAGATGGGCGCGCTGGTGCAGTCGGTGGAAGAGAACAGTCCGGCGAAGCGCGCGGGGCTGCGTGAGGGGGACATCATCGTGGCACTGGAAGGCCGGCCTGTGGCTGGCGTGGACGACCTGCATCGCCTGCTGACGGACGTGAGAGTGGGCGTGAGTAGCTCGCTGACCGTGCTGCGGTGGACGGAGAAGTTGGAGTTGAAGGTGGTGCCGGAGGAGGCACGGTAGGGTCGAGTTCATGTGGCGCGGGTGTCCTCGCCTGCGTTTGTCCAATGCGACCCGCGAAGAATTAAGCAGCGCTTCTGGTAGCGACGTCGCACAACCCCAAGACCGAAGGGTCCGGGGGAATCACACCCCTTCGACTTCGCTCAGGGCAGGCTCTAGCTGCAAAATGCGCGGCTAGGATGGGGCACCCGGCCAATGCTCGATACCTTCCCCGTCATTGCGCGCCCCTTCCTCCCTGTGGTAGCCTCATATTGTGACCACTTTGCAGCACAAAGTACCGGCGGGACTCGACCGCAAGGAGGCGGAAGTCTACCGGCATTTGGATCCGGGGCGGCTCCCGAAACATATCGCCATCATCATGGACGGCAACGGACGCTGGGCGAAACGGCGTCATATGCCGCGTGTGGCCGGGCACCGTGCCGGAGTCGCGGCCGTACGTTCTACGGTTGAAACCGCAGCACGCATTCATATTCCTGCGCTCACGCTCTATGCGTTTTCCGAGGAGAACTGGAAGAAGCGTCCCAAGAGCGAAGTTGACTTCCTGATGCGGCTGCTGAGCCGCTATTTGAAGGGGGAAGTTCCCACGCTGAACGAAAACAATATCCGCCTGGAATACATCGGGCGACTGCATGAACTGCCGGCGGACGTGCAGGAGCGCATGGCCTGGGCGCGTGAGGCTACGGCGCGGAACTCGGGGATGGTGCTTACGCTGGCGCTTAACTACAGCGCGCGCAGCGAACTGGTGGATGCGTTTCAGTCGATGGTGAATGCAGCTTCGCAGAACGGCGGCATCGAGCATCTGCGGATTGACGAAGAAGCGGTGGCGCGGCATTTGTACACGCGTCACCTGCCGGATCCCGACCTGGTGGTGCGAACTTCGGGCGAGATGCGGTTGAGCAATTTTCTGCTGTGGCAGCTGGCTTATGCGGAGATTTATGTGACTCCCACGTTGTGGCCTGATTTTCGCGGCGTGCAACTGCTTGAAGGTATCGCGGAATATCAAAAACGTGAGCGGCGCTACGGCGGGTTGAACCATGCCGACGGACATCCGCCAGCACCATAACCCCGCAATTTGGTAATTTGGTAATCGGGTAATTTTGTAGTTGAGAACCGGCAACCGGTTGGCAATTGCCAAATTACCCAATTACAAAATTACAAAGTCTCTTCCCTTCCCTTGCTCAAACGAATTGCGACTGCAGTCATATTGATTCCGATTGTGCTGGTGCTGATCTTGCGGGCGCCGGTGCCGGTATTGGCTGTCGTGGCGGCGGTCGTGGCGCTGCTCACGATTCATGAATTCCTGAGGCTGACGGAGTCGTATGGCGTGAAGCCATTGCGTTGGCCGACGTATCTCTTCACCGGATTGTTCTTTGCGCTGCTGGCGATCTGCGCGGGCGGGGAGACGCCGTTACTCTCAACGGGAAGATTCCTGGTGGGGATGGGCTTTGCGGCTTCTATTGCACCTTTTGTCTTCCTCACGATCGCCATGCGGCGGGAGGAGTTGAGCAGCGGCTATCCGGCGGCCGCGGCGGCGAGTTTTGGGTTTGCGTACATTGCGCTACCGATGGCGATGCTGGTGCAACTGCGCCAACAGTGGGCGGGTGCATTTTACCTGCTCTATTTACTGCTGGTGGTTTGGGCGGGAGACATCTTCGCTTACTTCGTGGGCAAGTCGATGGGGCGGCACTTGATGGCGCCGCGCATCAGCCCGAAGAAAACATGGGAGGGGGCTGTGGCCTCGCTGATCGCGAGCGGGGGCGTGGGCTGGGCGCTTTTCGCCAACGCGGAGCAGATCAGTTCAGTCCTGCTGCGCGCGGGTCTGATCACGCGGCCCGGAGGCATGTTCGCGCTGGAACCGCCGGCGGTCGGACCGATACTTGCTCTGACGGTCGCATTGAATATCGCGGCGCAGCTTGGTGATCTGGTGGAGTCGCTGATTAAGCGCGGCGCGGGCGTGAAGGATTCGGGGGCGATTCTTCCGGGGCACGGCGGAATGCTCGACCGCATTGATGCTCTGCTGTTTGCCGCTCCGGTGCTGTGGGTGTATATGGCCTGGCGGGTCATGCAGTAGCTTCGGGCGCGGCGCATGCGTTTGTGGAATCCCACCTTTTCCGCAAGGAGCGCGGCAAAGATGGGGCACCCGGCAGTGATTGCCCATTTCAGATTGCAGATTGTAGATTTCAGATTCGAACCCCTCTGGAACATCGGGCAGGGAATCTGAAATCTGAAATCGATCCTCTCAACCCGACCGTATCCCGCCCAAGACAAGCCAGAAGCGCGTAAAATAGAGAGTCTGTGCCAGCCTCACCATCAAACATGAGACGCATTGCCATCCTCGGGTCGACCGGCTCGATCGGCCGGAGCACGCTCAGTGTGGCCGAGTCTTATCTTGATCGATTTCAGATTGTGACGCTGGCGGCCGGATCGAATCTGGAGGCTGCGTTTAAGCAGGCGCAGCGCTGGAAGCCGCGGGTGATCTCGATGGCCGCAGAGGCCGATGCTGATACCCTGCGTCTTCGCCTGAAACAGGACGGACTGGGAGAGATTGAAGTCGTACACGGGGCTGCGGGCGCGGTTCGCGTTGCGACCCACGCTGAAGTCGATTTCGTGGTCAGCGCCATCGTGGGCGTTGCCGGGCTGGAGGCGACTTACGAAGCGGTGCGGGCGGGCAAGATTATGGGCCTCGCCAACAAGGAATGCATGGTGGCCGCCGGCGAGTTGATCACCGCCGAGGCACGCAGGAAAGGCGTTCCGCTATTGCCGATCGACAGCGAGCATAACGCGGTGCATCAATGCATGCGCGGCGGGCGCATGGATGAGGTCGAGCGGGTCTGGCTTACGGCTTCCGGCGGGCCATTCCTGCATACACCGGCTTCGGAATTTGCGTCGATTACGGTGGAGCAGGCGCTCAATCATCCCACGTGGAAGATGGGGCGGCGGATCACGATTGACTCGGCCACCCTGATGAACAAGGGATTTGAGGTGATTGAGGCGTGCAGATTGTTTCACATGCCGGCGGCAAAAGTGGAAGTAATTGTCCATCCGCAGTCGACGATTCATTCTATGGTGGAGTTTGTGGATGGCAGCATACTTGCTCAAATTTCGGTGACCGATATGCGGCTCCCGATTCTGTATGCCTTAACATATCCGGAGCGGATCCAGTCGGACATGCGCTTTGCGGTGAGTGACTTGCGTCATCTGGACTTCTGCCCTCCGGACCTGAAAAAATTTCCTTGCCTGCGTCTGGCATACGAAGCAGCCGAGGCGGGCGGCGCCAAGACAGTGGCCCTGAACGCCGCCGATGAAGTGGCAGTAGCCGCGTTTCTGGAAGGCAGCATCCGGTTCATGGATATTCCCAGGATCATCGAAGAGGTACTTTCTGCAACCAATTCTGGGAAACTGGAGTCTATTGGACAAGTGCTGGAAGCCGACGCCGAGGCCCGCCGATGTGCACAAGAGCGGGTGGTGGACGGCAAGAAGATGGAACGGCCGCGGGCGACATCTTTCGCATAAGTTCGGAATCTAATCAGTTGGGGAGTACGTACTTCTATCATGTCTGATTTTCTGACCTCACTCATTGCTGTGGTTGCGGTCCTCGGTTTCATGATCCTGATCCACGAGTTTGGCCACTACGCTGTGGCCAAGTGGCTGGGAGTGCGGGTTGAAGTCTTCTCCATCGGCTTTGGCAAACGGCTGATTGGCTTCCGCAAGGGTGAGACCGACTATCGCATCGCGGCAATTCCGCTTGGTGGCTACGTCAAGATGAGCGGTGAGAATCCGATGGACGAGCGCTCGGATGATCCGCGCGAGTTCATGAATCACTCGCGCTGGCACCGGTTCCTGATTGCGATAGCCGGGCCGACGATGAATATTCTGCTGGCCATCGTTCTGCTGACTACGGTCTACATGGTGCATTTCGAGTATCCGGCGGTGTATGACGAGCCGACGGTGGTCGGATGGGTCATGAAGGATACGGCCGCGGCGAAGGCGGGACTGCAGATCGGCGACCGCATCACGCGTATTGAGGACATCCAGAATCCAACGTGGGAGCAGGTTGATCTGAAGGAGGCGCTAAATCCCGGGCAGCCCCTGAGCGTGGAAGTGGAGCGCAACGGGCAGAGGATTGCGAAGACGGTCACGCCCGAACCAGCGGGCTTGGATCAGATCGGATTCGCGGGTTGGGCGCCGAAGGAAAAGACCGTTGTCATCACCGATTTGCAGCCCGACCGACCTGCGGAAAAAGCAGGACTGAAGGAAGGCGATCAAATCATCGCGCTCGACGGCAAGCCCGTGCCAGCGCTTGCGGCGATGGTCGAGAGCCTGGAAGTGACGAAGGACAAACCGATCGCGATCACCGTGTTGCGCGGGGGGCAGGAAAGGACATTCACGGTTCAACCGACTCTCTCGGATAAGCGCTATCGCATCGGTATTGGCAGCATGCAACTGAAAGTGAAGACGCTGCCTTTCCCGGCGGCCTTCAGCAAGTCGCTGCATGAGAACCATCAGAACGCGTTACTGATTCTCGAACTGGTCAAGAAGATGGTGCAGCACAAGATTTCGGTGAAATCGATCGAAGGACCCATCCGGATCGGGCAAGCCGCTGGCGAAGCGGCGCGGCGTAAGGGCTGGACTCCCCTCATGGGCTTAACCGCTGCCATCAGTTTGAACCTGGGCATCTTCAACCTGTTGCCGATTCCCATCCTCGACGGCGGCGTGATCCTGTTCCTGTTGATCGAGGGCCTCATGCGCCGCGACATCAGCACGAACATCAAGGAGCGCGTCTACCAGGCGGCATTCGTGTTCCTGGTTCTGTTTGCGGTAATGGTCATCTACAACGACCTGATGAAGACGATTCCAGGGCTGGCGGACCGGCTGCCGTAGTTGCCGTTTGGGGTGGGCTCATTTTGGCGGGTTTGGGAAACGCTCTGGGTTGCAGTTCACTAGCCTTTGATCAACTTCACGAGGTTTTGTACGACGGTCGTTAAGCCCGACAAGAGCCCAACCAGGGTGACGGCAAAACCAACCAACTTGTCGTGACGCACATACCAGGGAGAAAGCTTCGGCATAAGCTTCTCTAAAAGAACGACCGCGTTCATCAGGGCTTTTTGGCGGTCGTCGAAAGCTTTCGCCGCCGTGAATTCTTCCACCATCACTGCCATCGTCATGGCGAGGATCTTCTCATCTACCAGGCGGCATCGGGATACGAGTTCGTCGACCTGGATGGCCAGAGTCTGCGAGAGATGCCTCTGGCTGCGCGCGCCGGTTAAAACGCTCTGTACATCGGCGGTGATAGCACTGTGGCGTGCTGCCAGCAGCTTTTGGATAGCGCGGCCCAGTAAGACGCCTCCCAACGCCACGAGAACTCCGAGGGCCACACCGATCCAGGGTCCGGGCGAGAGATGGGCGTAGCGCAGAAAGACGAAAAGTGACCCGGAGAGAAGTAGGAGAGTCGCAGCCGCCACGAACCAAAGCAATGAACCCGAATTGCGAGTCTCCCCGGCTGGCAAAACCCCAGTTGTCAGACCGGTGCCCACTGCGGGTGCGGGCGCGGGTCTCGCGGAGGGCAACAGTATTTCGCCCGTGGGTGTGTCCGTTGCCAGAGGCAATCGGGTCCGCAAGCGGTGGATTTCTTCTGCGGCCACATTTCCGTCGGCAGGACGCAGTTTCGAATCTTTGGCAAGACAACGTATCAGAAAAGCGGCTACTGGCGGCGGTAGATTGGCCTCCGGCGGGATCTTGATCTCGTCGGCGATGATCGCCGACATGACTGCGAAAGCTTCTCGCCTGGCAAAGGGGAGTGACCCGGTCAGCATCTCAAAGAGCACAACACCCAAGGCCCAAATGTCGGAACTGGGAGACAATGCCCCCGCGCGAATCTGCTCGGGTGACATGTAGTACGGCGTACCCATGAGCATCCCTGCTGTCGTCATCTGAGTCTTGGTATTCAGTTCTCCGGCCACGCCGAAGTCCAGAAGCTTGACGGCCAGTGGAGCCGAGAAATTCTGGCCCTGAATCAGGACATTGGCCGGCTTGACATCGGAGTGTATGAAACCGTGGGAATGGGCTGCCCCGAGTGCTCCGGCCACTTGCTCTGCGATGGAGAGCGCGATCGGCACGGAAAGGCGTCCGTTGTCGCGAAGAACTTGATCGAGGTTGCGTCCCTCGACCCAGTCCGAAACTACGTAAGGACTTCCGTCAGGCAGAACGCCCGAATCCGAAACCGACACGATCGACGAGTGTTTCACACCGGCGAGCAAGGAACTCTCCCGCCGGAAGCGCTCTACCACCAGTGCATGGTCGGGCGAGTCGGCCGTAGTTCTGGCCACTTTGACGGCCACGCGGCGGCCCGAGCGTGGATCGAGAGCCTCATAGACGGTCGAAAGACCGCCCTCCGCCACTCTGCGCTCAATCTTGTATGGTCCAATCGAGTCCATCGGCATGATTTTGATCGGAACTATATCCTCTTTTTCTTCAGTAGAGTAGTGCCAGGGAGCCTTCCGGCCGGACCGCAGTAGCCAGGCGCTCCGGGTTTGTCATGTTGTGGAATTGGTGGACGGGAGCGGGTCCGGAGCCGTCATAATCCGCATGATAAAATAAAGATTCCCATATGGCAGATATCCAACGCAGAAAGACCGTTACGGCCGTTGTCGGGGGTGTGCGGGTGGGCTCGGATGCACCGGTTGTGGTGCAGTCCATGACGAACACCGATACGGCGGACATCCCCGGCACCGTGCAGCAGGTGGCGGCCCTGGCTCGCGCCGGGTCGGAACTAGTACGCGTTACGGTGAACAATGACGACGCGGCGGCGGCCGTGCCTCACATTGTTGAGCAACTCGATAAGATCGGCGTGCGCGTGCCGATCATTGGTGACTTCCACTACAACGGTCATGTGCTGCTGACGAAGTATCCGGAATGCGCGCGCGATCTGGCGAAGTACCGAATTAATCCGGGGAACGCCAGCATCGGAAAGACGGGCGACTCGAATTTCCGCACCATGATTGAAGTGGCAGTGAAGTATCAGAAGCCGGTGCGCATCGGAGTGAACTGGGGATCGCTCGATTCGACGCTGCTGACGAAGATGATGGACGAGAATTCCCTGCTCGCGGAGCCGAAAGACGCACGCGAAGTCACAATGGAAGCGATGGTGGTGAGCGCGCTGAACTCCGCGAAATTAGCGGAACAATTCGGCTTGCGTCCTGATCAGATTATTTTGAGCGCGAAGGTTAGCGGAGTGCAGGATCTGATCGACGTGTATCGCGCCTTGGCGGCACGTTGCAGCTATCCGCTGCACCTGGGGCTGACCGAGGCGGGCATGGGTGCGAAGGGCGTGGTCGCGTCCAGCGCGGCGATGGGTGTCGTGCTTCAGGAAGGCATTGGCGACACGATTAGAGTTTCGCTGACGCCGGCGCCCGGCGGCGATCGCACGGAAGAAGTGCGAGTGGCGCAACAGATTTTGCAGTCGATGGGGATTCGCAGTTTCACACCGCAGGTTACGGCGTGTCCGGGCTGTGGTCGCACAACCAGTACATTCTTCCAGGAGATGGCCGAACAGATTCAGACGTACCTGCGCGAGCAGATGCCGTCATGGAAAGGCCGTTACATTGGGGTTGAAGAGATGAAACTGGCCGTGATGGGCTGCGTAGTCAACGGGCCGGGCGAATCGAAGCACGCCAACATCGGCATTTCTTTGCCTGGAACGTTCGAGGAGCCCAAGGCCCCTGTCTACGTGGACGGGCGGCTGTTCACGACGCTGAAGGGTGATCGCATCGTCGCGGAGTTTATCGGGATCCTAGACGAGTATGTGGACTCACATTACGCCGCGCGAGAAGTGGTGAAAGAGGAAGTCTCCGCCAAAGCTTAAGCCGAGACGCCCTCGGCGGCTGAAGCCGGCACTGATTGTGCGGCATCTACGGCCCGCCTGAAGTCGGGCCTTTCCCGTTCGGGATGGTTTGAAGCATTTTCCCTTCGCCTGCAAAACCAGCCTACTGCCCCGTGAGCAAGAAAACCGGATTCTGGGGCGGAGGCTCGCCATTCACCGGATCTCCTGCGCCGACGGGAGCGACGAGATCGGTCATCAGCGTGTCCGGCGTGTTGTTCGAGCCGGTAGAGATGGAACTGGTGGTGGTTCGGATGATCGCGACGACGCCGCCATCGCATACGCTGGCATACGCACGAGTGCTGTCGGGCGCGGCGGACGCGGACATGCGGAAGCGAGCTGAGGCTGGCGTGTAGGGTGTGACAGGGGAGCAGAAGGGCACCGGAGCGACCGCAAAGGGCTGGACTTGCGACACGGGATTCACGATCGCGGGCAGCAGGGGAAATACCGTGGTCTTGACCGTCAGGCTGGCGGCATCGAACACCGTCACTTGGGGAATCACGCATTGGACTGCGGTCACATTCGGATCAGGACAGGGTGTTCCGGCTGCGGCAGTGACATAGCTGCTCACATAGAAGCGGCTTCCGTCGGGCAGGGCGGCCACTGAAACTGGGGCAACCGCACTGTAGGAGCAAGTCACGCTAACGCATGGCGGAGTGTTGGCAGGAATCGGCGGAGCAGGAATGCTGATCGCGCCGCTGCCCAGGGGAGCTGGCGGATCAGCGGTCGCGTTAAAGGCGTAGATCGCACCGGCGGCGGGATTGGTCACGTACAACCGGTTGCGGCTCTTGTCGTAGAGCACGAAGTTGGCTCCGGCGCCGCCTACGGACTGGGGAGATCCCGGCACCTGGGTATTCGTAGACGTATCAATTGTGTAGAGCAGTCCGTCTCCCTGAGTGATGACGTAGAGGCGCTGGCTGTCGGGGCGCGACACCGCCCAGGCAGGAGTGTTTCCAACCGGGATGGTCGCCCGAACGGAAAGATCGGTGGGAGACAGATCGGTGATCGTGTTACTGCCTTGATTCGCGACGTAGAGATTCTGGGCGTTCGGGGTCTCGGCCAGGGCCACCGGCTTCACTCCGACCGGGGCAGTGAGGCTGACCACGTTCGACGCCGTGTTTAGCGACGACACGGAATTGGTGCCGTAATTGGCCACGTAAACGGCATTGGTCTGAGCGGTATGCACGAACACGGGCAAGGAGCCGTAGGGCAGGCTGAACGTCACAGGGGGCCCAAGTCCGGTTGCGGTCGAACTCTGGGCCGCCGGAGCGAAAGCCGTGACGACATCGGCATCGCCGGCGAAAAGGCTGCCGGCGCTGGCGACGAAAACCCGCGAGTTGTTGGGGAGAATGCCGGCGTGGGTGGGATTCACTCCCATGTTGGCGACGCCGATGTTGGTGTCTCCGGAGACATCGATCTGCAAAGCCGTGCCGGGATTGAAGGGCACGTTGGCGCTGATGCCGAAGACAGCGTGGAAATTTGCCGGATTGGGGGGAGTGGTGCTCGTGGGAATGACCACGGGGCGATACACCTCACCACACGACATCTCGATTAGCGCTACAACGGCGATCGCTGCCATCCGGCCCACACGTCGAAAACTCATCGGCACCCCGAAGAAGACTGATTCAAATGATTGGACAGAAGCGATTATTGTAACGATTGGTGGCCATATGCGCTAGCGGGGGAGCAGTTCTCAGTTCTCAGTTCTCAGTTCTCAGTTCTCAGTTCTCAGTTCTCAGTTCTCAGTTCTCAGTTCTCAGTTCTCAGTTCTCAGTTCTCAGTTCTCAGTTCTCAGTTAG
>Ga0265338_10006621_pt1 | contig 14673 bp, 13 predicted proteins | sample 42126metaG_FD_193579 | JGI IMG/M metagenome (GOLD analysis project Ga0265338, IMG submission 193579) | Rhizosphere microbial communities from Carex aquatilis grown in University of Washington, Seatle, WA, United States - 4-21-26 metaG | ecosystem: Host-associated > Plants > Roots > Rhizosphere... | reverse complement strand
GTAGCGGCATTACGCGGGGAAGGATTACCAAGAGGTCCAGGCAGGCGGCGGGAATTGGACGGCAGGTTGCCTATATACCCGTCCCTATGCCACGGTTCGCTGGATTTACATTACAGCAAGAATATTACAGGTAATGCCAGAGCATAGGGGGAATGGGAGATGAACCGGAAAACGGCCGTGGCGGCCGCGGCGGGGGCGGCCGCGATCGTGGCCGGGGTCATGACGCCGGCGGCGGCGTCAGCGGTGACGGGGACGCCGGTGCCGTGCAGCACCGGGGCGCTGGCCGCCGCGGTATCCGGGGCGGCCGGCGGGGCGGTGCTGAACCTGGCCAGGAAATGCACCTACGTGCTGACCGCGGCCCTGCCGGCGGTCAGCCGGGACCTGACCGTCAACGGCAACGGGGCCACCCTGCTCCGCAGCACGGCGGCCGGCACGGCCGCGTTCACCATCTTGACGGTCAACGCCGGCGCCGTCACGCTGAACCGCCTCAACTTCACCAACGGCAACGGCGCGATCACGGTGAACAACGCCGCCCAGCTCACCGTGACAGGCGGCGTGTTCAGCGGTAATACCGCCGCCCGGGGCGCTGCCATCGACCACGGCATGGTCAACGGGGTCGTGCAGGTGACCGGTGCTTCCTTCATCGGCAACACGGCCACCGGGTCCGGCGGCGCGGTCTACATCTACAGCGTCCTCGGGGACCGGTTCACCGACTGCCGGTTCGTGGGGAACACCGCTGCCAGCGCGGGCGGCGCCATCTATGACTGGGCCGATGAAGGGACCCAGATAGCTGGCTCCACGTTCACCGGGAACAAGGCCGCAACCGGCGGTGCCCTGTTTCTCGACGACTTCGCGCCCCGGATCGCCGGGACCGTGATCCAGGGCAACAGCGCCACCGGGAACGGCGGCGGCATTTCCGACGGCTATTCCGGATCAGGCGTCGCCATCACCGGCAGCAAGATCATCAGGAACCACGCGGGCGGGGCGGGCGGCGGCCTTGACGTGGAAGGGGAAGAGGAAGGGGGGTCATCAGTTGCCAGCACCGTCATCGCGGATAACAGCGCGGCCGACGGCGCCGGCATCAATGAGGGTCCCGGGCCCGAAAGTGCCCGTGGCACGTACACGGACGACAACATTTACGGCAATAACGCTAGCGGTAACGGCGGCGGCATTAACGCAATCGACGGCGTCCTCTCCTTTACCGGGACCACGATTTCCCGTAACAACGCCGGAGGTGACGGCGCCGGCATCCATACCAGCCAGGCTAACCTCAACCCCATCTACCTGCCAGATGCCTCGTTCACCGACAGCACCATTTTCGGCAATTACGCCAGAGGCCGCGGAGGCGGCTTTTACAACCAGAGCCCGCTCGAGTTGTCGGGCACCCAGGTCACCGGGAACCGGGCCGCCCGCGGGGGCGGCGGAATCTACAACGGAAACTACGACGGCGCCGCCGCGCCGGTGACGCTGACGGGCCCGGCCCCCGCTGGCAACAAGCCGGACAACTGCGAGCCGCCCGGCTCCGTCACCGGCTGCACCCGGTAACCCTGATCCCAGCCGATCCGGGGGCCAGCGCGACCGGTGGTAGCGTCCGCCCCCGTTCCCGTGAGCGACCATCGGATTGCCTGCGCTTCCTGTCCAAAGCAACCAGAAGGCGGATCGTGCGCGCTGCCTTCGGCTTGAGCGCTGGGCGGGTGATAGGGCCGGTGTTCGTCTCCGGGCGGGTTGCAGTCCGTTTCACCCCGTCGCCACATGACCCCTGGCGCCGCGGGGACGGCAGGTCTAGCTTGTTGAGCAACGGGGATTCGGGGCCGCAAAGGCCCGCTAATACAAGGGGAATTTCATGCCTGGTCAGGAAACATCCGGGGGAAGAGGGCTGCGGGTCTGCCCGCCTCCGCCCAAGGGCTTCGATCCGTTTGCCGCGAGCAAGGTGGACCTGGCAAAGCACGGGCTGCCGCTGCGGCCCGATCCGCAGGCGCAGCCGGACCTGGCCGCGCTGTGGGACCGGCTAGCCGGCCGCTACCGCGACTTCGAGCACCTCGAGCCCCGGCCCGGTACCGCGGCGGCGGGCAGGAAAGCAGCCAAGAACACGGCTGAGCCCAGGCTCCTCCCCCTGGACCCCCTTGAGTCATGCGGCTACAGCCTCTTCGGCTCCCAGGCAACACCGTTCACGGCCCTGTTCGCCACCTGGACTGTGCCCGACCTGCGGTACAGCCCCGACCCGTACGGGCCTAACTACTTCCATACCTTCGTCAGCCTCGGCTTCCTCGACATTCACACGGAACTGTCCGTCGATTCCGCGCAGCACGTCACCTGCGGGCTGTGGGCAGCCGGAGTCGGGACGGTCAACCTGCCGGCCAGCCCCGGCGACGTGCTCAGCGGCTCGCTGTGCCTCGACACCAACCCGGCCGGCACGGCGCACTACTTCCTCGCCAACCAGACCACGTCGCAGACGGTCAACTTCACGGTGGACACCGGCTTCCCTCCCGCCGTCACCGTCGCGGCGGGCGTCTCCCGCGGCGGGTGGGACCACCCCAACCCCTCGCTAGCCCGGTTCGGGGTCGTCTACTTCGACGAGATCAGCGCCTACAGCACGAGCGGCAGCCAGCCATTCCCCGCAGGAGGCGACGCCGTCACGATGGTCGACCAGGCCGGCACCACCCTGGCCAAGCCCGACATGCTCACCGACTACACCTTCAAGGCCATATTCGCCGCGGCCTGACCAGACCGCGACAGCACCTCTCGGGCGCGCCAATCGCCGAATATTCGTTCACTACGCGGGCGGGTCTCTTACCGGTCCACCGCACAGATCATCCAGGTCTTCGTGCCGCCGCGGTGCCGGTGATGCTTTCTAGCCAAGCACGCGGTAAGGCGGTTCAGGCGCGTGGGCAGCGGTTGCTGGCGGAGCCGGGTGGCGGGTACGGTAACGGTCATGACGCAGAGAATCGAGTCTTACCCCGGCCGTTGAGCCTGGTCCGCGAGCGCAGTGCGCTCGATCATCCGGTTCCCTTGTTCGATTTCGCTCGGCGGCTGTACCAGCTGGCCCTCGACGGGCCGCTTCCCCTGGAAGATCGCCGCGTTCCTGGCGGCTGCGCCCGCCCGCAGATGTCGTGGCGCGAACGCAAGGCGTCGCTCACGGCGATGCTGCGCGACTTCCTGGCCGACCCGGCCCTGACTGCCCGCGACCTACTTGAGCGCTGCTCAGGCCTAGGCGCCAGTAGCTCTATCACCTGTGAGGTCTTGCGGGAGCTCGTCCCCGAGCCGTCGCCCCGGTTCCTCGAAGCGGCCCGGTGGCTAGTTGTCAACGGTACGGACCGCGGGACAGTCCTGCTCGGGCTGGGCCTGCTGGCCGGCCGTGCCGGGCAGCAGGATGTCACGCTGGCCAAGACGGTCGGCCTGCTGCCGTTCGCGGACCATCTCGCGGTGCAGGTCCTGGCGGGGATACCGGGCGCGGGGCGCGACCTGATGTGGCTCGCGGAACGGTCGCGGCGTCATGCTCGGACGGAGGCCGTGCAGGTGCTGGCCGCGGACCCCGACCCTGCGGTGCGCGCCTGGGTCCTGTCGACGCCGCGGGAGCTGCTGCCCGGCGATGTCGCCCGGCGGGTCGCCGAGCGCCTCCAGATTCCGCTGATGCTCAGCGCCCCGGAAGCCGACGACGCGCTGTGGGACGGGGCGGGCAACCTCCTGCTCGCGATGACCAGCACGGAAAACTACCGGTACGAGATCACCCGGTACGAGCAGGCCCCGGCCGCCTACGATCAGTGGGTCTCGGGCGTGGCAGGCCGGCCGGCCACGCTGGAGCGCGCCGCGCTGCTGGCCATGGTCCGCCAGGACCTGGTGACCGGGCCCGCTGCCGTCGCCGTCCGGGACCACGCGCGGCTGGCGGACGGGATCCAGGCTGTTCTCCTCTCCCGGAGATGGCGGGAGATGCTTGAGCGCGGCGCGGCTTCCGGTGACCCGGCGCAGGCGAGACGGGCCGCGTGGGTCATCCGCGAGACGGCAGCCCGGGCGGAGCCGGGTGCGGGCCTCTCCGTCCGCATCGTAGTCCCTGACCCCAAGCCGGGTATCTGCGGGGGCCCGGAGGCCAGGATCATGATCGGCGGGATCCCGGTCATCGCGGCGGCGTTCGACAAGGGACCCGCCCACCCTCCTGAGTACCTGCTGCACAGCGGGCGGCTGCGCGCCACCGAGGCCCCGCATGAGGTCATGCTGGCCGAGGCCTACTGCACCGAGGGATGCTGCGGCGCGCTCTACGTCACGATCGTGCGTGAAGGGCCCGAAGTCGTCTGGAAAGACTGGCGCTCAAGCACGAAAGGCGACCCGCCGCCGGAGGCGCGGTTCAACACAGCCGCCTACGATCGCGAGATCGCCCGCGCCGAGCAGGACTACACCTGGGAATGGCCAGCCCGGACCGCCGCCCGGCTGCTGGACGCCAGGTTCCACGCCGACCCGGACATCCTGGGCCGCTGGGGCTGCGCGCCGGGATGGTGCACGGCATGGCTGAAAGACTTCAACACCGCGCGCCTTACGTTCACCTACCCCGCGAACGCGACCTTCGGCCAGGAGCCGTGGGCGCAATTCGGCCTCGTGATCGACATCCAGGACCAGGACCCGGAGACGGTCGCGGAACAAGTCATCGAGTCGATGCGGGACACCGACCCCAAGACCCGCGCTGAGATGATCGGAGGCAGCAGGGACAGCGCCGGAAAGCTCGGCTTGCCCTACAAAGAGCCCACCCGATGGTAGGCCTGCGGCGCAGCGAAGCCGACGGCAGCCGCCCTCGCGCAGAACAGCCAAATCTGAATCACATCCCGCCTTAACCAGCGCGGCCCCCGGGCCGCGCATAGCAATTAGGCGCAGGGCCCCGAAATCTGCATGCACGCTGCCCAGGCGCGCCTGGTACCGATCGTGCGCGCGGCGCGGGGCGGGTAAGCCATGCAGCAGTGTCTCAGCGATCTCCTGCACGCGCGCCAGCGTGATGCCGGCGCGCTGTTCTACTGCCAGCGGGTGACCGGTCGGCTCCAGTTCAATGAGGGGCCGCTGGCCAACGGCCTGCGTGTGGACGCGGGTCTTCAGCGAGAGCGTCGGCGGCTGGTACAGCGGCAGCTCGGTGGACAGCCAGCCGAAGTACGGCTGCTCGCGTTCCCGTCCGGGCACGGTCCACAGGGACACGGCGCGAGTAAAGCTGTCGCGGCTCAGCGACACCCAGACGCCCCAGTCGAACTCGGTACCCGGGGCGTCGGTGACCGGGATGACGAGCCGGCCCCGGACAAAGAAATGCTCGTCCTTGATGATGCACTGCTCTTGCCCGAGCGTGCTCGACTTGTCGCCAGCGAGGGACGGGTCCCAGTAAGCCGGCGCGTCTGTCCCGTACGACATCGGCAGGCCACGGTGGCGCTCGCCGCAGCGCCGGCACCCGTAACTCATCTCATTGGCCACCCGCGCGAGGTTAGCAGCCGCGAAAGACGCCAGGGACGACTTGCCCGGTCGGCGATGGGCAGCTCCCTCGTGCCGAGACGGAAAGCGCATAAGGGAAACCGCCGATGGCGACGGCCCCGGTCTCACCACGCGCACCCCGCAGAATGCTCGGTTCCGGCGCGTACAAGCGGTGTGCTTGCGTTCCTTACGGCGTGGATTAGGCGGCGTGGGTTTCGAACCTGACGGAGCCGAGGTCGTGTCCGCCGGTGAGGCGGACGTCGGCGTTGAGGGCGGCGGCGAGGCGGCGCAGGAGGGGGATGGTGGGCTTGGTGCCGCCTTCCTCGATGCGCTCGATGTCGTCGTCGGTCAGGAGGCACGCACGGCCAGTTCGGCGACGGTCAGGCCGAGGGCGGTGCGGATGTCGTACAGGGTCTTACCGGACGCCAGAGCCTCGCGGATCGCGATCCGCTCGGGATCGTCGGCCGCACCTTGGGGGCGCGCCCAGCGGGTGTGGTAGCCGCGCATACGCGGCCGCGCTCAGCAACGGCTCCCTCGAGGTCTGGCGATGGTCCTCCACCAGGGACGCCGGCTAACGATCGCTCCCGTGTCAGGGGCAGACCTTCCGGTATGCAGGACCTGCGGGCACGTCATTCGTCCACTCGGCAGGGGTGAGGGAACGCCCAACCAGGGCACAGAGCCAGGGCACGGGATTGGCGACGTAACCCGCGTCCCACAGCCGCGCGGTGTTGTCGTTGCTGCCGGTCGCCAGGGTCTGACCATTAGGACTGAACGCCACTGAAATGACGGGCCCGACGTGGCCGGTTAGGGGCTGGCCGATCTGGCGTTGGGTGGCCACGTCCCACAGCCGCACGGCGTTGTCGTCGCTGCCGGTGGCCAGGGTCTTGCCGTCAGGGCTGAATGCCATCGAATCGGTGGCGGCGGGGTAGGTGGTGAGGGGCTGGCCGATCTGCCGGTGGGTGGCCACGTCCCAGAGCCGCACGGTGTCAAGCCCGCCGCCGGTGGCCAGGGTCTTGCCATCAGGGCTGAACGCCGCCAAGGTGTCCAAGGCAGTGGAGATAGTGGTGAACGGCTGGCCGATCTGGCGTTGGGTGGCCACGTCCCATAGCCGCACAGTGTCGTCGCCAATGCCGGTGGCCAGGGTCTTGCCGTCAGGGCTGAACGCCACGAAGGTGGCGCCGGTGGCGTTGAGCGACGGGCCGATCTGCCGTCGGGAGGCCACGTCCCACAACTGCACACCGTTGGCGGAACTGCCGGTAGCCAGGGTCTTGCCGTCAGGACTGAACGCCACTGTGGTGATGTAGCCGCCGAGAGGGTGGCCGATCTGCCGTTGCCCGGCCGCGTCCCACAGCCGCGCGGTGCTGCCGTCGGCGGTGGCCAGGGTCTTGCCGTCAGGACTGAACGCCACCGAACTTACGGGCTCATCGCCGGGCCCGGTGTTGCCGGTAAGGGGCCTGCCGATCGGCCGTTGGACGGCCACGCCCCATAGCCGCACAGTGCCGTCATCGCTGCCGGTGGCCAGGGTCTTGCCATCAGGACTGAACGCCACCGACAGGACGGACCCGAAGTTGACGAGGGGCCCGCCGATCGGCCGTTGGACGGCCACGTCCCATAGCCGCACAGTGCTGTCATCGCTGCCGGTGGCCAGGGTCTTGCCATCAGGACTGAACGCCACCGACAGGACGGACCCGAAGTTGCCGGTCAGGGGCTGGCCGATCTGGCGTTGAGTGGTCACGTCCCACAGCCGCACAGTGGTATCGATACTGCCGGTGGCCAGGGTCTGGCTATCAGGACTGAATGCCACCGCATTGGCCCCGGTCTGGCCGGCGAGGGGCTGGCCGAGCTGCTCTCTGGTGGCCACGTCCCACAACTGCACACCGCTGACGGTACTGCCGACGGCCAGGGTCTTGCCGTCGGGACTGAACAACACCAGGCCGCCGGAGCCGGGGAGGGGGGTGCCGATCTGGTGGTGGGTGGTCACGTCCCATAGCCGCACAGTATTGTCGTCGCTGCTGGTGGCGAGGGTCTTGCCGTCAGGACTGAAGGCCACCGGATTGACAGGCCCTTTCTGGCCTGCCAGGGGCTGGCCGATCTGGTGGCGGGTGGCCACGTCCCAGAGCCGCACGGTGCCGTCGGCGCCGCCGGTGGCCAGGGTCTTGCCGTCCGGGCCGAACGCCACCGATTCGGCAGCAGGGTAGGGCTGGCCGATCTGGTGGCGGGTGGCCACGTCCCACAACCGCACGGTGCCGTCGGTATTGCAGGTGGCCAGCGTCTTACCGTCCCGGCTGAACGCCACCGAGGTAACGGCGTTACCGTGACGGGGGAACGGCTGGCCGATCTGATGGTGGGTGGCCGCGTCCCACAACCGCACAGCGGCGGCGTCGGCGCCGCCAGTGGCCAGCGTCTTGCCGTCAGGACTGAACGCCACCGAGAGCACCCCGCCGGAGGCCCCGACGGGGCCGGCGAGGGTGGCGATGGGGGGGAGGACAGCGGCGGCCAGCATGGCGTAGCGGGCCTGGGCGGAGGGACTGATCCGCCACGCGGCAAGGCTTTCGAACCTTGCCAGGGTCGGGTCGGTTATACCCACGGTCTCGCTCCAGGTGCTCAATTGGCCCGAGACGGCGCTGTCAAGCTGATCCATAGCGACGTGGCGTTCGACATAGAACAAGACACCCAGTGCCGAGGCGAGCAGGACCAGCACGGTCAGCGCTGCTATCACGCTCCGGACAATCCGCCGGGTCCGTCGCTGCTGCCGGGTATCCTCGCCTTCGATTTCCTCCTTGGGAATCTCGCGGATAGCTGCCGCCAGCGTGGCGATCTGGTCCCGGAATCTGACGTTGCGCAGGGTCAGGCCCGTATCACGCCGGGCCCAGGTCATATCAAGATGCAAAGGCTCGGCTGGGAAAACACCGCGGAGTGCGGGGTTGCAAGCGGTGGAGGCGGGGTTGAGATCACCGCTGTCGTGGTCCCAGACCCAGATGCCATCAGTAACGACGACCAGCAGATGATCCGTGCCCTTGCAGGAAACCCAATGGGTGATCTCCTCGCCCACCCAGCGCGATCGCGCGGCCTCAGGCGACGCCAGCAGGACGAACCAGCGCGATGCGTCAAGCGCGTTCCGGATGCTGGGCCACAGCCCTGGGCTGACAGCCAGGCTGGTCTTGTCCCGGAACACCTCCACCGCGCGGCGGTTCCATGGCTTCGCCAGATGTTGCAGGCTCCGCTGCAGGACCGGGGCGAATGCTGCATCGGCGTCGTGAGCATAAGAGATAAATGCGTCATAGGACTTGCGCGAGCCTTCCCCGGCAGCCGCGCCAGCGGCAGTATCCGATCCCGCGGCATCCATATTCAGCCACCCCCGCCAGGCACCGACCAGTGCACGCCGAACCAGATGTGCGGCACCTGCGTAACGAGCGTGTACACCAGTCAGCGACTCACCATCATGCTCGTCATAGGGTCATGTGGCCACACATTCTGGTCCCGCTCATCCCTATGGCCACCAGGTTCGCGACTTAACATCATCGCAGCATAACTGAACGTTATGCGCAAGCCGCATCCGAACCGGGCGCGGCCTTGCAACTGTCCGGATCGATCCGGTGTGCGATGAGATGAGGTCCGGGCCGGCTGGCAAAGGCGAGGGCCGGGCGGCGTCCCTTGTGCGGGGGCGCGAGACTGGGCGGGTGGATGTCACCGACCTGGACTCCGATCCGCTGCGCCAGCTCTCGGCATGGCTGGACGCGGCCCGCGCGGCTGGCCAGCCGATGCCCGATGCCATGACCATCGCCACCGCAGCCGGCGACGGGATGCCGTCGGCCCGCCTGGTGGTGCTGCGCGGCCTTCGGCGGGGGCTGGTCTTCTTCACCGACGGCGACAGCGATAAGGGCGCCGAGCTGGCGGCCAACCCGCGGGCGGCCGCCGTGCTGCACTGGCTCCGGCCGGCCCACCGCCAGGTGCGGGCGGCCGGGCCGGTGGAGGCGGTGAGCCAGGACGAGGCCGGCCAGTACTGGGACGCGCGCGCCCCTGCGGCCCGTCTCAGCGCGGCCGCCTCGCGGCAAAGCCGCGTCGTCGCCAGCCGGGCGTTCCTGGAAACGCAGGCCCGGGACATCCTGCGACGTCACCCTGGCGGCGCCGGCGTCCCCCGGCCACAGCGCTGGGGCGGCTTCCGGCTGCTGCCATCGCGCGTGGAGTTCTGGCAGGAATCGCCCGACGGCCTGCACGACCGGATCCGCTACCGCGAGGAAGGAGGCGGCTGGATCACCGAACGACTCTCGCCGTGACAACCAACGGCCCCGGGCGACGGGCAGGTCACCACCGCCAGGCTTCCCTGCCTGCCACGTTCTGTCACAGTCCTCGAAGCGCGGAACCAAGCGCCGCGCCGGCAAACGTCACAAATCGCCGAATCGGCGCGCAGAGTGGGGTTGAGCTCACGGTGGTCACGCCCGCACAGATCAGCCAGTTCGGAACCTGGCGAGCACGCGGCGGCCAGCAGGTGAACATCAGCAGCGGCAGGCGACGGCCCTCAGGCCGGGGGCAGCTCTTTCGCTGTCGGCGTCGGTGCCTCCGCCTTCGGGCCGAGCCCCTTCATGATCAGCCACACCGCCAGGACCATCTCTTGCACGGCGATGGGGAGGTTGAGCGCTACCTGCGCGCCGGACAGCGTGCCGATGGACTGGAAAAGGACCAGCAGGCCGGCGACGAGGCCAAGGGCCGTGCCGGCCAGGCCCCAGGCCGATAGCCACCGGGGGATCAGCCGTGACCGGTAGAAGATGAGGTAGTACAGCGTGGCTCCGGTGTAGAAGGCCAGGACGCCCACGCAGCCGGCGGAGTCGCGCAGGTCGCGGACGAGGTCCGCCGCCGCGCGCGCCGGGGCGCCGGCGGTGAGCTGGCCGGACAGGCTGACCAAGATCAGCGCGCCCGCCGCTGACAGGGCGTAGAACACGCCCTCGATGAGGCGGAAGGCGACTGCTCCGAGCGCCATCCCGGCGGCATGCTGGCGCAGCGCCGGGTAGAGCGTGACCGCGATGGCGGCGCTGGTGAAGGCAGCCAGGAGCTGGAACAGCCCCGCCGTGAGCACCCGGCCCTGATTGAGGCCCACGGCGGCCAGGAAGCCGGGCCCGTCGAGCAGCGAGCCCAGGAACGCGGTGGCGATGAGGCTGGTAGCAGTCGCGGCGATGAACAAGACCCCGGCCGTCGTGGCCCGGGCATCGCGTGATCGCACTACCGGCCTTCCCGCACGGGTATCAGACATAGTGGACATGGCGGCAGCGTCAACCCTCCGGGCAGCCTGGGCTAGAGCCGAAGGCCATCACCCGGCTGCTGGCCCTGAGGCCGTTTGGCCCTGCCCGAGGGCCTCGCCCGCTGAGAGCGTGGGAGCCATGAGAGGTCCCCTCCAGAACGCCTTGCGCCTGTTCACCCGGACGATGCGGCCGCTGGCCATGCGGTCAGCAGGCAGGGAAGGATCTGGCACGGCGGTCGTGCGTCACACCGGGCGGCGATCGGGCCGGGTCTACCAGACGCCGGTCGTCGCGGCCCGGCACGGTGACCAGTTCCTGATCGCCCTCCCGTACGGGGAGCGCACCGACTGGCTGAAGAACGTCCTCGATAAAGGCTCGGCGGTCATCGTGGCCGACGGGCGCGACTACGAGGTCGGCCAGCCCGAGGTAATCCCGATGGCGGAGGCGGCCGGCTACTTCCGGCCAAGGGAGCAGCGCATGCACCGGCAGTTCCGCGTGGACACTGCCCTCCGGGTCCGCCAGCGGCCGGACGCCGGGTGACCTTCGCCCCTGCCGGGGCGTTTTGAGCGGTCAAGCCTCGCGGGGGTTATTGCCCCGCGGCGGCACGCCGGCGCCAGGCTACCCGGGAAACAGGCACCCGCCACGAGGCACCAGAATCATGATTCCGCCGCGCGGCCAGGAACACCTCGCATATATAGCCCTGCCGCGCTGCGCTACTGTCTCCCGAGAAAGAACATGCTTACCCTGGCCACAGGCAGGCTGGGTCTGCCCGACGGCCACGTCCGCAGTTCAGATCACCCACGTCTGTAGCAGCCGTCCTCAGTTTCCTCGCTCCCCAGCCGGCATCCATTAGGCGGTTCACGCACCCATCGACGGCAACAAGCGGCTCGCGCTCCCCCGGTTTCGTGGCTTAGCGGCCGTCGACTGCCACTGATCAGCGGCGAGGCCGGGACCGCCTTACGATGATCGGTCGGTCGGGTGCGGCTGAGCGAGCAGGTCGGCGTGGTGGATCGCTGCGACCTCGGGGTGCGAGCGTAGCCAGCCCTTGAGCGCGTTGTCGCCGAAGCGGCTGTGCAGGATGTTACGCGCGGACTGGCTGACTCCGGGGGCCTGCTCGGCGTACTCGCGCGGCAATGGCACTGTGCCGAGGGACGCGTCCAGCCGGGGAGCCCAGAAAAAGCCGATCGAGTCGCGTGTCCGTCCTGGCGCGGGAGGCAGGACCCGGTGGGGGGTGGCCACGAGGTAGCCGCGGGTGGCTACCTCGAGCATCTCGCCGATGTTAACTACCAGGGCGCCGTCGACCGGCGGAACGTCGATCCAGCGGTCGGTGCCGGCCGGGAGGGCTTGCAGCCCGCCGGCGTCGTCCTGGAGCAGCAGGGTCAGGAAGTTCCAGTCGGTGTGCGGCCCGACACCTTGCGAGTCAGCGCCGTCAGCGCCCCCGGTGTAGCGGATCAGCTTGCCGAACCAGTGCGGATTGCCCGCGAAGTACTGGTCGAAATGGGCTTCGGGTAGCGCCAGCGCCACGGCGATCGCCCGGGTGAGCTCACGGCCGACAGCGCTCAGCAGCCCGGCCCATTGCCCTGCCAGCGGCCTGAGCTCGGGGACGGTGTCGTCGGGCCACTGGTTGGGGCCTTCGAGGAGCCGGTACGGAGCGTCCCAGAGCTCACGGGGCACGGGGGCCTGCTCGGGCGCGAAGTCGATCTGCTCGCGGGCGTCGGCCCGGCCGGCGGTGATCTCGTGCCCGAGCCGGGTGTAGCCGCGGAAGTGCGGGGACAGCCGGTTGTCCAGCCGTAGCCGCTCCTGCAGGGGCAGCGCGAAGAACCGGGCGGCCGCGGCGGTCAGCGCGCCGAGCTGCCCGGGAGTCGCGCCGTAGCCGGTGAGCTGCAGGAACCCGATCCCGTGGAGGGCGTTGCGCAGCTCGGCGAGGAACGCCTGGTCGAACGTCCCGTCCGCGCGCCGGGCGCTGTCCAGGCGCAGCAGCGGGATGGCCTCGACCGCCCGGAGACCGTGATCCGGGGCATCGCGTGGGCGACGCGGTTCGCCGACGTGCTCTGTCATGACTCTCCTGGGCCGACTGCGCCTGAGGGTTAACGACCCTCGTCCGGGTCTCCACCGAGGGCCCGGGTTAGCCCCTCGAGGTCGGCGACGGTCACGGTGAGCGCGGAGTGGCCGCTGCGGCGCAGCCGCGACGGGACCTTCTCGGCGAAGTGGACGCAGACGCCGGCCTGGTGGTTGGTGCCGAAGCTGAGGCCGTCGTCTGCCATCGAGCCCCGGACGCCGAACGCCGTCCACCAGCGGTAGTTGCGGGTGACATGGGCCCCCGTGATGTTGTCCCGGGTGGTGGTCACCCGGAAGAACCCGAAGGTGGCCTCGAACCCGTCACCGGCCAGCGTCACGCCGTCCCGGTCCCGCCTGAACCCGAAGGGAAGCAGCACGGGCAGGTACCAGCGGTCGACGGCGTAACCGAAGTGCAGGGTCATGCGCTTGGCTCCCCCCTGGACGGACTTCATCACCACGCTACCCGCCCGCCACGGCGCAGCCCCCACTCGCGCTCAGACGGCACCGCGCAACAGCGGCCAGGCCGGCGGGGGGTCAGGCCACGGTTGCCCAGAACTCGCGCAGGACGGCCGCCGACCGGGCCGGGTCCTGCAGCATCCACCAGTGTCCGAGCCCGTCAAGGGCGACCGTGCTGGCGCCGGCCCGCTCGGCGGCCCTGGCCGCCGAGGCCGCGCTCAGGAAGGGGTCCTCGCCCGGGATGACCGCCAGTCCGGGGGCGGGGACGGCCACGAAGTCCGGGCCCCACTGCCTGCCGACGTCCACCGCCGAACGGTAAAGGTCAAGGATGCAGTTAGCCATGGTGAGGCTGACGTGCGATGCCAGGTCCAGGGCCGCCCCGGCCGGCACCCCGAGCGCCTGGAAGACGCCTGCGCGCTCCTGGTCCGGCATCGCCAGCTGCTGGGCCCAGAAGTCTTCTCCTGCCCCCGGTGCCTGCCAGATCCTGGCGAGGTCGTGCCACTCGAACCCGGGGTCGCCGATGCCGACGGCATCGGTGACCCAGGACCGGGCCAGCTCGGGCCGGGTCGAGACCACCCGGACCACGAGCCCGCCGCCCCAGTCATGCCCGACGAGGTCAACCGGGCCGTCCAGGCGCTCGAGCTGTGCCACAAGCCAGGCGGCGTACTCGTCCATCGTCGCCCCGAACCCCTCCGGGCGGACACCGTCGAACCCCGGCAGCGCCAGGACCACGCTGTCGCGGCGGCCGAGCGCAGCCAGCAGACCGCTCCACACGGCGGGGGTCTCGGGCACTCCATGAACGAAAACGGCGGTCACGCCTCCATAGTGTCACAGCGGAGAAGGCGCCCCACGAGGCAACGACGCGACTCGGCGCCCGAAAGCACCCGCGCTGATTGTTCCTCGTCGCAGGCGTGACAGCGACTCCGTCGCTACTCCTTCGCCGCGGCAACTCTCAGTAGTCGCTTGATCGATTCCAAGAGGGAATCCTTCGCCTATTCCTCGTCCAAAGGATTCCAGTCCAACCGCTGCAGGCCGCCGAACTGTAGCTCAAACCATGATGGGATATCACAGTGCTCGCAAAAGACCGGGAGTATAGGCTTTCTCGCCTTGTCTGCATAATTAAGCTCGCGCCGCACCCACTCCGAGCCGAATGCCTCCGGTGACAGGATAGCTATCAGTGCCTTAGCCTCGTCTAGGGCGGTCCCGATTCGACCGAGCCAGTCGTCGCCGCCTGCAATGCCTTGTTCATCCATCCAAACTTTCTGCCCGGCGGAGAGAAGCTCATCCTTTATGTTCACGGCGAAATCCCTGTTCGCCCGGCTATAGCTAATGAAGATATGGCCTGCGGCCTTGGCGGCCGTGACCCAATGCCGCTAAGTTAAGGGACCTGTGGTGCCAGCGGGGTTCAGGTGCAGCCAGGGAAACCCTGCCGAAGAGCGGGAATCGAAAGCTTTTCATGATCACGGAAGATTACTACCGTGATCACGGT
>Ga0265338_10006620_pt1 | contig 14674 bp, 19 predicted proteins | sample 42126metaG_FD_193579 | JGI IMG/M metagenome (GOLD analysis project Ga0265338, IMG submission 193579) | Rhizosphere microbial communities from Carex aquatilis grown in University of Washington, Seatle, WA, United States - 4-21-26 metaG | ecosystem: Host-associated > Plants > Roots > Rhizosphere... | reverse complement strand
CGCATGGCGTGTCGACGCGGCGCACCGCTGAGTGCACTTTCTCCCGGAAGCCGTCGAAGAGCATCGGCACGCCACCGCACGCGCTCTGCGGGTTTCCCGCGATGGGCGACAACCGCCGCACCGATGTTCCGGAGGCGTTCTGCGCGCACGCTCTACCCACCGATCACGAGAGGAGCCCGCGATGAGAGTCGCCGACCTGATGACCACGAACGTCCTCACCGTCCGCCCGGAGACGCCCTTGAAGGAGGTCGCGGAGCTGTTCGGCGCCCGCGGGATCTCCGGTGCGCCGGTCGTCGCCGCCGACGGCACCGTCGTCGGCGTGATCAGCGAGGCGGACATCCTCGCGAAGGAGCGGCGCCCCGCGGCCCGCTCGCGCTTCGCGGCGCTGCTCGGCCGCGCACGTGAGCGCGACCCGAAGGCGGAGGCGCGCACGGCGGGCGAGGCGATGACGAGTCCTGCGCTCACGATCAACCCGGATCGCCGCGTCGACGTGGCCGCCGGCCTGATGCTCGACCGCGGCGTCAACCGTCTGCCGGTCGTCGGTCGCGACGGCGCCCTCGCCGGGATCGTCACGCGCGCCGACCTCGTGCGGGCGTTCGTCCACGACGACGAGGAGATCCTCCGCGAGATCCGTGAGGAGGTCCTGCTCCAGGAGCTCTGGCTCGATCCGGACGACTTCGCAGTCGACGTCGAGCAGGGCGACGTGACCGTCGCCGGCAGCGTCCGCCACACGGACGAGGCCGTGCTGCTCGAGCGGCGGATCCGGCTGGTGCCGGGGGTCGTCTCCGTGCGGATACGCGAGACCGCTCCGACCGAGTAGCGTTTCGGCGTGCATCCGTTCGGAGTCAGGACCGCGCTGGAGCGCCTGCGCGCCGCGGGGGGCGGCTACGAGATCGTCCACGAGTCGGCCGGGCTCGAGCTCGGCGTCTACGTGCTCGTCGCGCCGGAGCCCGATCGCCAGCAGCCGCACGAGGACGACGAGATCTACGTCGTGCTGGAGGGGTCCGGCGTGCTCGAGGTGGAGGGCGAGAGCGTGCCCGTCGTCGAGGGCGACGCCGTCTTCGTCGAGGCGGGAGCCGACCATCGCTTCAGCGCGTACGAGCAGTTGGCCGTCCTCGTGATCTTCGAGCGTGCGCGCGCCTAACGGCGCCGTTCTCGGAGCCGCGCTCGTCCTGGCAGGCTGCGGGTCGACGACGGCTCCGTCGTCACCGACGACGAGCACCGTCGCCCTTACGGCGCAGGAGCAGCACGGCAAGTCGCTCTTCGTCTCGACCTGCGGCGCCTGCCACACGCTTGCGGACGCGGGGACGCACGGGACGGCCGGGCCGGATCTCGATGTCCACCCGTGGCGTAGCGTCTATGTCCGCGAGGTGATCGCGTCGGGCCCCGGCCTGATGCCGGACGACCTGATCAGGGGACCCGACGCCGACGCGGTCGCCGCCTATCTCGCCGCGGTGACACATCGGTAGGATCGCCCGGGTGCGCGCCGCGGCCATGCAGCTCTACCGCCTCGGGATCGCCGTCTTCTTCGTCGGCGTCGTCGCGCAGTTCTTCCTCGCCGGGTTGGGCGTCTTCCGCACACAACACGACGCGGGCCGCTTCACGCACAACTTCGCCGAGCATCGCGCGCTCGGCAACGTGCTGCTGGTCGTCGGGATCGTGGTGCTCGTCTTCGCGTTCATCGCCCGGCTCGGCCGCGATCGGATCACGATCATCCTCTGGCTGCCGGTGCTGGTGCTGATCCAGAGCATCCTCGCGAACGCCGGCCCCTCCTGGGTTCGCGCGCTCCACCCGGTCGTCGCGATCGGGATCTTCGCGCTCTCCGGCCTGCTCGCGCACCGCGCCTGGGCGCGACCCGAAGCCGCCTAGGCCTCAGGTTCCCAGCGCCAGCCGGAGATCGCCGGGTCGTCCTCGCCGTACTCGCGCCCGTACGCGCGCGCCCGCAGGCGCGCGTCGACCATCTCCTGGCGCAGATGCGCCGCCCGCTCGGCGACGCCCGGCAGCCGGTCGAGGACGTCGAGGACGAGGTGGAACCGGTCGAGGTCGTTGAGCATGACCATGTCGAACGGCGTCGTGGTCGTCCCCTCTTCCTTGTAGCCGCGCACGTGGATGTTGTCGTGGTTCGTGCGCCGGTAGGTGAGCCGGTGGATCAGCCACGGGTAGCCGTGATAGGCGAAGACGACCGGACGGCTGGTCGTGAAGAGGGAGTCGAACTCGTGGTCGGAGAGCCCGTGCGGGTGCTCGCTCTCGGGCTGGAGCCGCATCAGGTCGACGACGTTCACCAGCCGCACTTTCAGCTCGGGTAGCCGTTCGCGGAGGATCGCCGCGGCTGCGAGCGCCTCCAGCGTCGGCACGTCGCCGGCGCACCCGAGCACGACGTCCGGCTCGCCGCCGTCGTCGTTCGAGGCCCAGTCCCAGATCCCGATCCCGCGCGTGCAGTGCAGGATCGCCTCGTCCATCGGCAGGAACTGGAGCGCGGGCTGCTTCCCGGCGACGATCACGTTCACGTAGTGCCGCGAGCGCAGGCAGTGGTCCGCGACCGAGAGGAGGCAGTTCGCGTCCGGCGGCAGGTAGACGCGGATGATCTCCGCCTTCTTGTTCATGACGTGGTCGATGAAGCCGGGATCCTGGTGCGAGAAGCCGTTGTGGTCCTGGCGCCAGACGTGCGAGCTGAGCAGGTAGTTGAGCGAGGCGATCGGCTTCCGCCACGGGATGCCGCGCGTCACCTTCAGCCACTTCGCATGCTGGTTGACCATCGAGTCCACGATGTGGATGAAGGCCTCGTAGCAGTCGAAGAGGCCGTGCCTGCCGGTCAGGAGGTAGCCCTCGAGCCAACCCTGGCACTGGTGCTCCGAGAGCATCTCGACGACGCGGCCCTCGGGTGCCAGGTGCTCGTCGACCGGCAGGACGGCCGCCTCCCACTGCTTGGCGCTCGCGTCGATGACGGCGCCCAGGCGGTTGGAGGCGGTCTCGTCCGGGCCGAAGACGCGGAAGTTCGCAGGGTTCTTGCGGACGACGTCGGCGAGCCAGCCGCCGAGCACGCGCGTCGCCTCGGCGGTCTCGGTGCCCGGATGCTCGACGGTAACCGCATAGTCGCGGAAGTCCGGGAGTTCGAGGTCGCGCAGGAGCAGGCCGCCGTTCGTCTTCGGGTTGCCGCTCATCCGCCGTTCGCCGGCGGGCGCGAGCGCGGCCAGCTCGGGCCGGAAGGCGCCGCTCTCGTCGAACAGCTCCTCCGCGCGGTACGAGCGCAGCCACGTCTCGAGCGCGGCGAGGTGCTCCGGCTTCTCGCGCACCTCGGCGAACGGCACCTGATGCGAGCGCCACGTGCCCTCGACCTGCTTGCCGTCGATCTCGCGCGGGCCCGTCCAGCCCTTCGGCGTCCGGAAGACGATCATCGCGCGCGGATCGTCGAGCGCGCGGTCGAGCAGCTCCGCGAAGCGGCGGTGCGCGTCCATGTGGTCGCCGTCCAGTTCCTGCGTGAAGAAGTACGGCTCGTGGCCGTAGCCCCGCATGAGCGCCGCCAGCTCCTCCTCGGGGATCCGCGCGAGCACGGTCGGGTTCGCGATCTTCCAGCCGTTCAGGTGCAGGATCGGCAGCACGCGCCCGTCCTGCTCGGGGTTCATGAACTTGTTCGAGTGCCAGCTCGTCGCGAGCGGCCCCGTCTCGGCCTCGCCGTCGCCGACGACGCACGCGACGAGCAGGCCGGGACTGTCGAACGCAGCGCCATACGCGTGCGAGAGCGCGTAGCCGAGCTCGCCGCCCTCGTGGATCGAACCGGGAGTCTCGGGCGCGGCGTGGCTCGGGATCCCGCCCGGGAAGGAGAACTGGCGGAAGAGTGTGCGCAGTCCCGCGAGATCGCGCGTCACGTGCGGGTAGAGCTCGGTGTACGTCCCCTCGAGGTACGACTGCGCCACGACCGCGGGGCCGCCGTGGCCGGGACCGGTGATGTAGATCGCGTCGAGGTCGCGCTCCTTGATCGCACGGTTGAGATGGACGTAGAGGAAGTTCAGCCCCGGAGTCGTGCCCCAGTGGCCGAGCAGGCGCGGTTTGACGTGCTCCGGCAGGAGCGGCTCGCGCAGGAGCGGGTTGTCCAGGAGGTAGATCTGGCCGACGGAGAGGTAGTTCGCCGCCCGCCAGTAGGCGTCGATCAGGCGGATCTGCTCGTCGGTCATACGATTCTCCCTTCGTGGACGTGCTCGTCGTCAATGCAGGGTCTACCAGCCTGAAGCTCCACCTGGTCCGGGGAGGAACCGCAGAGCCGGTCGACGGCTTCGTCGCAGCGGACGCGGTCGGCCACCGCATCGTGCACGGCGGCCGCCGCTTCACGGAGGCGGTCGTCGTCGACGACGCGGTCGAGGCGGCGATCGAGGAGCTGTCGGCGCTCGCGCCGCTCCACAATCCGCCCGCGCTCGAGGCGCTCCGGCGCGCCCGCGCCGCGCTGCCCGGCGTGCCGCACGTGGCCGTCTTCGACACGGCCTTCCACCGGACGCTCCCGCCGGCCGCGTCCACCTACGCCGTCCCGGCGCGCTGGCGCGACGAGTGGGACGTGCGCCGCTACGGCTTCCACGGGATCAACGTGCAGTGGGTCGCGTCACAGGTGAGGGTGCCGCGTCTCCTCGTCGCGCACCTCGGCGGCGGCAGCTCCGTCACCGCGGTGCTGGACGGGCGCTCCGTGGACACGACGATGGGCTTCTCACCCCTGGAAGGCGTGCCGATGTCGACGCGTTCCGGCTCGGTCGACCCGGCTGCGCTCGTCTACCTGCTGCGCGGCCGGCTCACGCTCGAGGAGCTGTCGGAGCAGCTGGAGCACGAGTCGGGCCTGGCGGCGCTCTCGGACGGCGGCTCGGGCGACGTGCGCGAGGCCTCGCCGCTTGCGCTCGACGTCTACGTGCACCGCGTCGCCGGCGCGGTGGCCGCGATGGCGGCCGCGTGCGGAGGGATCGACGCGCTCGCGTTCTCGGGCGGCATCGGCGAGCACGCGGAAGACGTGCGCGAGCGGATCGTGCAGCGGGTGCGGTTCCTCGGCGACTTTCGCGTCGAGGTCGTGCCGGCGCGCGAGGAGCTCGTGATCGCCGCCGAGACGCGCCGGCTGCTGACCTAGGGGCGATGCCACGCGAACGCCGGCTCCGCGATCCGCGGCTTACCGGCGAGGCAGGCGCGCCATGCGGTGGCGGCCGCCCAGACCTGCGCTTCGCCAACGACCCGCTCGACGATCTCGCGCGCGTCCGGACCTTCGAAGACGAATACCGCCTCCGCGTCGGTCAGATAGACGGAGTGCGCGTCGAGCGGCGTCTGATCGATTGCGAACGGCGGCCCGTCGGCGAGGAGTCCGCGCGCGATCTCGAGGCCGTCCGGCCGGAGCGGGACGACCACCGCGACGCGGCTCAATCTGCCCGCTCCCGGCGCCGGCGGAGCCGGCGCCTCCGCTCTTTGGTGAGCTCCGTCGAGCCTACGCTCACAACGAGATAGCGGTCGCGGTCAGGTGGCCGAGCTGCTCGGCCAGGTCGCTGAGCACGCCGAGCCCCTGCAGGCTGCCGATCCTGAGCGGCCCGCCGACTGCGAGGTCGATGACGAGCGACGGCCGGCCGGCGATCCGCTCGCGGTTCGAGCGGCCCACGTGCACGGTCTCGACGTCCTCGTAGAAGATGCGATGCACCTCGCGCGTCGCGCGCTCGCCGAGCGAGCCCTCGAGGCGAAGCCCCGTCGGCTCGAGCTCGAGCTTGCCGGCGCGCGTCGGACGACCGGGCTCGCTCCAGAGGACGGCGTAGCTGCTCATGGCGGAAGGATCGACGCACCCGCCCGCCGGGGCATCGGTACTGCGGGGCGGATCTCGTTCGGGAAAGCCGCTACTCGGCTTCAGATGCTTCGAGTAATCCCTGCTGGAGAGCGTGGCGCACGAGCTCCGCGCGAGTGGAGAGGCGGAGCTTCTGCATGATGTGCGCCCGGTGCGTCTCGGCCGTGCGAACCGAGATGTAGAGCATCTTTGCGATCTCCTGGTTCGTGTGGCCGAGCGCGAGCAGGCGCAGCACCTCGCGCTCCCGCTCGGAGAGCGGATCCTCGGCCGCGCGCTTCTCCGACTCGGCCTCAGCCGCGGCAAGCCGTGCACCCAGCGTCGGGTGGACGTAGCGCCTGCCGCCCGCGACCTCGCGCACGGCGGCCACGAGCTCGGCGTCGGCGGCCTCCTTGAGCAGGTAGCCGCTCGCGCCGGCGGAGAACGCCTCGCGGACGTAACTCGGGTCGTCCTGCATCGAAAGAACGAGGATCCGCGACTTCGGGGCGGCACCGAGGATATCCGGCGCTGCCTCGAGGCCGCTGCGCCCGGGCATGACGACGTCGAGCAGGACGACGTCCGGCTTGTGGAGGCGCGCAAGGCGGATCGCGTCGTCGGCGTTGCCACCCTCGTCGTCGACGGTGATGTCCTCCTCCGACTCCAGGAGCAGGCGCAGGCCGGAGCGCACCAGCGCATGGTCGTCCACGATCAGCACCCGAATCACGTCAGCGGCACCTCCGCCACAAAGGTCGTCCCGGCTCCCGGACGCGACTCTACCCGGACGTCGCCACCGAGTAGGCCGACACGCTCGCGCATGCCGAGCAGGCCGAGGCCACCCTCGCGCGTCCGGGCAGGCTCGAAGCCGATTCCGTCGTCCTCCACGACCACCGAGACCGCATCATCCTTGCGGGTCAGGACGACACTGACCTTGGAGGCGCGCGCGTGCTTGACGACGTTCGTGAGCGACTCCTGGACGATCCGGTAGAGCGCGGTCTCGATCTCGGAGGAGAGCCGCTCCTCGTCCGAGATCGTCTGCACGAACTCGACCTCGATCCCGGTCTGCTCGGACAGGCTCGCCGTCAGCCGTTCGAGCGCGGCGACGAGCCCGAAGTCGTCGAGGACCTTCGGCCGGAGCTCGACGGCGAGCTGGCGGACGTCCTGCAGGGTCGAACGCACGAGCTCGCGCACCGCCTCCACCGCCTGCTTCGACTGCTCGCTTGCCCCCGCGTCCTCGATCCCGCGCAGGCCGAGCAGGATCGACGTCAGCGCCTGGCCGGTCTCGTCGTGCAGCTCACGTGCGAGGCGGCGGCGCTCGAGCTCCTGCGCGGTGACGACGCGCTGGAGGGCATCGCGGGCGACGCGCTGGCGCAGCTCGATCGCGACGGCGGCCCGCGCGGCGAAGACCTCCGCCAGGCGCATGTCGTCGTGCGTGAAGCGCGGGTCGGGCCCGAGCTTGTCGTGGACGCCGATCACGCCCACCGCGATGTCGCGGGAGACGAGCGGCACGTAGAGCGCCGTCTGGAGGGAGAGCCGGCGGGCGGCGTCCTTGTCGACCTCGGGGTCGTCGAGAACGGAGTCGATCCGCTCGCTGCGCTTGCGGCCGAGAACGCGGACCGTCTTCGAGTTCGCGGGGAGCTCGAGGCCGACGTAGTCGTGCGCGCCCTCGGCGGAGGCGGCCTCGATGCGGGCGCCGGCGCCGTGCGGGAGCGCGATCGTCACGGCTCGCGCGCCGATCATCCTCCGCAGCTCCTCGGCAACGAGCTGGAGCAGTGTGCCGAGGTCGAACTCGGTCACGAGCGCGTTCATGATGTCGTTCAGCGATTCGAGCTGGCTCGCCCAACGCGTCGCGTTCTCGTAGAGGCGCGCGTTCTCGATCGCGACGGCGGCCTGCGAGGCGAGCATGCCGACGGCGTCCTCGTCCTCCTGGGTGAAGTCGGCGCCTTCCTCCTTCTCCGTCAGGTAGATGCGGCCGTAGGCGACGCCGCGCAGCGCGACGGGCGCACCCAGGAACGTGTGCATCGGCGGGTGCCCGGGCGGGAAGCCGATCGAGCGTGGATCCTCTGAGAGGTCGTGCAGGCGCAACGGCACGGGCTCCCGGATCAGGACGCCGAGGATGCCGCGGCCGGTCGGGAGGTCGCCGATCAGCTTGCGCGTCTCCTCGTCGATCCCGACCGTGATGAAGCGCTCGACGTACGCGCCCGTAGGGTCGATCACGCCGAGCGCGCCGTAGCGTGCGCCCGTGAGCCTACGGGCCGCTTCGACGACTTTTTGCAGCACTGCGTCGAGCGAGAGCTCGGATGAGAGTGCGATGCCCGCTTCGACCAGCGCGCGCGTACGCTCCTGCGTCGCGTCCACTGCCGGCAATCGTAGTCCGTGCGCTCGCTGAGCAGCCGTGCGGCGAAGCGCCGATGCCTCCAGGACGCCGCGGCGCGAGTCTGTAGCCGTGAGCCGCAGGACCCTGATCATCGCGGTCGCCGCCGCAGTCGTCGCCGCCGGCGCACTGGCCGCTGCGCTCGCGCTGACCACGGGCGGCTCGAAGAAGCCCGCTGCAGCGCTCGGAGCAGCGACCGTTGCGCAAATGCTCAACGGAATCCCGCAGCAGGGCACGACGCTCGGCCGCGCCGACGCGCCGGTGACGCTCGTCGAGTTCGCCGACCCGCAGTGCCCCTACTGCGGCGAGTGGGCGAAGCGCGCGCTGCCGGTGATCGTCTCCCGCTACGTGCGCACCGGCAAGGTGCAGATCGTCTTCAACGGCCTGACCTTCGTCGGCTCGGATTCGGAGAAGGCGCTGCGTGCCGCGCTCGCGGCCGGCCGGCAGCACCGTTTCTGGAACGTGATCGAGCTCCTCTACCAGAACCAGGGCACCGAGAACACCGGCTGGGTCAGCGACTCGTTCCTGCGCAAGGTCGGCGCCTCCGTGCCCGGCCTCGACGTGCAGCGGATGCTCCGCGAGAGCTCGCAGGGCTCCGTGACGACGCAGATCGCCCAGGCGGCGGCGGTCGCGCAGCAGGCGGGCGTGAACGCCACACCGACCTTCGCGGTCGGGAAGACGGGCGGCGCGATGCAACTCGTCCAGATCTCGTCCTTCGACGCGTCCGGCCTGGCGCCGTCGCTCGACTCCGCGCTCGCGTCATGAGCGACCGGCGCCTGCGCGCCGTGATTTTCGTCCTCTCCGCCGCCGGCGCCGGCATCGCCGCCTACCTGACGTACGCGCACCTCGCGGACGTGCCCGTCGTCTGCGTGACCGGCGGCTGCGAGACCGTGCAGCACTCGCACTGGTCGGAGCTGGGCGGGATCCCGGTCGCGGCGATCGGACTCGCGGGCTACGTCCTGCTCGCCGCGACGGCGCTGTTCGCGTCCGATCTCGCCCGCGGAATCGGCGCGGCGTCCGCGGTCGGCGGCTTCGCCTTCGCACTCTTCCTCGTCTGGGTGCAGGCGGCCGAGATCCACGCCTTCTGCCAGTGGTGCCTCGCGAGCGACGCACTGCTGGCGTTGATCGTCGTCGCGGCGCTGGCTAGAGCCTGGCGCGCAGCTCCGCCGGGCGGAGGATCTTCGCGCCCAGCTCGCCGTCCGACGGGATCAGGTCTCGCACGACCTGCAGCACCAGCTCCGCCTCGTCGCTGAACGGGCTGAGAATCCTGTTGCCCTTGAGCAGCGCCTTGCCGCGCGGGCCGGCGTGCACCGCGAGGTCGCGCTCCGCGTAGCCCTTCTCCTGCAGCAGCCGGTTGGCCTCGGCGACGGCGTCCACGCGCGGGTTCTACCGGAAGAGATCGAGGTCCGGCGGGATCACGATGTCGGTCGCGCGCTCGTCGCCGCTGACATCGAGGCCACGCACGATGGCGACGGGCACGCGGTCGAGCTTGCCGAAGACGAGCTGCGCAGCACCGGCGATCTCGTCGGCGACGCAGATGCGCGTCGCGTGCAGCTCGTAGCCGGCCGGATCGCGCTCGCCGTTCAGCTCGACGACGACGCGGACGCCTGCGGCGCCGATCGCGACGTCGGTGGTGGCAGCGCGCCAGGGCCGGCCGAAGGAATCGGTGACGATCACGCCGACGTCGGCGCCGGTGCGCTCGCGCAGGTCGGCACGCAGCTTCGCGGCGGACGCGTCGGGATCGACCGGGAGCAGGACGAGCGTGTCCTTCTCCGGCGCGTTCGAGGCGTCGACGCCCGCGGAGCCGGCGACGAAGCCGTGCCGGGTGCGCCCGATCACGAGCTCGCCGCGCTGGCGGACGATCTCGGCGGTCTCGCCGAGGATCACCTCGATCCGGCGCGGGTCGGCCACGTCGCCGGCGATCTCGATCGCCTGCGGCGACGGCTCGATCCCCTCGAGCGAGACGACACGCCCCTCGACCTTGGAGATCGCCTTCTGCGCGACGACCACGACGTCGAGATCCTCGAGCTTCGTCCGCTCCGCGATCATCGTCGCGAGGTCGTCGCCCTCGCGGAGCTCCGGCAGGCCCTCGACCGCGGTGACGCTGAAGCTCGTCACGGGAGCCCGGTGACGCGCAGGCCGGCGTGGCCCTTGTAGCGCTTGTTCAGGTTGACGATCACGGCCGTCGTGCCCTCGAGTGCGCGGGCGCTCGCGAGCGGGCCGGCGTCGAGCGCGCGGCCCAGGACGACCCGCGCGGCGAGCTCGAGTGCGAGCGCCTTCGCGTCGGCGTCGTCGCCGCAGACGAGCGTGTCGCCGTCCGCCTTGCCGTGCGCGAGCGAGGCAGCGGCCAGCGAGTGGAGGCCCGCGACGACCGGCGCCGCGAGCAGGTCCTGCGTCCGCTCGGCGAGGCTGCGCGCGTCCGCGCCGGGGAAGACGCCCTCCTTCGTGAAGCGAAGCTCGGAGGCGACGCTCAGCACCGGCGTGGCGCCGATCGCCGCGGCGAGGCTCTCGGCGGTCGCAAGCGCGGCCTCCGCCTTCGTCGCGAGCACGACCAGGTCGACTCCCTGGACGGCGTCCTCGTTCGCGGCGCCGCCCGCGGCTCCCGCCTCCCGCGCCTTCTCCTGTGCGCGCTCGGCGTCGCGCGAGCCGATCACGACCTCGACCCCCGCCTCGGCGAGCCGCTCCGCGAGCGCGAGGCCGAAATCTCCCGTCCCCCCGACGACGGCGACCTTCACGCCGGCACGGCTCCCAGCGCAGCTTCGGCAAGTCTGCGCCGCGCGTCGGCGTCGCTCATCAGCGTCCGCGTCACGATCGGGCGGACGTCACCCAGCCCGTCGAGGTCGTCCGCGTCGGCCTCGTCCAGCACGAGCGCGTCCACGAGACCCTTGTAACAGTCTGTTACGTGCCTGGGCGAGGTTCCGCCTGCGACGCGGCGGAGCATGCGGTCGGCCGGACCCTTGACCGCGCGGCCGCCGATCAGGGGGCTGACGGCGACGCACGGCACTCGGCGCGCCGCGATCGCCTCGCGGATCGCGGGCACGGCGAGGATCGGCTGGATCGACACATATGGGTTGCTCGGCGCGAGCAGGATCAGTTCGGCTCCGGTGAGCGCGTCGAGCACGCCCGGCGCGGGGGCGGCGCCGCCCTCGAAGCGAACGGCGTCGACCTCGTCGCGGTGGCCGCGGCCGACGAACCACTCCTGGAAGGGGAAGGAGCCTGCATGCGTGTCGATCCACGTGCGCAGCCGGTCGTCGGTCGCCGGGAGCAGCGCAGTGCGGACGCCGAGCGCGGCCGCAAGCTGCGCCGTCACGGAGGAGAGCGGCTCCCCGGCGCGCAGTGCCTGCGTGCGCACGAGGTGGACGCCGAGGTCGAGGTCGCCGAGCGCGAACCAGGCCTCGCCGCCGAGCCGGCGCACCGTCTCGAGCGCGTTCCAGGTCTCGCCGGCGCGACCCCAGCCGCGCACGGTGTCGTTCAGGCCCGCGAGCGCGTAGAGGATCGAGTCGAGGTCGGGCGAGACGTGCAGACCGAGCACGTCGACGTCGTCGCCGACGTTGCCGATCACCGAGACGCGCTCGGCGCCCGCGACGTCGACGACGCCCTGGACGAAGCGCGCGCCGCCGACGCCGCCGCTCAGCACGGCGACGTTCACAGCCCAGCCTCCAGCATCGCCGCCTGCGTGCGCGGCCCGCAGCGGAGCTGCAGCCGGCGCAGGTCGTCGAGCGTGTCCACGTCCGCCGCCACGTTGGGGAGGGCGACCGAGACGGCCTCGATCCCGAGTCCTGCCGCGCGCTCGCGGAAGCGGTCGGCACTGCCCACGCCGTAGAGCGGTGCGAACGAGTCGGCGGCGGACAGGCTGAGCGCGTTCGTCGTCCCGTCGAGCGCTTCGACGAGCGCCATCCCGCCCGCGGGTGTCGCCGCGAGCAGCGAGCGCAGATCCTCCGGGACGACGCACGGCACGTCGGCGTTGAGGACGAGGATCGCGCCCGGCTCGACGCCGTCCAGCGCAGCTGCGACCGCCGCGCCCTGCCCGCCGCCGGGATCGTCAAGCGGCTCCGCGCCGTGTTCGCGCGCGGTCTCGGCGCCGTCCGGATCGGGCGTGACGACGCGGGTCCGTCCTACGGCAGCGGCCGCGGCGACCACGTCGCCGAGCATCGCGAGCGAGAGCAGCCGCCGCGCGCGCCCGGAGAGCTCGAGTCGCGTCTTGCCCTGCGCACCCGCGTACGGGATCACGACCGTCGGCACAGTCAGGCCCGCTCCAGCACCGGCAAAGCCGGTGCCTCCGCTCTTGGGCGTACTCCGTCGAGCCTACGCACGCGCAAGACACTACCCCGCCCCGGCCGGGATACTGCGCACGTGAAGGTGCTGGCGAGCCGGCGGACGCCCGGACCTGCCTGGGACGAGCTGGACGACGTGGAGATCGCCGACGCATGGCCTCCACGCGGGCCGCAGCCAGGCGTCGAGGCGATCGTCGTGGCGAACGAGCTCGTCGACGCGAAGGTGCTGGCGCTGCTGCCGGATCTCCGCCTGGTCGCGAACTTCGGCGCCGGCTACGACGCGCTCGACGTCACAGCGTGTCGCGAGCGAGGCGTCGTGGTGACGAACACACCGGACGTGCTCACGGACGCGACCGCCGACCTCGCGCTCGGGCTGATCCTCGCCGTACGCCGACGGATCGTCGAGGGCGACCGCCTCCTCCGGGAGGGTCGCTGGCGCTCGCAGTGGTCGGCGGGGCCGTTCCTCGGGCGCGACCTCGGCGGCTCGACGCTCGGGATCGTCGGGATGGGCCGGATCGGCTCCGCCGTCGCGCGGCGTGCGGAGGCGTTCGGGATGCGGGTCGTCCAGCACAGCCGCACGGGCGGGATCCCGCTGGACGAGCTGCTGGGCGAGGCGGACGTGGTCTCGCTGCACGCGCCGCTCACGCCGGACACGGAGCGGCTGCTCTCCCGCGAGCGATTGGGGCTCCTCCGCGACGGCGCGACCCTCGTCAATACGGCCCGCGGCGCACTCGTGGACGAGGACGCACTCGTCGAGGAGCTGGAGTCCGGACGCATCTCCGCGGGCCTGGACGTCTTCGTCCACGAGCCGCGTGTCCCCGAGCGCCTGCTCGGCCTCCCGAACGTCGTGCTGACGCCGCACATCGGCAGCGCGACCGAGGAGACACGCGCCGCGATGACGCGCATCGTCGTGGACAACATCCTCGCCGTCGCGCGCGGCGAGGCGGCGCTGACGCCGGTCGAGTGAGAGCACCGCCGCCCATGCGAGCGTGCAGGCCGGAGCGGAAGGCTCGCCGTCAGGCGGACTTCCGCGGAGGCCCGACGTCGCGCGCTGCCGGTCCTGCGCCGCAGGCGCACGATCGGTCGCGCCTCGGAGCCGGCGTGCCGCATACCGTGATCCAGGAAAGCCTGTCAGCGCGGAGCACGCGGGAGACCGCGCTCTCCCGCGTGCGCAGCACGTTCATCAGCTCGTGGGTGCGCAGCACCCGCGAGCTACTGCGAGCCCGGCCGCCCGGCCGAGATCCAGCCGCGCACCTCGAACCAGTGGCTCTCCTGCAGCGCGGCCGCGACGCCCGGGTCGGTGTGCTCCGCGTAGAACACGTGCTGGTCGAGATCGCAGCAGATCGCGACGTCGCTCAACGCGACGTCCGGGACCCGCATCAGCGCGTCGGCCGGGAGCCTCGCCTCGGCGACGGTGTAGTGCTTGAACTGGAGCTCGGGAGCGATCTCCATCAGGTCGGGCCAGTCCGGGCAGGTGCGGGAGCTCATCGCGCTGCCCAACTCCCTTCGAGGCGCACGAGGCCGCGCTGGTCACCGTTCGGGTAGACGACGAAGACGAGCGCGTCGTCGAGCGAGTGGTACTGCGACTGCGCGTCGGCGTCCGTGAGGTCGAGACGCAGGTGGAGGCGGCCCTCGGAGAAGGGCGGGCTCGCCGCCTCGAACCGCGCTGTGAGCGCGCGCGTGCCGCCGTTCCAGCCGAGCTCGACGGTCGAGACCGCGCCCGAGGAGACGAGGATCGAGGCGTCGTCGCGCAGCTCCCAGGCGAGGCGCGGCGGCGGCACGTCCCGCTCGGACGCGAGCTCGAGCTCGAGCGTGAACGGCTCGCCGGCGAGCAGCTGCGTCCGCTCGTCGCCGTCCGGCCCGAGCAGCCGCGCGCGCTCGACTCGCGCGACCTCGCCGCCCCACTCCTTCAGGCCGGCGGCACGCTCCTCCGGGTTCCGCTCGCCGGCGAGCATGCGCCGATACTCGACGATCGCCTCGTGCGTCGGCCCGTCGAAGGCGACGACGCCCTCGCGCAGCAGCACCGCACGGTCGCAGAGCCGCTCCACCGCGGCCGCGTCGTGCGAGACGAAGACGATCGTGCCGCCGTCCTGCTTGAACTCGAAGATCTTCCCGAAGCACTTGCGCTGGAAGGCCTCGTCGCCGACCGCGAACACCTCGTCCAGCAGCAGCACGTCCGCCTCGACGTGCGCGGCGATCGCGAAGCCGAGGCGCATGTACATCCCGGACGAGTAGGTGCGCACCGGCAGGTCGATGAAC
>Ga0265338_10006619_pt1 | contig 14674 bp, 12 predicted proteins | sample 42126metaG_FD_193579 | JGI IMG/M metagenome (GOLD analysis project Ga0265338, IMG submission 193579) | Rhizosphere microbial communities from Carex aquatilis grown in University of Washington, Seatle, WA, United States - 4-21-26 metaG | ecosystem: Host-associated > Plants > Roots > Rhizosphere... | reverse complement strand
CCCGCCAGCCAACCCGACGGTCGCTACGACATTGATGGCGATAATTGCTTTGCGCTCTTGCAGACCTACACAACCCGCCCGCTGGCGCAGGCCCTGTTCGAGACGCACCGGAAATACATTGACATCCAATGGCTCCTGGCCGGTTTCGAGACGATGTTCTGGTCGCCGCTCGCTGCGCTCACGCAGGTCACCCAGCCATACGTCGCTGAAAAGGACGTAATCTTTTATGCCACCCCTTCGCATCGGACTCCCATCAGCCTTCGGGCCGGGGAATTCGTTATTTTCTTCCCTGAAGACGGTCATGCCGGCGGCCTCGAATACGGCGGCCAATCCGAAGTCCGGAAAGTTGTGATCAAGGTCCGCGCCTGAAAACCAGCACCGGCGTTCGAGCATTGGCAGTGTTACCTGCATCCCAAACCGTCTTTGATTGGGCGACGGACTTATTTTTTCAAATCCTTCGATGTGGCCAGAGCGATGACACGGTGCTGCGTTTTGCCGCCAACGGCACAATAAAACTGATAAACCACGCCGTCATATTTGATGATCCAAGGCTTGTGCGCGAAGGGCGTGTCGTAAGGCTCCGAAGCTCTGACCAAATCCTCGCCGTCCCATTTCGTCCAGTGAACGAGATCATGCGAGGCTGCGAACGTGTTGAAGGCGCCCGGCTTCCAGAAGGCGCCGAAGTAGAACATGACCCACTCGTCACCGATGCGAACGACCTGCGGATCGCCGCTGATGACGCCGCGTTTCGAGCCGGCCGGAGGAAGATTTTCCAACGCCGGGCCCGCACCGAAACGTTTCCAGGTTTTTAAGTCGTCGGAAACGGCGGCAAAAATGCGTTCACTGCCGTGCGGCGGCTTGGCGTTGTAAAACATGACGAACGGCGCGCCGAGCGTCTTGGCGTCGTCACGAAAAATGTAACTTTTGTAAAGGGTGTCGGTTTCCAGCGGGCGGACATCGGCATCGGACGGCTTCAGCACCGGCTGGGGCAGTTTTTGCCAGGGCTTGGGTTTGGTCGGATTGCTCGAGGAGGCGATGCAGATGGCGAGCGGCGTCTTCTCATAACCGAAGATGCTGCCGCCAAAGTAAGAGAGCCAGTAGCGACCGTCATATTTTTGGAGCGCGTCACTGCCGTTCCATTTCGTATCGAACAGTGCGACCCCGCCGGCGGCGTTGGCCTGGTCCCAGGAATTGGTTTCGCCGCGCTCAAGAATGGTGCCGAGCGGCTTCCAGTGCAGCAGGTCATCGCTCTCGGCCAGCTGGGTTGTGTAACCCTGCATCGGCTCGCCTTCGAGCTGGACGTAAACCATGTACCACTTGCCGCCCTGGCGAAAAACGTTGGGGCAATCCACCTTCTTGCCGGCGGGCGGTTCCAGCACCACGCCGTATTTGAAAGGTGTTTTGACCTCGTCGTAGATCGCCTGCATCCGGTCATGGGAAATGGAATTGGTGTCCGCATCCGCAGCCCGGGCCACGAATGCGAACATAAACAGGGACAAGCCTGCCAGCAGAAGTTTTGAGCCAGACATGGTTTGAGTTAACCGAATCCGGCAAAATCCGTCCAGCGGATTCAAAGTTTTCATGAACTGGAAGGATATTGTTGGTAGTTGGTTTCGTTCGTTCAACGTTCCGTTTCGGAACCCAGGTATTCAACGGCCGGCAAAGATGTTGAGTCCTTTGCCGGTTTCGAGGAACGTTTTCATGCTCGAAAGCACGCGCGGCCAGCCCCAGGAAACTCCGCGGAGCATTTTCGAACCCGCCTTCAATTTGTCGTGCGTCACCTTGAGGCACACCATGTCTTCAATCGCCTCGATTTCAAGCGTGACGCGCGATAGGTCGGCCAGCTTGTCCGGGTCGGCCCAGCTCAACACCAGACGTTTGGGCGGAACGCTTTCCAGGACCTTGCCGGTGATCCACACGGGGTCCGCCTCTTTTTCAAAGACATGCTCCCATTTCGAGCCCTTTTTCCAGTCGGAGACATTTTTGGCACCGCCCCAATATTGGCGGGTGAATTCAGGTTTGGTAATCGCGTCCCACAATTTTTTCGGCGTGGTGCGAATGAAGGTTGAGTAAACTAACTTTGATTTTTCCATAACGTCATCCTTTCTTGTTTGTTTGGTTTTTTTCGAGACCCCGTTTCAGATCGCTCAACGCCTGGAGGCGATGGCGCTCGTATTTGCCAATCCAGCGCTCGGAGATCTCATGGATCGGCACCGGATTGAGATAATGCAGCTTCTCGCGCCCATGCCAGACCACGGCGACCAGGTTCGCCGCTTCCAGCAGCCGGAGATGCTTGGTGACCGCCTGCCGCGTCATGTCCAGATGCCGGCACAATTCGCCAAGCGTCTGGCCGCTGCTCTGGTGCAACAGGTCGAGCAGCTTTCGCCGGCTTTCGTCCGCCAGAGCTTTGAATACTGCATCCATCTCGCCCGAGATTATGCAACCTTTTGGTTGCATGTCAAGTCCGAATGTTGCGTTGGATTATTGGCGCGACCAGGCGGCGGAAAATCAGAAAAGTGATTTCAAATCCAGAGATTAACCCAGCGAGTCCTGCTTGACGGGTTTTCCTTCATGACCGTAAGCTTTGGTTCCGTGAAAAACTGCCCGGAAAATCTATGACATCAAAGCCTGCACGCATGGCCCATTTCGCCTCGTTAGCTTTCAGCGCACTGCTCGTTGCCATTTCGCCGGCAGGCGCACATCCCTCGGGCGGCCCTTACGGTCCGGTTCAGCAAACTTACACCGCGCCCAGAGACGCGGCCCACGTTTATTATGTGTCGCCCGATGGCCAGGCCGGCTCGCCGGCAACGGTTGCAGATCCGGCGACATTGGAATCCGTTTTCCCAAAAATCGTCACCGGCGACGTCATTGTGTTGCGCGGCGGAACCTATCGCACGGGCAATTTGATCGTGAACCAGGGCGTCACTTTGCAACCGTATGCGGACGAACGCCCGGTGATCAAAGGAACCCAAATAGCCGCGAATTGGGAACCCCTGAGCAACAACGTCTGGCGTACGTCCTGGACCAATCTTTTCCCGGCGAAACCGCAAAGCTGGTGGCGGCGTGAACGCGAAGGCATGAAAACGCCGCTGCATCGTTTCAACAATGACATGGTGTTCGTTGACGGCCGGGCATTGCAATCCGCCGGCTGGGAAGGCGAGTTGAACGCAGACAATTACTCCATTGATTACGAGGATGGCTACGTATTTCTCGGCTTCAACCCGGCAGGCCACGTCATCGAAATCACCTGCCACGACAGCGCCATCGTGCGCACGATCGGCAAAGTGCATGGCAAAAAATCCGATGGCAAGGGATTGGTGATCCGCGGAATCACGTTCACCCAATTCGCCTATCGCGCGCTGGAAGTTGAAGGTCATGAGCCGGATGCGCTGGCCGATCCGGCCACGTTCGGAAAGGACGTCGTAGGCTCCACCTTTGAGAACGTGACGATTTCCTACTGCTCGCGCGTCGCCGGATATTTTCGCGGCGACAAAACAGTGTTCCGAAACTGCCTCATCAGCGACACCAGCACCGAAGGCATCTATATCATTGCCTCGTCCGATTGTTTGCTGGAACGGAATATTTTCGCGCGCAACAACATCGAACACATCACCGGCTACTTTCCGTCGGCGGTGAAGATTTTCAATCAAACGCGACGCGTGGTTTGCCGGGACAACGTCGTGATGGATCAACCCGAATCCAACGGCATCTGGTATGATGTCGGCAACCATGACGGCGTGTTCGTTGACAACTGGGTCGAAGGCTGCGTGGACGGGTTCTTCTACGAAATCTCGTGGGACGCCGTTTGTGCGGGCAACGTTTTCATCAATTGTGATGCCGGCGTCCGGGCGCTCAACTCGGCCAATGTCCACGTTTACCAAAACACCTTCGTCAACAGCGTGGCTTCGTTTGAGCGGACGGAACGCAGTGCGATTGGCGATCACTTCGGCTGGCATCCCACCACCGGACCGGATGTGGATCAACGCAACGGTCATATCTTCGTCGGCAATTTGCTGACGGCGGGTGAAGGATTTCGCAAACCGTTGTTGCGCGTCCAACAGACGAGCGTGTTGTGCGGCAAGCTCACGAATTCACCCATGTCGCACCTGAACGACAACGTCTATGTGCGCAGCGGCAACCTCGACCAGCAAAGCCTCCTCGCCTGGGGGCCGGTGGATGGCACCAATTGCATGGTCGAGCTTAAAAATCTGGACGATTTGCGCCAGCTGCATCCGGAATTTGAAACGCATGGTTTGTATCTCAGCAACTATTCCGGCTCGGTTTTCAAAAGTCCTGAACTGAAGAATTACCAGTTGAACGCGAGCTTCAATCATCCGGGCGTTGAACCATTGCCTGCCGAAGTGCAGAAACTTTTGGGCGATCCGGCATCTCGCGGTCCCGGCGCGTATTAGACTGAAAATGAATTCTCCCGCACCCACGCAGCGCCAGGCAAATCCGGAGACATGAAAACGTAATCCACTTAAGTTTAACTTTGAATTAAATCTAACCGTTATGAAAATGAAGACGCGATGGCTCGTATTGGCCGGATTGCTCTGGTTGAATGTGAATGCTTTTTCCCAAGACACGAATTTTTGGATCTTCGTGTGCTTTGGGCAGTCAAACATGGAGGGCTTCCCAGGAATTGAACCACAGGACAAGACGAACGTGGATGATCGCTTTCAGGTCCTGGCAACCGTTGATTTTCCAAAGCAGGACAGAAAGAAGGGCAATTGGTATCCGGCCGGCCCTCCGTTGTGCCGTCCCTCCACCGGCCTTTGCCCCGCCGATTATTTTGGCAGAACGATGGTGGCGAACCTTCCGAAGAACATCAGAGTAGGTGTCGTGGTCGTTGCGGTGGGCGGCTGCAAAATTGAGCTGTTCGAAAAAAATAATTACCAGGCGTATGCTTCGAACGCTCCGGCGTGGATGAAAAGTTTCATCAAGCAATACGACGGAAACCCCTATCAGCACCTGGTTGACGCGGCAAAACTGGCCCAGAAAGACGGGGTCATCAAAGGAATCCTGTTGCATCAGGGAGAGTCAAACACGAATGACAAGGAATGGCCAAAAAAGGTCAAAGGTGTTTACGACAACCTGATCAAAGACTTGAATCTCCAGGTCGAAGCAGTGCCCCTGCTCGCCGGTGAAGTCGTGAATGCCGATCAGCATGGCGCCTGTGCCAGCATGAACAGGATCATTGACGAGTTGCCGAAGACAATTCCCAGTTCATATGTCATTTCTTCGGCTGGTTGCACAGCCTTACCGCCAGACCAGCTGCATTTCGATCCGGCAGGCTACCGGGAGTTGGGAAAGCGATATGCCGGGCAAATGCTCTCATTGCTCGGTTACAAGAATACAGAACCCAAATAACCTGAAGCGGCTAAATAGCCAAAAGGGCCGGTTCTTGCCTGGCGACAAAAGTATAACCGGTCATCGCCGCACCGATTCTCGATCAACCCTTCGGCGGCCAGTCCACGCCGGACAATTCCTTGGGCAATTGCGTTGGATCAACCGGATAGATGAGCGAAAGGTCCATCTGGGATTTTGAGCCTTGCAGGAATTCCAGTTCCTCCGGAGCGCCGATAATGAGCCAGAGCACCTCCGCGTCGGTGTCGTTGAAGACCTGGCGCAACTGGTCCGGCCCCACCAGCACCCCGCCAAAACGCGGCACGGTCAACGTCTCGTCGCCCACGCGCAGGCGGCCCGTGCCTTCCAACACGAAATAAAATTCCTCGGCGCGGATGTGTTTGTGCAGCGTGTTCGCACTCTTGGGCGGCAACCGCCAGAGCCGCGCGCCGATGTTCTCGCTCCCGGTGCGCTCCAGATAATCCGCGTTCGGGATGCGCATCAGGTTGGAAGGCCGCCAGTGGAGGTCTTCTGGCTTGATTAAATGATAACCTTGAATCGGTTTCATGGAATTACCCATAACGCATGAAGCAGCGGGTGGCAAGCGGGCGAAAAGCAGAATAAGCAGAGCGGCAGCTCTGCCCTACCAAATCAGAACATTGGTAGAGCGGCACTGATGCGCCGCCTGATATCCTCATTTTCCCCGTTTGGAGTAATCAATGAAGTTGCACAGCAATTTGCGCGCAACGTCCGCGCTGGTATCGGCTGAATTCAACTGGCTGGCGATGTCGAGCGTGGAGACGATGATTTTTCCTTTGCCGCACGGTATGACGCCAACCGCGGTGCCGAGTTCCATGGGATAGCTGTGCCAGGCGCCCGCCACCAGTTCTTCGCCTTCCAGCAACAAACCGGAACGTGTCTTGCCATTGCGGACCACGGCCTGATACGGCCAGTTCATCGCGCAATTCACCGGCAAATCCTTGAACAACGGATGTTCGCGCACGAAATGCAGTCCGCCGAGCCAGGCGGTTCCGATGGTGAACGAGCCGCTGTATTTTGCCGCCGTGTTGTTCGTGATGAGTTTCATCCACGAATCGGCACGTTCGAGAATGATCAGCGTCGTGCCGTCGTTGCGCACGCGTTCAATCAGTTTCAGCGAATCCGGCGCGCCGGCTTCGGGCGGCGCCCACGTCAGGAGGCATCCCGCATTTCCCCGGCGATGAAACAACTCCAGCCGGATCGCGACCGGCTTTCCGGCTTCCAGCGCGATGCGTCCCCGATTTTTCGTGTTGCTGCGCGTGTAGAGGTCGTCGAAAAGCAGTTTGCCATCCACCCATAATTTAGCGCCGTCGTTGCTATCGGTCGCAAAGGTATAATTGCCGGTGACGGGCGGAACGACTTTTCCCTCCCAGTTCACGCCGTAATTCTCCATTACGTTCAGCTTGGGATCGGGCGCGGCACCGTCAGGAACAAAATAATCCACCGTCTTGTCGGTGCGCTGATAAACTTTGTTTTGGAACTGGTCGTCGCTGTAAAAAGTCGCGGCCAGCCCGGACACAAACGCTTCCGCGGGAACTTCCACCGGCTCGCCCTCGCCCGGCGGGCGCGTGACGACAATCCAGTCCAGTTTGCCCAGGTCATCGCGATACGCCCCGGCCTTCACGCCCTTTTCGCTGGCCAGAAAATCCCGCACCTGCGGCGAGCTTTCCCACGTCGCGCCGTTGCCGCTTAATTTTTCACTCTTCCAATCCACGGCCAGCACGGCATCGTGGCCGGCGGCGACTTCCTTGCCGGCGGCATCGCGCAGGCTGGCTTCGACGCGGAACATGCCGGTCGCGCCCGCGATGGGAATCTTGATTCCGTCCGCCAGCAATTCACCATAAACGTCACCGCCTGTGAGTTGCGCCGAAACGTCCTTCGCGAAGACTTCGCGACCGGCCGGATCCTTGACGGAGATATTCAACGTGTGCGCACCGTGCAGATTTTTTTCATTGATGCCGTAAAAATCCACCGTGACCTCGCCGGGGATGTGCGCGAACTGGCTGCGCGTTTTCACCGCGACGTAAAGCGGCTGATTGTAGTAGGCGAGAATCGCCGGATCGCCTTTCGGATTGCGCCAGCAGTCCACGATGCCGGAATGATTCTCGATGCTCTCGGCCTCCCAGCCATTGATCGCGTAGCCGTCGGCCACGTCCGTCGCGCGCATCATTTCAGTTTTCCGACCTTGATGATAAAGCGACACGCCGCCCATCGCCGTCGTCAACGCATCCACGGTGGGAAAAGCGGCGCGCAAATTTTTGCGCGTGAGAAAATCGTCGAAGCTGTGATACCAATCCAAATAAGTTTGCCCGTCCCAGCCTTTGACCGGCGAGGCCTCGAGCGCGGCCTTGATCAATTGCAGGCGCGGCGGCGACGAAATCGCGCCTTCCTCGCCCCAATAGACGATTTCGTTCCGGTTCGTCGTGCGGTTGTAATATTTGTCCGGCGACAGGTAAAGATTTTGCCGCCAGACTTCCGGGCCGCCCGCGTGATGAATGTCGAACCAGCCGGTGAAATGAATTTCGCCATCAAAAGGACGCATCTGCGCCTTGATGTCCTCCGGTTCATCGGGAATCCTCGCCCACGAGGACGAAAGCGTCAGCGTGCGGCCCGGATCGAGCGCATGCGCGGCGAGCATGTCCGCGCGCTCGCGCGGTTGCAACGGCTGCATGGCGGCGCGTTCGTTGATGAAACTGTAAATCACGAGGCTCGGATGGCTGCGGTCGCGCTTGACCATGCGGAAAACTTTTTCGCGCATCAGCGCCTCGGCAAAATCGCCGCTCGCGGATTTGTAACCGCCCGGCTCCTGATAATACAGGAGGCCCAGTTCGTCCGCCTTGTCCAGCACCAGTGGCTGGCCGATGGCGCGATGAAAATTCAGCATGTTCATGCCGAAGGCCCGGGCGTCGCGGATTTGCCGTTCGGCCAGCTCCGGCGTCGGAAAAATGCCGTTAATCGGCCAAAAACCCCAGCTGATGGCCGTGCGCAAAACGATGCGCTTGCCGTTGAGCCGGAACACCGCGTTGCTGCCGATGCCTTCCGGCGCGAACCAGCGGAAACCAAAAACCTGTGCCGCACTGTCAATTTGCGTGAGCTGGTCAAAAACTCCTACCTCAGCGACATAAAGATTGGGATTTTCCAAATCCCAAGGCTTTACGCCCGGAGCAGCGACGGGAAACGTCACCGTGTTGTCTCCCGGTGCCAGCTCAACTGCTTTCAATCGCGTGGTGTAGGCCAACATCAGCGTATAACTAATGTCACCGTGCGACTGTTTCGCCTTTTTGAGGGCCTGCTGGTAGCGGTCGAAGTTGTCCTTGTCAATGATGGTGAGGCCGATGTCCTGCCGGAGTGTTTTGCCGGTGGTATTTTTGATCGTGGCCATCACATTCACATTGGTGATGGCCGGCGTGTTCTGCACATAAATGTCATCCACGAAAACCGGATCGGTCGCGATGAGTTTGACCGGACCGGTGATGCCGCCAAAACCGTGGCTCATCGGAATGTCATTCGTGCCCCAGGTGAACGGCGAACTGTCGCGCCAGTCAAAATTGCCGCCGGGGTCCGTGATACGAACGGCAAGCTGACATTCCTGACCCGGTTTCACTTTGCCGGTCAGGTCCGCCTCGAACGGTGTGCCGCCGATGACATCGTAACCCACCAGTTGATGATCGAGATAGATTTCGGCGCGGTGCCGTTGCGATTCGAAGTGGAGCACGATGTGAGCGTTGGCATTTTCCGGAATACGAATCGTCCGCCACCACCAGCTCACGCCCTTGTAATCGCCAGCCGGACCGTTGCCCGGATGCAGATATTCCTCCACCGTTCCCGGCACGGATGCGGCCAGCCCGCTTGCATCCAACACTTTCCAACCTCCGCTCGGTGGATTCACGGGAACTTTCAAAAGATCTACCGGCGGAAGAAAAAGCTCATCGTCCTGCCAAACCGCATTGGTATCCGGCCACAACTTCCAATCACTACCGGACAAATCCAATTCCGTTCTTTCCGCGCCCGCGGCCAAAGCGAGTGTGGAGACAAACGCAATCCCTAGCGACAAAACAAACCGTTGGAAATTCATTAAGAAATGGTTGCAACAACCGTTGAATTACGCGAGCAGAAATTCCACGACTTGAAATCGTCCGCTCAATTAACGGCGTGCGAATGGGGAGCCTTGAATCGCTGTCATAAGCCCGACGATTATTCACGGTGCGAGCAAACGGGCAAGCTCGTTCAGCTCCGTCGCATTCAAATCGGAAACGAAACAGTAATGCATTCCGTTCGCATCGCGCCCAATCACCGAATACCCGTGATAACCTTCAGACGTCGCCGGCGCCACGTTTTTTGCCGGCCAGATGAAAACATTGATTGGATGTTTGTTGCGCCGATAGACCAACGCCGCCACGGTGCGGCCATTCAGGTAATCCAGCCGGCCGCCAATGAGCACGAATCCCTGGTCGGCGAAATCTTTCACCACCGGGGCAAAATCAATCTTCCCATCGAACCACGGCTTGACGGTGTGTTGGTCGGAGGACAACACGTCCGTCAGATGATTTGCCTGGAGCGAGCGGACATGACTGGCAACGGCTTCGTTGATTAAGCGGTCGTGGTCAGCCATTCCCGCCGGCCAAAAAAGAATGGTCAGCGCGGCAAACGCCGTTGCGCCCGCCGCAAGCAATTTCCAAATCCATAACTGGATTTTTTCGGCGGGGCGGGCGTCCTCGCGAGCCGGTTCACCCGCGCGGACCATTTTTCGGATTTCTTTCCGCAACGAATCCGGCGCGCGAAAGGTCAAATCATTTTGCTGCAACGCCTCGCGCAACGATTGGATGGAATTTCTCTCCGCCGCGCATTTTGCGCACGATTTCAAATGCTGTCCGACTTCGAGGTTGCGGACCAAATCCAATTCGCCGTCGGCGCAGGCATGAAGCAGCGGGCGTGTTTCAGCGCAGTTCATTTCGACGATGCTCCTTTCTGCGCCAGATGGTTTTGCATCTGCCGCCGCGCCCGGGCGAGACGCGACATGACTGTGCCGACGGGCACGTCCGCCACTTCGGCGATTTCCTTGTAGGATAATCCTTCAAGCTCGCGCAGCACCAGCGCCTCGCGGAACTCCAGCGGCAGGGCTTCGAGCGCGGCGCGCAAAACATTTTTATCGGCACCGTGAATCGGATTGGCCGCGCTGCTTTGATCTTCAATTTCTGCAAATTCATCGTCGTCTATGGAAACCATCGCCTGCGGCCGGTTCTTCTTCAGCCACGAGCAGGCGGTGTGGCGCACAATCGTCAGCACCCACGCCCGGCTGCTGCCGCCGCGGAAACCGCCAGCGAACCGGAACGCACGCACGCACGCTTCCTGCACGATGTCAGCGGCGTCGTGCTCGTTGCCCGCCAGCCAGCGCGCCAGATTGTAAGCCGCGTCGAGATGCGGCATCACGATCTGCTCGAATTGTGACTCAGTCGCGCTCAAGTGTTGTTCTCATCCATTGATAGACCGCGCCGCCATGAATTTTATTCCCGCCGGAATAAACCTTTCTGCCGCGAGTCTGGACAGTTGGAAACTAACAACAAACCAAAGACATGAAAACGAAAGAAAAATTCATTTTACACAACCACGACAAGGACGGTCTCGACCGCCGCGGCTTTTTGGAATGCATGGCCTGGGCGGGAACTGGAATGCTCTGGACGGTCAGCGGCGGATTGCTCGGTTCGGCGTTGCTGCCGTCACGCGGGAATGCGGGGGAAATGTCAAAGGGCAGTTTCAGCTTCGTGCAAATCAGCGATTCACACATCGGCTTCAACAAAGAGGGAATCAACACCGACGTCGCCGGAACTTTGAAAGAAGCGATCGCGCGCATCAACGCGTTGCCCGAAGCGCCGGATTTTGTTTTGCATACCGGCGATTTGACGCATCTCGCCGCGGCGGACGAATTCGACACGCTCGACCAGTTGCTCAAGAGCGTGAAGACGCAGCAGATCTTTTATGTGCCCGGCGAGCACGACGTGACCGGCGACAATGGCAGACTTTATCTCGAACGTTTCGGCAAAAATACCAAGGGCGGCGGCTGGCAAAGTTTTGACCGCCACGGCGTCCATTTCGTCGGGCTCGTCAACGTCATGGACATTCAGCAAAACGGGCTCGGGGCGCTGGGCAACGAACAGCTTGCCTGGCTCGAAGCGGATTTAAAGGACCGCTCCGCCGAAACGCCGGTGGTTGTTTTCGCGCACATACCGCTTTGGTCGGTCTATCCGCAATGGGGCTGGGGCACGGACGACGGCGCGCAGGCGTTAAGTTATCTGAAACGCTTCGGCTCCGTAACGGTGCTTAACGGCCACATTCATCAAACGTTAAAAAAAGTGGAGGGCCGCGTGACGTTCCACACCGCCATGTCCACGGCGTTTCCGCAGCCGGAACCGGGCCAGGCGCCCAAGCCCGGCCCGATGAAAGTGGACGCGGGGAAATTGCGCGATCATCTCGGCATCACCGATGTGAATTACACCGAAGGAAAGAATTCGCTGGCGATTGTGGATTCAACGCTGGCCTGATTTGCGATGATAAAGTTTGTTTGCGTCATCGCATTTGCGGCAACGGCATTGTTGGCGAACGCCCAAATGCTGACCAACGCGCCGGTGGTCGGCGCAAAATCGGGTCGCACGCTTTTCCTGAAAAATTGCGCGCATTGTCACGGCGCCGATGCGCATGGCGACGACGGCCCGGATTTGCATGATTTGGATTGGACCGACGACCAGATTGCGACGCGCATTCGCAACGGCAAGAAAGGTCAAATGACGGCGTTTGGCGGAAAACTCACGACCACCGAAATCGAAAGCATCATCGCTTACCTCCACACGTTAAAATAATTCACACCCTGAGCGAGCCATGAAACGCCCGGGCGGCATAGTAAGACTGCGCGCCGTTGTGCCCCACGAAAACGCGGCCGTGGCGGCGGTCACAATAGAGCGCACCGCCGAGTGCCCGGATAGACACAGGCAGTGTGACCGCGTCTCACCAGCAAGCGCGATCAACCGACTTGGCTGGAACGTGAAAGCGAACGAGGATAGAATACCAGCTACCAAGCACCGCCCCCCTTCGTGATCCCAGGCGGTGGCTTTTGTGTAGTGGACGAGGCGGTCAAAATGCGAAATTCTGTCAGCAACCACAATTGGAGTAGAACCATGAGCCCCTTCATGAAGACATACAAAAGACGCAGCTTCCTTAAGACAATCGTAGTTGCTCCTAGGTGTTGGTGAATTATGAAGTATGGTATGATGATATGACAAAAGGGATAATCGCAGCTTTGATGTGGATCTTCTTTCTTGGCGGACAGATCGTTCAAGCAGCGTTCTCGGTCAATACTCCCGTCAATTCGTCCGCTTTTGACGACGAGATTGAACCACCGAACAATGCCAATTTGGTTCGAGTTGCAAGCGATGGCAGCGGCGGCCTTAAGGTCGGTTATATTAAGAATGGCTGCTGGGTGCGTTATTCCAATTTTAATTTTGGCGCCGGGGCCACCAATTTTGCAATCGAGGCCTCCGCCCCAAATGCCGGAAGCACCATCGAACTCCGGCTCGGCTCGACGAATGGCACGCTGATCGGCTCCGTAACGGTCCCCGATGCAGACTCGTTTACGAACTACCAGTGGTGTTCTGCCACGCTATCGCCAGTGCCAAGCGGCACCAACCATCTTTTCCTGAAGTTTCTCGGCAGCGGCAGCGGTTTTCTATTCGATATAAGAAACTTTTTGTTCAGCGGTCCCACTCGTTATGTTCCCAAGGCCGCAGGCGTTCCGTTCCGTTCGGTGGATTTCGATTTGGAATCGGCTCCGGGAGCAGTTCCCATACAGGCCAACGGAGAGGTGCTTGAATCCATTGCCGATCAATCCTGGGTGGCTTACACGAATTTCAATTTTGGCGAAGACGCCAACCGATTTTCCATCGAAGCCACCACGCCAGGAGCCGGCGGACGGATTGATCTGCGCCTTGGCTCCCAGGCCGGCCCGCTGGTCGGAACCGTAAATGTCCGATATACCGGAAGCGATGTGCATTACATGGACTTCGATTGCGTTTTGTCCCAGTCCGTCAGCGGGACCAATGACCTTTATCTGAAGTTTGTGGATGCCCCGGGAGGGGGTGGCTATCTGTTCAAGGCAAAAGAATGCAGGGTTTGGCGTGAGGTTCCCGCCCTTGGCGCGTCGTTGGTTTCGGACGAGGATGCGGATGGAGTTCCGGCATTGTTGGAATATGCCTGCGGGATGCACCCACAATCCAAGGATGCGCTGCCGTTTAACCTGAAACCGGAAGCGAACAATGCCGCCGTTGACTTCCAGCTCCGGGTGCGTGCGGAAGCGGGACTGGTTATCAAGGTGCTCGTTACGACCAACCTGACTGGCGGGTCCTGGCAGGCGGTCACCCTGCTCTATACCAATGGAAGCTGGCAGACCGATAACGCGGAGATTGTTGTCAGCGATGTCGTTCCCAAGGGGGATGGCCTGTATGCCGTCCGGCTGGAAAACGGGCGCACAGAGCAAAGCCTCTTTGCTCGTCTGGCCACAAATAAATTGGAAGGGCGTCTGCATGTCTATCCTCCAGTTCCGGGTTTTAGCATGACCCCCACGAACTGGGCCAACTGGCCAAAGGACCAATGGACGGAGTCGCCCTACTACACATATGGGATACAAAAGATTAGCCAATTGGACCATACCAACTTTGCACTGGCGACGAACTGGGAGTCCCCGTTCGCCTTCTTTACCCGGTGCATAGACTATGATCCGGTTAAAGACACGGCATACTTTGACACCTACATCGGCGGCTGGTCGCACACCTATTGCAATTTTGAGATGGATCCGCACACGCCCATCGCGGTCAAGATCCATCGGCGCACGCAGGCGGAAATGAACAGCCTGGGCATTGTGAGCCAAGCGCCCAAAGGCCCGATTACCAACGCGGTCGCCTATCCGACGCGCAAAGTGGATTCCTGCCAGATCATCAATGGCGATGTGTATCTCACCATGAGCAATCCGGCGTTGATCGCCGTTGATATTGACATGCAAATGGACGGTCGGGATGCCCCGAGAAAACTGCCGACCGGGTTTGGCGACGCCACGTTTCCGTATAGATACGAGAGCAATGCCACGCACGCCGTGACCATTTTTGCCAACCCGTTCATCGAAGACAAACCGGATATCAATGACACGGCCAACGTCCGGGTTGTGCTGCCGGGGCAGAAGCCGCCGACAAACTTTACCCAGTCGATTCTTTATTTCGCGCCAGGCGTCCACAAGCTCTCCGTTGAC
>Ga0265338_10006618_pt1 | contig 14679 bp, 7 predicted proteins | sample 42126metaG_FD_193579 | JGI IMG/M metagenome (GOLD analysis project Ga0265338, IMG submission 193579) | Rhizosphere microbial communities from Carex aquatilis grown in University of Washington, Seatle, WA, United States - 4-21-26 metaG | ecosystem: Host-associated > Plants > Roots > Rhizosphere >... | reverse complement strand
CGGCGTCGTCGGCTTCAAGGCATTCATGTGCCCGAGCGGGATCGACGACTTCGAGGCGGTCGACGACGCCACGCTCCACTAGGGATTGGCGGAGGCGGCGCGGCTGGGCCTGCCGGTCGCCGTCCATGCGGAGAGCCCGGGGCTGCTGGAGCCGCCGCCGGGACGCCGCTGGCGCGACTACCTCGCCTCGCGGCCGGTGGCCGCCGAGCTGGACGCGATCGCGCGCGCGATCGTCCTCGCCGAGGAGACCGGCTGCTCGCTCCACGTCGTCCACGTCTCCACGGGACAGGGAGTCCGGCTCGTCACGGCTGCGCGCGAGCGCGGAGTCGACGTCACCTGCGAGACGTGCCCGCACTATCTCGTGCTCGACGAGGACGACCTCGTGCGCGTCGGCGCGGTGGCGAAATGCGCGCCGCCGCTGCGCGCCCGCGCCGACCGCGACGATCTTCGCGCCGAGCTCGCCGCCGGCAACGTCGACTTCCTCGCCAGCGACCACTCCCCCGCGCCCGCGTCGATGAAGGAGGGCGACGACGCGTTCGCGATCTGGGGCGGGATCTCCGGCTGCCAGTCGCTGCTGGCGATCGCGCTCACGGAAGGCTTCCCGCCGGAGCTCGTGAGCGAGCGCCCGGCAGCGCGCTTCCGCCTACCCGGGAAGGGACGGCTGGAGCCGGGAGCCGACGCCGACCTCGTGCTCGTCGACCCGGCGGCCGCAGCCGAGCTGCGCGCGGAGGACCTTCGCTACCGCCATCGCCACAGCCCGTACGTCGGCATGCGCCTGCGCGGGCGGATCGCGGCGACGTTCCTGCGCGGACGGCGCGTCGGCGACGGCGCGCCGCGCGGTCGCCTGGTGCGGCCGGCTCCGCCCGGATAGGGTGCCCGTGATGCTCGAGATCGTCGCCGCCGACATGCGTTTCCTCGCCCGCTTCGAGGAGGAGCTTGCGCCGCAGACCGTCGCCGCCTTCCGCGCGATCCTCCCGTTGACGGACCGGATCATCCACTGCCGGTGGAGCGGCGAGTCGAACTGGATCCCGTGGGGCGACCGCGACCTCGGCATCGGGCCGGAGAACGCGACGAGCTACCCGCACCCCGGCGAGATCGCGCTCTACCCCGGCGGCCAGAGCGAGACCGAGCTGCTGTTCCCGTACGGCTACTGCAACTTCGCGAGCAAGGCGGGCCAGCTGTGGGCCAATCACTTCGCCACGCTCGTCGAGGGACAGGACCAGCTGAAGGAGCTCGGGCGCCTCACCCTCTGGCAAGGCGCCCAGCCGATCTCCTTCAGCGAGATTCCCGGTTAGGACTTCCCGGCGGGCGCCGGGACGATCCGGATGTACGGCTTCGGCGACTCCCAGCCGTCGGGGTACAGCTCCTTCGCCTGGTCGTCGGAGACCGAGCCGGCGATGAACACGTCGTCGCCTTCCTTCCAGTTCACCGGCGTGGCCACCTTGTGGTTCGCGGTGAGCTGGAGCGAGTCGATCACGCGCAGCACCTCGTCGAAATTGCGACCCGTCGTCATCGGATAGACGAGGATCAGCTTCACCTTCTTGTCCGGCCCGATCACGAAGACGTTGCGGACGGTCTGGTTGTCGGCCGGGGTGCGCTCGAGCGGATCACCCGAGACGGAAGCCGGAAGCATGTCGTACAGCTTCGAGACGTTGAAGTCGGAGTCGGCGATCATCGGGTAGTTGGGCGCGAAGCCCTGCGTCTCCTCGATGTCGGCGGCCCAGGCCAGGTGCCGGTCGAGCGGATCGACCGACAGGCCGATCACCTTGACGCCCCGCTTGTCGAACTCCGGCTTGATCTTCGCCATGTAGCCGAGCTCGGTCGTGCAGATCGGGGTGAAGTCCTTCGGATGCGAGAACAGCACCGCCCAGGAATCCCCGATCCAGTCGTGGAAGCCGATCCTGCCCTCCGTCGTGTCCGCCTCGAAATCCGGGGCGGTGTCGCCGATGTGCAACGCCATGTGTCCCATCCTCCTGTTGATCTCTCGACCCGTGCCTATCTACCAAACGTAGACAGGCAGCGCATCCTTCCCGCGCCGGGTCGTGCGATTTAGGACCGGGGACCGCCTAGACCCGGCGCTGCGTGAGGATGGTGAACGCGTTGCCGAGGTTCGGCCAGAACGGCGGCTGCACGAAGAGCAGGTTCGGGTCGTAGTTGTAGAAACGCGCGCTGAACATGCTCGAGAAGACGATCGAGCTCGTGATGTTGCTGCCGCAGACCTTCGTCCCGTTCAGCCCGTACACCGCCGTCGACCCGTAGAAGTTGAACGTGCCGGTCGCCGAGCAGTTGTCGGAGTCGGGATCCTGCTCGAACGGACCGCTGAGCGAGAACATCGCCGCGTAGATGGTGAGGTTGTGGCCGGAGCCGGGCGCGTACATGGCGACGATGACCGATCCCTGCGCCTCGACGCCGAGCACGTCGACGCCGGCCGTGTTGTAGGTGGTCTGGCCGGAGAAGATGACGTCTCCGGCGGTCGCGACGGTCACCTTGCCCTTGACGACGCCGGAGATGAGGACGTCGACCGCCGAGTAGATCGCGCCGTTGCTCGGCACCGTCTTCGTCGTCGCTGTGCCGCAGACGGGCGCCTGCGCGCTCGTGCCGTCGTAGTCGTCGTAGATCGTCGGCGTGCTGCCGCCCGTGGAGTACTTCTTGCAGGAGGAGACGAGCACCGTGCCGTTCGACTGGAAGACGAGCTTCCACGCGTCGACGGCGTAGCCCTGGCTGCTGAGAGCGGCATTCGTGTTGTCGGTCGCGGCCAGCGAGATGCCGCCGGCGCTCGCGGCGCCTGACACGTCCGTGAACGTCGTCGCGAAGTTGGTGAACGGGACCGCGGCGCAGTTGTTCAGCTTGCAGAGCGCGGTCGGGTTCGTGTTCTGGTCGTACTTCTGCGCGCCGTTCGCGAGCGTGCCCGTGACGGTGACGTTGCCCTCTGCGTAGAGGTTCGCCTTCGCCGTACCTGCGTGCGAGAGGTTGCCCTTCACGTGGGTCGTGCTCTCGCCGACGAAGATCGGGCCGGTTGTCGTCGCGCCGGAGGCGTACGAGAGGTCGGTCGCGGTGAACGCCTGGAAGTCCGCCAGGCTCGAGGGGCGGATCTGCGTCTCGATCGTCTGCCACTTCGAGACGTCAGTGCTCCCGGTCGGCCGTCCGATCACGTCGATCCGCGTGATCACCGCGGCGAGGCCCGAGAGGGTCGTGTCCGGCGCCGTGATCTGGATGAGGTACTGGTAGCCGGTGCCGGGCATGGTGTACCACCCGACGTCCGACGCAAGCGGCGTCTTGTACGTCCACTTCCCCGACGACCACGCGACGTCGTTGCAGGTCGGTACGCCGTTCACGAGCGTGCTGCAGTCGTTCGGGTGCGCGACGTTGCCCGGGTCCCAGCGCGTCGCCTCGCCCTTCGCCACGTATGAGGTCGAGAACGCCGCACCCGTCGCCTCGGTCAGATCCGAGAGGTACACGTTGGTGCCGGCCTCTGCAGCCTGGTACGAGTTGTCGACCACGAAGTCGCGGCGGCTGTGGCTGTCCTCGCCCTGGGCGAGCGTCATCAGCCCGATGGAGATGATCGTGACGAGGGTCATCAGCGCGACCGCGATGATGATCGCGAAACCGCTCTCGTCCGTGCGGATCAGCTGCATTCGACGGCGAAGGCTCATGACTCTCCCCTGATGGTCATCGCGTCGGAGACGACGAACTCGACCGGTTGGCTGCCGCCGCTCGAAAGATCGAGCGTGACGACGACGGTGTTCAGCGCCGACGTATTCGCGATCGCCAGCGGCGATCCCGTAAAGGCCTGTGGAATCCAGGTGTCGGTCCAGCCCGTCGGCGTCTGCGGATTCTGGATCGTGTTCAGCACGTCGTTGTTCTGGTAGAAGCAGAAGACCCCGGGGACGGTGTGGGAGTTGGCCGGTGTGCACGAGTTGCCGGAGTTGACGATCGTGCCGCTCGCGCCGACGACGGTCGACCACGCGCTCAGTCCGCCCCACGCCCACTGGGTCGTGCCTCCGCACGAGAGACACGATGCGTTCGGGTAGGTGTTCGTGCTCACCATGAACTGACGCTGCAGCAGTCCGGTCGACGTGACCTGGTACGAGATCTTCTGCAGGTGGAACGAGGGCCCGGACACCGATGGCGCGGACCCGGCCTCGTCCGGCGAGTAGAACGTGATCGAGGTCGGGCCTGCCGCGATGATCTGCGGGGAGCCGTCGCCGGTGAACGCGCCACGGATCTCCATCTCCATCCGGTTCAAGGCCGCGCGGGCCTCCGTCTGGAGAATCGTCTGCTCCTGCAGCTTGCTGCTCCGACCGGAGAGCGTCGTCAGCATGATGATGAGACCGCCCATGATGACCAGCATGATCGGCATCGCGACGACGAGCTCGATGAGCGTGAAGCCACGGTCGCCGCGAATGTCGGGTCTACGGTCCGCATGCATCAACTGATGTTCACCGTGAGGTTCGTGCTCGCAGCCGACGACTGCTGAAGCGCCTGGGTCGCGGAGCCCTTGATCGTGCCCAGCTCATTCGCGCTCACCGTGAAGGTGGTCGACGCGGAGACGACCGGGACGGTGATGGTGACCTGGCCGCTTCCGTTCGTCACGCCGAAGAGCGCGACGCCCGGGGAGATCCCGGTCGGAGCGCCCGTCACCTCGACACGGGCGTTCGCGTCGGCCACGCCGCCCTTCTTCACCGTCACGACGATGTTCTTCTGCAGCGAGTTCGCGGGGGTCGCGTTGTACGGGAACGTCGCCGACACCATCTTCACGTTCACGGTCTGCGTGAGCGTCGTCGGATAGTTCGAGGGAACGGTCACAGCAGTGCCGGTGCTCCAGTTGCCCGTGGTGGCGGTTGTCGACCAGGCGGTGACGTAGTACTTGTCGTCCAGCGGCGTCTGGCCGAGGACGTTCGGCGGCATCGGGATGTTCGCCATCGACGCCGTGTAGTCGCAGGTGGTGAGGGTGACCGAGCTCTGGCCGGACGGAATGGTCACCGTCTGCTTGCCGCACCGCGACGAGTCGAGCGAGATGGTCGCGCCGGCGGTGTAGGCGCCTCCGGCCGACGTCTGGACGTTCACCGTCAGCGTGGTGCCCTTGTACATGCGGATCGTCCCGGTCGAGTTGAGGCCAGGCGTCGACGCGATCGACGACGGCGCTCCCAACGAGATGTCGTCGGGGAAGACGTTGTAGCCGGCGAGCGTCGTCACCAGCGTGTAGACCGGCGTGCCGCTCGCGGCGCTGGTGAGCGCCGGGAAGAGCACGACGCCGGCGCCGTCCGCCAGATCCGTCCGGTTCAGCACGGGGCTGGTGTCCGGGCCTCCCGTGATGTTCACGGACGCGCCGGGAAGCGGCAACACCGTCACCGCGTCGATGACCGTACGCTTGATCTGTACCCAGGTCGAGCCGTGGAAGGCCGGCGCCGACGCGGACGAGACGAGCGTCGTGTCCGTCGCGAGCACGTGGTTGTCGCCGGTCCGCGTGATCGTCACGACCACCTTCTTGTAGTCCGCGTTCGTGACGTACGCGGTCGGAATGGGGTCGGCGACCCACGTGACCTTCCGTGTGATCGTCACCGCCTCGCCGTCCGGGAGGAGCGCCGAGTTGCTCGCGACGACGCTGCCCGCCGGGTTGCCGCCCGACGTGCCGACCTGGTAGTAGGCGAGCGCCCTGACCGCCTCGATCTGCGCCTGCGCGAGCTGGCTCGCTCCGGTCCGTTCACGTGCGAGCTTGCCGATGACCGCGCCCTGGGACAGGATCGCGGAGATGGGAGCCGAGATGATCGCCAGCATCACGCCGGCCAGCAGGACCTCGATCAGCGTGAAGCCCGCCTCCTGGCGGACTCGGCGTGCGATCCCGGTTGTTGCGCGCCCAAAGGCTGCGACGATCCGGCCTTCCGCAGACATGACCGACTCTTTCCTGCCGGGACGCGAAGCTCCACGGCGTCTAGACACCATCCTGATCGTGCGTATCGGCGCGTGAGCAGGGGCGGCTTGAGCCGCCGATCCCTCGTCCTAGGGACGACGGCGGGAGCTCTCGGACCCGGTCAGGAGCAGCGTGCGATCACGGCGCCGTCGGGCCTGGTGTGGATCCTGAACGATGCCGTCCATTCGGATCCGACGAACTGGGCGCGGCTCGTGCGGCCCGGCTTCGGCACCCACGCGCCGACGCGCACGCCGTTGTTCTCGCACAGCAGGCCGTCTCCGGCGACCAGGTCGCCGGGGGCGAAGGCGATCTTCTGGCCACCCTGGAGCACCACCAGCGGATTGGCGGGCATGGGCGGAAGCGGCCCGGGCGCCGAGCCTCCGTACCGGATCCAGAGCGGCGCAACGGCGAAGGCGAGGGCGATCAGGCCGACCGGCAGCCAGACGCTTCTTCTCTCGATGCGCGCGGCGGCGCCTGCGGCCAAGGCGACGACTCCTCCGACGATCGTGCTCCGATGTTCGCCCCGACTCTGGGGTCGCCACGTTCGGCCACCGTCAGACGAACGTAATGCGGAGGTAAAGCCGCGCCGGGAGGCTCAGTGCTTGACGACGGTGACCTTGAAGGTCTTCGTCGTCTTGTTCCCGTAGGCGTCGGTCGCCGTCACGGTGACGACCGTCGTCCCGACCGCGAACTTCGTCCCCGACGCCACCGAGTACGTGATCGTCGGCGTCCCGGTGAGGTCGGTCGCCGTGGCTGCGGGGTAGTTGACGACGATGCCGGAGGAGCTCGTCGTCGTCACGGTGATGTCGGAGCTGATCGACGTGAACACCGGCGGCGTCGTGTCGCGGACGGTCACCGTGAAGGTCTTCGTGGAGACGTTGCCCCAGACGTCGGTCGCCGTGATCGTCACGCTCGTCGTGCCGATCGCGAAGGTCGAGCCGGACGAGATGGTGTACGTGACGCCGGCGAGGCCGACCGCGTCGGTGACCGACGGCGCGAACGTCACGATCGCGCCGCCCGAGCCGGTCGCCTCGATGGTCAGGTTCGGCGCCGTGATCGACGGCGGCGTGTGATCCTGCACGGTGACCGTGAACGACGTTGTCGAGATGTTGCCGTACCCGTCCTTCGCGGTGACGATCACTGTCGTCGTGCCGAACGCGAACGTCGTGCCGGACGCCTTGGAGTACGTGATCGTCGGCGTGCCGGTCAGATCCTTGGCCGTCGCCGCCGCGTAGTTGACGACCGCGCCGGCGCTGCTCGTCGCCTCGATGGTCAGGTTCCCGCTCACGGAGGTGAACGTCGGAGCGGTGGTGTCCTGCACCGTGACGGTGAACGTCCTCGGCGTCGACACGTTCCCGTAGGCGTCCTTCGCCGTCACGGTCACCGTCGTCGTGCCGATCGCGAACGTCGAGCCGGAGCTCTTCGAGTAGCTGTACGTGACCGGGCCGACGGCGTCGAAGGCGACTGCGGGCGCGTAGGTGACGACGGCGCCGGCGGACGACGTCGCCTCGAACGTCACGGGGCCCGGGACGGAGGTGATCACCGGCGCGGTCGTGTCGCGGACGGTCACGGTGAAGGTCTTCGTCGTCGTGTTGCCGACGATGTCGATCGCGGTCACCTTGACGGTGGTCGTACCGATCGCGAAGGTCGAGCCCGCAGACTTCGAGTAGGTGAAGATCGGTGGCGCGAGCGCGTCCGTCGCCGTCGCGGGCAGGTAGTTGACGACCGCGCCGGCGGCGCTCGTCGCCTCGATCGTCAGGTTCCCGCTCACGAAGGTGAACACCGGCGGCGTCGAGTCGTGGACGAACAGCGTGAACGTCGCGGTCGACGTATTCCCGAAGGAGTCGGTCGCCGTCATCGTCACCGGCCCGGTGAAGCTGAGCGGGAAGAGCGTGCCGCTCGGGATCGAGTACGTGTACACGATCGGCCCGTCGATGTCGGTCGCGAACGACGGGTAGTTGACGACGGCGCCGGAGAGGCTCGTCGCCTCGGCGACGAGGTAGAGCGGCGCGTTGATCTGCGGCGCGGTCGTGTCCTGCACGGTGATGCTGAAGGAGCCGGGGGAGCTGTTGCCGTGGCCGTCGGTCGCGGTCACGTGCACCGTGTAGACGCCGATCGGGAGGGTCGTCCCGGAGGCGATCGAGGTCGTGATCGTGACCGGTCCGACAGCGTCGGTTGCGGTCGGCGTGAACGTGGCCTTCGCGCCGGCCGAGCTCGTCGCCTCGAGCGTCAGGTTCGGGAGCGGAGCGAGGACCGGCGCCGTGTGATCCTGGACCGTCACGACGAACGTCGCCGAGGAGTGGTTCCCGGAGCCGTCGGTCGCGGTCACCGTCACCGAGGTCGCCCCGAACGGCAGGACCGTCCCGACCGACTTCGAGTAGCTCAGCGTCACCGAGCCGGACGCATCCGACCACGTGACGGCGGACGTGAACGACCCGGACGCGATCTTGAAGCCGCTCGACTGCGTCGCCTCGACGGTGATGTTCGTCGCGGTGACGAGCGGCGCCGTCGTGTCCTTGATCGTCACCGTGAACGACTTCGACGAGTGGTTCCCGGCTGCGTCATACGCCGTCACCGTCACCAGCGTGGAGCCGATCGGGAACAGCGACCCGGACGGCGTCGAGTAGCTGTACGAGACGACGCCGACCGCATCCGTCGCCACCGCCGCCGCGTAGCTCACCGGCGTACCGACTCCGGTCGCCTCCATCGAGATGTTGGCGTACGTGGTCGTGATCGCCGGCGCCGTCGTGTCCTTCACCGTCACCGTGAACGACTTCGTCGCCGAGTTGCCGCGCCCGTCCGTCGCCGTCACCGACACCGTGGTCGCGCCGACCGGGAACAGCGAGCCCGACGCCATCGTGTAGGTCAGCGACGCCACGCCGCTCACCGCATCCGACGCCGTCGCAGCCGCGAAGGTCACCGGCGTCATCGGGCCCGTCGCCTCGACCGTCACGTTCGCCGGCACCGTCAACGACGGCGGCGTCGAGTCCTTGACCGTGACCGTGAAGGTGAGGCTCCAGCTGTTGCCGTGGCCGTCGGTCGCAGTGACCGTCACCGGCGTCGTCCCGATCGCGAACGTCGTGCCGGACGCGATCGTCACGGTGATCGTCGGCGTGCCCGTGGCGTCGGTCGCGGTCGGCGTGTACGTCGCCTTCGCGCCGGCCGAGCTCGTCGCCTCGAGCGTCAGGTTCGGCAGCGCTGCGATCACCGGAGCGGTCGTGTCCTGAACCGTCACGTTGAACGTGGCCGACGCGTGGTTGCCGGAGGCGTCGGTCGCGGTCACCGTCACCGAGGTCGTCCCGAACGGCAGGATCGTCCCGACCGACTTCGAGTAGGTCAGCGTCACCGGGCCGACCAGATCCGACGCCGTCACCGCCGCCGTGAACGATCCGGCCGCGACCTTGTAGCCCGTCGACTGGTTCGCCTCGAGCGGGATGCTCACCGCGGAGACGGACGGCGGCGTCGTGTCGGTGATCTTCACGGTGAACGTCTTCGACGAGTGGTTGCCCGCGGCGTCCGTCGCCGTCACCGTGACGGTCGTCGTCCCGACCGCGAAGCCGGAGCCGGACGGGACCGAGTACGTGATCGTCGGCGACGCGGTCACGGCGTCCGTGGCGGTCGCGAGCGGCGCGAAGGTCACCGGCGTCGTCGGGCCGGTCGCCTCCGTGGTCACGTTCGCCGGCACCGTCGTGATCATCGGCGCCGTCGTGTCCTTCACCGTCACCGTGAACGACTTCGTCACCGCGTTCCCGCGGTTGTCCGTCGCCGTCACCAGCACCGTCGCCACACCGACCGGGAACAGCGAGCCGGACGCCACCGAGTACACGATCGAGAGGACGCCGCTCACCGTGTCCGACGCCGTCGCGGCCGCGTAGGTCACCGGCGTCATCGGACCCGTCGCCTCGACGGTCACGTTCGCCGGCACCGTCAACGACGGCGGCGTCGTGTCCTGCACCTTCACGTTGAACGTCTTCGTCGCCACGTTGCCGTGCGTGTCGGTCGCGGTCACCGTCACGATCGTCGTCCCGATCGCGAACGTCGAGCCGGAGGCGATCGACACCGAGACGGTCGGCGTGCCGGTCGCGTCCGTCGCGCTCGGCGAGTACGTCACCTTCGCGCCGGCCGAGCTCGTCGCCTCGACGGTGACGTCGGGCGCCGTGATCACCGGCAGCGTGTGGTCCTGCACGGTCACCGTGAAGGTGGCGGAGGAGTGGTTCCCCGAGCCGTCGGTCGCGGTCACCGTCACCGAGGTCGTCCCGAACGGCAGCACGGTTCCGACCGACTTCGAGTACGTCAGCGTCACCGAGCCGGACGCGTCCGACCACGTGATGGCGGACGTGAACGACCCGGACGCGATCTTGTAGCCCGTCGACTGGTTCGCCTCGAGCGGGATGCCGGCCGCGGAGACGGACGGAGCCGTCGTGTCCTGAACGATCACCTTGAAGGTCTTCGACGAATGGTTGCCGTACGCGTCGGTCGCGGTCTCCGTCACGGTCGTCGTCCCGATCGGGAACAGCGAGCCCGGCAGCACCGACGTGCCCGACTGGGTCACGTAGGTGATCGTCACCGGGCCGACGGCGTCGCTCGCCGTCGCCGGTGCGAAGAACACCGGCGTGCCGACGGCCGTCGCCTCGACGGTGATGTTCGGGCTGACGAACGTGAAGGTCGGCGCCGTCGTGTCACGGACGGTGATGTCGAACGACACGTTCGTGTAGTTGCCGCCCTGGTCGATGAGGTACGCGTTCACCGTCGTCGTCCCGATCGGGAAGATCGTCCCCGAGCTCTGGGAGTAGGTGATCGTCGGCGTGCCGATCTCGCCGTGCGCCTTCACCGGGCTGTACGTGACGGTCGCGCCCGCTCCGCTCGTCGCCTCGGCGGTGATGTCGCCGGGGACGAACGAGACGTCCGGCGGGGCGCCGGCGCCCTGCTCGTTCGGCAGGATCACGGGCTGCCGCGCGGGCATGTCCTCGCAGCCGAAGCTCGACTGCCAACCCCAGCCGCCCCAGCCCCAACCGTTCCAGTCGCCGTGGTACCAGTGGCTCGTGTTGCCGTCGTTGCAGAGCAGGTTGTGGAGCGAGGGCTCGTTGCCGCTCAGCCAGTTGTGGCCGTCGAACCAGTTGTCGCCGTCGAACCACCAGCCGCCGTAGCCGTTGAACCAGCCGTCGCCGTCGAACCAGTTGTTCCCGTCGAACCAGCCGTGGCCGTCGACCCACACCGGGCCGCCGCCCCAGCCGCGGCCGTCGAACCAGCCCTCGCCGAACCGGATGCCCCCGACGAGGCGGAAGTCGTCCACGTTCGCGTCGGTCTCGTAGATCCGCTCGTCCGGCGCGCTCGGGAAGGCCTGGAGCGGCTGGAACGGATCGGTCGCGGGCGCGGCCGGGTTGCTCGTCAGCCGGACGGTGAACGGGATCCACCAGTTCGTCAGGTCGAAGGTGACGGTCGGATTCGAGGTCGCCGTGCCGGGCGTGAAGAGCGGACAGTTCGCGGCAGTGCAGTCGCCTGCGTCGGACGCGATCGTCTGGCCGTCGCTCTGCAGCTGCACGACGACGGTCGTGTCGCTGTCGCCGTCCGTGGGCGCGGCCGTGAGCCGGATCGTGTACGTGTCGCCGTTCGGGTCGCCCTGCGCAACGAGCGTCGAGCCGTCGGACTGCACGAGGTAGACCGTGTCCTCGTCCGGCCGGAGGATGTTGACGTTGACGACCGGGACCTGGTGCGGGAACGCGTGCCAGCCGTGGTCGCCGTCCCAGTAGCCGTACCAGTTGTACCAGCCGTTCTGCTGGTTCCAGCCCTGGTCCTCCCAGCCGTTGTCGTCCATCCAGCCGTGGCCGTCGCTCCACTCCATGTGGCCCCACTGGTCGTCGCCCGAGCTGAAGTTGTGGAGGCCGACGCCGAACTGCGCGATGTAGTTCGGGTCGGTGCTCGTGACGACGTGGAAGATCGAGCCCTCGGCGAGCTGGTCGTCGAGGTTTCCGCCCCAGTGCGGGTCGTCCGAGCCGGCGGCGACGGTCACGACGGCCGGCGTCGTCCAGTTCGTCCAGTCGAACGTGAACGTGCGGGTGGTCGGGTCGTAGCGCGGGTCGGTGCTCGTGACGATCAGGTTGTCGTCGTCGAAGAAGAGCGTGATCTTCACGTTCGTGTACAGCGCGGGCGCCATGGTCGGCGCGATCGTGTACGTGTCGACGATCCCGTACGGCGGCGCGCCCTGGAGCACGGTCGTGTTGCCGTCGCTCTCGACGATGACGATGCCGGCCTGGTCGTTGTCGACGACCTGCGCGTAGACGTCGCGGATCTCGGCGTGGTTGTAGACGGGGTCGGCGCTCTGCGCGCTCAGGCTCAGCACCGCGTTCAGCGGGCCCTCGGCAGCGGTGTCGTCGATCGCGCGGACGCTGACGGTCTGCGGCGTGTTCCAGTTGGACGGCGTGAAGGTGAGAACGGCGGCGAACAGCCAGGGGCCGCCGCCGATCGAGACGAGAACGGTGCAGGCGCCGGTCGAGACGAGACCGGTGCAGGCGCCGGCGACCTCAGAGGGTGAGGCCGCGGCGGAGACGTTGACGTAGACGGGACCCGTCGGCTGCGAGACCAGGGTGACCGTGAACGAGTCGATCGTCTGGCCCTGCTCGTAGACGAGCGTGGAGCCGCCGGACTCGCGCACGATCACCTGGCCGGCCGTCTGTGTCGCGACGTTCAGCGAGATGCCGGGGCCGGTGTCGTCGTCCTGCACGTTCGGATGGCCGCCCCACGTGGTGCCGTCGATCGTCAGCACTTCCTGGTTGAAGGCGGCGCTGATGCCTTCGATGCTCTGTGCGACGACCGGCAGCGGCGTGTCGTCGTGGCCGATACCGTCGCCGTGCTGGCCGTCGACGCCGAGGAAGAACAGGCCGGTGACGCAGTAGTCGCACGGATTGTGCTCGACGAACTGCTGCGGCGCCAGATCGGCGTAGCTGATGTTCAGGCCGCCGCCGAGGATCGAGTTGCCGTCGACCGCGAAGTTGTCGTCCACCTCGATCTCGTGGTGGTGGCCGTCGTACCAGCCGTAGAACGGGTAGTCGGGCGTCTGGCCGAACTCGCTGCCGACGATGACCAGCCGGTTGCAGTCGGGGCCGCCGACCACGTTGATCGGAGCGGCGATCGTGTAGACCGGGACGATGTGATCGTCGTGATCCCAGTCGGCGTCGAACTGCTGTGACGCGAAGGTGTCGACGACGACGTCGCCCGTGGTCGGATCGACGAGCGGCGCCGTCCGGATGGCGAACAGGTCGTCACCGGTGTCGCCCTCGAGATCGAGCGCCGCGTGTGAGCTGTAGACGAGGAACGAGTCGTTGCCGGTGCCGCCGAGGACGGTCGTCGGGAAGCTGACGCCCTTGCTCAGCCAGCCGAGCGTCGTCAGCGTCGTCGGGAACGCGTCCTCGGGCGCGACGTCGGGCGCGACGCGCGGGTTGGCGTACGCCTGGCCGATCAGGAAGGTGTCGTCGCCGGCGCCGCCGTCGAGCGTCGTGATCGAGCTGTTGTCGTCGACCGCGAACGTGTCGTCCCCGTTGCCGCCGTTGACGGTCAGCCGCGAGTTGATGTTCTCGTCGTAGTTGATCCGCTCGACGGCCGCGTTGAGCCGGTGGAAGACATCGTCGATGGAGCCGTGCAGCAGCGCCACGAACGCCGGCGTCTCCGCGTACTCGAGGCTGAAGTTCTGCGCCTCGCCGATCCACGAGACCTGGCGCATCAGGAAGACGTCGTTGCCGTCGGTGCCGTTCACCGTGAGCGTGTCGAGCCCGTTGTTCTTGGCGCCGGTGTCGAGGACGTTGATCACGTAGTTGTCCGTGACCACGCCGCTCGTGTTGACGATGTACGTGTCGGTTTCGCTCTGGCCGTCGAGGGTCAGCGTGTGGCCGGCCGCGACGTCCATCGTCGGCAGCTCGTTGACGACGAAGAGATCCTGGCCGTCGCCGGCGGGAGCGTCGACGCCGCACGGGCCGGGCAGCGTGCCCGTGCACTGGGTCGGCACGTTGCTGCCGTAGGCGCGCGTCTTGCCGCCGAGCACGGTCTGGTCGAAGTAGAACTGGTCGTCCTGGTTGTTGCCGTAGATCTGGGTGATGAAGCTCAGCCGCGAGCCCAGCGTGCCCGGGGTGATGACGCCGGCGAGGTGCATGACCGTGCCGAAGCGGTCGCTCGGGTCGGTCGGGCCGGTCTCGACGCTGGTGAAGTCGCCGCAGATCCCGAAGGCGCCGGTGACTCTCCGGAAGTCGCCGCAGATGGTGATGTCGGCGCCGGCGAGGATGATCGAGTTCGCGTCCGTGGTGACGTTGTCGCCGACCCGCAGCAGCACCGAGCCGAACGGCGCCCAGATGAGGCCGTTCGAGACGACCTCGGGGGCGTTCTCGAAGAAGAGGACGACGCCGCCGGCCAGCAGATTCAGGTCTTCCCCGGTGGCCGCGCTCTCGCGGACGGTGAAGCGGATCGCCGGCTCGCTGAACTGGCCGCCGGTCGCCCCGAGGAAGGTGTAGTCCGACCCGAACGACCGGAGCAGCACGACGTTCGCGGAGCCGGAGGTCTCGGTCACGTGGATGTTGCCGAGCGCGCTCGCGCCGACGGTGCCGTAGGCGTAGTGCTGCGAGTCGATCTCGAGGTCGTTCGTCCCGTCCCTCGCCCCGATGTCGCCGAAGGCGGCGAGGTCGATGGTGTTGCCGATCACGTCGGCGGAGTCGTCGCCGAGCCCGCCGTTGTTCGCGTCGACGAGCGAGCCGACGGCGGTCAGCGAGACGTCGCCCTTCGAG
>Ga0265338_10006617_pt1 | contig 14679 bp, 9 predicted proteins | sample 42126metaG_FD_193579 | JGI IMG/M metagenome (GOLD analysis project Ga0265338, IMG submission 193579) | Rhizosphere microbial communities from Carex aquatilis grown in University of Washington, Seatle, WA, United States - 4-21-26 metaG | ecosystem: Host-associated > Plants > Roots > Rhizosphere >... | reverse complement strand
GGCGATGCCGGCCGAGCCCGCCGAGCCGGCCGTGCCCGCCGCCCGCGCGGTGCGCGGCTCGCTCGCGCTGCGCGCCGCCGTGCTCGTCGCGGCCACCGCGGGCTGCGGCGCCGGCGCCTGGCTCGGGGCCTGGTGGGTCCCGTTCCTGGCGGGCGTCGGCGGCGCCCTGCTCGGCCGGGCCGGGCCGCGCCCGCGGCGCGGCCTCGTGCTCACCGCGGCGGCGGGCGCGGTCCTTGGCTGGCTGCTGGTGCTCTGGCTGCTCGCGCTTGACGGCCAGCCGGTCGGCGCGACCGCCCGGACGATCGCCGCGCTCGCCGGGCTGCCGCCGTTCGCCTGGCTCGCGGTGACGGTCGTCGCGCTGCTCGCCGTGCTCCAGGCGCTGGCCGGGGCCTGGCTGGCCCGCGCGATCATCCCCAGGCGTCGATAAGGGTCAGGCCCGGCCGCTGGGCGGCGATAGACTCACGTGTGAGGTACCTGCTGCTGCGGGCTTCTCCAGCCTGCACGGGGAAAGTATCGCGGGCACCCGGGGACCGAGCAGGTAGACGCGACAAGACGGAGTTAACACGTGCGCTGGTCAACCATGCATATCCCGACCCTGCGGGAGGACCCCGCGGAGGCGGGCGCGCCCAGCCACCGGCTGCTGCTGCGGGGCGGGTACATCCGCCAGCTGATGGCGGGGCACTACTCGCTGCTCCCGCTGGCGGTCCGGGTCCGGCTGAAGGTCATCGGCATCATCCGCGATGAGATGAACAGGATCGGCGCCCAGGAGATCCTGATGCCGGTCATGCACCCGGCCGAGCTCTGGCAGCGCAGCGGGCGCTGGGAGATCATGGGCGACGAGATGTTCCGGCTGAAGGACCGTAAGGGCGCTGAGCTCGCGCTCGGCATGACCCACGAAGAGGTCGTCACCAGCCTGTCCGCCGAGCTGAGCTCCTACCGCCAGCTGCCGCAGATGTGGTACCAGTTCCAGACCAAGCTGCGCGACGAGCCGCGGCCGAAGGCGGGCCTGATGCGGACCCGCGAGTTCACCATGAAGGACTCCTACAGCTTCGACCTGGACGCCGACGGCCTTGACCGGTCGTTCAACGCGCACCGGGAGGCCTACCTGCGCGCCTTCGAGCGGATCGGCATCCAGGCGATCCCGGTGGAGGCGTCCAACGGCGCGATGGGCGGCTCCGGCTCGACCGAGTTCATCTGCCCGTCGGAGACCGGCGAGGACAACATCATCTACTGCCCGGAGTGCGGCTACGCCGCGAACATCGAGGCGGCCGTCTCCGGGCTCGCGCCGGCCGACCCGGGCGCCGACGCGGCCGCGTCGCTGCCCGCACCGCAGCGCTTCGACACGCCGGGCGTGCGGACCATCGAGGACCTGGCCACCGGCTACGATGCGCCCGCCGACCGGCAGGTCAAGACCCTGGTCTACGTGCTTGACGGCAAGCTCACCCTGGTGCTGCTGCGCGGTGACCACGCCCTTGAGGAGCAGAAGCTCATCGACGCGACCGGCGCGGTCGCGGTGCGCCCGGCCGAGGGCAAGGAGATCTTCGCCGCGCTCGGCGCGAACCCCGGTTCGCTCGGCGCGGTGGGCGTCACCGACCTCCCGGTCATCGCCGACCTGGCGCTGCCGGGCCGCGCGGGCATGACCACCGGGGCGAACACCGACGACATGCACCTGCGGGGCGTCGACGTCGCGCGGGACATCAACGTCGGCCGGTGGGTCGACCTGCGCGCCGCGGAGGAAGGTGACCCGTGCGCCCGGTGCGGCAACCCGCTCCAGGTGATCAAGGGCATCGAGGTCGGGCACATCTTCAAGCTCGGCTACAAGTACACGAGCGCATTCGACATCGCCGTCTCCGGTCCCGACGGCAAGCCGGTCAAGCCGGCCATGGGCTGCTACGGCATCGGCGTTGAGCGCGCGATGGCCGCCTGCATCGAGGTGCACCACGACGAGAAGGGCATCGTCTGGCCCGCGGCGGTCGCGCCGTTCGAGGCGGTCGTCGTCGTCGCGCAGCAGAATGACGCCGCGGTCGCCGAGGCGGGGGAGCGGTGCTACCGCGCGCTGCTCGACGCGGGGGTCGATGTGATCATCGACGACCGGCCGGACCGGGCCGGGGTGAAGTTCAGCGACGCGGAGCTTGTCGGCATCCCGTTCCGTATCACCATCGGCAAGCGCGGCCTGGCGTCGGGCACCGCGGAGCTCACCGGCCGCGCCACCGGCGAGACCGCCGCCGTCCCGCTCGACGAGGTCGCCAAGCACGTGCGCGAAGCGGTGTCCCAGGCCCTTGGGAGAGCCTAAGCCGAGGCCGCCGCGCGGTCGCGGGCCTGGTTGCGCAGGGCGCGGGCGACCTCGTCGCGTCCCTCACTGAGCAGCCGGCGCAGCGCCGCCGGCGGCTCGGGCGAGGATGCCAGGTAGGCGTCCGTGGCGGCGGTCGTGCCCTCGTCCACCGCGCCGATCGTGTAGCCGTAGGTCACGAAGTCCTGCGCCATCGCCGAGGACCATTCCGCCCACACCTGGGGGAGCGCGGCGAAGAACTCCGGACGGTACGGCTGGACGAGCGCCGGCTGGTCCGGGTCGGCGAACCCGGTGATCGTGGCGCGGAACATGGCGATGGTGAGCTTCCCGTCGGTCAGGGTCTCCCACGTCTCGCGCTTGGCGGTGAGCGTCGGGATCGCGGCGCGGCACGCGGCGGCCTGCCGTTCGCCGGCGTCGGTAGCGTCACGTGACAGCTCGGCGTCGACCGCGTCCTCGCCGCGCACGCCCCGGCTGACCAGGCGCCGCAGCAGGGCCCAGCGCAGTTCCGTGTCAACCGCGAGCCCGTCGAGCGCTACGCGGCCGTCAAGCAGCCCGGCCAGGAACTCCAGGTCCGCAGGCGAGGCAGCCACCAGGGCGAGCGCGCGAACGTAGGCGAGCTGGTGGTCCGAGCCGGACGGCGCGGCCACGGCCAGCGACCGCAGCGAGGAGGCGATGAAGGCCAGTCCCTCGGCGCGCCAGGCGGGATCGGCGTACTGCCGCGCCGCGAGTACCGCCTGCCGCAGCAGCGTCTGCACCACGCTGATGTCCCGCACCGAGTCCACGCCGCCGACCACGAGGCGCACGTAGTCCCGGGCCGCCATCTCGCCGTCGCGCACCATGTCCCACGCGGCGGCCCAGACCATGGCGGCGGGCAGGGACGAGGTGAGCTGGCCGATGGAGGAGACCGCGGTGCGCAGCGAGTGCGGGTCGAGCCGGATCTTGGCGTAGGTGAGGTCCTCGTCGTTCAGCAGCACCAGGTCCGGCCGCCGCACCCCCACGAGTGCGGGGACCGGCGTCCAGTCGCCGGTGACGTCGGTTTCCACGGACGACGTCCGGACCAGGCCGTCGGCGGTCAGCGAGTACAGGCCGATCGCGATCCGGTGCGAGCGGAGCGTGGGGTGCGACGGCGGGGCCGACTGGAGCACGGAGAAGGCGGTGAACCGGCCCTCGGCGTCGACGCTGTAGGAGGGCAGCAGGGTGTTCACCCCGGCGGTCTCCAGCCATTCCCGCGACCAGGCGCCGAGGTCGCGGCCCGAGGTCTCCTCGAGCGCGCGCAGCAGGTCGGCGAGCGTCGCATTGCCGAACGCGTGCGCGGCGAAGTACGCGCGCACGCCGGCCAGGAAGTTGTCGTACCCGACGTACGCCACGAGCTGCTTGAGCACGGCCGCGCCCTTGGCGTAGGTGATGCCGTCGAAGTTCACCTCGACGGCCTCGATGTCCGGGATGTCGGCGGCGATCGGGTGGGTGGAGGGCAGCTGGTCCTGCTTGCAGGCCCAGGCCTTCCACGCGCTGGTGAACGTGGTCCACGAGTTCGCCCAGCGGGTGGCCCGCGCCTGCGCCTCGGTGCCCGCCCAGGTGGCGAACGACTCGTTCAGCCACAGGTCGTCCCACCAGCGCATGGTGACCAGGTCGCCGAACCACATGTGCGCCATCTCGTGCAGCACCGTCTCGGCGCGCGCCTCCCTCGCCTGGTCGGTGACCCGGGACCGGAAGACGTAGTCCTCGAGGAAGGTGACCGCCCCGGCGTTCTCCATCGCGCCCGCCTTGAACTCGGGCACGAAGAGCTGGTCGTACTTGCCGAACGGGTACTTGATGCCGAAGGCCTGGTGGAAGAAGTCGAAGCCCTGCCGGGTGACCTCGAAGACCTCATCCGGGTCCAGGTACCTCGCCAGGGACTGGCGGCAGAAGATGCCGAGCGGTATGCCGTCGTGCTCGGACCTGACGATGTGCCACGGGCCGGCCGACACGTGCGTGATGTAGGTCGACATCACCGGCGTCGGCGGGAAGTGCCAGAACAGCGTGCCCTCTTCCACGGGCACGCCGCCGCCGGCGTCGGGCGCCATGTTGGACACCACGTGCCAGTCGAGCGGCGCCCGCACGGTCAGCTGGTACGTGGCCTTCAGGTCCGGCTGGTCGAAGCACGCGTAGATCCGGTGCGCGTCGAACGTCTCCAGGTCGGAGTACAGGTAGACATTGCCGTCCGCGGGATCGGTGAAGCGGTGCAGGCCCTCGCCGCTGCGAGAGTAGGCGCACTCCGCGTCGACGGTGAGCGTGTTGCGCTCGGCCAGGCCGTCGAGGGCGACCCGCTCGCCGTCGAAGGCGTCCAGGTTCACCGGCGAGCCGTTGAGCGTGATGGCGTGGACCCGGTGGGCGGCCAGGTTGACGAAGGTCGCCGAGCCGGGGCGCGCGCAGCCGAAGCGGATCTCCGACACCGAGCGGAAGGTCGTGTCGCCACCGGTCAGGTCGAGCTCGACCTGGTAGGAGTCCACGGTGATGGACTTAGCACGGGTGCGCGCCTCGTCACGAGTGAGGTTAGCTGTCACCGGGTGGTCCCCTTCGTCCTCGCGGGTTTACTAAATGATCTTCCCATGTGCAGAGGGCCGCCACACCGCCTGGGTCAGGCCAGTTCCCGTCATTATTACACGGTGTGTCTGAATAGTCATCAACCGTGACTAGGTTTCCTGGGGGCTACCCCGGGCCGCCGGCCGGCTGGGTGGCACACTTGCCGGGTGCGCGTATACCTCGGCTCTGACCACGCCGGCTTCGAGCTGAAGGCGGCCATCGTCGCCTGGCTCGGCGAGGCCGGCCACGAGGCGGTCGACTGCGGCCCGGCCAGCTACGACCCGGAAGACGACTACCCGGTTTACGTGCTGCGCGCCGCGAAGGGCGTCATCGACGACCCGGGCAGCCTCGGGGTCGTGATCGGCGGCTCAGGCAACGGCGAGCAGATCGCGTCCAACAAGGTGCCAGGCATCCGCGCGGCCCTCGCCTGGACCGTGGAGACCGCCCGGCTCGCCCGCCAGCACAACGACGCGAACGTGCTCAGCCTCGGCGCCCGGATGTACAGCCAGGACGACGCGCTGTCGTTCGTGAAGGCCTTCCTCGAGACCCCGTTCTCCGGCGATGCCCGGCACGTCAGGCGGCTCGCCATGATCGCCGCCTGCGAGAAGGCCGGCGAGCTGCCGCCGCTGCCCCGGTAAGGCGCGGCGCCGCCGCCGGCGGCGGGACGGCGGCTGTTCCCGATCTCCCGGCCTGCCTCCCCGGTCCGCCGGCCTGCCCCCCCGGCCCGTCGGCCCGGGCGGCAGGCCCGCGGGCGGCGCGGCCGCGGCGGGCGGCGCGGCCGCGGCGGGCGGCGGCATGGTCGGCGGCGCGGCCGGCGGTTCCTCCGGCTGGCGGGTCACCGCCTCCTCGCGTTCCTCGGCCGCGGCGAGGTCCTCCGCCCGGGGCCGCGACACGTCCCTGGCGCGCATGGCCGTGGACACGGTGATCTTGGTAACCGCCATGGCTCTATTATCCGCGGGCGCGGCCCCTAGAAGATCCTTGGGCACCAGGGCGCCGGGTCCCACGTCATCGCGGCGGACAGCGGATTGAGCGCGCCCGGGGTCAGCTCGCGGACGAGGCCAGCCTGGGCGAGGGTGCCGAGCCGGGTGCCGCCGAGGTAGGCGGCGCCGAGCTCACGGACGTCGAGCGCCAGGTCGGCGGGCTGCTGCGTTCGCTCGCAAGCGGCGCCGCCGCCCGGCCCGGCGGCCCGCAGCCGCCAGCGCCCGGCGTTGCCAGGCAGCAGCGCGTCAGAAACCTCGAGCACCACGTCGACCGGGCCGGAGTACGCGCGCCCGGACAGCGCCGCGGCCAGGTCGATGACCCTTACCCACAACCCGTCGGCCACCCGCTCGCGGGCCCGGCGCTGGTCGAGCAGCTGGTGCAGCACCGGGTCGTCGGCGGGCCGCAGCTCCGCGATCACCGACGCGATCAGGTCCCGGTCGAGCAGGTTCTGCCACAGCGCCGCGCCGGCCGCCGGGTCGGCGGCGACGAGCTCCCTGACGGTCAGCTGGCCGTCGGGCAGGCCCGTCGCGTCGTCCCACCGCTCGCGGGTGGCGTACAAGGCGTACCCGCGCACCCCCGCGGCGTCCTCGGCGAGCAGGCAGCGCAGCGGCCCGGCCCCGTGCCGCTCGCCGGGCTCGTCGTAGAGCACCCGGCCCCACCAGTCATCGTCGCGGGCGAAGAACCCGGGCTGCCCGGCGAGCACCGCGTCGTGGACCTTGGCGAGCTCGGCGGCCGCGTCCGCGGGCGCGGCGAGCCGCAGCGTCAGCCGGGGGTCGGCGGGTGCCTGCGGGTCGAGCGCGCCCTCGCCGCGGTGGAACTCGAGGTACGCCGACGACGACGCGCGGCCGTAACCGTAGCGGCCATAGATGGGCGTTTCCGCGGCCCATAGCGCCGCGACCGCCTCTTCGCCGCGCGCGGCGATGTCCGCGAGCTGACGGTACATAAGCGAGCGCAGCACGCCGCGCCTGCGATGGGTGGGCAGCACGGAGACGGCGGTGACGCCCGCGACGGGGAGCACCGCGCCGGGCACCGCCATCCGCAGGCTGTAGACGCCCGTGGTGCCGACGACCATGTCGCCGTCGGGCAGCGCGGCGTCGAGCGCGGCCAGCGAGCGGTCCGCCTCGAACTGCCGTAGTCCCCGCGCCAGGCGGGCCTCGGGGAGGGGACCGCCGTTGAACGCGTGCTCGTGGACCCGGCGGAAGCTCCCGTACTCGTCGGCGGTAATCGGGCGAATCGGATACGGGTCTGCCATGATGGTCTTCATATCCCGCGCGGCCCGCCGGATGCGAATGGTTTTCCATGGCAAGTTTTTCGCTGGTACGTGATATTGCCAGGCCCGGTGCTGCGTGGACGGCATGCGGATGACCCGAACTGCGGATACCCTGCGCAGGTCATGAAAGTTCCGGCGACCCAACTCAAAGCGCGCGACGTGCCGCGCGCGCTCCGGCGTGTCGGGCTGTGGCTCGCCGACCAGGCCAGGCAGCAGGTCGTGACGAGGAACCGCCGCGTCGCGATGGTGCTCGCCCTCATCACGGTCGCCGTCGCGATCATCGCCGCGCACGTGTCCGCGTGGCTGGTATCGCCGGGCGTGATGATCTTGCCGATCCTGCTCGGCGGCCTGCTGCTGTGGCCGCGGGCGCTGCGGGTCCTGGTCGCCATCGGGGCCGCGGGGCTCATCTACGACATCGTGCTGCATAAGGCGGGCCCGGGCATCGTGGTGACGATCGCCGCCACCGCCTACTTCGCGGACGTGCTGTCCAACACCCGGGGCAAGCTCGGCACCCGGGGGCTGCGCGCCGACCGGATGATGATCGAGCTGCGCGACCGCATCCGCGCCCAGGGAACGCTGCCCGAGCTGGGGGACGGCTGGGGGTCCGCCGTGGTGCTCCGCCCGGCGGGCGGCTCCTCGTTCGGCGGCGACTTCGTGGTCTCCCACAGCGACGGCAAGACCCTCGAGGTGGCGCTGGTCGACGTATCGGGCAAGGGCATGGACGCCGCGACCAGGGCGCTGCTGCTGTCCGGCGCGTTCGGCGGCGTGCTCGGCTCGGTGCCGCGGGAGCGGTTCCTCCCGGCCGCCAACGCCTACCTGCGCCGCGACTCTGTCGACGAGGGGTTCGTGACGGCGGTGCACCTGTCGATCGAGCTGTCCTCCGGCGAGTACACGCTCTACTCGGCGGGGCACCCGCCCGCGGCGCGGTTCGACGCCAGCACCGGCCAGTGGCGCACGTCCACCGCCCGCGGCATCGTGCTCGGCGTGGTCCCCGACCTGGCCTCGGTGCCGGACGTCCCCGACGAGGGGGTGCTCCGGCGTGGCGACGCGATCATGCTGTACACCGACGGCATGGTGGAGGCGCCGGGCCGGGACATCGACGAGGGCATCGACCGGCTGCTCGGCGAGGCGGAGCGGATGGTCGTCACCGGCTTCAGCGCGGGCGCGCCAGAGCTCGTCACCGCCATGCAGCGCACCGTCGCCAGCGGCGACGACTGCGCCCTCGTGCTCGTCTGGCGGTACTAAACCGTCACCGTCGGTAGCCGCGGCCGCAACGTGCGGTTTCTCAGCCCGCGCCGCTGCTAGACAGCGCGCGTTCGGCATGGCACAGCGCGTCAGAATGTTTCTGCAATGTGTCATATCCAGGATTTTGCGGCCGGCGTGCGAGCACGGGTTGAAATGGCGCCACGATGGGTAAGGCGCTCCCGGCGTCCGGTTAGCCGACGCCGCTCAGGTTTGGTGCGGGTCCGGTGGGTCAAAGCATCGTCCCAGGTCAACGGCAGTCTGACTGGGACCTTTGTGCATTCGTTAGCATAACGACATTCCATGTTGCAAACTAATTAAGGACGATCAATGCATGCCGCGGGGGCGGGCGCAAGTGTTTCCCTGACGGTCCTGTCATGGTTCTCCGACAGGCGCGTCAGGTGACGGAGGCGTCATTGTTTGCATTTATTTCCGAGCTGTGCCCAAATGGACAGGTGACAAACTGGGGAGGAGAGGCTGTGCGGCCCGGGACGGGTCCCGGGGCCGGCCGCGCGGGGAGCAGCGGCCTGGGCGAAAAGGAGCCGCCGGAGCTTCAGGTAGCGGCGCAGGTCTCGCTGGCCGTCGCGGCCAAGGCGTCCGCGGAGAACTTCCCCGTCGCGCTCCGCGTCCTGCCCGGCCGCTGGCGCGCGCACCTGACCGCGCTGTACGGCTTCGCGCGCCTGGTCGACGACATCGGTGACGAGCCCCTGCCCGGCATGCCAGCCGACGCGAGCGCGGAGACGGTCACCGCGACAAGGCTCAAGCTGCTCGACGACCTCCACGACGACGTCGCGCGGGTCTACGACCGCAGCAGCGAGCCCGAGCTAGCCGCGATACGCGCCCTGGCGGCGACCGTCCGCGAGTGCGGCGTCCCTAGCCAGCCGCTCTACGACCTCATCCAGGCCAACCGCCAAGACCAGCTCGTCACCAGGTACGAGACCTACCGGGACCTGGCGGACTACTGCCGGCTGTCCGCGAACCCGGTCGGCCAGGTGGTGCTCTACATCATGGGCGCGGCGACGCCTGAGCGGATCGCCGCGTCGGACTGCGTCTGCACCGCGCTGCAGGTCATCGAGCACACCCAGGACGTCGCCGAGGACCTCGCCAACGGCCGGATCTACCTGCCTGGCGAGGACATGAAAGCGCACGGCGTGACCGAGGCGGACCTGGCGCAGCCGTCCGCAGGCGAGAACGTCAGGGACCTCATCCGTTTCGAGGTCAACCGCTCGCGCCAGCTCCTTGATGAGGGCGCCCCGCTGGTCGGCACTCTGAAGCACATGGCCAGGCTGGCCATCGCCGGCTACGTGGCCGGCGGCCGAGCGACGCTGAAGGCGATCGAGGGGGGCCACTATGATGTCCTGCGCGCTACGCCCAGGCCGGGCAAGGCGGACACGCTCGCCATGATGGCCCGCTGCTACGTCAAGGGGAGGTGAAGGTGAACGCCGACGACGCCTACGCCCAGTGCGAGCAGATCACCTGGGAGCAGGCCCGGAACTTCGCCTACGGCATCCGGTTGCTGCCACAGGACAAGCGCCGCGCCCTCGCCGCCGTGTACGCATTCGCCCGGAGGATCGACGACATCGGTGACGGCGACCTGCCCGTGGCGGAGAAGTCCGCGCAGCTTGAGGCGGCCCGCGGCCAGGTGCACGCGCTCGTCGCCAAGGCCAAGAACGCGGCCACCCCGGAGGACCTGGCCCAGCTTGACGACGCGGACCCGGTGCTCGTCGCGCTCGCCGACACCGGCCAGCGGTTCGCGACCCCGCTCGCGGCCTTCGAGGAGCTGATCGACGGCTGCCTCGCCGACGTCAACCAGGCCACCTACAAGACGTTCGACGACCTGCTCTGGTACTGCCGCTGCGTGGCGGGCAGCATCGGGCGGCTGTCGCTCGGCATCTACGGCACCGGGCAGCAGCCGGGGCAGCCAGAGAAGCAGAACAAGCTGGCCGACGACCTCGGCGTCGCGCTGCAGCTCACCAACATCCTGCGCGACGTTCGCGAGGACTTCCTCAATCACCGCGTCTACCTGCCGAAGGAAGACCTGGACAAGTTCGGGATCGAGTTCGCCCCGTTCGGCGAGCCCGAGCCGTTCCCGAGCGCTTCGATGCAGGCGCGGTTCGCGAACCTGGTGGAGTTCGAGGCCAGCCGGGCCCGCGAGTGGTACGGCAGCGGCCTGCGGCTGCTCGCCACCATCGACCGCCGCAGCGCGGCCTGCACCGGCGCGATGGCCGGCATCTACCGCCGCCTGCTGATGCGCATCGCGCGCAACCCGCACGCGGTGCTCGAGGGCCGCATGTCCCTGCCGGGCAGCGAGAAGGCCCTGGTCGCCGCGCAGGCGCTGGCGGGCTTCGACCGGTGGAAGTACCGCACGGGCGCCGAGGTCCAGGGAGCGCGGCCGTGAGGGCCGTGGTGATCGGGGGCGGCCTGGCGGGCATCACCGCCGCGGTCGCGCTCGGCAAGGCGGGCCACGAGGTCACGCTGCTCGAGGCCAAGCCGCGGCTGGGCGGCGCCACCATGTCATTCAGCCGGGACGGCCTGGTCATCGACACCGGCCAGCACGTCTTCCTGCGCTGCTGCACCGCCTACCGCGGCCTGCTCGACCGCCTCGGCATGGCTGCGCACGCCCCGCTGCAGCCCCGGTTCGACGTGACGGTGCTCGCCCCGGGCAAGCGGGCGGCCTTGAAGCGGCGCCGCGTCCCCGCGCCGCTGCACATGCTGCCGGCTCTCCTCGGCTATCCCTTTTTGAATTGGGCCGAACGGATGCGGCTTACCCTGGCCGCGCTCGCCTTCCGCCGTCTCGATGAGAAGGACGCCAAGACGGACGAGCTCCGCCTCGGCGACTGGCTCGCGTCGCACGGCCAGGACGAGCGGACCAGGCGCGTGCTCTGGGACCTGTTCTCCGTCTCCTCTCTGAACGTCCCCGGCGACGACGCCAGCCTCGCTCTCGCCGCCGTCGTGGTGAAGACCGGCCTGCTCGGCGACGCCGACGCGGCGGACATCGGCGTCCCCGCGCTCTCGCTCGGCGAGCTGCACGGCGCCGCCGCCGCACGGCTGCTCGGCAAGCTCGGCGCCACCGTCCGGACGCAGGCGAAGGTCACCGCGATCGAGCCCGTAGACGGCGGCGGGTTCCGCGTCCAGGTAGAGGCGGAGAACGATGTCGCGGAGGAGATAGCCGCCGACGCGGTCGTGCTCGCGGTGCCGCACGAGCAGGCGGCGAAGCTGGTCCCGGCCGGCGCGCTCCCCGCGGAGACGGTCGACGGCTGGGCCGGCCTTGGCGCGGCCCCGATCGTGAACGTGCACGTGATCTACGACCGCACGGTGATGGACGTGCCGTTCGCGGCGGCCGTGGACTCCCCGGTGCAGTGGGTGTTCGACCGGACGCGGATCTCCGGGATGCACGAGCGAGCCCGTGCTGGCCAGCACAGTGACGGCCAGTACCTGGCCATCTCCCTGTCGGCGGCCGACGAGTACGCGGGCAAGCCGGTCGCCGAGCTGCGCGAGCAGTTCGTTCCCGCGCTCGCCGAGCTCTTCCCCGCCGCCAAGGCGGCGACGGTGACCGAGTTCTTCGTCACCCGCGAGAAGCGGGCGACGTTCCGCCAGGTGCCAGGCACCGCGAAGCTCCGCCCGAAGGCCGCGACCGGGCTGCCCGGCCTGGTACTCGCGGGCTCGTGGACCGACACCGGCTGGCCCGACACGATGGAGGGCGCGGTGCGCAGCGGCCTGAACGCCGTAATTACGTTGCACGACGTGTTGGCCAGGGGAACAAACCGGGATGGTTCAGAACTTGCTGAGAATGGCGCAAGTGAAGCGAGTGAAGTGAGCAAAGCCGAAGTGAATACGGATGCGAATGAGAGGGAGGTGCGCTCGTGACGGTCGTGATGCCCGCTGGCGTCGCCGTGGCGCGTGACCTGGTCGGACCGGCGACGGAAGCCGCGATCAACCGGCTGAGCCCCCGCGTTCGCCGGGTGGCTGCTTACCACTACGGCCTCGCCGACGCCGAGGGGAACCCGGTCCGCAACGGGAGCGGCAAGGCGCTGCGCCCCGCGCTCGCCCTGCTCTCCGCCCGCGCCGCGGGCGTGGCACCCGAGCGCGGCGTCAGCGCCGCGGTCGCGGTCGAGCTCGTGCACAACTTCTCGCTGCTGCACGACGACATCATGGACGGTGACACCGAGCGGCGGCACCGCCCGACCGCGTGGACCGTGTTCGGCGTCGGCGCGGCGATCCTGGCCGGCGACGCGATGCTCGCCCTGGCGAACGACCTGCTGCTTGAGGACACCGCGCCGGGCGGCCTGTGGGCGGCGCGCTGCCTGTCCACCGCGGTGCAGCGGCTGATCTCCGGGCAGGGCGAGGACCTCGCGTTCGAGGAGCGCGGCGACGTGACCCTGCCCGAGTGCATCGAGATGGCGGGCGACAAGACCGCCGCGCTGATGGCCTGCGCCTGCACGATCGGCGCGGTCTTCGTGGGCGCCTCGCCCGAGCTCGCCATGGGCCTGGCCGAGTTCGGCGGTCACGTCGGACTCGCCTTCCAGCTCACCGACGACCTGCTCGGAATCTGGGGCGCGACCGAGGTGACCGGCAAGCCGGTCATGGCCGACCTGCGCGCAAGGAAGAAGTCGCTCCCGGTCGTGGCCGCGCTGACCAGCGGGACCCCGGAGGCGGCCGAACTGAAGGCCCTGCTCGCCCGCGAGGACGAGCTGTCCGAGGACGACCTGCACCACGCCGCCGGCCTGATCGTCGCCGCCGGCGGCAAGGCCTGGGCCGAGAAGGAAGCCGACGACCGCCTGAAGGCCGCCGCGGCCTCCCTCGACGGCACCGGGATCCCGGCCGACGTCCGCGCGGAGTTCATCGCCATCGCCGAGTTCATCACCGCCAGGCAGTGGTAACGGTGACCCCCGGACGTCGTTCCCCGTGTGGCTTTTGGCCGGCTATAGCCGGCCAAAAGCCACACGGACGGGTGCCTGCCCCGAGGCCGCGGGATCTGGTGACGCACCAATGACAACAACAGTTCGCAGGGCTCCCACGCGTGGCACCGAAGCGGAGGGCGCGCGCCTGCATGCGGTGCCCGCCGGCACCGGGCCGACGGTTCCAGGTTCAGAAAGCGCCGCCGCCCGCGCGGCGAGCGCCGCCACGGACGCCGCGGCCAGCGGTGACCTGGGCGAGCTCGCCGCCGGCACGCTCGCCCGCGCCCGCGACCACCTGCTCGGACTGCAGGACCCGCGCGGCTGGTGGATCGGCGAGCTCGAGACCAACGTGACGATGGACGCCGAGGACCTGCTGCTGCGGCACTTCCTCGGCATCCTCACCGAGACCGACCTCAAGGAGACCGCGGCCTGGATCCGCTCGCAGCAGCGGGACGACGGCACCTGGGCCAACTTCTACGGCGGCCCGGGCGACCTCAGCACGACGGTCGAGGCCTACGTCGCGCTGCGGCTGGCCGGCGACCCCGTCGACGCGGAGCACATGAAGACCGCGTCCGGCTGGATCACCGGCAAGGGCGGGCTCACCGCCACCCGCGTCTTCACCCGGATGTGGCTTGCCCTGTCCGGCCTGTGGGACTGGAACGCGCTGCCCGTGATCCCGCCCGAGGTCATCTACCTGCCGTCCTGGTTCCCGCTCAACATCTACGACTGGGGCTGCTGGGCCAGGCAGACGATCGTCGCGCTCGCGGTGGTGTCCAGCTTCAAGCCAAGCAACCCGGTGACGTTCACCGTCGAGGAGCTGCACGCCGCGGTGCCCGGCCTGCCGCCCAAGGGCGACCAGAAGGACCCGTGGTCCCTGGCCTTTAACGCCCTGGACAAGGCGCTGCACAAGGTCGAGCCGCGGATCCCGGCCCGGGCCAGGCGGGCGGCGCGGCGCCGCTGCACCGACTGGATCATCGCCAGGCAGGAGGCCGACGGCTGCTGGGGCGGCATCCAGCCGCCGTGGGTGTACTCGATCATGGCCCTGCGCCTCATGGGCTACGGCCTGGACAACCCCCTGATCAAGAAGGCACTCGACGGGCTCGAGGGCTTCACGATCCGCGAGAACGGCATGCGCCGCCTCGAGGCGTGCCAGTCCCCGGTGTGGGACACCGTGCTCGCCATGATCGCACTCGAGGACGCTGGGCTTGAGCCCGCAAACGATGCGCTTGTGCACGCCGCGAACTGGATTCTCGACGAGGAGATCCGCCAGCCGGGCGACTGGCAGGTGCGCCGCCCGCACACCGCGCCTGGCGGCTGGGCGTTCGAGTTCGAGAACGACAACTACGCCGACACCGACGACACCGCCGAGGTCGTACTCGCGCTGCGCCGCGTCGACCTGGGGATGCGCGCCGGCGACAACCGCGCCGCGATCCGCC
>Ga0265338_10006616_pt1 | contig 14680 bp, 13 predicted proteins | sample 42126metaG_FD_193579 | JGI IMG/M metagenome (GOLD analysis project Ga0265338, IMG submission 193579) | Rhizosphere microbial communities from Carex aquatilis grown in University of Washington, Seatle, WA, United States - 4-21-26 metaG | ecosystem: Host-associated > Plants > Roots > Rhizosphere... | reverse complement strand
CGGGTATTCGAGAAGAATGACCTCGATCCGAGGAATTTCAGGCGCGGTCGGTATCAAATATTCGGCAAAGGTTGTCGTGACAGGCTGGGCCTGCTCGTCGTAGCCCATCCATTCGAAAAGTGTATTGCCGAGCGTATGCACGACGCTGCCGATGACCTGGCCGCGAACGGTGTTCGGGTTGATGACGACCCCGCTATCGTTGACCGCCACGATCTTATGCAGCTTCACTTGACCGATCTCTGGGTCGACTTCCAATTCCACGGCAATGACGGCGCCAGCGTAGGTCAGACTTGTGCCGAGGAAGTTGTACGAGTGTTCCAATCCCGGCGGCAGGTCGCCTGGCAATTTGTAGCCTGGCACGCCCGCCATCGCGGTCCCTAACTCGGCAAAGCTCACGCCGAGATCAGGAACGCCTTGGACCTGAACTCGTCCATCCTGGAGTTCCAGATCCTCGACGCCGACCTCCAGCATTTCCGAAGCCGCCTTGAGTGCCTTCTCGCGTACAGCCACCGACGCGACGTGAACCGCAGAGCCTCCCATGACTGTCTGTCGGCTGGCGAACGCGCCCAGTCCCATCGATATCGCCCCGGTGTCGCCCGCGATCACGGCAATGTCTTTCGGTTGAACTCCGAGTTGCTCGGCGCAAATCTGAGCCAGAGCTGTTTTCAGCCCCTGCCCAATCGCGACCGCGCCGGTGATCACCGAAACCTTTCCGGAGCGGTCTATGCGCACCGAGGCTGATTCGAAGGGGCCACGTCCTGTGCCCTTGAGCCCCATCGCCATTCCGATGCCGAGGTATCGTCCCTGCTCTCTTGCTTGACGCTGCCGCTCGGCAAATCCCTCGTAATCGATGGCTTCCAGGGCGGTCGCCATCATTTTCGGATAGTCACCACTGTCATAGATGATCGGCGAACCTGAGCGAGCCGCCAGTCCAGTCTGGAATGGCATCATTTCCGGCTTGATGAGGTTGCGGCGGCGCACCTCATACCGGTCCAATCCAACCGTCCTGGCGATGTGGTCGAGGCACCGCTCCATGCAAAAGTTGGCCGATGGATACCCCGCACCGCGGACCGGTATGGTTGCCACCTTGTTGGTCTCAGCGACGATCACTTTCAGATCGAGTGCCGGGACTAGATACGGACCAGGCAACGCCGTCGAGGCGTTGGTCGGCAGGTTCGTTCCTCGCGGGGTATAGGCGCCCTGGTCATGAATCATGCGCCCACGCATGCCGAGGAGCTTTCCGTCATCGCCGAAGGCGATATCGAGTTCCCAGTACTGATCGCGCTCTTGAATTGTCGCCAGGAAGTGTTCGCGGCGGTCTTCAATCCACTTGACCGGTCGCCCGAGCATCCGGCTCACGGCGGAGATCACGACCTCCTCCGGATACATCAAATGCTTGCAGCCGAAACCGCCGCCCACGTCCGGTGCGACGACCCGCACCTGATTGTCGTTCAGCCCGAGCAAATGCACGAGGAAGCCTCGCACATCATGGGATTCCTGCGTCGAATCCCACACGGTCAGGCGATCTTCGATCGTGTCGAAGTGAGCAAGTACGGCGCGCCCCTCCATCGGATGCGCGCAACCGCGATGCGTTTTGAAATGCAGCGATGCCCGATGTTTGGCTGAGTCAAACGCGGCGCCAACGTTGCCGTAAGCCTGCCGAAACTCCTTGACGATATTCGAGGCTTGCCGCGTGTCGGCGGGCGGCGCATCCGGCAATGTCGCCGCAAGGCAGTCGGCTACGGCCGGCAAAGGTTCGTAATCGACCTCAACGAGGCCCGCAGCGTCTTCCGCGAGATACCGGGACTCGGCGATCACTACGGCTATAGCCTCGCCGGCAAAGACCACTTCTTTGTTGGCGAGCGGAAAAGGCGTGATGTTCGGCGGCAGCGGCTCAGGACGCAGTTCAAGCGGAAGCCGATCGGCCGTCAGTTGCGGGCGTATGTCGTCATAGGTCAGAACTGCGTGCACCCCCGGCGCAGCACGCGCTGCCGACGTATCGACGGAAGTGATTCTGGCATGCGCGAATGAGCTGCGGACAAAGGCAGCTTCCAGCGTACCCGGCAGATGAATGTCGTCGACATACCTTCCGGCGCCGGAAAGCAGCGCTCCGTCTTCCACTCTCGGAAGCGGCTGGCCGATAAACTTCGATGCGCTCATCGGCCCGCCTCGTTTGCGAACGCCTTTGCCACCGCCAGAGTGGCATCAACGATCCCTTGATAGCCGGTGCACCGGCACAGGTTTCCCGAGATCGCCTCTCGCACCGAAGCCTCGGTGGGATTCGGATCGTCACGCAGAAACTCGACGAGCGTCATCAACATGCCCGGGGTGCAGTACCCGCATTGCAGTGCATGATGCTCGATGAAAGCCTGCTGCAGTGGGTGGGACGGGTTCCCGCGTCCTCCTAGAGACTCGACTGTTTCAACGCTTTTGCCGTCCGTCTGAACCGCGAGCATGAGACAGCTTCGGGCCGAGCGTCCGTCGACCAATACGGTACAGGCGCCACAGACCCCGTGCTCACAGCCGAGATGTGTCCCCGTCAGCTGTAGCCGATGCCGCAGCATATCTGCGAGCGTGAGGCGTCCCTCGACCTCGACTTCGCGCTGCTCTCCGTTGACGCGGACGGTTATGCGATGCGTGTCGCTCATACGGATCTCAATGCGTCGAGTTCAAACGATCGGCGGCGGTTCGCAGGGCGCGCAAAATCAGCACGCGCGCTAGCTGCCGGCGGTAAGCTGCGGGCGCATGCACATCCGCGACGACTTCGAGTTCGCTGCACGGCTCGACAGCCGCGAGAAAATGCGCCTCTTCAGCTTTCTTGCCGCTCAAGGCTTTTTCCGCGGCGGCAAACCGAAACGGCACGGAACCGACGCCGCCGACGGTGATCGCGGCGCGCTCGATCGCTCCGTCCTTGCCCGGCAACAGGAGCACGGCCGCCGAGGCCAGGGCGAAGTCGCCATGGCGCCGCGCGAATTCGACGAACGCATAGCCGTGCCGCGGCGGGGGTGGCGAAATCCGAATCTCGGTCACGATTTCGTCTGGTTCGAGACAGGTCGTCATGTAGGCGACCGGAAACTGCGACATCGCAATGACACGCTTGCCCCGGGCACTGGTCGCGACGATTTCGGCGTCGTATGTCAACGCCACGGCGGGCTGCTCTGCAGCCGGATCCAGATGACACAGGCTGCCGGCAAACGTGCCGCGATTGCGGGTTTGCGTGTGGCCCGTGAACCGCAGCGCCTCCGCCAACAAAGGTAGCCGCCCGCGCACGATCGGCGACCGTTCAAGGTCGCGCTGCCGCACCATCGCCCCGATGCAGACTGTGTCGCCCTCTTCACGAATGAACGACAGCTCATCGACCGAGTTCAGATCGATGACGTTCTCCGGCATGACGAAACGCATGTTCATCATCGGCATCAGCGACTGTCCACCGGCGAGAAGTTTCGCGTTGGCAAGGGTCGCGATCATCTCGACCGCTTGCGCCAGCGTGCGGGGACGGTGATATCGGAACGGAGCGGGCTTCACGACACATCGCTCCCGCGCGGATTGGCGTCGGACGTCGGCCTGAAAGCGTTGCGAAGTGTCGCCCACAGCGCTCGAAAGAGAAGCGGTAAGCCGGAGATCGGCGCCGCCGATTGCGCTCCGGAGGCTGGCGGTCGCGGGGCCATTGCATCCGCATCGAGCGACTGTCCGGACGACGCGAGTTGCTCGCGCAAGCGCCTGGCAAATTCAGCGGTCAGTTCTGCTGCGACTTCACGAATGACGCCCGCGCCGCGCCCATATTGGGCCACCGATCCGCTCAACGTCAGATCCGTCGATATGATGACTTTGCTGCCGGACTCGGACGGCTCCAACCTGAAGCTGATGACCGCGTTTGCCCCTCCGCGGCCCTTCTGGTCGGCGCCCTGCGCCTTTATGCGGGCCGTATGACGTTGATCGTCGATCTCCTCAATGACGGCCCGGCCGGAAAAGCTCAGGGCCACCGGCCCGAGCCGTACCGCAACCTTTCCCTTGTAACTGACGTCGCCGTCGATCTGTGTGAGCTCTGCACCAGGCATGCACGGAACAATTCTGGGGACGTCGAGCAGTAACGGCCACGCACTCATCGGCGACAAGGGCAACTCAAACACATTCTCGAACTTCATCGATCCGTTCAGCCACTTGCTTAGGGGACACCCGCCTCTAATTGTAACGACATCTTTACATTGGTTGGAAGACGACGCAATAGGGTTCTTGCCCGCGCAGGACGGGCAACCTGTCGAGGGAGTCCGCCTCGGAAGCGGCCGTCTTTGCCGGGCGAAATAAAGCCGGTCTATCGAGCCGCGAGGCTTCGGAATCCGTGGGGCGGGCCCGACGAAAACCGCGACTCAGTCGCGGCCATGCACAGGCGCTTGAAAGCGGAAATCGTAGCGATCCCCGCGAAACAGCACCGTGCCGTGCAGCACGGGAGTTCCGTCGGGCGCGAGATAGGTGTGCTCGCTGGACAGCAGCGGCGCGCCTTTCTTCATCTTCAGAAGGCGCGCGATCTTCGCGTCAGCCATCATGGCCTGGACACGAAACTGGACGCGTCCGTTCGCCCCTTCGATCAGCCGACGGGCGAACACAACGCCCGCCTCTTTCGTCAGCATCGAGTGGGTGATTTTGCGGGAATAAGTCAAAGGCAGAAAGCGATCTTCAAAGGCGAAGAGTTCGCCGTCCGCCAGGCGAAGCCTGGTAATCCGTTCGACCTTCTCTCCAACTCCCAGCCGGAGGGCTGCGGAAACTTCGGGCGGAGCCGGCACCTTGGCCCGGGAGAGGAGCCTGAATTCGACGCGATGATTCGCGGGCAATAAATCGAATTCAAACGCCCGGCCGAGATCGCGTGATGCGTGGGGCGGGGCCACAAAAGTCCCACGACCGCGACCTCGGACAATCAGTCCTTCCGACAGCAACTGACCCATTGCCTGTCGAACGGTAGGCCTGCTGATCTTGAAGTGCGCGGCGGTCTCGAGCTCCGAGGGCAAGGCCTTGCCCGCAAGTTTCGCCTGGGAGTCCCTTATCCGTCCGGCGAAGAGATCGGCCAATTGTGCATACAAGGGCAGCCGGCTCGAAGAATCCAGGCCGCGCAAATTCCGAAGCTCGAAAGCGGCAGTCTGATCGGTCATCTTGTTATCTATGTACTAATGTCTTTACATCTGCAAGCGGTTGGACCACAACACCGTGGCCATCAACCGCCTCGAGGGGAGCCGGTCCCGTGACTGCTCGTTTCCCAGCCTTGAGCCCCGACGATCTATCGGAGGCCCAACGTCGTGTCGCCGCCGAGATTACGTCCGGCCCGCGCGGTCAACTGAGAGGCCCCTTTGTTCCCCTCATCTATAGCCCAGATTTGGCGTCCTGCGTCCAGAAGTTAGGGGAGTACCTCCGGTTCAACACCGGTTTGACGGACTCTCTCCTCGAAATTGCGATCCTGATCACAGCGCGCCAATTCCGCTGTCCCAATATCTGGCATTCGCACAGGGCGCTCGCCTTAAAGGCCGGCCTTGATCCCGCAATCATCACGGCGATTGCGCAGGATCGCCGCCCCGAGCAAATGGGACGGCAGGAAGAATTGATTTACGAGTTCGCGTCTGAACTCGTCGGCCAACTCGGTGTCAGCGACCGGGGATTTGAACGTGTCGTGACGAGCTGGGACCGCCGCACCGCCATGGATCTTGTAGCGGTGTGCGGTTACTACGCTCTCCTTGCCATGGTGCTGAACACAGCGCGCATTCCGCTTCCTGAAGGCTCCGAGCCGTTTCAGCCCTGACGCCGATTATCTGGGTATCTGTCTTGAAAGAGGCTTGTTCCGTGAGTCAGCCGAACGCATCTCAATCCTCCCTTCCTCATTCGATGCGCGTTGTCGTAGCCCGGAGCCCAGGCGGGCCGGAGGTCCTCGAGGTTGTTGAGCGCCCGTTACCGGCGCCGGGCATCGGCGAGGTTCTCATCAAAGTCGCGGCGGCCGGTATCAACGGTGCCGACCTGACGCAAAGACGCGGCAAATACGCCGTCCCTCCGGGTGCGCCTGACGTGCTGGGTCTCGAGGTCGCCGGTGAAATCGCCGCCATTGGCAGCGGAGTCACCGAGTGGCGCATCGGTGACGAAGTCTGTGCACTCCTGATCGGCGGTGGCTATGCGGAATATGTCGCCGTGCCCGCGCCGCAGTGCTTGCCAATCCCTGGAGGGCTGACCGTCGTCGAGGCAGCAAGCCTGCCCGAGGTGGCCATGACTGTTTGGAGCAATGTATTCGAGATAGGCCGGCTTCAGCCGGGCGAGACTTTTCTCGTCCATGGCGGCGCGAGCGGGATTGGTACATTTGCAATTCAACTGGCCCACAGGCTCGGATCTCGCGTCATTGCAACGGCCGGGTCGCCGGAGAAATGCAATCGCTGCCTCGAACTGGGAGCGGACCGGGCGATCAACTACAAAATTGATGATTTCGTCGCAGCCGTCGGTGAATTAACTGCCGGACGGGGCGTCGACGTGATTCTCGACATGGTCGGCGGCGACTATATACCGCGCGGATTGCAATGCCTCGCCGCCGACGGTCGGCTCGTCATGCTTGCATTCAAGCAAGCGAGCAAAGTCGAAATCGATTGTGGATTGATACAAAACAAAACTCTTTCATTGAGCGGCTCACGTCTGCGCCCACGTCCGATTGCCGAGAAAGGGCGACTCGTAAATGTCGTTAGAAAAGTCGCTTGGCCCCTGATTGAAGCTGGCGATATAAAGCCGGTGATTGATTCAACCTTTCCCCTTGCGTCGGTTCGGGAAGCCCATCTCCACATGGAGAGTGGTGCGCACATCGGAAAGGTCTTGCTCGTCTTCGCCTAGCGTACCCGCACATCGGGTCAGCACTCTCTAGGGAAGCCGACCGCACTGAAAAGCGTCGGCACCGCCGAGCCGCCGGCCCATCCGCGCAATTGTATTACGATCTCAGCGGTACCATGACAGTGCGCTCAAAGCGCAGAACTTCCACATTCGATTGATTCACGGTCCTGGTCTCGAGCCGAACGATGCCGCGGTCCGGCTTCGACTGCGAAACGCGTCCCTCCAAGATCGTTGAAATGGCGTAAAGCGTGTCGCCATGGAAGACCGGCGCAGCATGGTGAATTTTGTCCATACCCAAATTGGCGAGCGCCCGCGCAGCGACATCGCGTGTACTCATCCCGACCGACAGACTGAGAACAAAAAGGCCGTTGACCAGCCTCTTACCGTGCCCGACTTTCGCAGCATACGCGGCATCGAAGTGGATGGGATTACCATTCATTGTCATCATCGAGAACCAGGTGTCGTCCGCCTCGGTTACGGTGCGGCCCGGCCAATGCCGGATCACGCGCCCTTCCGTAAGGTCCTCGAAGTAACCGCCAACGGACGACGGTGGTGTCGAAATGTTCTCATTCATCGAAGGTCACCCTGGCTGTTGGCGCCTTTCCGCGGCGCGCGATTGCCACAAGCACGATTGCAAGCAGGAAGCAGGCAGCGAGCGCGAGGAGTACGAGACTTATCGGGTCTTCTACGAACGGGAGTAAGCTGCCATTCGATGCGATCAAAGCTCGACGAAGGTTCTGGTCGAATATCGGACCGAGCAGCATTCCCAGAATAATCGGCGCGAGCGGAAACTCGGCTTTGCGCAGGAAATAGCCGAAGATGCCGGTCGCAACCGACAGGATCATCGAAAACACGACGCCATTGAAAGCGTATGTTCCAATCAGGCTGAGAACCAGAACGCTGACGCCCAGCACAGCCGGCTGGATCGCACGCACGCGCAATAGCAAGGGGACCAGAGCCTGCCCCCATACAAAGACAGCACAATTCGCGACAACGAGGGCCGCGATTATCGCAAACACGAGTCTGGGCTGCGACTTCAACAGGTCCGGCCCCGGCACGATGTTGTGCAGTTCGAAACCGCCGATAATGACACCGGCGCTGGCGGTCGACGGCACACCGAGCGCCAAGAGCGGCACGAGCGAAGCGCCGACCATGGCCTTGTCTGCAGCTTCCGGGGCCAGCAATCCGTCCAAGGCTCCTTTGCCGTACTGGGACGCTTGCTTGGATGTGGTTCTGGCGAGCGAGTACGCAAGCCATGAGGCGATACTCGCGCCGCCACCTGGTAGAACTCCGATCGCCAAACCGACCGCGCTCCCGATGCCCATGGCTCGCCAACACGCGACGAAGTCTGACCATCCGAAGCCGACCCGCTTTTGGGCGTCGCTTGCAGAAACGAGCAATCCTCGCTCGACTAGGATCAACCCCTCGGATACGGCGAACAGACCTATAAGGACCGGGACCAGCGGCAAGCCGCCGTAGAAATCGGCCGACCCGAACGTATAACGTGGCGTCGCGGTAATCGGATCGAGGCCGACCATGCTGAACAGAAGGCCGAGCATGGCTGCAGCAAGAGCTTTGACCCGCGAGCCCATTGCGATACTCGACATCGCGACAAAGCCAAATATCGCGAGAGATGTGTACTGCACGGGGCCGAAGCGAGCGGCCTCATCGGCCACAGTACCGAGAATTATCAAAAGAAAGGCGATACCGAAAAAGCCGCCAACGAAGCCGGCCCAGATGGATCCCTGTAGCGCTTTTCGCGCTAACCCGCGCCGCGTCAACTCGAAGCCATCCAACGTCATGACCGCGGATTCTGGGGCGCCGGGCGTGTTGAGCAACGTCGCCGTGATCGACCCCCCGTACTGGGCGCCGGTATAGATCGCGGCCAGGAACGACACACCTTCAAGCGCGCTCATCGAATAGGTGAATGAGAGTGAAATGGCGAGCGCGCCCGGAGCGCTCAACCCAGGCATCGCACCTCCGAGAATGCCCAATCCCGCCCCTACTACCACAAGCACAATAAGCTTGAAGTTGATGAGGACATCGAGCAGCGCATGAATGAGATCAGCCAGCATCAGAGCACCCCCCTGGGCAGCTCGATCCCGAGGATGTTCTGAAACAGAAAGGCCACGGCGAGCAGCACCGCGAGCGTCACGGCGATCGTCCATGGGCGTCGAACACCTGATACCAGAAAGACAAGTACGATCAGGGCACTCGTATCCAAATCGAAGCCGACGACGTCGATTGCCAGAAGGTAGATGACAAGCAGCACCATTACCGCGGGGGCCGCCCAGCGGCGGAACGGCTCCTCGCTGGCCTCGGACATGTGCGCATCCTTGGCGAACAACGAGAGGCTACTGAAAACCATGAGCAGGATTGAAGAGACAATCGGAACCAAGCCGACAAGAAGATCTTCCCGGAACATGGCGTAGCCGAAGTAACCGCCGATCAGCCCGATCAGGATCAGGCCCGCAACCGAGACAGCCGTCGATAGACTAAGGCCCTTCGTCATGGAGCAGACTTTCCCGGTCCCGTAACGACAGCCTGTTCGAATAGATTGCCAATTTCCGAGTCCGAGTAGCCTAACTCGGAAAGCACATCCCGAGTATGCTCGCCAAGAGCAACCGCACCGAATTCGAGCGTTCCCGGCGTGCGCGAGAGCTTGATCGGTACGCCCACAACTGGAACCTCGACCTGATCTGCAGCCTCGAATATCGACTCGACCATACTATTGGCTGCCACCTGTGGATCAGCGAGCACGTCTTTTAGAGTGGCAACAGGTCCATTGGGAACGCCGAACCGGTCGAGGATGATCGATAGCTCAGCCCGCGAACACTTCGACGTTCGCTCTTTGATGAGTTGCTCTAAAGCCTCGCGGTTGTTGACGCGGCTTTGCGTGGTCTCGAAGCGGGGATCCGCCGTCAGATGCTCGAGCTTCAGAGATTCGCAAAACCGCAACCAGAACCGTTGTGTCAGGCAGGCGATAACGATGTACCCGTCGTTTGTAGGAAACGCTTGGTATGGCGCGATCTGCGGATGAGCCGATCCCAGCGGAGCGTTGGGGCGGCCGGTAGCGAAGTAATAAGGAATGAGATTGGCGGTTAGGGCGATGCTGCTCTGAAGAAGCGAAGTCTCGACCTTCTGACCCAGGCCATCACGCGCGCGGGCTTGTAACGCGAGAAGGATCCCGGTGACGGTCAACATTGCCGTCGAAAGATCGGTAATCGGAACCGGCACCTTGGCCGGTCCCGCTCCCGGATGTCCAGTAATCCCCATGATTCCGCTTCGCGCCTGAGCCAGCACATCCATACCCAGCCGATCGCGGTCGGGGCCTTTGGAGCCCCACGCCGAGATCTCGCAATAGATCAATCTCGGATTGGCCTCGCGCACGCTTTCGTAGTCCAAACCCAACCGCTGCATCGCAGGAATGGTGAGATTGTGGACGAACACGTCCGCGCCAGCCAGCAACTGATCCATGATCTTGCGACCAGCCTCGCTCTTCAGATCGCAGGCGAAACTGCGCTTGTTGCGATTGACTCCGTAGAAGTAAGCGCTGGAGTTCGCAAAAGCGCCGTCGCGGCTTCGCATGTTGTCGCCGTCCGGCGATTCTACGTTCGTGACCTCCGCGCCAAAATCGGCAAGCATCGACAAGGCGAATGGACCGGCCGCGACATGGGTCAGACCAATGACGCGGAGGCCAGCAAGTGGCTTCTGGGAGTTCATTGCGAGCGAGCTTTCCGAGTTTTCTGACGCCTACTTGGCCTTGAGCATGTCCAGCGAGCCCGCGATTTTGTTCATCTCCTCTTGAACCTTCGGCGCAAACTCCGCGCCAGGCGCAAAGCTCCACTCGACGCCGGCAGACTTCAGGAAGGCGGAGAATTCCGCATTTTGGGGCATTTTCGACAAAGCCGTTTCCAGCGCCTTTTCGATCTGCGGCGGGGTGCCGGCCTTCACCAGAAACACGTGCCAGATATGAGTCTCATCCTCAGGATGACCGAGGCTCGTTACCGTCGGAACATCCGGCATCAGATCTACCGGCTCTTTGGAGGTAACGAGAATTCCGTTCAGCTTACCGACTTTGATGAATTGACTGGCCGCCGACGCGTCCACCATGACCGCATCAATGTTGCCGCCTGTCACCGCGGTGACCGCCTGGGTGCCGGAATTGTAGGGCACCCATGCGTAGCCAAACCCCGCGCTTTTCGCGACGAGAGCCATGGCATAGTGCTCGAGCGAATTCTGACCATAGCCGGTGACGGTCAGTTTGTGGGTCTTCGCATACGTCGTCAGCTCGGCAAGCGTCTTCACATGTAGGCTGGGATTGACCGCAAGAACAAAGGTGCCGGTATCTGTTCTCGCGACGATATTGAATTGGGACGGCTTAAAGAGTTTCGCGAGACTTGTATTCATAGCAACCTGGTAGCTCGCCGACTGGATCAGCACGGCCGCGCCGTTCGCAGGCTGCGAAAGAAGGTAGCTCATTGCCGCAGCGCCGTCGCCGCCGACCTTGTCGTCAACGACGATGCGCCAGGTTGGATTTTGCGTCTGCAGAGCCTTTGCCATCTGGCGGAGCAGAACGTCTTTGGGCGCGCCGGCCGCAGAGTCCGAGATGAGCATGAGTGTCGATGGCGGCCACGCTTGCGCGTGCGCGGGCGAAACAGCTGTTCCGACCGCAGCGGCAAGCAGCGCGGCACCCAGACAGGCAGTAGTGAACGTACGGTGATTGATGATCTTCATAGCGTGTTTCCTCCTCTGTTTAAGCCGGCGATACCGGCCTTATGGTTCGGTTATGGGTCAGTGCGGCTTCGCGGTTTTTCTCCCAGGAGTAGCCATATTGATTCCGCTTGCGGCTAGATCACTGAGGCGTTACGTCGAAACGTGCATCGGAGACTTTGAAAATGTCGATTGGCTCTCTTCGCTCTTTGGATTCCGACTGGTCCGATTACATCGGGCGTCACCAGGTCGATAAGGATTTCATCGACGCCAACCGCGCGCGTGCACTGCACGGCACGCTCGGAACGCCGGGCCCGGAGCCAGTCATCGGAGACGAGTTGTCGCCGCTCGGACACTGGCTGTACTTTTGGGAGGTCAAGCCGCCGCATGAGCTTAGCGCCGACGGCCACGCAATCCGCGGAGACTTCCTGCCGCCGCTCCCGCTGCCTCGCAGAATGTGGGCTGGAAGCCGCGTGCGTTTTCTCAAGCCGCTGCTGATCGGGAGTTCGGCGTGGCGAAAGGCCACGATCGCAAACGTTCAGGTCAAGAGTGGCAGTAGCGGCCGGCTGGCGATCGTGACCGTCCGTTATGAGATCGGAACAGACCAAACCGTTTGCATTCTGGATGAGCAGGACATTATTTATCGAGAGCCCTCGCCGATTAAGGTCGACGCCAGGCCTGCAGCCGACGAGCGTCCGCCGGAAGCGGTCGTCGATCGCGCCATGCGCGTCAACGCAGTGACGTTGTTCCGCTACTCGGCTTTGACCTTCAACGGACATCGGATCCACTACGACCGCGGCTATGCCATGCACGAGGAGCAATATCCGGGGCTCGTCGTGCACGGCCCCTTGTTGGCGACCCTGATGGTTCGCGCCGCGAGCGAAGCAGAGCCAAAGGCGCAGATTCGATCCTTTAGCTTCAAGGCCGGCAGTCCAATCTTCGACACAGATGAATTCCGCATCATGGCGCATCGCCCATCAACAGCGGAAAATGTCGTGCACACGTGCGTCATAAACCCGCGCGGGAAAATCGCATTTTCCGGATTCGCCTCGTTCGGATAATTGCCAGCGGGCGTCATCTTCGCTTCTTCCGTTTGCTTCCGTTCCCGGAAGGAATGGCGGCGGCGTTTGTGGGCGCATAGCCAAGCAGCCTCTGCAAGGCGTCAACTTGGTCTTGCGGCAGATATTTCCGACGCAGCTCGAAGAGCGCAGGACCGAAGGCCTTATCAATTTGCGGGCCGAAACTGCGGTAGATCTCTGCGATATAGACGTCGTGCCGAAGCATGGTTTCGGCGAGGTGCACCACCGATCGATTGCGGGTGTAAGAGCCGCGTTGGTGACTTCCCATTTCCGTCACGAGAGCTTCTCTGAAATCTACGGCGATCGTGACCATCTGCGGCGCTACCCCGACCGAGATACCATTCCCTTCATGCAGATAGACGCGCGACTTACCGCCAAAATCGTATTGCCGGGTGTCGGTGCCGAACAGGATGATTATTACCGCAACGCCGCGATCTGCTGCCCGCCCTAGTGCCTCACGGTGAGGCTCCAGGCTCGCGTCGGACGTCTTCAGCCAGATGTGCGACGTGGCTCCGTCGATCATCGACTCGATTTTCGCCCGCGTGGCGTCTTCGCCGGTGACTGACCACACGTAGCCACGGTCACCAGAAGGAGCGGCTGCCGGGATGGCCTCGATCAGCTTCGCGCAGCGTCTGTTGGTGGCATTGGCGATGCGTTCAAAGAGGATATTGGGCGCAACAGCAATGTACCGCACCGGCCCCTCCGAGATCGGTTGGGCCGCCTCTTTATTGCTGAGACTCTCGAGCACAGAGTACGCGTTGGCCTTCGGCAAGCCCGCGAACTTGGCGACTTCGTAGGCCGTGGCGGGCTGCGACTTGTACAATGCAAGATAGGCACGCGCCTCGTGCTCGCTGAAGCCCAGCGACTGAAGGTCTGACCGCAAATCACCATCTTTGATCTGCGAACCACGCATTGATTCATGCCCTCAGCGGTCGCTAAACATACAGATCAGGCCGCGCGCAATGACGGACCGTCTGCAACAGTCGTCGCTTTCGGAACCACCGCCGCCTTGGATTGACTCTCCAGGGTCATAGCCAAGTCGCTCACGCGCCTGGCTTGCGCTGCATCGACGACCATGGTGGCCATCGCGAAAAATTTGGCCTCCAGATCCCCTGCACTGAGCGGATTGCTCGGTTCGCCCTTTGGTTCAACCGCGCTATATGCGACGGCGCGCCCATCGTTGAGAACGATCTCGATCTTCGCCTGCCGTCCGCCTAGACCGAAAGCGGTCTCCGGACGCAACTCCACCATTTTCGCGCCTTCGTGGACCGTTGGGTTCTTGTAGCCGTCCCAATATTCCCTCAGCCCGTTCGACCCGGCCTCGAGCGCGAGAGCAACGCCGAATTGCGTACTGCCCATTGCTGCATTCAGGTTCGGGCATACAGGCTTCGACGCCTGCCGTATGGCAAGCTCGCTCATTCCGACGCTAATGCTGCGCACACGACCGAGCTGCACACCCTCGCGATAGGCCTGCTGCGCAAGATCGATGGGGCCATGCGCATAACGGCAGGCCGAGTGCGGCTTGAAACCGACTTCCATGATCGAGAAGTGACGGCCAAGATCGGCGTCCAGATCCGAAAGGCGGACGTTGTCGGTGAACGCGTTGAAGAAGCCTTCGCGAGATTCGAGGGCCTTCTTGGGGCCGGTGAAGCCGCGGCTAGCCATGATGGCCGCGATGACACCGTTGAAAGCCGCCTTTCCAGGACTGAACGGCTTGGCCATGCACGGGTCATCGAGATACGACTGAATGCCCGCGGACTGCATGCATGCCAGCCCGATCGCGCTCGCGATCTGTTCTGGATTGCACCCAAGCAATTTGGCGCACATAGCCGCCGCGCCAATCCCTGAAACCGTACCCGACGTATGATAGCCCCGCTGACGGTGACCGGGATTGATGGCCTTCGCGACGCGTATCGCCACATCGTACCCCGCGACAAGCGAGGTGAGCATGTCCCGACCGGTCGCGCCGGAAAGCTCCGCGACCGCGAAGCCTGAGGGCACAAGAACGGATCCCGCTTTGATAAGACCGATACCGTGGGCAT
>Ga0265338_10006615_pt1 | contig 14681 bp, 13 predicted proteins | sample 42126metaG_FD_193579 | JGI IMG/M metagenome (GOLD analysis project Ga0265338, IMG submission 193579) | Rhizosphere microbial communities from Carex aquatilis grown in University of Washington, Seatle, WA, United States - 4-21-26 metaG | ecosystem: Host-associated > Plants > Roots > Rhizosphere... | reverse complement strand
CAATCTCTGTGAGGCCGCCCGCCGCGTCGTGTCCAAGGCGCGCGACGAGCTCGGTTTCGAACTGCGCGAGGTCGCCATCGACGGCGACGCGCGGCTCGAGGCGGAGTACCGCGAGTGGATCCCGGTCGTCGAGATCGACGGAAAGCGGCGCTTCGTCTATCACGTGCATCCCGCCGCGCTCCGGCGAGCGGTTGTCGATGCGACCTCGTAGAGCCTGCTGCTAGAACGGCTGCGTGACGGATCGTCTGAATGTCGGGGTCGCGGCGCGCCTTTCCCGGTACCTCCAGGTGCTGACGCAGGCGCGGAAGATGGGGAAGTCGCGCATCTCGTCGCAGGAGATCGCGGAGTACACGAACATCAACGCGACGCAGATCCGGCGCGATCTCTCGACGTTCGGAAAGTTCGGCAAGCGCGGTGTCGGCTACTCCATCGAGGGTCTCCTCGACGTGATCCGCAAGATCCTCCGCACACAGGGCCAGCACAACGTCGCGCTCGTCGGGGCAGGGCGGCTGGGCCAGGCGATCGCGTCGTCGTCGATCTTCGCGGAGCACGGGATCAGCATCGCGGCCGTCGTCGACACCGATGCGGGGAAGGTCGGGCAGCCGATCGGCCGCGTCTCGGTCGAGCCCTACGAGCGGCTCGGCGACCTCGTGCGCGAGCACAACGTCGTCGTCGGCGTCCTCGCGGTGCCGGTGGATTCGGCGCAGCGGGCGGCCGACGATCTCGTTGCCGCGGGCGTGAAGATCGTCTTCAACTACTCGGAGGCGCTGCTCGAGACCCCGGCCGACGTGACTGTCTACACGTCGAACCCCGCGGTCGAGCTGCTGTACGCGCTGTACTTCCACCTGACGTAGCGCTTGACGACATGTCGTTGGACGACATATAGTTCGATGCATGGAGATCCGCCGCTCGACGTATTTCGTCCTCGCGTCGCTGCTCGACGGGCCGCTCCACGGCTACGCGATCATCCGCCGCGCCGACGAGCTCTCTGGCGGCGAGGTGCGGCTCAGCACCGGGACGCTGTTCGGCGCGCTCGACCGCCTCGTCGAGTCCGGGCTCGTCGAAGCGGGTGAGGAGGAGAAGGTCGAGGGACGCGTCCGCCGCTCGTACACGCTGACGCAGGACGGGCACGCTGCGCTCGCCGGCGAGGCGAAGAGTCTGCGCCGCGCGGCCCGGGTGGTGGAGGCGAGAGTCGCGAGGACGGCCAACTGATGCGCCGGCTGCTGCTCTTTGCCTGTCGCGCGTTCCCCCGCGACCACCGTGCCCGCCGGAGCGACGAGGTCGTCGATACGGCTCTCCTCGCCGCGAACGGTTCGGCGTCGCGCGCGGCTCGCGAGGCGGTCTCGCTCCTCGTCGCGGGCTTGCGGGAACGGCTGCGCGCCGAGTCGCGCCACGCGGTCCGAGACGGTCTGGTCCCACTCGCCTGGCTTCTCGCGACCGTGAACCTCGCGATCGCTCTTGGCGGGATCACCTTGGGCGTTCACCCGCCGCCGTATCCGGATATCCCCGGGCTCGGGCCGTTCGCCGGCACCTTCCGCAGTCCGTACGTCCTCGACTGGTGGTGGATCGCGTTCGCCGTTGCCGCTGCGGGCGTCGTGCTCGGTCTCGTGCTGGGTAGCCGCCGGCTCGCGGTGGGGGCGGCGCTCGCGAACGTCGGGATCGTCGCGTACGACGCCGTCGTCGTCGCGAACGGGAGTCCGTACGACGGTCGCGGGCATCTGAACCTGTTCACATACTTCCAGGCACCGGCGTTCCCCGGAGGCCGGGAGTGGTTTGCGGCCGCGGCGGTGCTCGTTCTGGCGACCGCAGCGGCACCGCTGCGTCGGCTGCCGCTTGTGCGCGTGCCGCTCACTTTTGCGCTCGCCCTGCTGCTCGTCGTGCTCTCGCTGGAGACCTCGGGGCGGTTCCTCTTCCTCGTCTGGCCGTTCGCGGCGATCGTCATGCTCGGCATTGCGTTTGGCGCGTTCGCGCCTCGGATCGCCGTCGTGGCCGTCGGTGTCGCGCTCGTCGGCGTCCAGCGGATCGTCTGGTACTTGACGACGCCGTACATCTACCACGATCCCCTCGTGAAGTGGGTCGCCGCGCCCGGGCTCGCTCTCGGCATCCTCCTGCCGCTCGCGTACCTCACTCGCCGCCGCTTGACGTAGCGTCCGCCTCGTGCGGGTGCTCCTCTGGCACGGCTACCTGCTTGGCGGCACCGGGTCGAACGTCTACACCCGGTCGATCGCGCGCGAGTGGAGTGAGTCCGGGCACGACGTCACAGTCGTCTGTCAGGAGCGGCATCCCGAGCGGTTCGACCTCGGCGGCGCGCGGGTCGTCGTTCCGGACCTTCCCGGCGGGCTGCTCCCCGTCTTCGTCCTCGACGAGTACGAAGGGCTCGACGCGCGGCTCCTCGGCGACTTCACGCCGGAGCAGCGGGAGGCGTACGTCGCGGCGAACGCGGCGGGGCTGCGCGAGCTCGGCCCGGCCGATCTCGTCTTCGCGAACCACGTCCTCCTCGGCGCTCCGGTCGGCGCTGCGAGCGGGATGCCGTACCGCGTGAAGGCGCACGGCTCCGAGCTCGAGTACGCGATGCGCGGCCGTCCCGACCTCGCGCGCTGGGGCGCCGAGACGCTTGCCGGGGCGGACGTCGTCTACGCCGGCTCCGAGCACATCCGGGCAGTGCTCGACGAGGTGTGCGGTCACACCGATCGCATCGAGATCGTCCCGCCGGGCGTCGACGTCGACGAGTTCCATCCGGAGCCGCGCGACGAGGCCCTCGCGGCGCTGGCGCGCGAGGCACGCGACGTGCCGGTGAGCTTCGAGGACTTCTTCGCGGACGACGCGCCGACCGTCCTCTACTTCGGCAAGCTCATCGAGAACAAGGGCGTCCAGGTGCTGCTCGAGGCGCTCGACGGGCTCGACGCGCGCGCCGTCGTCGTCGGTTTCGGCGACTACCGCGACGAGCTCGAGCGCCTCGCGCCGCCCGGGACGCTCTTCACCGGCCAGCTCGAGCACCGCCACCTGCGCCATCTCCTGCCGCTCTGCGACGTCGCGGTCGTCCCGTCGATCTTCCCCGAGGCGTTCGGGATGGTCGCGGCGGAAGCTGCCGCGGCCGGAGTCCTGCCGGTCGTGTCTGCGCACTCGGGCCTCGCCGAGGTCGCAGCCGGGATCGGAGCGAAAGTCGGGACGGAGACGGCCGAGCTGCTGAGCTTTCCGGCCGGCGATGCCGACGCGTTGCGGGTCCGCCTCGCCGCGATTCTCGCCCTGCCGCCGGAGCGGCGCGCCGAGCTCGGTCTCGCCGCGCGCCGGGCCGTGGAAGAGCGGTGGAGTTGGAGCGTCGTCGCGGCGCGGTTGCTCGAACCCGCATAACTAGGCTTCCGGCGTGGGCGACGAGCAGAAGCTCGGGTACGACGAGATGCTCGTGCAATCGCGCGCGGCGTTCGAATCCGTGCCCGATTTCACGCTTGCGGTCGAGGAGGAGTTCGCGCTTCTCGACCCCGAGACGCTCGAGCTCACGAACCGCTTCGAGGAGCTCCAGGCCGCCGCGCCCGGCACCGAGCTCGACGGGCATCTCGTCGGTGAGCTCATCGCCTCGGAAGTCGAGATCCGCACCGGCCGTTGCGAGACGTTCCCCGAGGCCGCCGCGCTCATCGGCGAGCGTCGCGACCAGTTGCGCGCCCTCGCCGATCCGCTTGGGATCTGGCTCTCCGCGGCAGGAACCCACCCGTGGAGCCCATGGCAGGAGCAGCGGATCATCGACACGCCGCACTACCGCCGCAACGACGAGCTTCTCCGCTACGTCGTCTGGCGCAACAACACGTTCGGCCTCCACGTCCATGTCGGGATCAACGGCGCCGACCGCGCAATCAAGGTCTGCTCGGCCCTGCGCGCCTACCTCCCGGAGCTGCTCGCCCTCTCGGCGAGCTCGCCGTTCGTCGAGGGCGTCAACAGCGGGCTCCACTCGGCGCGCACGCAGATCTTCACGCGCATGTTCCCGCGCTGCGGCGTCCCCGACGCGCTCGGCAGCTGGGACGAGTGGGAGCGCTACGTCCGCTTCCTGTATGAAACGGGCTCGGTTACCGAGCACACGCAGATCTGGTGGAGCGTGCGGCCGCATCTCATGTTCCCGACGGTGGAGATCCGCATCTGCGACGCACAGCCCGACGTCGCGGAGGCCCGGTCGCTCGCCGCGCTCGCGTACTCGCTCACTGCCCGCATCGCGCGTGCCATCGACGACGGCGAGCCGCTGCCGGAGCTGCCGAACCGCCTGATCGAGGAGAACCTCTGGCGGGCCATCCGGTACGGCCTGTCCGGCGAGCTGCTCGACTTCGACCGCGGCGTTGCCGTGCCGGCTCGTGCGCGGCTCGAGCAGCTCGTCGAGTGGGTGCGGCCGGTCGCGGAGGAGCTTGGCGCGGCCGACTTCCTCGCGATCCCCGAGCGGAACGCTGCGGAGCGCCAGATCGCGCGCGACGAGGAAGGTGCATCTATGCGGGGAATCTTCGAGGATCTGATACAAACAGGCCGCGCCGAGCAGTCTCGGCGCTGACTTTGTAACGACGTCGTCGTAACGCCTCGGAGGGAGCCTCGATGAGTTGGTTCATGCATCACGCCGTGCTGTTCGCGCTGCTGTGCGCGGGCGCGGCAGTCGTCTACGGCATCGGCCTGACCGTCTGGCTGCTGCGGCAGCCGGCCGGGAACGAGCGGATGCAGGAGATCTCGCGCGCCGTGCAGGAAGGCGCCGCCGCGTACCTGAAACGCCAGTACCTGACGATCGCGGTCGTCGCGGTCGCACCCTTCTTGCTGCTCGGCTTCTACCGCTCGCTCGGGTGGGGAACGGCGATCGGCTTCCTCGTCGGCGCCGTTCTGTCGGCGGCCGCGGGCTTCATCGGCATGAACGTCGCCGTACGCTCGAACTCTCGCACGGCGGAGGCGGCGCGCGGCGGGCTGCCGCCGGCGCTCAACGTTGCGTTCCGCGCGGGCTCCGTCACCGGTCTCCTCGTCGTCGGCCTCGGTCTGTTCGGTGTCGCGGGCTACTACTGGATCCTCACCGCCGGCTTCAACGACTCGGCGCCGCGGGCGATCCACGCTCTCGTTGGGCTCGCCTTCGGCGGCTCGCTCATCTCCGTCTTCGCCCGGCTCGGCGGCGGCATCTACACGAAGGCCGCGGATGTCGGCGCCGACCTCGTCGGCAAGATCGAGGCCGGGATCCCCGAGGACGACCCGCGCAACCCGGCCGTGATCGCGGACAACGTCGGCGACAACGTTGGCGACTGCGCCGGCATGGCGGCCGACCTGTTCGAGACGTACGCGGTGACCGCGGTGGCCGTGATGCTGCTCGGCGTCACGACCGCTAAGCATGCGGGCCTGAGCCTCTGGCTCCTGCCGCTCGCGATCGGCGCGGTCTCGATCATCGCGTCGATCATCGGCGTCCAGTTCGCGCGCGTGCGCGAGGGCGGGAACGTCATGAACGCGCTCTATCGCGCCGTCCTCGTCGCGACGCTTATCTCCGCGGTGATCTTCATCCCGGTGATCAAGGCGTTCGTCGCACAAACTCCCATGGCGCACGGCGCAGCGAGCGGCGCCTCCCCCGTCCGCCACATCATCTTCCACGGGTATTCGTTCGGCCACCTCTATGGCTCGGCGCTGATCGGCCTTGCCATCACCGCGCTGCTCGTCGGGATCACGGAGTTCTACACGGGCACGCGCTGGAATCCCGTCAAATCGATCGCGCGCGCGTCGCAGACGGGCCACGCCACGAACATCATCGAGGGCCTTGCCGTCGGGATGCAGGCGACGGCGCTGCCGGTGATCGTGATCGCGGCGGGGATCCTCGTCGCCAACCACTTCGCCGGCCTGTTCGGGATCGGCGTGGCGGTCATGGCGCAGCTCTCCATGACCGGTCTGATCGTCGCGCTCGACGCGTACGGCCCGGTCACGGACAACGCGGGCGGCATCGCCGAGATGGCCGACCTGCCGCCGGAGGTTCGCGCGATCACCGACCCGCTCGACGCAGTCGGCAACACGACGAAGGCCGTGACGAAGGGCTACGCGATCGGCTCCGCGGCGCTCGCCGCTCTCGTCCTCTTCGGCTCCTACTCCGACGGCCTGCACACGCAGTCGTCGGTGGGCTCCGTCCTGCACAAGCTCACGTTCCAGCTCAACGACCCCTGGGTCATCGCCGGCCTCTTGATCGGCGGTCTCATGCCGTTCCTCTTCGCCTCGCTCGCGATGCAGGCGGTCGGTCGCGTCGGCGGCGAGGTCGTCGAGGAGGTGCGCCGCCAGTTCCGCGAGCACCCGGGGATCATGGAAGGCACCGAGCGGCCGGAGTACGGCCCGGCGATCGACATCGTCACGAAGTCGGCGATCCGCAGCATGATGCTGCCGGCCCTCGTGCCGATCGCCTTTCCGATCATCGTCGGGATCATCAACGCGCAGATGCTCGGCGGGCTGCTGATCGGGACGATCGTGACTGGGCTCTTCCTCGCGATCGCGATGACGGCGGGGGGCGGCGCCTGGGACAACGCGAAGAAGCTCATCGAGGACGGCCTTTACGGTGGGAAGGGCTCCGACGCCCACGCGGCGGCGGTCACCGGTGACACGGTCGGCGATCCGTACAAGGACACTGCCGGCCCGGCGATCAACCCGATGATCAAGATCACGAACATCGTCGCGATCCTGATCATTCCGCTCATCATCTCGATCCACGGCTGAGTAGTCGGGAGTTCAGTTGCCCGGGTGAGAACGCTCACCCGGGCAGCTGAGCCTCACCGTCCGGCCGCGACGCGCGGTAGCGTCCCGGCCGTGGCGCCGTCCGGAAGAAGTGACGTGACCCTCGAGCCGGAACGGGGCGTTCGCCGCTTCCTGCTCGGCCGGGCGATGACGTCGGAGCAGCTCGAGGACGAGCTGCTGCCCATCCCGCTCGCGCTGCCGATCTTCGCCGCGGACGCGATCTCCTCCGTTGCCTACGCCACCGAGGCGGCGATGGTCGTGCTCCTGACCGTTTCCCTCAGCGCAATGCATCTCGCGCTGCCGATCTCGATCGCGGTCGCGGTTCTGATGGCGATCGTGATCACGTCATACCGGCAGACGGTCCGCGCGTACGAGGTCTCGGGCGGTGCCTACGTCGTTGCGCGGGAGAACCTCGGCACGTTGCCGAGTCTCGTCGCGGCCGCGGCGCTGCTCGTCGACTACGTCCTCACCGTCGCCGTTTCCGTCGCGTCCGGCGTCCTCGCGATCACGTCCGCTGCACCCTCGCTCGCCCACCTCGACACGGAGCTGTCGCTCTTCGCGGTCGTCCTGATCATGCTCGTCAATCTCCGCGGCGTCCGCGAGTCGGGAATCGCCTTCGCGCTCCCGACCTACATGTTCATAGTCTCGATGCTCATCGCCGTCGGAGTCGGCGTCGCGAAGTGCGCGACGACCGGCTGCCCGCGCGCGGTCACGCCGCACGCGATCCCGCCGGGAACCGCGGCGATCGGGCTCTTCCTGATCCTCAAGGCCTTCTCTTCGGGCGCGAGCGCACTGACCGGTGTCGAGGCGATCGCCAACGGCGTCAACGCGTTCAGGCGACCGCAGTCGAAGAATGCGGCGCGAACGCTAGGCGTGCTCGGCGTCGTTGCGATCACGATGTTCATCGGCGTCTCGTACCTCGCCGTCGCGACGCACGCCCGCCCGAGCACGAGCGTCTCAGTCGTGTCGCAGGTCGTGCGCGCGGTCTTCCCGGCCGGTCACGCGATGTCGTTCTTCTTCTGGATCGTCCAGATCTTCACGTTCGCGGTGCTCATCCTCGCGGCGAACACGTCGTTCCAGGGCTTCCCGCGCCTGTCTGCGCTGCTCGCGAAGGACCGCTTCATCGCGCGCCAGTTCACGAATCTCGGTGACCGGCTCGTCTATTCGAACGGCGTCGTCGTGCTCGCCGGCGCCGCCGCGCTCCTGATCTGGATCTACCACGCGAACGTCATCAACCTCATCCATCTCTACGTCGTCGGTGTGTTCACCGCGTTCACGCTTTCGCAGGCGGGAATGGTGCGCTACTGGTTTCGCACGCACGGCGACGGGTGGCGCTGGCGCGCGGGGATCAACGGGGTAGGCGCCGTGGCGACGGGCATCGTCGCCATCGTCGTGATCTTGACGAAGTTCACGGAGGGCGCCTGGCTCGTGATCGTTGCCGTGCCGCTGATGGTGGTCGCCTTCTACGGCATCCGCCGCCACTACGACGGGATGCATCGCCGCCTCTCGGCCGGTGCCGCGGCCGTCGTCGCGGCTCCTGCCGCGCGGAACACTTCGATCGTCCTCGTGGAGGCGCTCGACGAGGCGACAGAAGCGGCGGTCTGGCTGGCCGAGAAGATCTCACCGCAGGGCTTTCGGGCGATGCACGTGCCCGTGCGCGGCTCCGATCCCGGCATTCGCCCGCGCTGGTTCCACCTGCGGGGGGGAGAGCCGCAACTCGAGGTGTACGACGAAGCGGGTGGTGTCACCGCCGCCGTGCTGGAGCAGGTCTGGCGGCAGCCGCGCAGCGAGTCCGATTTCGTCACGTTGATCGTCCCCGAGCTCTTCGACAGCGCGTCTCTCCTGCAGCAAGCGCGGCACCCGCGAGAGTTGGCGCTGAAACTGCGGCTGCTCTCCGAGCCCAGCGTCGTCGTGGCCGACGTGCCGGTCATCCGCGGCCCGAAGCGGACGTTCCCGAAGCACCTCGTGGCTCGCGTTCTCGTCTCGAGCGTCAACGCCGCGACGATGCGCGCCGTCAACTACGCGAGCACATTGGCGGTGGAGGACACGCAGGCTGTGAACTTCGCGTTCAGTGCGGGTGATGCCCAGGCGATCCGGATGGAGTGGGCGCAGCACGGGCCGCGCATCCCGCTCCATGTCGAGGAGGCGCCGTACCGGGACATCGGTGTGCCGCTGCTTCACTATCTCCGCGGCATCACCGCGGATCCGGACGTCGCCGTGCTCGTGCTGATGCCCGAGCTGATCGTGCGCGGCTGGCGCCGCGTGCTCCACAATCAGCGAGCGCTGTACATCAAGCGGCTGATGCTCTTCGAACGGCACGTGATCCTCGCCTCCGTCCCCTACCAGCTTCTGCGATGAAGCTGACCGTCCCCGATCCACGTGAGCTCCCCCGGAGGGCGCGCCGCATTGCGCGTTGGACGGGCTCGGTCGCGTACCGCAGCATCGTCGTGCCGCTTCTGGAACTCGACGAGACCGAGCACGCGCTCGCGCTTGCATGCCGCCTCGCCGCTCGCCGCGGCGCGCGGATCGTTCTCGTCGCTCCGCTCGTCGTCGACCGGGAGCTCCCGCTCAACGCGCACTTCGACGTAGAGCGCGCCGCGCTGGAGGATCGGCTCGAGGAGGCGGCGTCGGTCGTGAGCTCGGGCGGGATTAGTCTGCGACGGGAGATCGTCCGCACACGAGCCGGATGGTTGGGGGACGACATCGCGCGTGTGGCGGCCGAGCACCGGGCCGAGCTCCTCGTCGTCGGTGCGCCGGTCAAGTCGCGGCGCGGCTTCCGCCGCCCCTTCCCCGAGGAGCTGCTGCCGCTCCTGCGTGCGACTCCGTGCCGCGTGCTGATCGCGACCGGCCCCTTCGCCGGTTCCGGTGCATCGAGGCCGGGGGCGGAGTTCACGAAGGTGCTCGTTCCGATGAAGCTTGGCCCGATCGGTGACGAGATGGTTGCGACGGCGCTCAAGCTCGCGCAGGAGCACGGCGCGTCCGTCGAGGCGCTTCACGTGATCCGTGTGCCGCTCGACGAGAAGCTCGACGCCGAACTGCCGGAGCAGACCGAGCGGGCAGCTGCCTCGCTCGCGAAGGCAGCGGCGCTCGGCGCCGGCCACGGCGTCGAGGTGGAAGGCCGCACCGTCCGCGCGCGCTCGATCGGCGAGGCAATCGTCCAGGCCGCGGGAGAGAGCGGGGCGGACCTGGTCGTCCTGGGATCTGCTCCGCGCTGGCGGCGCCAGTCGCGCTTCTTCTCGCCGACCGTGGACTACGTTCTGCGCAAGGCGCCCGCGGAGGTGCTCGTCGTCGCGTTTCCGCAGGGAGTCCTCGAGGACTAGGAACGCGAGGGAGGCGCTACGCTCACGCGGTGTTGAAGGCGCTTGTCATCGGCTGCGGCCGCGTCGGCTCAGCGATCGCGCTCCAGCTCCACGAGGAGGGCTGGGACGTGACGGTGCTCGACGAGAACGAGGACGCGCTGTCGCGGCTCGGCGAGAGCTGGCCCGGAACCTTCATCGTCGGTCACGGCATGGATGCCGACTTCCTCCGTGACGCGGGGATCGAGGACGCGGACGCCGTCGTCGTGGCGACCGACGGCGACAACACGAACATCGTCATCGGCCAGGTCGCGCAGAAGCGGTTCGACGTGCGCTGCGTCGTCGTCCGCGTGCTCGATCCGGCGCGCGCGAAGTTCTACGCCGAGCGCGGTCTCGACACCGTCTGCCCGACGAGCGTCTCGATCGACCGACTGCTGGACGCCGCGCGGACGTGCGCGATCCCCGCGTCCACGGAGAAGAACTGATGTACGTCATCGTCGCCGGCGGCGGCAAGATCGGCGCCAACGTCACGCGCTCGCTGCTCCGCCTCGGCCACGAGGTGACGCTGATCGAGCAGCGCCGCGACCGTTTCGAGCGGCTCGAGGACGAGTTCGAGCATCAAGTACAGCGCGGCGACGCGACCGAGCTGTACGTCCTCGAGCGCGCCGGCATCGCCCGTCCTCCCGACGTCGTCCTCGCGCTGACGGGCGACGACGAGGACAACATGATCATCGGCCAGCTCGCGCGGGAGAAGTACGGCGTGCCCAAGGTCATCGGTCGCGTCAACGACCCGCGCAACCAGGCGCACTTCGATCTCCTCGGCATCTCGCCGACGATCTGCACGACCTCGAGCGTGATGGCTCTCGTCGAGCACGAGGTCCCGGAGCACGACCTCATCCACCTGCTCGACCTTCGGCGGGAGAACCTCGCGATTGTCGAGGTGCAGATCGGCGGTGACTCGCCGTCGGTTGGGAGGAGCGTCGAGACGCTCGCGCTGCCCGAGGGCTCGCGGCTCATCTCCGTCATGCGTGGTGGCCGCGCCGAGATCGCCGTCGGCTCGACGGTGCTCGAAGCGGGCGACCAGGTTCTCGCCATCCTCGAGCCGGGGAAGGAAGACGAGCTACGCCGCATCCTGTTGCGACGCTAGGTCTTGCGTTCGTCCTCGCCGCGATCGGTGTCGCGTCGTTCGCGGGTGTCGGAGCTGCAGGGTCGACCGCCACGGCCGACTGGACGCGGTTCGGCTACGACGCGAGCCGCTCGAGCGACGACCCGAACGCGACCGGGATCACCGCGGAGAACGTCGCCTCGCTCGCGCTTCCCGAGGGCAGCGCGAATGACCATCTCACGACTGGCGTTCTCGACATCTGGCGCCTACCCTAGGGGGACGAGCATGCGGCCTACGTCTCCGTCTCTCGCTCTCTCGATCGTCCTCGCGGCGGTCATCGCGGCAGGCTGCGCCGGTAGTGGGGCCGCGGGCGTGCGCTCGTCGGCGAGCGCCGACTGGACGCGTTTCGGCTACGACGCGAGCCGCTCGAGCGACGACCCGAGTTCGACGGGCGTGACCGCGGCGAACGTCGCTTCGCTCGTCCGGCATCAGGTGAACGTGCCGGGTACCGTCGACTCGTCGGCGATCTACCTGAAGGGAGCCAAGGTCGGCGGCCCGCCGCACGACACCCTCTTCGTCACGACGACGTACGGGATCACGCTCGCGATCGACGCGCACAGCGGATCGATCCTCTGGCAGTGGAAGCCGCCGGACTACTCGTCCTTCGCCGGCAGCGCCCAGATCACGACGGCGACGCCGGTCGCGGACCCGAGCCGCAAGTGGATCTACGCCGCTTCGCCGGACGGGAAGATCGCGAAGCTCTCCATCTACAGCGGCCATGTTCTCTGGCGCGTCTCCATCACGAAGGACCCGACGCACGAGAAGATCGCGTCCTCGCTCAACTACGCGAACGGCCACGTGATCGCGACGACGGGCGGCTACATCGGCGACGCGCCGCCGTACCAGGGTCACGTCGCGGTCATCTCCCCGGCCGGGAAGCTCCTCGACGTCTGGAACTCGCTCTGCTCGAACCGGCGCGGGCTCATCGTCCCGTCCACGTGCTCGGCGAGCGACTCGGCGATCTGGGGACGCGCCGGCGCGGTCGTCATGCCGGGCAGCGGGAACCTCCTCGTAGCGACCGGAAACGGGCCGTGGAACGGCAAGACGAACTGGGGCGACGCGGTGATCGAGCTCTCGCCGACCGCGAAGAGGCTCGGCAACTACACGCCGACGAACACGGCTCAGCTGAACGCCACGGACACGGACATCGGCTCGACCTCGCCCGTTTACCTCACGAAGACGCTCATCGCCCAGGGCGGCAAGGACGGGAAGATCCGGCTCCTGTCGCTCTCACGCCTGCACGGCACGTCGCCGCACAAGGGACATGAGCTCCAGATCGTCTCGACGCCGTCCGGCTCCGACCTCTTCACGGCGCCGGCGGTGTGGCGCGAGAACGGCAAAACGTGGCTCATCGCCGCCGACAACAGCGCGACGCAGGCGTGGGTCCTGCGGAACAGCCGCCTCCATTCCGTCTGGCACCACGCCACCGGGGGCACGAGCCCGGTCGTCGCGGGCGGTCTCCTCTACGTGTACGACCCGGGCGGGGGCCTGAACGTCTACAAGCCGGCGAGCGGGAAGCGCGTGACGACGCTCACCGCGGGCGGCGGGCACTGGAACAGCCCGATCGCGACGGACGGCCTCGTCGTCCTGCCGGAGGGCAACGCGAACGACCAGGCCACGTCGGGCGTACTCGACATCTGGCGTCTACCGTAGGACGGGCTGTGTCGTATCGTCGCTCGTCGCTCGCCCTCTCGATGGCGCTCGCGGCCATCATCGCCGCCGGTTGCCCCGGCAGCGGCGCGTCCGCGGTTCGTGCGGCCGCCCAGTCTTTCTCGTTCACCCAGGTCGTCAGCGGGCTCGATCACCCCGTCTACGTGACCTCGGCGCCCGGTGCTCCGGCGACGCTCTACGTCGTCCAGCAGACCGGGAAGATCCTCATCGTCCGCAACGGGCAGGTCGCGGGAACGTTCCTCGATCTGACGCCGCTGGTCTCGTGCTGTGGCGAGCGGGGCCTGCTCTCCATGGCGTTCAGTCCCCACTACGCGACGAATCACCTCTTCTACGTCTCGTACACCGACGTGAATGGGAACTCACGTATCGCGCGGTACCAGGCGGCGAACGGGAAAGGCGTGCTCTCGAGCGCGACGATCATCCTCGCGCTGCATCAGCCGTACGCAAACCACAACGGCGGCGACCTCCAGTTCGACAAGCGCGGCTACCTCTACATCGGCTTCGGGGACGGTGGCTCGGGAGGCGATCCGAACCAAACCGCCCAGAACATGAACACGCACCTCGGCAAGCTGCTCCGCTCCGCGACGACGACACCGAACACGCAATGGAAGATCGTGGCGCTGGGCCTACGCAATCCGTGGCGCTACTCCTTCGACCCGGTGAGCGGCAACCTCTGGATCGGCGACGTCGGGCAGAACAAGTGGGAGGAGGTCGACTACCGTCCCGCCGCGAAGCTCGACGCGCTTGCGAACTACGGCTGGAGCCGTTACGAGGGAAACCACAGTTACGACACCAGCCACGCCCTCGCCGGTGTCGGACAGCTCGTCTTCCCGGTGGCGGAGTACTCCCATACGTACGGTTGCGCGATCATCGGCGGCTACGTCTACCGCGGCTCGAAGGTTCCGAGCGCGAAGGCGCGCTACTTCTACGGCGACGAATGCTCGGGCACGATCTGGAGCTTCGCCGTCGGCGGGAGTGGACAGAAGGTGAGCGCGCCGGTCGTCTCTGCCAGCGTCTCGTCCCTTTCGTCGTTCGGTGTGGACAGCAACGGCAACCTGTACGCCGTGTCCCTCGGCGGGAAGATCTACGAGCTGACGTCCTAGGCCGGGCGGCGCCTGCGAACCGACGGAGCCTGCTGGCCGAGCGCCGCGTACGCGAGCGCCTGTAGTGACTCGTTGAGCGTCGCGAGCTCCTTGCTGATGCGGAGGAAGTTCTCGTCGTTGTCGAGCCGCTTGTTCGTCTTCGCGAGCTCGTCGGCGATGCGATCGAGTCGCTCGAGGATCAGGTCGAACCGGCGGTCGGAGAGATCGTGCTCCACAGGCGTCATGGTAATTCCGCGAACTCCTCGCGCGAAGAGATGACCACGGCGGCGTCGCCAAGCTCAGCGCGCACCTCGGCGAGCGTCCCTATCGTCTCGACGTAGCGCGCCGCGCCCGTGTGTGCGAGCGCAAGCTCGGCGAGCTTGCGCGGCGCGTCGGTGAACGCCCCGACCCGGCCGCCGGCGGCCGTCAGGCGTCGCAGCACCGCGTTCGTGTCGGCCCGCGGACGAAACCACAGCGGCGCGCGATCGGCGGCGAACCGGTCGAGGAGGGGACGCCACTCTCCGAGCGCCGAGTCGAGCACCGGCGCCGCGGCCGTGCGGTCGTCGGGCACGGCGAGCTCCACGCGCGTTCGCCGGGACGCATCCTCCAGCCAGGCGTCCCACACGGGGCGCGTGTCCGCGAGCACGGCGTCGAGGTCCACGGCGATCGCGATTCCACTCACGGAACCGATGCTAGGCTCCCGCCACACAAACCGGCGAGCGGTGAGGGAACTCCGGTGCAAATCCGGGACGGTCC